>Ga0105044_10000584_pt1 | contig 45165 bp, 31 predicted proteins | sample MAT01_FD_78092 | JGI IMG/M metagenome (GOLD analysis project Ga0105044, IMG submission 78092) | Freshwater microbial communities from Lake Fryxell liftoff mats and glacier meltwater in Antarctica - MAT-01 | ecosystem: Environmental > Aquatic > Freshwater > Ice > Liftoff microbial mat | place...
AGTACTCTTCTACCACTGGGGAAAGGCGATGGATCTCGTCGATAAAGAGAATGTCGCCTTCGTTCAAATTGGTGAGCAGCCCGGCGAGGTCGCCTGGCTTTTCGAGGACCGGACCGGATGTAGTCTTGATCGCTGCACCCATCTCTTGTGCGATGATGTAGCTGAGCGTGGTCTTGCCAAGTCCGGGCGGACCCGTTAGCAACACATGATCGAGTGCTTCTCCACGCTTTCGTGCCGCCTCGATAAAGATTTTGAGGTTGTCTACAATCTTTCGCTGACCCGTGAATTCGTCGAAGGAGGAAGGACGCAGGGAAGCATCGAGTTCTTCTTCTGCGCGTTCAGGATTCACCATTGATGTACGCGATTTTGCCATAGAGGATTATGCTGACGCAATCGTTATCGAGTGTTGGAAAGTGAGCTCGTGCATACGGCGATAATGCCATCATACCCGCCATAGTCTTGCATGCGATAATACGTGAACGCCAGGAAACTCTGGTTGGCAGCAGACGAATTGCCTTCCCATTCTTCGAAGGAAAGGTCTGCAATGCTGTTGTCGTCGATGTTGAGTTTGCCGGTGGCGTACAAGTAGTTGTGCCGTGCTCTGCGGACCCAGTTGCGGACGCGATATAAACGCAGCTCTTCGTCGTAATACATTTGCCACGACGGATCCGGCCGAAAGTGGTTGAATGAACCGAGGACGAAGACGTCGGACTCCGAGGGCGGCCCTTGTGGATCGAGTAGAAATTCGATGGGTACATAGTCATCATCAACACTGGAGATGTTCGATGTGATCATGGCGCCATCATCTCCATAGGCCATGAAGTTTCCATTGCGGCGCAGGTCTGTGAGCGGCAATCGAACAGGCTGTCCGGTAGAGGGGAACTGCGCAACAAAAGTCATATCGAGCACGCGATATTCATTCTGCGATGGAATGCGTTCGGCGCGAAAGAACTTGCTGCCTTGTGCCATGCCACCTATCCATGTTCTGATTTCGGACGAGTTTTTGCCATCATCGATCTGGTTGCTTACAACGATGGGTTCATGGTAGCGATTATTTCGATACAGTGCCGAGGTGTGCATGAATCCGTCGATGAGAGTAGCAGACGGATCGGTGACAACATTTTCGATGGTCAGGGCAAAGCCGCTCACCTTGAACTTCGTGTCGTAGAAGTCTGTCATGAAATTCATGTAGGAATTCGCGAGGGGCTCGACGACAAAGAATCGAGTCTCACCCAAGAGTTCGTCGGTACCAATGTCGTAGACCTTTGCTACCCAATTCCCCGAGAATCGAAACTGCACTTGGTCGTTGGGAACTTGGAGAGAACCTCGGTGCGACCAGTACCGTGCACGCGATGGCGCTAGGGTCCAATCTACAAGCGTTGTGCGGAGCGTGGCATCGTTCAAGAACGCGTTTTGCTCCTCTTCCCAGTTTGCCGTGCAGTGCATGAACCTTACGTACACGGCCGGCGCAACGCTGCACAGGAGGTCAAACTCAATGGTAACGGACGTCGAGCCAATGTCGACGTTGAGCGTTCGGCGGTCTTTTGAGCTGATGAGGACGATTGGCGGAAGACGTTCATTCCGTCCACCATAGCAACGCATCATGCGCATGGCACATACTGTTGAATCCTGCATCGTTGCAGGAGTTTCTGCAACTGCAGGAGCAACGAGCACGGCAAGCAGTACTACGTAACACCACAACTGCAGGCTCGTCATCCTCTGCGCGCACGGATTTGTTCACGATAGCGAAGTCGTGCTTCGCGACGGATGGCAGCTTCTTCGTAGAGCAACTTCTCTTCGTCTGATTCTGGCTCTACGGGCGGCGCAGGAAGCGGCTTGCCATATTGATCGATTCCAACGAACGTTAGATACGCACTAGATGTGTGTGCTTTCGAGTCGTTGAGTGGATCTTCACGCCACACGTCTACTTTCACTTCCATTGATGTACGGAAGGATCGCGTTATCACGCTCCGCAAGTGCACCATGTGTCCAAGCTTGATTGGTTCGTTGAACGATATCTCGTCTACCGATGCGGTCACACACACACGTGCAGCATGCTTCATAGACGTGAGGGCGGCAGCAATGTCGATCCAGTGCATGAGCCTACCGCCAAGGAGATTGCCGAGTTGATTCGTGTCGTTCGGGAGAACGAGATGCGTCATGTGCACCTCCGACTCCGACGGTGTTTTGATGCGATTCGTAGTAGACATATAGTGTCCGTTATCGGTTGTTCAATTGTCGTTCGTATGCATCGAGCCGTTCGTTCTTCATGGGAGCGCGTACCGACTTGTGCCAGAGCGCGATGACGGTTCGTGCTTCGTCGTATTTCTTTTGACGGAGGAGAATGTCGAGCTTTCCCGCGAGAGCCACTTCGTATTGCTTCGTGTCGGGATATTCGTCAATGACGGCGTCGTAGTAGATCAGTGAAGACTTCGGTGCGATGAGCGCATCGTACTGCTGTGCAATGGAAAGGTAACGCTCAGCGAGTCTACCGCGCAGATCTGCAATGCGCTCGAGTGATACAAGCGCTAACGAATCTTGCGGATAGATCGATTGAAACTCAGAGTATGCCTGGATGGCCTTTTTGGTGTACTCCTGATCTCGATCCATCGGCGGTGCGATCTGGTTGTAACACTCTGCTGCTTTGAATGCGGAGGTCTTGGCGAATTCACTGCTTGGATAACTGCGGCGCACCAAGGAATAATTGAAGGCGGCAAGGATGAATTCTCCGCGCTTGAAGTTGATCTCGGCTAAGTAGTACTGCGCATCGTCTGCATACTGACTTGCAGGATACTGCAGCTTGATGATGTCGAATTGTGCTTGGGCTTCAACAACGTCGTTGTCGTCGAAGGCCGTCTTGCCTCGCTGCCATACATCTTCTGCGGTAGCAGGACCCCTTGCCTTGTCTGGCGAGGAACAAGATGCGAGGAGGAGCGAAAGGCATGTGGCAAGGAGGATGAGTGGCATAGCCGGCAAAGATACGGGCATCAGTAACCGAGATTGTTCAGTTGATTTTTATCGTCGCGCCATCCTTGCTTCACTTTTACGTAGAGCTCCAGATAGACTTTGTGGTTGAGGTGTTGTTCTATAGCAGCGCGCGCCGTTTCGCCGATCTGCTTGAGCGCACTGCCCTTTGCACCAATGATGATGGCCTTTTGCGTGTCGCGCTCCACCACGATGTCGGCCAGCACATACCACTTGCCTTCTTCGCGCTCCTTGAATTCGCGCACTTCCACATCGGTGGCATAGGGCACTTCTTCACGGAACTGCTCGAAGATGGCTTCGCGAATGAGCTCGGCAACAAAGAAGCGTTCGGGTAAAGTAGAGAGCTGGTCTGGCTCGTAGAGGAACTCACCTTCTGGTGCAAGTTCTGTGAGCATGTCTACAAGGTCCGTCACATATGTGTTCTCTTGTGCAGCGATCGCAATGGCCTTCTTGTAGATGCCCGATGCTTGCGCTTCTGCAAGAAGTGGCAACACGCCGATCTTTACGCCGACGGCGTCCATTTTGTTCAGGACGAGGATTGCAGGAATCTTGCCTTCTGCGAAACGGCGCTCCACCATGGGGTCTCGGATCGAGCCGCGCTTGATGGCCTTGACGGCATCCACAACAACGCAGATCACGTCGGCTTCAGACATGGTCTCGTCTACAAAGCCCATCATGGAACGTTGCAGTTTATACCGAGGTTGGATCACGCCAGGTGTGTCAACGAAAATGATTTGCGCGGCATCGGTTGTATGGATGCCCAGCACGCGTTTTCGTGTTGTTTGCGGTTTATCTGTGACGATGGAAAGCTTCAAACCAAGGATGGCATTGAGAAGCGTTGATTTTCCTGCATTCGGGCGGCCGATAATGGCAACAGTGCCACATCGCGTTGCCGCAGGAGAAGGGTGTTCGTCGGTCATGCTGCCTCGGTTCGTGGCTCGATGCGCACGTCCGGATGCTTGGCCACATAGGCGCGTTCGCGATCCAGAATGTCGCGCACAGCGGGTTTTAGGAATGATTCGTCTACATCGTATCGCACCAAAGCCCGTGCGAGGATCACTGCTGCGGCTTCGGGCATCATTATTCGATTGATCAAGATGATTTTCTCTTCGTGGAGGACGCAAGGTCCGCCGCGAAACGTCCCTGCTTCTCGACGTATGGCAAAGCCCATGCTCTTGCCAAGTTCGATCAATTCTTCGAGGAGCTTGTCAGCTTTCATAGCGATGCAGCGGTCGGAATGTCGTACAAAGAACCAGCGTGATGGCGGCAAAAAAGGCGAACCCTGATGCCATGTTCAACAGCTGGTGTTGGAATCGCGTTAAAAATACAGTGAAGATCTCGGACACCGACGCAAGTGGCGCGCTCGTGGCCCTATCGAAGTAGAGGACGAGTTGATAGTCCTTCCAGATCAGATAGCCTTCGATGGGGATGATGATCACGAAGAGGATCGCCGACATGAGCAGCCAGCCGAATCGGCGCATGCTAGACCGAAGTGCGACGATCAGTCCTATGCCTCCGAGGAAGCACGTGGCAAAGCCCCAACTAGTCCACGGACCTGTAAGTGCGTACAGACGAACGGTGTTCATGCGAACTACATCTGTTTGCTCGGGCTTAAAGGAAAGGGTCCCTGGAACGAAGACATCAAACCCGATAACGGTACGGATTACGCTGCCGCCGAGCCATACAAGGCCACCGAGTATGAAGAGCGTCAAAAAGAACTGAGTTGTGCGGGAACGAAATGGCATCTGCAAAAATACTATTTCACGCGGTAGTACACCCGCGTTAGCCATTTCGTCGAGTCCGGCGTGGTCATCGGGTCTGTGACGTAGCTCTCCCACGGGGAGCCGTCGAGAACAAGCTTGTGGTCGGCAGCGTAACGCTCTACGGCAGTCCAGGCAACGGCCGAGCCCTGGTACGGACCGTAATAATCGGCAACGATCACCTTGCCCGGGGTGAGTTGTACGGCCTTAACGGGAGACTTTGCCTTTGGAAGCGATGGAAACTGCAGCCCTGCCTCCATATCCACCTTGCCATTTGCCGGATCGAATTGGTGGTAGATGGCAAAAGGAGAGGCTATAATGGTGATGTTCTGCTCACCTGCCAACTTCATAATGGTTCCGTAGATCAGCGCAAGTTTGCTGCCGATCTCGTTCATCGAACATTGCACACGCATCGTGAGTGCGGAGCCACCGTTGAATTGTTCTTGACGAACGGCAACGGGAGGCGGCAAGGTGGCAAGGATGCTGTCGATGTTGGAAAGGCCTTGTTCGAACATCGGGCCCACCATGCCATCCATGAACAATCCCATGAAGCGGGCTAACGGATTCAGTCCATAGTCGGAGTCAATGGACCACGTTACCTTGGTTCCTGTGCCTTCATTGGCAAATGTGAAGGAGGCCCTCGAGGGTCTGTCGCCGGCACCGAAGTACATGTTCGAGGCAATGTGATCCGCGTCTGCCTCTATCACCTCGAGCTTCCCGTTGCCAACCTGCCAATCGTTGCTTGTCCATTCATAGCCGGCGCCAACACCAGAGGGCGGACCGAAGAGGGTCTTCTTCATGTTCGTGTCGAGTTTGTCCCATGGTGACCATGCAGACCACTTGGACAACGTGGCGATCTGATCGTACGCAGCACCACGCGAACCCTTGAACACGCGGCTGCGCTCAATATGCGACGTGCGCGATGAGAGAAAACCAATCGTCACTACAAGACCGATAAGGCATGCGAGCCCAATCGCAATCCACTTGACAATCTTCATAACAACCCCTCAGTTTTCAATTGTTCAGCCGCTAAAATAGGGGCAGAACGTCTGCATAGACAACACGTTTGTCAAGCGTGAATTCCATGTTGCCTCCGTCTTTGAATCCGCCAAGATTCGACTGACGTCGTTCCGTGTCCGAGAAGAATTGTTCGTACTCTTTGATCACCACACGGTACTGGGTTGCGTCGACGGTCGTGGGCAGCACGAGCATTCCGGCCCATGCGTTCGATGCGTGAATGCGGTCGATGCGTTGCGTGACCACAGGTTGCCAAGCAACGTCGTTCGCAGAGGCAGCGCCGACGGTGCGTTTTTCGAGTGTGACTTCGATCTCCGAGCCAATCTGTCCGGTTGTGTTTGCGCGATACGTTTTCCCTTCAACCATAACCGTGATGCTCTTCTTGTCGTCTTCGATCTTGACGGCTGCCTTGCGGTCTGGTGCTAACTGGCAGAATTCGCTGAGGATCGAGCGAGAACAATACACGTCGCGACCTGTATCGGGATCTGACAACGACATCGGTTGCAATCGCACGAGCGAGAGCTTGATGAACGGATAGTAGGAATCGCCTGGATCGATGGAGATATCACAGAACCATTGCCGGCGATCGGGATCGAACTGCGGTTCATATCCCACTACCACATAACGTTGGACAACTCCCGTTTCTTCGAGTGAAACGTTGGTGAGCACAACTTTGGGATCGACGAAGTTCGTAACGAGCGGCGTAGAATCAGACGGCGTTGGTGCAGAGAGCCAGATTGGATCAAGTCCCCATTGTGTGACGTAGGGCTCGATGGTCTCTGGTATGTCTACCTTCGAATTCGCGAACAAAGAAGAGGCGAGTCCCGATGCACCCAGACTCCCAACCTTACTGTTAAAACCAAACGATGGTCCGGATTTCCCAGACTTGATCGACTTCCCTTCTGAACTGGCCGGTTTCGCCTTCCACTTTTGCGTGGAGTAGAGGATCACACCAAGCAACTCGCCATTGCCGCTTGAATACCAAGGACGGTCCATCCATACACGAAGGCCTCCGCCTTTTCTCGTGCTAGTAATGGTGTTGCCAACAAGAACGCGTTGTTCTTCAACCCAATGGAACGACGGAACAACGTAGAGGAGTTTTACAGCGTCCGGACGTTTCGAATTCAGAACGTCGAGAAGTTTCCCGTCACCTCTGCGTGTGATCTTTGAGGCATCGTTGCCAATCGCACGCGGCATGTGTTCGCGGAACCGTGTTGTTGCCGTTGGCACGTAGGTGACGCCGCGATACTTCGTGTCTCCAAACTCCTGCTTGGCTACCTTGGCAATGGTGTCTTTCGTGAGGTCTGTTGATAGTTGCTCGTAGAAGAAAGCTCGTTCCTTGTGCTCCACCGGAAGTGGATTGTTGACATCGTCGATCCACATAGACCATTCGGAATGCATGTCTACTTTGTGCGTGGTTTTTGCATGCACATAGGTGTCGTCCAGCGTGATCTCTGCATCAGTAGAACTGAAGTCGCGGAAACTCACTTCACCTTTTTTCACTGCCGGTTTCTTGAGTGGCTTTTGTGTTCCGTGTACAAGGTTAAGGATGCGCCCCGGTGTAATCAGCCACGCCAGACCGCGCATGGCTGCCTTCTGCTGATCAGGTGCAAGGCCTGCATCGGCAACAGCCTTCCACATTCCATGGTTTGCCATGTTGCCGGACGCTTCAGTTTCTGTTTCACCAACGTTCGATGAAAACGTGAGCTGCACTTGCTCACCCTTGTCTACGTAGACCGTGAGCGTTCGCGCAGTTGTAGCCCATGATGGCTTCGAAGTTCCCGACACCATCTTGAGGATGATCGACGAAAGCGCGGGCCACGATGCATCAGCATCGAACACGATGGATGCAACGCCACGGGGCGAGGCGATCGATACCATGTTCACACCAGACAAGGTTACTTCCATGAACTCGCCTACACCTAGGCCCGGGACGCCCTGAAGGGTAAGGCCACGCGACAAAGGGTCGGGAAGGTATGGCACTTGCGTTGCGCCACTTGTAACAAGTGGTGCTCGAGTGTCTGTGTCTTTTGGTGTTGCCGTGGGGACGAGATTGCCGGACGCATCGCGGGTGTACCACTGCTCGGGTAGATCGTGGTTTGCACCAGTGCGTTGCACGATCATCGAATAGGTGGCATTGTCGCTATTCATCGGACCCGTAGGCGAGCTGTCCATCTTGCCATGTCGTTCACACGTTTCAACGGCGGCAAGGGGCGGGAAGAAGTGGCGCTCACTCGTCTCTGTTGTGTCTACGCTTATCGAGTCGTCTTCAGATGCATTGTAATTGCGTATCACCATTCGTTCAAGAGACTCGCCTTCAACAGGCTGTGCCTTGAATGCAATGGCTGGAGAGATGATCGGATCCCACCGCATGTATTTGACCAGCGGACTACTGCAGTTGAAATCGTTTGGATCTAGCTCGACGAACTTCGCGCCGTTGCCACAGATGTCTACCCAACGCACGCGCATGCGATACTGACGTCCGTACCGCAGACGTGGCAGAGAACCCTTGACGATTTCCATTTCCGTCGCCACTTGATAGTCGTAGCCGGCTGGAGGAGTGTTGATGCTCTTGTTCGTTGCATCCGTTGTTGTCTTGTCGTCCGGATCGATAAAGTTTCCAATGCGCGGCACCACCATGCTCCATCCTTCCCAATGCGCCACCATCTCGTGTGCATAGAGGTCTTTGATGGGAGCGTCTTCGGGTGCATGTGGCCGAGTGACGCCGAACGTGAGCGTTCCTTCTTCGTCGAGTGCTTCAATGCCTGTTGTAGCAAGATCTCCCGATGCCTTTAAGAACTTGTACGTGGCATTGCGGCGCATGAGCGACTGCCACGACTTTGCCGTATCGTCAAAGATGTCTACGCGATATCCGCGAACCAGATCGTCTGCATAGAGTACAACTTTGGTTCCGCCAACGATCTTGTTGTAATTCTTCACGGAGCGTAGCATAGACTTCGCAAGCTTGAGCCCACGATTCACGCGAATCAGTCCAAGGCCGATACCGCGCACGGCGGGTGTGGCAGATTCTCTGCGTTCATCGTTCTGCCGAGCGGTCATCGCCGTCCAGTGCTTCAGCCCCTTTGCATAGCCAACTGTTTTAAGTGCCGCGCCATCAACGTCAATCTGGGTGATCGCAAAGTGCGACGCGTCGTCCAAGCAGAGAAGCCCGCCTCTGAACTCAGAGCCGGCCTCTGCAAGCGGGAGAAACTGCCAGTAAGCAGGGTCGCCGCTTGTTGTGAGGTCGTACGCTGTATTCGGAAATAGATTTTTGGTTGTGAGTGCCAGGGGCTTCGTCCAAACAGCCTTACAGAATATTTCGTCCTTTGCCGATGTGCCACTAGGAAGTGCGAAGCGAACGTGGATCACAATGCCCAGGAGTCGCAGCATCTTGGGATACTCACGCATCACCGAGATCACTTGATGGAAGTCGAATGTGGGCACTGTCATTGTAGGTCGACCAATGCGTTCCACTTCCTTCCCCTCGAACATCCCCGGCACCGCATAGTTGCGTGCCGTATGGAAGAGTTCTGCTGCGTGCAGTTGTGCTGCAGGCGACGAGCCGAATGGTTGATAGAGCATGCTCTCGGGCGATTCCACGCGCACATCGATAGGGCCGCGTTTGATCTCGCGCACTTTCGACGTGCTAGACGGCTGCATCATCCTTCGTGCCGCGGCTGTTCCTTCCTTCTGGAACCCTTCCTTCAGTTGCCGCATTTGACTTTCGGTCTTCTCATCGGCCATGATGAAGTTGAGCGTCTCGAGGATCTCTGGCATCTGAACGTTTTGGCTAGACAGCTTACCAAACGTTGTGGTGTCCTTGGCCGATTCCATCACGGGTTGTGTGAGGGCATACTTCTTCGCCATCACACTGTACATCTTGCCGAGTGTCTCTTGGACGCCATTCACGGGGAAGCTGAAGATGCGATAGTCCGTGAAGTGTTTCATCTCGTAGGGCCGCACGAGCGTCTTTTTCGTAAACACTGCACGCCATATCTCCGGATCTGCCTGTTCATCGATGAATTCGAGGTCCGACATGGAAATGGACTTCCCATCGATCACCAATGTGAGATCTGCATAGAGCAATGTTTTCGGCCAATCTATCATGTCGGGATAGTCAGACAGACGTGCTTCGGCCGTTGTATCGTCGAGCAACCTTGGTAGTACTGTTATAGCTGCAGAGCAGTACGTGCGACCGTCGATCACTTCTGCATCGAATGGGACCACGGTCCATTGTAGTTCTTGAGATTTCATTGTGTTCTCCGTTCCTTACGCGAATGCTTCGCAATAGGTGAGCCACAGATCTTGCGTTGGTAGCATCTGTTGGAACGTGGGATCGCCATCGCTACCCTTGAGTTGTCGTTCGACTGTTACGCCTACACTGAAGCTCAGGAAGAGAATGGAGATCTCTACCTCGACGGTAGCCACTCCAAAGAGCTTGCCATTATTCTGCCATGTGAGTTTGAGTTCGAACAACAAACTCACATGAATGAGACCAAGCACACTCAGATTGCCTTGCAAGCGGAAGTAGGCCGTGAGTTCACTGTAGTCCTTATCACCATCCGGCGTACTTTTCTTTTCAAGCTTATAGTAGATGCCGGCCATCACACTGGCGCCACCACTTGCCACGCCACAGTCGAAGGCGAAATTGCCTCCAAATTCGAGTGCTGCCTCGAGCATCTTCACGCCACTTGGCGTTACTTCGATACCGAAAAAGCCACCTCCGGCGAAAACCATCACGGTAAGGCGGAATGGACTCTCTTTCGTGCAGAAGGCAAAGTAGGCGCTAAATGGTCTGCCATCGAACGGAATGGTGATCCGCATGATGAAGGCCATGTTCTGCAGCGAGAGTACGCCTACAGTCACGTTCGGCAATCCGATTGTAAGCTGAGCCGTGATGCCGCTTGGCAAGACGTTGAAGTCGAACGAGAATCCAACTCCACCAGCCGAGCCACCTTTCGGAATGAGGTCTTTGAGTTTGTTGACGAAGGTCAACGGACCGGCAAAGGCAACTTCCTTGATGTCGGGGTCGACCTGTGGTTTTTGTCCGATTGTTGCAGAGAAGGCCAGCCGATTGAATTTGATGATCAAGAACTGCGCGGCACCATCACCAATGAGGTTGATCACAAAGTTGCTGAGCGAGCCGTAGATGCGCACATCAGGCGGATTGAGATCAAGCTTCTTCGTGAACGATGCCTTGAGGTAGAGAATTGCCTTGTCGTCCTTGTTCGTGGCCGTTGGATTCAGTGGGACCAAAATGTTACCCGGACTTCCCTTGATCTCCGTGCTCCATTCATAGACGAGTTGAAGTCCCTGCTTGAGCGTATTGATCAGGCTGTTTACTTCTTCGTACTTCTTGTACGCTTCGTTCCCTGCCTCCTTGAGTGGACCCAATACCTTGTCGATCTCGCTCTTGAGTTCGTTGGCCTTGTCGTTGACAATCTTCTTCCACTCGTTGATGCGGTCCTCGACGATCTTCTTTCCGTCGTTGATATAGCCTTCGATCTCCGTCTTGATGTCGTTCACCTTAGCAATCAGCGCATCGCGGGCCGCCTTCACTTCTGCATCGATGTCGTTAGCGAGCTTCTCTGCCTCGGTCTTCAGTGCGAGTGCTTGCGACTTGATTTCGTTTGCGGCGTCGGTTGCGCTCTTTGCGGCATCCGTGTCCATGAACGCATCTTTTTTGTCGAGCCCGGGCATCTTGTCGAGATTGTCCAGAACGCCCGACACGAACTTGAGCACATCGGCAAGCGTAATGTCTCCCAGTATCTTCGCATTGAGCATGCTTTGGAAGTACTGCATCGGGTCGAAGTTGCCAATGGCGATGGCGCTATTCACAACGTTGGTGAGGTCGCCCGCAATAGGACCCATCAGACGAGACAGTCCGCTGATGTTAATGTCTGGCGCACCAAGTCCGCCGCTTTTGTCACTGGCACCCGAGAATGCCATGGTGAGTGGCGACGTGAGCTTGGCAAAGATCTGCGATGGATTCAGCACGTCGTTGATGTTCGGCGTGGCGCCTTGCGCAACGTTCACGCCTGTTTCGAAGGCGTGCTTCAGGTACTGCTCGAAGTAAGAGATCGACTTGGTTGCATCCGTACCGAGGAGCTCTTGCACCTTGTCGATCTTTACATCGGCTCTCTCCATACGTGGGAAGAATTGCACCGTGCTATTCGGAGCACCTTCTGCTGTATAGCCGTGCAACATGAACGTAGTGGTGGGCATGGACGTGTCTCCAAGCTTGATGCTTGGTGCAAGAGCGATGGACTGACCTTGCATGTTGAGACTTCGCTGCGACGTCATTCCGTTGTAGGTGTTCGCAATGAAGCCGGTCATCTTCGTGAGGTCCGGCGCCGCATTCGACGTGGCATCGCCATTTGCAATGAAGGCAAGCGGCGCACTGAACTGCACGTTTTTGTTGTCCCAGTCTGTTCCGATGCACGACCATTGCAAGTCGACAATCGAACCATTGTTCATGAACTTCGGCCAGAAGCTGTTTGGCGAGAAGTTCGGGTACAACTGAGCAGGGAGTTCGAGGTTCGGAGTCTGTTTTGTGGTAATCGTGATTCGGCGGAACGGAAACTCTCTGCCCAAATACTTCATTCCAGGAAGTCCGGCCGCAGGGAAGTCGCGCACGGGTTCGCGTACGATGATGTACATGCGTTGCATGAGGTAGGCAGCCATGTGTCCGCGCGGCGTGCGACGGAACTTACGTTCGGTTTCCTTCAACAGCGTTGCGCGATTTCCGAACGGGAAGAGGAAGCCCTTGTACGAGATGCGTACGAATGAGTCGCGACCTTGTGCGCCACGTTGGATCCATCCTTCGACGTCAATCTTGTTGCCGGCCTCATTTTTCGGATCCCACGCACCAGCACTGTCCATCCATGCTCCGAGCGACGTGAGCATCATGCGGTTCACGTTAATCGGCGCGATCTTCGTTTCGACGAGGTTGTAATCGGACGTAAGCTGAACGATCTCGTGACGGTCACGTCGGTTGATCGATGTGCGGAACGGACGCTCCCTGTACACGGCGCTCATTGCATAGTCTACGCCATAGTCGGGCGACCAAACAGCTCGAACTGTGCGCAATGCCGACGAGGTCTCGCTTACCGTACCATCGCTATTGCGCACGCCAAGACGAGTGTGCCACAGTTCTGCGCGATGATTACTCGGATTCCACACGGGCTTCGTTGCATGAGCCCAGCCGGCATACTTATTTGGCGAGAGCATCAACCGATACGGGTACTCGATCGATGTTTCGGTGGCCGTCGGATTCTTGATTGGCGGCTTCTCGTTGTAGGCGGCAATGATGCTCGTCATCATGTCCACCGGAATGGCCGCGCGAAAATCACTGCTCGCTTCGAAGCGGTCTTTGAGGTCGACGCGCTTCATCACGGCCGCTTCCGCGCCGATCTGCATCGATACCTTTGGAGCGGCAAATGCGCTGGTGTTGGTCTTGCCTTTTACGCGAGTACCAGGCTTTGCATTTTTGGTGGCCCCACTTACTTCGAAAGAATACTTCGACACGAATGCCGAGTCGATCATAGCCAAGATGTAGTCCATTGCCGGGGGCTTTGCCGCAGGCGATACGCTCATCTCGAACTTCGACCAATCCAGCAGACCCTCGATGCTCATCGTTCCTCGGTAACCGTTCGGAACCTTGAAGGCAAGTCGGGAATCATGCGCAAGAATCGCATCGATCGGCGGATCGAGCAACGGTTCCGCACTTCCCTTTGGCGCACTGCCTTTGAACTCTGCATTGTTTACGGGCTTGTCTTCGGTATAGAAGAAGGCTCGTTCTGCAATGTGTTGTGGCTGGAAGTGGACGATCAAGTGTGCGCTATTGCCACTAGAACTAAACGTACCGGCGGCAGCATCCACCGTGATGTTGACGAATTCAAACGTCAGCACGAGCAAGTCGTCCGGTCGGATCACCGACACTTTAATCGACGAAGGTGTGATGAGTTTTGAATCGGACAACAGCCACCTTGCCTCCTTCTTTTTCACACTATAGCTAGGTGGGTCTCCCTTGAGGTCTTGCATTTTGAGAGACGTCACATTGAAGTCTTGCGGAGCGTCTACGTTCACTCCCACCATGTGGAAATTCGGCTTTGGTAGTGCACTCACGCGAACATCTGCCGTGAGGAATGCACACTGTGCAGCGGCATGTGCCACGGTGGGCTCGGTAACCGCGCCTTCTACAGGTACGGCATAGCGCAAGAGTGCGGGAGCGATGTTGAGTTTGTCGACTTGACCATTCGTACTCACGATCTCCAGTGGTGGCAACGCTTCCCGGTCGCCCAGCTCCATCGAAAATCCGGCAACAGAATGCCAGAACGGCGTTGTAGAGTATCGTGCAACGAAGGCCTCGTGAAGCCCTTCTTCGGTGCGCGTCCACGCATACCGCGCATTGCGCAGTGGCATGTAGGCGTCATTGTCGCGCGCCAACAAACGCACGGCTCCATCCGTATTGCCTTCGAGCAACACGGCGCATCTGCCATCACTTGTGCTCTCAACGCTGAGCGTCGAAAACGCGTCGCCGCGTACATCAAACGACCAGCGCTCTACTCCCGACAATGCAAGTGGCGTGTCCCACTCATTGGCACCACGCGAGATGCGCAACAGCGATCTCCGCACGGCCGCCTTTGTGAAGAGTGTTGGTGCATTCTTGGCGAGTAACGAAATGGTAACCGATTGCGAGGGAAGGGTAAGGGCGGAAAGGCGCGTGGTGGAGGGGCCACTCAGCGTAAGGGCCCACATGGGTCGGAACGAAATAGCGTCGGTGGATCGCTTGTCGGCAAACACCTCTGCGGCTGCCTCGCCGCATTGGATGCTGCGAGGCAACGACGTTGTCCCGATAGCAACAACGCGATCTAGGAGCCATGGGACGAAGGCGGCCTTGACGGTGCAGTCCAGCTCGACGAAATGGATCGAGATTGATGGCGTAGAGCCGTGCTCGATTGTTGCCACCATATCGGCGCGGACGTTGGTGCCGGGATAGGTTGCGTCGTGCAGCGTGACGTGTGTTTTGTTGTTGGTGCTCGCAAACGTGATCGTTGGAGACCCGTCGAACTGCTGTGGGTCGATCACCCATCGCTCAATGCCCGCCACCAAGAACGCTACGCGAGAACCGCGCCGCTTCACGGTGTAGGTATGCGACAATGCAGACTCTACGGCACCCGCAAGTGGTGCCGCGGTAACCGCGAGAATTCCAGCTAAACCCAGTGCCTGTCTGCGAGACAGTGCAAAGTTCGATGGCGCGGACAAAACGTCTTGTGGCGTCCGTGGATCGACTGGGATTCGCGGGACCTGCTGTGATCGAAGCGCTGAAACGCGCAGAGCATGTCGCCTCATCTCCCTGCCCTCATGTAATGGTGAAAAGCACCGGCGGCAAATATCAAGAACGATTGCTCATATTCTTCACTATGTTTGACCGGGTTTAAAAAAAAACATCTTGAGGTGCGTCATGCCGACGCTGTATGCACGTGCGCTCTTTTGCCGTCGCGCACTTATCCTTGCCGCCCTTGCGGCCTTCATGACACTTCCTGTGCTTTCTCAGGAAGTGGTGGACGTGAAGCTTACACAACCTCCGCCCAATCAGCTTCGCGTTGCGGATTTCTGGAAAGTGGAACTCAATAACCGTTCAGGGAAGCCCGTGCGGATTATGCTGCATGGCACGGCCGAGGAAACATCGATCCCGGATGGGATCATTGCCGACGTCGACACGAAGATCTTCGAGATCCCGCCGGGGAGATCCGTAGTGACGGGCTCCATGGTGCAGCCGCTCAAAGTCAACGAGTCGAATGAGACCTACCAGGACGCGCTGCTTCGCACTGGCCTGATGCCAACAGGCGACTACACGATATGTGTGGAGGCACTATTGGCAGAGAATGAGCAGCTCGTTGGACGTGATTGCAAGTTCGTGACGATCAATCGACTGACGATTCCTATCCTGATCGCACCACCCGATGAGTCGGAAGTGATGGACAGGCTACCAGTATTCTCGTGGATGCCATCCGTGCCACCCTCGCCACAACAACGCATTACCTATACGCTCAAGATCGTGGAGATGTTTGCAAATCAATCGCCCTTCGATGCGATGCAGCGCAACCCCGCCTTCATGTCTGTGCAGTCTCTCAACAGAACGGTGTTTCAATATCCGGTTTCATCACGCGCTTTCGAAGTCAAACACAAGTATGCGTGGATGGTCTCGTCGATCGAGAATGCCACACGACTGCCCGTCGTGCTTGGCGAAAGCGAGATTTGGTGGTTCACGTATCAGCCGATGGAAGTGCCGAAGGAAGATGATGCAGGAGCAAAGATCATTGCGGCGGGTGGTGCCTTTTTTCCGGTGACGCCAGCATGTCCGGGAGAGAATTGGGATTTTGAAGTGGGTTCGATGGCGTGCTGGATCGTGAGTGGAGACGCGATGTATTCGCAACCACAAAAAGGTCCGCACCCCGTATTCGGAAATCTTGGTCACCATATAGATTGGTGGGTGACTTCGTTCGCGCCGGGCCTTGGTGATGGAGCGCTCGGACAGGCCGTCTCCGAAGAATTTCAATTGAAAAACACTACCGTCAGTTTTCTGTACGGTGGTGCCAACGATAGGTCGTGTGCTGTTGAGTTTTTGATAGAGAAACTCGCCAAGGACACTCTGAGACTCGAAACAAGGAAAGTGCCTGGCATTGAGCGTGAATATTTCGTGGCATACAGTACGGGAAGAGCGGAAGACCGCACGAAGAAGTCGTCTACTTCTGATCGATTCGTGACCTATGAATGGGACCTTACGAAGTATGTGAACCGATCGGCCCGCGTGTTGATCATCGACCAGTCGAAGTTGGCACACGTGAACGTCGATAAATTCCTGTTCTTCGACGCCGAACAAAAAGACACCGTGAAGCTGCCAGTGATAATCATGGCTGCAGGAGAACGTCACTCGCTTGCCGTCACCCCAGAAGAAAAGCCTCCCGCAAAGACGCGCACGCAGTTTGCCACCGACGTATCAGCGCTGAGGGATAAGCGGGTTTCGCTTTCTGACGGCGTGATGATAACAGACATGAGTGTGATGACGAAAGGTCGGTCCCTCACGGCCACGAGGGCCACGCTCGCGTCTGCGCCTACATCAGAGCCTGAAGGAAACTTTGACTTGATGACGCTGAACATGGCGCCCGAATACACACAAGCGATCTCGAAGTTCGCGCTCACGGCATTGAATGTGAAGAACACGTTATGGGGATGGGGAAGCAACGACAACAAGCGCGTTCAAAAAGCAGCGCCGTCTATCGTTCCGGAACCAGTGCGTATCGAGATCAAGGAATTGAATTCGATCGCGGCGGGTATGTCGCACTCCATCGTAAGCACGAAGGATGGGAAAGTGCAGTCGTGGGGACTAAATGACTACGGCCAGCTAGGTACGAACGACTATGCAGATCATGCAGATCCAACAGCCGTCAACCTATTGAACTGCGTACAAGTAAGCACCGGCATGCGCAACTCTGCGGCCATCACAAAAAATGGCGAGCTCTATACGTGGGGCTATAATCGGTCGGGAGAAGCAGGACTGCTGTGGACGTTTGTTTTAAATCCCACAACCGGACAAGTAGCTAGCGTATGGCATCCGAACGTTCCGGTGAAGAACACACTCTTCAAAGAGCCGATGGTGCAAGTATCGTGTGGCGCTGCGCACTCTGCGGCGGTAGGGAAATCCGGACTGGTCTATTTGTGGGGTAACAACAGTTACGGACAAATCGGCGTAGACCCAGACATCGCCTACATGCCAGTACCCGTGCAGCTTCCAGGCGGAGGCGCGTCTATGATCAAGGACGCACGGTTGCGCGCAAAGGCCGTCTCGTGCGGCGACTTCCATACCATGATCCTCGACTTGCAAGGGCGTGTCTATACCCTAGGGGGCAATGCCAGCGGACAGCTTGGCGACGGAACAACGAAGGACTCCTATAAGCCCGTCTACGTTGCCGGTCTCCCTTCCTCCATTCGCGCCATCTCTGCCGGGAGCACGTTCTCGCTCGCAGTGGATTCGCTAGGCAATGTATGGGCGTGGGGTAACAACGTGCTCGGCACGCTTGGCGATGGCACGCGACTTTGCCGGTACGTTCCAACGAAGGTCGGACGCATTGATGGTGTGCAAGGTATTGAAGGAGGCGGGGCGCATGCCCTTGCCGTTCGCACTGATGGAAGTTTGTGGACGTGGGGTGATGATGCCTTCGGTCAGCTTGGCGATGGCAGCACGGCCAACATGACCACGTCACTTCTCGATCCGCCGCTTGGTCCTACTCGTGTAGAAAAACTTGCTGCCCCATGATCTTTGTTTCTAAGCGACATTCGATTACTGCATTCTGGTTCGTCCTTCTCGTGCTTTGCGCCGGAAGTATTGTTGTGCATTCACAAGACTTCTTCCAACTTGGAAGCGCAAAGGGTGCATCACCTGTAACAGTAACAGGCGGGTACCGGTTGTACGGCCAAACCGCAAACAGACAGGGGTCGTTTAGTCAGCGCCCTGCCGACCTATGGCGCATGGAACTGAATCCAACCGTGAGCCTCTATGGTGTGCCTCTTACGGTGAACCTATTGTTGTCAAGTGAACAACAAGGGCTGCAACAAGAGATCAACGCATTTTCGTTTACGTTGAATCCCGACGAAGTAAAACGCATCGTTACAGCGCGTGCTACAAAGGCGCTCGAAGACTATGCACGGAGCGAGTATGGAGAGTTGCTGCAGAACTACGACACGGTGAAAGACTCGCTGAAGAAGGCAGATCCCGAGCGATATAAAGAGCTCGAATCCATGCGTCAGTTGGAAACGATGCGCGATGTGTCGGGCAACGATATCACCAACTATACGGACGCTCTTCAGGGACTTGGGCTGATGTCGGACGTTGAAGAAGTCATGTCGCACTTCCCCACGATCGGCGTTGGTACGGTGTTCCCGATCTTCTCTCCGCTCACGATCAGCGGCGTACGACTTACGGGTGCGAGTTTGGAGTGGAATCCGGGTTGGTTCTATATCCATCTGGCAGAGGGCACCACGCAACGACCGCTCCTACGTCTCGACACCGTAAGAACAGACTCCGGTTTGTATCAGTCGTACGATCAGTCCTACTACGGCCGAAATATCTATAGCGCAAAGATTGGCGTTGGACGTAGAGATGGAGAGCATGTCTACATCACCGGAATGTATGGCATCGATGATAAGAGCAGCATTTCGTTCTCGGATACGAACTCTGCTCTCGCACCGCAGAAGAACATGGTGGGAGGACTCGACTTCAAGGTGGACCCAATACCGGGCATCTGGACGTTGCAAGCAGAAGTGAACGCGTCGCTCACCGTCAGCGATTTGAATGCACCGCAGTTTAACTCTAGTTCAGTTCCGCCGTTTCTATTGACTGCGGCCGACTCAAATGTATCGTCGTACTTCGATTGGGCCGCAACGGCGCAAACGGTTGTGAACGTGAGAAGTTCTGGTACAAAGTTCAATGCGTCTGTGCGACGCATTGGCTCGGGCTATCGATCTATGGGCGCACCTAATCTTCGTACGGATCTGTTTCGTTACGATGTGCGAGTAGACCAGTCGTTTTTCAGTAGACAGTTCACTGCCGGACTCTTCTACCGCAGAGATCGCGACAATCTGATTCCGTTTAAACGAAGCACGTCTACACTTACGTCGCTTGGCGCAACCATTGGATTGAACATCCGAAAGCTTCCGTTCTTGCGCGTGTCATACTCTCCCTATGTGCAAGAGAACAACGCAACCGATACGTTGTATCAACTCAGCAACCATGCCACCTTACTCAATGCTTCTTCGGGCTATGCGTATCGCATTGGAGATCTGAGTGCGAACAGCGGTTTGTCTGTTGGATATCAGTCGAGCGTCACACGCAAGAATGTTGCGGACTATAGTGTGTTTCAGATCAACGGAACGCAGACGATTGGCTTCGTCTTCCCGGTCAGTCTTACGGCCGGACTTGGATACATAACGCAGAACGCTACAGCACAGGCGGCCAACGACATCGTAACAGTTGACGTGAGTGGCAGCTATCTGGCAATGGAAACGTGGAGCAATAGCGCAGGACTGAATCTTGCGTTCGACGCGTTGAACGGTACGCGAGTAGGATTCTTCCTTGCAACAACATTGCCACTCGGAGAATTCGCCGTTATCGATCTGCGCCTCGAGCGCAACATCTTCAACGAATTAATAACGCCTCCGGTACTGGGTGGCTCGTACAAAGAAGTAATCTTCCGCGCAACGATCTCCAAGAGCTGGTAACGCTCTTAGTTCCGAATCTCCCAATACATCGTCTTCCGAAGATCCTGGATCCATTCGGTTTCTAACCTGCGCGTCTTCTCTGCCGTGGCCATTTGTTCGATGGCCTTGTAATCATCTTCAAGAGTAGGCTTGTGTTCGATGAGGACGCGCTTGCGATACAGGATATGGAAGCCAGGCTTCGTGGGGTCTGCGGCGTATGGCAATGGTGCACTTACTCCGCCATCATTCATATCTGTGACGATCGTGCGCATTTCATCGGGCAGACGTGCAATCTCGATGTCACCCATAGAACCACCAAAGCCTTGCGTTTCCTTTTCTTCGGAATACTGTTTTGCAAGGTCTTCAAAAGATGCACCGTTCTCAACTCGTGTTTTAATGTCGAGTAAAAAGTCGCTCGCCTTTTTCTTGTCGTCTTCGGTCTGGCCTACACGAAGAAGCACATGTCGCGTGTTGATCGTGGTTGGCGTTTTCTCGATGAGTTGTATCACGTGAAAACCAAAGGGCGTTTCTACAGGCTGAGATATCTCTCCGGGCTGAAGAGCAAAGGCAGCAGACTCATAGGAAGGCATGAGCTTGCCCTTCTCAACAAATCCAAGATCGCCACCATGTTGCGCCGTACCAGGGTCTGCACTGTAGCGCCGTGCGAAATCACCAAACGAACCGCCGGCAATCACGGAATCGCGAATACGCTTCGATAGTTCGAGCGCTTCCTTCTTCTGAGTGTCGGAGGGCTTGATATACTTCACGATGTGAGCAAGCTGCACGCGCGGCGGAATGGCTTTTAAGGAGTCTTTGTACAGATCATAAAAACCTTCAACATCTACGCGGTTCGCCTTGACGTTAGCAAACTTTTCCTGGCGCATTTTCTGCCCAAGCAACTGTTTGCGGATCTCGTCACGAAACTCGCGACGGATGCGGGCCATCGACATGCCGTACACTTGTTCGATGCGTTGCTCAGATCCGAACTGCTGCGCCAACATCGAGATCTGATACTCCATTTGCTGCGTTACTTCTTCGTCCGTCACATCAATAGAGTCTTCGGTGGCCTTCGTGACGATCAAGCGCTCGTTGATCAGCATGTCGAGCACCTTCTGACGTAACTCCGGATCGTTCGCCTTGGCGCTTGGATTCTGTTGAATGAATATCTGCACCTGCCCATCGACGTCGGACTTCAGGATGATGTCCTTTCCGACGACCGCGACGATGTTCTCCATCGGTGTACCGTCTTGTGCAAGTGCACACGTCGAACCACCTGTTAGGAGGGCGGCAAGGAGAATGGCGATGGAGCTGGTTCTGCGCATTATTTCGTCCAAATGCGATTAATGTTGGCGGTCTCAACCTTGACGGCGTGCTTGACACGAACGCGCGACAGCCATTGTTCTTGTAGGCGTTTTTGCAATTGATCCTGATACGAAGGTGCCATTTCTGTGATTGCCTCATCGAACATCTTCTGGCGTGGCTGTTCGATGAGCTCGAGACGGACGATGGCATAGCCCTTGTCGATCGCGAACGGTCCGGCAATGCTGCCTTGCATCAAGTTCATGTCGCGTACTTTTTCGGCAAGCTTGTTGGTCTTCACGGACAGCGGACCCGTAAGGCCGCTCTTCTCGCGCATTGCATCGCGCTCCGTGAATTGCTTCGCAAGTGTTGAAATGTCTTCGCCATTGGCGATTCGGCCACGCAGATCATTGGCGAGAGACTCGTTGATCACGTAGATCTCTGTGAGCACGTATCGTGGCTCAGTCATCCAACGTGAACGCGTGCTATCGAAATAGATGCGTGCATCAACGGTATCAAATTTGAGTTTGCTCCACACTTCTTGCTCTTCAACCTTAAAGAGCAAGATGCCATCGTGGAATTCCTGCATGAGTGCCGCAAAGTCTGGGTATTGTTTTTCCAGGCCTTCTGTTGCTTGATCTATCAAGTACGGGTCCGTCATCTTATTCATGCCGCGCTCAAATCCGGCACGGTTTAGCGTATAGCCACGCATATCCAAACGACTGCGCAGAGAATCTGCAAACTGCTCTACTGAATAGTTTACGCGTGGTGAGTGATAGACGTTCTGTTGCAGAAGCGCGAACGGAATGCTCTTAATCCAACCTGTGTCCGTGGTGTTCTTGTTGGTGTCAACACTTGCCACGAACTGAGAGTATGCAGGCTCTGTCCATCCATATTTCCATACGTTCTTGAGCGAGTCCAGCAGCGCACGTTTGTCGCCTTCAAAGAAGATGCGACGGTAAATGCGCTTGGCTTGGTCGCGCTCTGCAACTAGGTCTGGCATCTTCGAACTATCGCGGCGGACAATGTGCCAACCGAAGAGTGTCTTGAGTGGCTTCTGCGATACTTGTCCGTCCTTCAAGGCAAACATTGCCGCTTCAAAGTCAGGCGTCAACTTCGATCCGTTGGCATCGATGCCGCTCGAGCGAGAATAGTAGCCACCCATCGAGCCGCCTTTGGCGCCTGATGTCTTGTCGTCCGAGAACTTTTCGGCTAGCTGAGCAAAGAGCGTTTCGGAATTTGAACGGTTCAATACCTGCACAAGAGAGTCTGCGAGAGCGATAGTCGCCGCTGTATCACGGCCTTCTTTGGGCGTGAGAAGGATGTGGCGTGCTTTCACCATTTCGCGTGGTTCTTCGCGATAGACCTTTACAACAAAGGCGCCATAGCGAGAGAGGACCGGTGTCCTAGAATGTTCGCCAACCCTCATGTTGTAGACAGCGTCTTCAACACCCTTGATGATCGTACCGCCGGTTAAGAAGGGAAGTGTGCCACCCTTCCGCCCCGTCTCTTGATCGTCGCTTGAGTCCTTAGCGAGCTGCTCAAAATTTCCGCCTGCATTCAACAGAGCGATAATGCGATTTGCCTTGGCCACGCTCAGCGTAGAGTCTCCTGCGCCGTTCACGCTCACGTTGCAAAGAATGATGCCGATCTGCAATTCCTTCGTGCGCCGCCGTGCCAGCTCGTCGATGCGAACATCGGCTACCATCTTATCGAAGTAATACGTTTCGGAAAGGAGCTTGCGATTGCTTTCGATGTCGCGGCGGACGAGCGTGTCCTTATCCATGCCACGGTCTTTTGAATCCTGGACCTTCAGGCGATAGTTCGTGTACAGCCGGAGGAACTCCAAGGCCGTGTCCTTCGGAACGGCATTCAGAGCCGTCAGACGACGATTCATGTTCTTTTGGAAGGCACGTTCGACTTCGCCGTATGTCACCTTTTCCGTTCCGACTGTTGCAAGAACAGTCGTCGGAAGACCAGACATCGCAGTGGCCTTAGGGGCTGCGGCGGGCTTCTTTGCCTTTTGCGCCGAGACAGATGCCATCAATACAACCAGGCCTACAAGGGCCACGCACCAATTGCGCTGAAATGTCAGCATGAACTCGTACTCCTACCAAATGACTACAGAATGGGCACGATGGAACGTACCAAGAACCACAAAACTGCAAAATTTCGCCCGTACTGCGCCCTAGGGCGTCACGAAAACGGGTCCTAGGGCAGGGGAGCACAAGGCAAGGGTCAGAGTAGACTCAGACCGTGACACCACGGTATAGCACAGTTCCTGACCTAGCATATTGCAGAGCTTGAGCGTTGACGTCAAAGGACGTTGGCTCATTGTGACATCTGCATTCAGGACTATAATCTTTTGTCCGGCCTGCGTGGTTGTAAGCACTGAGGAAGTCGTGCCGAGGTCTTCGGCTGTAAAGACGTCAAAATGCGCACCTCGAGCACTTTGCCAGGCCATAAACGGACGTCCGGCAGAGCTCCACACGATAGAAAGGCTCTCTTTAAATCCGAGCTGGTCTGTGAGGTCTGTGCTCTCGAACGTGGTGCCGCCATCCGTGGACAGCGCGTATTGACTTCCAGAACGACTCTCATACACCACAGAGACAACTCCGCCATCCGGACGCACCGCAAGCTCGGGCCACGTTCCCGTGTCGACGATCTTCGAGCTAAGGTCTACGTTCGTTGGCGTTGCACGCGACATAAAGGGCAGTTTTGCATAATAGACCACAGACTGCTTTATGGCGTCCCTCGAGTCTTGCCACGAGATATGCGCATTCTCGTACGAGTCGAGCACAATGCTCGGTCCACTTGTTGGACACATTGCAATATTCCACGGCTGAGACTGGATCAAGATGGGTACTTCGAACGTTGCGCCTTCGTCCATGGACCGAGCGAGCCACACATCGCGACGGTTCTGGATGTTCGAACGAAACACTACATAGACGTGTCCGTCGGCCGTTACCCGCAACTGCTGCTGGCAACATTCGCATGAGCCACCCATCGGGAACGCGTCTACGCGACGCTCAGGCGTCCACGTTACTCCCGCATCCTTGGACATGCGCATGAACACATGCTCATATCCGTCGGACATGCTCTTGAGCGATGAAAGGTACGTGATGTACACATTGTTCTTTGCGTCTACAGCCACGTAGCTGAAATCTTGATAACGAGCATCATTCGTGTCCGAGATCAGCTTTCGCATCGACCACGTTGCACCATCGTCTATCGACTTCGAATAGTATGTTGCCACCTGTGTGCTGCTCGGACGCAGATCCGTCCACACCATGTGCAATGTGCCATCGTTGCTGAGTGCCGTCCGCGGCTGACGTTGATATCCCAAGACTTTCGTGGCCACGGTGTTTGCTTTCATCGGCATCGACCACGTCGCCCCTGCATTCTTCGACACGGTTGTATAGATCTGCGATGTTGCGCCCATACGCTCCAAGTAACACACCACCATTGTGCCGGATGCATTCTGCTGCATCTTTGGATACTCACGGCTCCGCATAGGCTCTGCTTCTACAAGGGGCTTTGCAGAAGAAAGAATTTGCGCGTGAAGGACAGGGAAGGTGGCAAGGAGCAGAAGCACAAGGGCAAGGGAACGCATGTTGAGCCTAGAAATCGGGTTATCGTGTGATGTTGACAAGTGTGCGTAGAGTGTTATTGCCACCGCGCACCAAGAGAATGTAGGTGCCGGCAGAAAGCGCCTGCACGTCAAACGTCGTCGTCGATGCGGCGCCTGGTGCGATGCGCTGCGTAGAAACAACTGCACCGGTAACATCGATCACGTCGATCGATGTCGCGCCAAGCGCATCAGAAATATCAACCGAAACAACTTCTGACGCTGGGTTCGGATAGGCGCGCGTAGCAAATGCCATGGAGGCCGCTTCCGTTACAGAGGTTGTGGATTGCATGAGGTACGACCGAATATCGGCCTGCATCGTTGGAACATCGGTAGACGCCATGCCGATGTACACTTTGCCAAGTACCTTGTGCTCCTTCACTCCGGCGCAGATCACCACGGTTGGCATGCCGAAGCCGCCATAGTGCTTGACCATTGCCGCACCACTGTCCATAGGAATGGCGGTGAGACCATTCGTACTTACCCAACTCGCAACACTTGAGCACGTGTAACTATTCGTGAATGCGATTGCATACGCCTTCACTTTTCCTGGGAACGACGTCTCGAGTGTTGCCCTCATCGTCTCAAGCTTCTTCCCACTAGAAATGCACGGTGCGCATCCTTGCATGAAGAACTCCAATACCACTACGTTGCCCGCATCTAGGTCTGCAAACAAGTCGTGCATCGTCCCGTTACAGTCTGTCCGTTGAAAGTTCATGACGGTTTGCGATTGCGCAAACGTCGTTCCCACCATCAGGCAGGTTGTAACAATAAATGTTGTGATGAGCAATTTCATAGTACGTCCTTAACGATTCAATGAATTGAAGGCTTTGATTTCTTCTCCAACCTTCCATATATCTCCTGCACCCATGGTGATCAAGAGGTCGTTTGGCTGGAGAACGTCTGCGAGCGTTGCGGCAATCTGCGTTTTGTCTTCAATATAGAGAACGTTCCGATGCCCTGCCGCCCTTGCAGCATCTGCGATCATGCCACCATTCACGCCATCGATGGGGAGCTCTCGCGCGGCATAGACATCGGTGAGGATGATCACGTCGGCATCGTCGAAGGAGAGGGCGAAGTCGCGGTAGAAGTCGCGTGTACGGGTATAGGTGTGTGGCTGGAAGACGGCAACGATACGACGTTTCCATCCGTTGCGCGCGGCCTGTAAGGTGGCACGGATCTCGGTTGGGTGGTGGGCATAGTCGTCTATCACCAGGATGCCATTTGAGGTTTCGCCTTTTATCTCGAATCGACGGAACACGCCAGCGAATTCGGCGAGTGCACTTGCGATCGTTTCGAAGGGGACGCCGCATTGCAGACCTGCGGCGCAGGCTGCCAGCGAGTTGCGCACGTTGTGAACGCCGGGCACGTTGAGAGTTATGGTGCCGAGTGTTTCTCCGCGATGGACGAGGGTAAACGTTGCCGTGCGCTCTTGGAAGTCGACGTCGTCTGCACGCACATCACACTGCGGAGAGAGACCGTAGGTGACGATCTTTTTGGTGATGCGATCCATCACAGAGCGTACGCCCTGATCATCCAAACACACAAGAACAACGCCATAAAAAGGAACCTTGTTCGAGAACTCGATAAAGGCTTCGCAGATATCGTCTAGGTCTGTGTAGATGTCTAGGTGATCTGCCTCGACGTTGGTGATCACGGCCATGGTGGGCAGAAGCTGCAGGAACGACCTGTCGTATTCATCTGCTTCGAGAACAATCCAGTCTCCATTGCCAAGTCTTGCATTCGTGCCACCCAGACCCTTGAGTTTCCCGCCCACAATCACGGTTGGGTCGAGCCCAGCCTGCATGAGTACGAGTCCGGTCATTGACGTGGTCGTTGTCTTCCCATGCGTACCCGCGATGGCCAAGCAGTAGTTCAGTCGCGAAATCTCGCTTAGCATTTCCGCACGGCGGATGAGAGGGACATGTGCCTGTGTTGCAGCAATCGTTTCCGGGTTTTCGGACAAGTGCACAGCACTCGAGTAGACAACAACATCCGCTCCCACGATATGATCTGCTGCATGCCCTACGTGGATTGTTGCTCCGCTCGTTTGCAAGTGGTCTGTTGTCTCACTTCGAACGAGGTCTGACCCGCTGACGGTAAAGCCTTGTTGCAAGAGGATCTCGGCGATGCCGCTCATACCAATGCCACCAATGCCGACGAAATGAATGTGTTGAACGGAGGAGAATTGGATCATGCGTAAAACTCTGGTCGTCGGTCTGTAAAAATATCGTTGATCGCATTGAACGACTTTGTTCGCGTCTGCACGGGATCGATCTCTGCATCTCTTCCAAGTTCGTCGCCGTTGTATCCGTAGATCATGGAACGTCCGTTGAACGACACCACCTCGCCACCATTCTCCTCGCTGCCTTCCCTGTTGGCCACAGCAAGGTAGACCTTGTTTTCGATGGCACGTGTGGGCATAACGCGAGGCCAGAGGTCGGTAACAAGATTCGATGGCACAGCGATCACGTCGGCGCCGCGCAACGCTAGTGTCCGTGCGGCCTCGGGGAATCGCCAGTCGTAGCATATCATCGTGCCGAGGTTGAGATCGAGATGCGGAATGTTCACAACAAAGAACCCAGTAGTGCCATCGAGAAAGCAGAATCGTTCTTTGTAGAACAAGTGTGTTTTGCGGTAGGTGCGAGGTGCCATATCGGGAGCTGCGATGATGGCGCTGTTGTAAAGTGCATCTCCGTCGCGCTCGGCAAAGCCACAGACCACTACGCGACCGTGCTCTTGCGCTGCTCGAATAATGGCCTGCATGTGATCACCATCAACGGGCTCTGCATAGACGGCGGCCTCGTCGCGCGACGTAAAAAAGTAGCCGCTCGTGGCGAGTTCCGGCAGGACGATCACGTCGCTCTCTGTAGAGGCGATCAACTGAACGATGGCCGTGGTGTTCGCATCAACATCGCGAAACGTAGGCGTGAATTGGAGTACGGAACAGCGCATGGAAATTAGAAGGGGATAGACATGGCGAACACCGGAACATGTCCGGGCAACATGATCACACCCATACCACTGGACGTAGCAGTAGGCAAGATCGGATCGGCAGCGTTGAAAAGTTTGTCATTCAATGCATTCACGAGTATGGCCACACCGGCGCCTATCGCATAGCCCGTGAGCACATCGCTCACGTAATGCATACCAAGGTTCATGCGTGCAAAGCCAGTGTACAGCGCATAGGCAACGCTAGGGACAATCACATACCACTGCCGATAGCGCAAGCACAGCGATGTTGCCAGTGCGGCAGAGCCCGCGCTATGTCCGCTCGGAAAACTTCCGTCCGCATCTTCTCGATAATTCTCGATACATCCCGGATAGGCCTGATAGGGTCGCGGTCTGTCGAACACATGCTTCATCACCAGCGTAATGCCATAGGTTACGCCCATCGTTACCGCCGTCTGCAAGCCCGTCTCCGACATATACCGATCCTTCGTTGCCAACCCGCCGGCATACATCGCAACGGGCACTCCAATGGTTAGCGGCAGGAGTGCATCGCTCACCACTCCCGATGCCGTATGCAGTGCATCGCTCTGAAGGTGGTTCAGATCATACGTGAATTGCGCCTCCCACGACAGATTCGTACAATCCTGTGCATGGATAGGGAAGGCCAGGAGGGCGGCAAGGAGAAGGGTCGTGTAGAGGTGTTTCATACGACGCGAATATACCGTCAAAGAAGGCAATGGGCGGTTCGTGCGGGAAGCACCGCTCGATCGTGGTATTGAAGGAGTGACTGCAAAAAATCAGGTGATACACGAAATTTTTAGGTATGTCTAAAAATTTGTCTAGGTTTGTGCATTCATCTGTACGTGGACTTCATGCAACGACGTTGGTACACCCACACGCTTGGCATTGTATGCGCCCTGGCGCTCACAGCCTGCGATCACATCCTTCCACCGGCACCAGACGTGGATCAAACCTTGGACGGACCTGTCGAGGGACTGTCGACGGATGAGGTGCGACGCCATCTGGCGGGCGACCGAGCGTTTAACGATCAGGTGTTTACAGTTGCAACGGGCCTTGGGCCGGTGTTCGTGGCCACATCGTGCGGCGGGTGTCATGCCGCAGATGGGAAAGGACATCCGTTCACAGCCGTGATTCGGTTCGGTCAGTCCGATACATCCGGTAATCCGTTCGCCTCTGCAGGTGGCCCTCAGCTCCAAAACCGCGCCATTCCTGGCTTCACGCCCGAGTCGATCCCTGCCGGCGCGCCATCTTCCACGCTCATACCTCCAAGCGTTACCGGACTCGGATTCCTCGAAGCACTCTCCGATGCACAGATTCTTGCACACGCCGATCCGTCCGACGCAGATGGCGACGGCGTGTCGGGTGTGCCGAATTACGTGCGGCCACGGCCGTACTTCATTCAAAGGGTGCAACACATACCGATGAACGGTCGTTACATCGGTCGGTTCGGAATAAAAGCTGCAACGATCGATCTGCTTCAACAAACAGCAACTGCCTACAACCAAGATATCGGTATCACCTCTACGTTTGAACCGCTGGATCCATACACAGGGCTTGTGAACGATCCCGAGGTTACAGATCGATCAATCGCTGATGTGGTCTTTTATCTGAGAACGCTCAAGGCTCCTGTCCAACGCACACCTACCAATCCACTTGTGATGCATGGCAAGCAAGTATTCAACGATGTGGGATGCGCCACCTGTCACGTGCCTTCCTACACCACACCAACAACATCCGTTGCGGCACTGAGTGAACAACGAATCTTCCCGTACACAGATCTGTTGTTGCACGACATGGGACCTGCGCTCGATGACGGCTATACCGAAGGCGGTGCGCAAACATTTGAATGGAAGACACCGGCATTGTGGGGACTTGGCCTTGCTGCAAGGTCGCAAGGTGGACGGTACTTCTTGTTGCACGACGGACGTGCCCATTCGATCTACGATGCCATCATGTTGCATGGCGGCGAGGCGGCAAGGAGTCGCGACGTGTACAACGCATTGCCCGCGCACGACCAGCAAGCCCTTCTTCGTTTCTTAGAGTCGTTGTAATACTCCATGGACCGTAAGCACTTCTTATCGTTGATGGGAGCGAGCTGCGCAGGTCTCGTGCTTGGCGCATGTTCGAGCGTTCGCAGTGTGTCGGGCATCCTGGCCGGGAAGACGCTCGAACTATCGACGCACGTATTTGAGTCGACGTCTGCCGGCACAACCACGTATGAACGCATGGTAATCGCACATCACGACGAGCTGCGTTATTACATCTGCGTGGTGCGACATTCTGCAACCGAGTACACAGCTCTGCTCATGCGATGTTCGCATCAGGGGGCGAGCCTGCAGATGGCGGGCGACCGATTGCATTGCCCTGCGCATGGAAGCGAATTCGCGCTCGATGGTGCGGTGCTGCACGGTCCGGCAGACAAGGCCATCACAACATTCCCGGTAAGCGTACACCGAACCACGATCCGCATTCAACTGTCATGAAGTTCTTCTTGTTGTTCGTCTGCGGCTGCGTCCTTTCCTCCTTGCTCCTTCCCGCACAGGCAGACACGTCGTTGTTCAAGCGCAAACCGGTAGACACCACACAACAGGCGGCCATGAACATGGATGCCGTCTATAACAGACCCTTCCTGCAAATGGGAAGCACTCCGGTTTCGATGGGCGGATATGTAGAGGCGGACTACCGCTACGAGCGGGACCAAGGTGTGTCTACCGGACATAGTTTTCAGATGCAGCGGCTGACGTTGTTTTTTGCTGCAGCCATCGATCCGCGGATTCGATTTCTCACGGAGATTGAATTCGAGAGGGGAGGAAAGGAAATCGCCATAGAATTCGCTTCTATAGATCTGACGATTGCAGATCTCTGCGTTCTGCGCGGTGGTATTCTGATGAATCCGATTGGAGCGTTTAATCAAAATCACGACGGACCCAAGTGGGAGTTTGTAGACCGACCTCTTGCGATGACGCACATGCTCCCTGTTACGTGGAGTAACGTTGGATTTGGAGCCTACGGTAAGACATTCACCGGCCCATGGTCGTTCGGCTACGAAGCCTATCTCACGAATGGTTTCGATGAGGGCATCATCGATAACGAGTCAAATCGCACGTCGCTCCCGGCAACAAAAGAGAATGCCGAACGATTTCTCGGTAGCTCGAACGGTCATCCACTACTCACAACAAAAATCGCCACGCGACATGAAAGCGTGGGCGAGCTTGGCGTGTCGTATATGGGTGGCGTGTATAACCAAACCACCTCAGACGGTATTGATATCGATAGGGCTCGACGTGTTGACGTGGTGGACGTAGACTTCAACATCACGCTTCCCTCGCTCGCAACACGGTTTGTAGGCGAGTGGGCATGGGTCTTCGTCGACGTGCCGCCCACCTATTCACAGCAATACGGCTCGAAGCAAATGGGCGGTTATGTAGACGTGATACAGCCGATCTATCGCGGCGCGCTCTTCGGCTTTGAGAGAGCAGTGCTCAACGCATCGGTGCGTGTAGACTATGTAGACTGGAATGTTGGCACGTTCAAGGAAACAGGTGATTCGATAGGTGATGAGTTCTGGGGCCTGACGGCCGGCCTGAGCTTCCGTCCCGTTGCACAAATGGTTGTGCGTATGAATGCACGGATCGGGCGCACCACCGACCTTCTAGGCAATCCACCCACACGCTCAGGTGGCTTTCAGGTTGGCTTTGCTTCGTACTTCTAGCGTGGCACGTCCTGCTTCGTAACTTTGCGAATGCACATCGCCATTGTTGGAGCCACAGGTCTTGTCGGGAGAACCATGGCCCGCGTTCTTGAAGAACGCTCATTCCCCGTCACCACCCTTCGCTTGCTTGCCTCTCACCGTTCGGCGGGTGAGCGCGTGAATGTTCTCGGATCCGATTACATCGTCCAAGCTTTGGGCCCTGCCTCCTTCGAAGGCATCGACGTTGCCTTGTTCAGCGCAGGCGGATCCGTGAGCAAAGAATACTGTCCGATTGCCGCCCGTAGCGGAGCCGTTGCGATCGACAACAGCAGCGCATGGCGCATGGACCCAGATGTGCCGCTCGTTGTCCCCGAAGTAAATCCCGAAGACGTACGTCTTCATCACGGGATCATCGCAAATCCGAATTGTTCAACGATTCAACTGGTGGTTGCCCTCAAGCCACTGCACGATGCGGCCGGCATCAAGCGGGTTGTGTGCAGCACGTATCAGAGTGTGAGTGGCGCCGGACAGAAGGGCGTCGATCAACTTCGCGACGAGATCCAAGAGCGCACGCCCACGTCGCGCATCTCTGCGCATACACTTGCCTACAATGCCGTGTTTCATACGATAGATGGTATGGGGCAAGGAAGCGAGGAAGAGATCAAGATGCAGCGAGAAACACGTCGCATCCTCCATCTGCCCAACCTTCCGATTGCCGTCACGTGCGTGCGCGTGCCGGTATTGGGTGGACATGGCGAGGCCGTTGCTCTTGAGTTCGAACGTGCCCTGTCGGCCGACGATGCACGCGAGATCCTACGTCACACTCCCGGCATTGTGGTGATGGACGATCCCGCAAACAACGTCTATCCATCCCCACGAGGCGCGGCAAACACAGACCCCGTCTATGTGGGACGCATCCGTCAAGACACGAGCGTTGCCAATGGAATCTTGCTGTGGGTTGTTGCCGATAATCTTCGAAAAGGTGCCGCCACCAACGCCGTCCAGATCGCCGAGCTTTTGTAACACACACGTCTCACCTTACTTCGCACTATGAATAGATTCGTCATCATCATGGCCGGCGGTTCCGGCGAACGCTTCTGGCCATCGAGTCGGATGCGAAAGCCGAAGCAACTCTTGCAGCTGACGAGTACGACGCAGACGATGCTCGAAGAAGCCGTGAGTCGCATCGAACCTCTGATCTCGCGTGAGAATATCATCGTGATCACAAGCGAATTGCTACGGCAACCGATCATCGATGCCATGCCGTCGCTTCCCGCAGAGAATGTGATTGCCGAGCCAACAAAGCGCAATACCGCGCCGTGTTTGGCACTTGCGGCTGCCGTCCTTCAAACACGCACCGAGAACGCCTCGATGGCCGTGCTCACAGCAGATCATTTCATCGGAGACGCAGAGGCGTTCCGCCGCGACGTTGATGCTGCGCTGTCCTATGCAGAAGAGCATCAGGCATTGGTGACGATGGGGATTCCGCCAACGCGACCTGAAACGGGCTACGGCTATATCGAAATGCCGATGGTGCGCACAGAAGACCGCCTTCAACACGTGGTGCGTTTCAAAGAGAAACCATCGTTCGATGTTGCGCTAGACTACGTGCACAGTGGAAACTACATGTGGAACAGCGGCATGTTCTTCTGGACCGTGGCGGCACTTACTGCTTCGATGCAAGAACACTTACCGGAAGTTGGATCGACAATCTCGGTGATGACGGAAGAGCTCCGGAGCAAGAACGACGAGGCGCTTGCGGCAACGTTCTTTGCGCTTCCAGACATCTCCATCGACTATGGCGTGATGGAGCGTGCGCACAATGTGTTCGTCCTCCCTGCCTCCTTCCCGTGGGACGACGTGGGATCGTGGGATGCCCTTACGCGCATGCGCCCATGCGATGCATCAGAGAACGTAGTGGCAGGTGATGTGCGAATGATCGACACGCACGATAGCATCGTGGTGAATGAAGCAACACATGAACACGTGGTAACGGTGCTTGGCATCGACGGGCTGGTAATCGTGCACACGAACGACGCAACACTGGTGACAACGAAAGACAAAGCTCAAGAAGTAAAGCGTATAGTTACAGATCTACGAAAGAATGGTCGTGAACAATTCCTCTGAAATCGTGTTGTCGGCCGTCGACAAAATGTCGACCGCCTTCGATCTGCCCGACACCGACGACCTGGTCGCACCCGAGCAACGGTTGCAAGAAGTGCGTGCGATGTTAGTGCAGCGTATCATTGGATTGCTAAACACGAATCCCGAAAAACTCATGGCAATTTTGTATCGGATTGACGTGAGCGAGGCAGCCGTGAACGAGATTTTTGTAAAGGCCTTCCCACCCGATGTGCCGGAGCTCCTTGCCGATTCGATCATCGCACGTCAGCTTGCAAAAGCCGAAACACGTCGCCAACATTCTTCCTCCTGATCATGGCCACCCTTATCACCAATATCTCATCCCTCGTAACCGTGAATGCCAACGGCAAGCACGCGCTTACGGGCTCTTCCATGAATGATGTTGGTGAGATCAAGAACGGGGCCATTCTCTTTGATGAAACCATTGAGTGGATCGGACTTGCTTCGGAGATCGACGCAGACAACATCGATGCCGACGTGATCGACGCGCAAGGCTGCACCGTGCTACCGGGCTTTGTAGACTCGCACACGCACATGGTATTCGCGGGCTCGCGTTCGCACGAATTCGCACGTCGGCTCAAGGGCGTCAGCTATCAAACCATTGCCGGAGAAGGCGGCGGAATCTTGTCGACGATGCGCGCCGTGCGCGCGGCCGACCTCCCCACACTTCTCGACATCGCAGAACCGCTTGTGCATTCAGCCATCCAGCACGGAACCACAACAGTGGAGATCAAAAGCGGATATGGACTCACGCTCGATAGTGAACTCCGTCAGCTCGCCGTTCTCGAAGACCTGCGAGAAATGCTTCCGATTACATTTGTTGGCACCTTCCTTGGTGCCCACGATGTGCCACCGGAATATGCAGGTAGACGAGAAGCGTACGTTGATCACATCGTCAACGACATGCTCCCTCGTGTTGCCGAACAACGCGTAGCAGAATTCTGTGACGTCTTTGCCGACACCGGCTATTTCACCAACGAGGATTCCGAACGCATTCTTCGAGCAGCAGCCAGCTATGGTTTAAAGGCCAAGGTACACGCAGACGAACTCTCTGCCTTTGGCGCAGCAGAAATGGCCGCACGAGTGGGGGCCGTGAGTGCCGATCACTTGCTCTACATCAGCGAAGAAGGAATGGATGCGATGAAGGCGGCAGGGACGGTGGCAACACTCTTGCCCGGTACGGCCTATACGTTGCGTCTGCCGTATGCACCAGCCCGTGCCATGATCGACAAAGGCATGGTTGTGGCACTTGCCACCGATTGCAATCCCGGCTCGTGTTATTGCGAAAACATGCAGCAGATACTGTCTCTGGCATGCATCAACATGCACATGAGCATTGAAGAGAGCATTGTTGCCTCGACGTTGCACGGCGCCGCTGCCTTGGGCCTTGCCTCCCTCACGGGTTCCCTTGAAGTGGGAAAACGAGCAGATATCGTGATCCATCATGTGCCCTCGTACACTGAACTCGTCTATCATTTCGGCACGAATACGGTGATAAGCGTGTTTGCTGGCGGACAGGAAGTGGCCTAGCTAAAAACTCGAAAATTCATCCATTGCGTAGGCAGCTACCATTTGCGAGGTTTGTTGCGGTTGGTATTTGATCGCATTCTAAGGAGATGGCTATGCGCCCTCAGTACGTCGTTGTGTTGTTGCTTTGTTTGCTCGTCACCGTGAATCTTGTGGCCCAAGAGCCAGGGCTTATGGTGTTCTCTACGCAAACGAATAACGGTCCGCTCAAAGATTGGATCTCCAAAAAGATCACTTACATCGAATCCACCACCGCGCTCACCATTACCGCTGAGCTCGACTCTACCATTGTGCCACCAACCTACATGCGCATTGTGCTAACGAAGTACAAGGGTGTGGGAGCGTACACTCTTACTGGTGGAACGAGTTGGCGCTATGGTGCACGGACAGACCAACTCTTCACCAATCAAAGTGGCTCTGCAACGGTAGATCGTATAGATACTATTACGAACAGAGTGTACGGAACGTTCTCATGGTATGGGAATGCAACGCTTACGAATGGGACTACGCTCACGTGCAGAGTGTCTGGCGGACAGTTCAATGTACTTGTCAAGCCAACGTTGGCACAGACGATGTACTCGAAAAGTGGCGTCAAACTCAAGCCAGAAGAAACGATAGACATTGCCCTGAAAACCTTGAACAAGGCTACTGGCAAGGCCGTGAAGGGCGTGGCGGTTTCCATCAAACCAATTGCAAGTCCGTTTGAAGTTGCGCCGCCAGTAACCATCGTGAGTAATGACACAGGCGGCGTCAAGTTCACGGTGAAAGTGAAAAAGGATGCTCCTCAAGGCGACTATCAGATCTTCTTTACGAGCACCAAAGAAGGCTTTGAAGACAGTCAGCGAGACACGTTCAAATTCAAAGTCACCAATGCCGGCAGGTACTGGTATTCCAAGTGCGAGAGTCTGCCACTCATCGAATTCGATGCCGGTGAGGACGAGAAATGGTCGGAGATCAAAGAATCACCCAAACTCGAAACCACAAGCGATAAGGTCAAACTCAACGGACTCCTCAGCTTTGCCGGTGTGATGCGTATCGATACGAGTGGTGGCGGGCAATTCATCGATGGGAACGGTCGGTTCTTTTTTGATGTGATGCTGGGCGACAAGCCCATGGGTGATATCTATAGCGGCGACTTCCGCATTCTGCTGCCGAAGTGCGTAGACTTTCTCGATTTCAGCGACTTGTCCATTGTGAGCAAGATCGCCGGCGGAAAGATCAAGACGCTAAAGTTTAAAATCCTTGGAGATTTTGGTGGTTCCTTTGGCGGTCAGTTGGTGGTAGATATCGAAGGACCGAAGAACACTTCTGAAGGATGTAATAGCAAAGAGTTTGCGGTTTGGAGGCCGAATGCGAACACCACGTTTGGACTCGACATTGCCGTAGTGAAGGACGCGAATGGAATCATCTTCAATGGCAAGGGATCTCTGAAGAATCTTGGTGTTGGGTCGTCGATCTGCATGAAAGAGATCAGCATTTCGTATGAGTCGCGCAAAGACTCGCTTGTTGTTGCAGCCAAAGCAAAGTCTCCACTCTTCGAAGAAGCTTCGCTCTCTGTGTCGATCCAAAAACAAGAGTGGATCGGTCTGGAATTGGGCCTCAAAACCGCCGAGTGCATTCCCATCCCGGAAACACCATTGTGTTGGAAGGGTGGCTCGATCAAGTATAACAGAACAACAGATTGGAGCACAGCGTCGGCATCCATGACTGGTTTGTTCTCTGTGATCAAGAGCGACAAACTCATGGAATTCGAACTCACGGCCAAGGTTTCCTATCCGCCGTACGTACTGGCTGGAACGGCAACTGCACGGATGCTCAACGGTTCGTTCTTGTCGCCTACAAAACCATGGCAGATCGAAGGCTCACGAACCTTCTCCTTCGACCTCGACAATCGCATCATCAAAGATGCTGGAACCACCAATCTCTTCCACCTTGGCGGAGAGTGGTTCTTTGTTGGAACCTCTACGCAAAGCGTGAGCTTCGCAGATGCCATTGGCGTCACCGGCACGATCTCGGGATCGGCGAAGATTCCAGCTATAGCTGGAGATCTGATTCCGAAGATGGGTATGCTGGGACGCGCTATCAACGCCTATGCTCCATTTAGTTTTGGAACGGTTACTGGTGTGATCGAGATTTTCGAGCCGGGCAAGAAGGCAGCATCGATCACGTACGATCTTTCGAATGCTACGTTGAGCACCGACCCAGACTTTAATGCCTTCATGCAATCGTGGGGTAAGGGAACGCTTACGCTTGACTTCGACGCGCTTCCTTCGCCAACAGCGTTGAAGCTCGAAGGAGGCTTTACGCAGCTCGCCAAGTTCTTTGGTGGAACGATGGAGGGTGGAAAGGGTGGCGAGGCACCACAACTCGACAAGAGCATCACGGTGCCGCCAAACAGCAAGCGCTTGATAATTGCCGCATCTCGCACAGAGGGTGGTATTGTGACGTCGCTCACTTCACCTAGCGGCACCATGTATACCAAGACCACATCTGCAGATAAAGTTGTTCGCGTTGTGATCCCTGATGGCACTGCTGCACTGTGGAGCGTTGTAGATCCGACTCCCGGCATGTGGAAGTTCACCACGAATGGTACCTCGGCCACGGATTCGATCGAGGCCTACGGAAGTGATCCCGAGCCGACGTTTGTGTTGAATGCTTCGCAGACTGGCAGGACGTTGAATGTAACATGGACCACAACGAATGTGCCCGCTGGCGCCAGTGTTGATGTGTTCGTAGATGATAACGGCGCAAACTATGATGGAGCCATGGTTATCAAGGCAGACGCGTCTGCGAATGCAATCACGATCCAACTTGCAGATACAACGGCACCGTGCTCATTCCACGTCTATGGAATCCTTCGCACTCCAACGTGGTATAAGGAAGCGTATGCAGAAGGATTGTTCGCGAATCCACGCACTCGCTTGTTGGCTCCGCAGGGCGCACACGCCGTCGCAAATCAGCAAGGACGTACTACCGTTGCGTGGACGAACTCTCCGGACCCAGAAACAGAAGGCTATGTTATACATGCCATTGTTCAGGGTGCAGACTCCGTGCTGGCCGTGGCCTATGGTGCAGATACGAGCATAACGTTCGATGCATCTGGCATGGTGATCACGTCGCTGTACGTTGTGGCGATGGATATTAACGGTCGCCTCGGATGTCCCGGCGCTCCGATCTCTATTGTGACCGACGTCGCAGAAGAACGTCCCGTGATCTCCGGTGATGCAGACATGGCGATGACCATCGCACCTCAGCCTGCAACAGACCGAGCTCGCATTTCTCTTGCAACTGCTCATGCGCGGATCGTGGATATCGATATTGTTGATGCTACCGGACGTGTGGTGATGAGCATTGGTCGTGGCCTGGTGATTGACGGCACCACGGATCGCACGGTCGACCTTGGCGCTATTCCTACGGGCGCCTATCTCCTCGTTGTTCGAAGCGATGCAGCGGTGATCACACGTCAATTCTTGGTACTGCATTAACAACCCCATAGTTCTGGCTGGGAGTCGGCAGACGCAGGCCTCCGACTCCCTTTGCCATGCGTAGCTTCATCTTGAAGTAAGACACTGGTGGCGCACTTTCTATCTTTGCAGCATGCAGATACGATTGTACACCACCATGGATCGCGACGTTCGTGATTTCTACCCCATAGACCCGAATGATGTTCGCATCTATTCTTGTGGGCCAACCGTGTACGACATGGCCCACATTGGAAACATGCGTTCCTTTCTCTCTATGGATCTGCTCCAACGCGTCCTTCGCACCGTGGGCGGATACAAGGTGCGCTGGGTGATGAACATTACAGACATCGACGATAAGACCATCGATGGAAGCAGCATCGGCAGTGCACGTTGGTTGCCTGCCATGGGTGCGCAAACCGACGACGTGCGTGAGAACTTGTGTGCCTACACGCTCTACTACGAGGCCGCGTTCAAGCGCGACATTGCAACGCTCGGAATTCTTCCAACAGACTTCCATGCTATGCCGCGCGCAACGGAGTACATCCCACAGATGATGGACCTCATCAAAAACATCGTCGCATCGGGCTTCGGTTATGTAAGCGATGGTAGCGTCTACTTCAATGTGAACGCCTATCGCAAACACTTCACGTATGGACGACTCTTTACGATAGACGTGGAGCATTTTCGAGAAGGCGTTCGCATCGATGCGGATGAGTATGACCGTGAATCTGTGAGCGACTTTGTATTGTGGAAAGGTCGCAAGGAAGGAGAGCCATCGTGGGATCTCGAGATCGATGGCGTGCACTTGGAGGGTCGGCCCGGCTGGCATATCGAATGCTCGGCCATGAGCAAAGAGATCTTGGGTCTGCCGTTCGACATTCACACTGGCGGCGTCGACCTTCGATTCCCGCACCATGAAGATGAGCTCGCACAATGCTGTGCTGGCTATCATGTGCAAGAACAGGCCAACTATTGGATGCACAACGAGTTCTTGGAGATCGAAGGGAAGAAGATGAGCAAGTCGCTCGGAAACTTCTTTACGCTGCGCGATCTTATGGACCGCAACTACGATCCGCTCGACGTGCGATTCGCCATGATTGGCTCACATTACCGTGCGCTGTTCAACTTCACGATGGACGGACTTTCTGCATCTGTGAAGGCGCGTGAACGTGTGCAGGACTACATCTACGATCTTATGGATGCGGCAGCAACATCAGCTATCACTGAGAATAAGCTGTCTATTCACTCGCTACGCAGCTCGGTGTTCGCAGAACTCGCAGACGATCTGCATACGCCAAAAGCCCTTGCCGCCCTATTCTCATTCATGAATGAACACAAAGCAGCGGCTTACTCTGCACAGGATGCAGAGATCGTGATTGGAATTTTGAAAAAACTGAACGACGTGTTCGCTGTGTGGTCATTCGGTATACGTCCGGTTGTGGATGTACCCACAGATGTTGCAACACTTGCCGAACAACGATGGGCCGCACGTTCGGAAAAGAATTGGGTAGAATCTGACCGATTGCGCGATGCGATAAACGCCTTGGGTTGGTCGATGAAAGACAGAAAAACAGACTACACGCTGGAGAAGCTCTAATGCATGTGGGCGTGATTGGTGCCGGCAAGGTTGGGCTTTCTATTGCTCATGCACTGCAGAATGCTGGCGTGCCTACGTGGGTGCAGAGTCGGCGTTGTTCGCTTGCGTTGCCGCCCTTCGTGCCATCGACGATCGTTCTTGCCGTTGCAGATGCAGACTACGAGCAACAGTCCCAGGCCCTTGTAGATTGGATGGGGGTTGACCTTGCCGGCGTGCTTGTGATACATTGTTCCGGCAGACTCACCATCGATGTTCTGCACGCATGCGCACATAGCGGCGCACGAACGGCGGCTATTCATCCATTCCAAACGTTTGCTTCGGCGGATGCCTCGCTCGTTGAGGCCATTGGTTGGGGCGTGGAGTGTTTGGATGTTGATGCCGTGCGCTGTTATGAATTTGTGGCACTGTTTCATGGCACGCCGCACCGACTTCCTCATTCAAACCTCGAAGCGAAGTTGCGCTACCATGCGGCTGCCGTGGCGGCCTCGAACCTGCTCTACGCCTCGCTCTCGCTTGCGCGCGCCACGGCAAACGTTGCGCAACTACCAGCGTCTGAATTCCTTGTGCCGATTATTCGACAAACCATTGCGAATGCACACAGATCTATCGAACACAACATTCCATTCGGAATTACTGGACCACTTGTGCGCGGTGATGTAGAGGCGCTGCGTCTGCAGCTTCATGCGCTGCCTCAGGAACTGCAATCGCGCTATGCCTTGCTGCACTTGGCGTTACTTGACGCAGTAGCTCACACGCTGCCGTCGGAGACGGTGCAAAATATCAGGGACGTTCTTACCGTTACGCAGTAGCCCGACGCCGCATCTCGACGATGTTCGCGGCAAGGTTGCCACGAAACAGACTGCTCCCACTCACGATGATGTTTGCGCCGGCATCTACGATGCTTCGGACGTTGTCGAGATTTACACCGCCATCAACTTCGATCTCTACGTTGCTATGTCCGTTCGCGTCCAACCATGAGCGCAGACGTTCGCAGCGCTTATAGAAACCCGGAATAAAGGCTTGTCCGCCAAAGCCTGGATTCACGCTCATCAGCAAGATGAACTCTGCATCACCTGCGGCTTCGCAGGCATGATCGAGCGACGTCATGGGGTTCAACACAATCCCGGGTTTACATCCCGCTGCGCGAATCGCACTAATGCTCCGATGCAAGTGATGCGCTACTTCTGCATGTACACTAATCCACGAAGCACCTGCCGCAGCGAAGAGTTCGATATACCGGTCGGGCTCACTAATCATCAAATGGCAATCCAGAGGAAGCGACGTGCGTGGGCGGAGTGCTTCTACCACGAGCGGACCTATCGTGATGTTGGGGACGAAGTGTCCGTCCATCACATCCACGTGCAGCACATCTGCGCCACCACGCTCACACGTTGCGACGTCGGCTGCAAGATTGGCGAAATCAGCCGATAGCAGTGATGGTGCGATCTTCACCGTATGCGAACTCATGCTGCTCCTTGTTCTGATAGTCGTGCTAAATGTCCAACGATTCTAAGCCACGATGCGCGGTGCAGAGAGATAGGCGGTAGTTCTAAACTCGCCAACACATCGTCTACATAGGCTGGCGTTCTCATGCCCACCAATACCACCGAAACGCCAGCTGTGCATCGTACTGCATGAAGCGCGATGTGTTGCAATGGTGCGTCGAGCGGCATGCCGCATTCGTCTGCGAGCATTGCGCGAAGTTCTGCAAGACTCAGGTTCTCCTCGTGGGCATACAATGCCGTGATGTCGTTCAACACAGATCGCAGGCCGTCCATGTAGTGCTGCATGGCCACGGGGTCCGACGCATCGGCAACGTAGCGTTGCATCACATGGATGCGCGGTTGCAAGTACATAGAGACGATGTCGTTCCAGTGAGGAAGTCCTGAAAAGGATCGCCACGACTGACACAATGCGGCCGCCACCTTAAAGGTCTCTTGAATGGCCGCGGCCTCCTTGCCATCACCTTGCAACGTTTGCAAAACCAACTGCGCGGCTTGATGTTCTTCAATTTCTAACGTGTGGATGCGCGCGTCTACCTCGTCGGGCAACGGCATTGTTGCCGGAAGCGGATGCGTTGCCAAGCGTATCAAGTCGTCCTCGATCACACCATTGAGAGGTCGGTTCACCAGCACGCGCAGTGCGTGTTCCGAGGCGAGCTCCAGCACGGTAGCCGACCGATCTCGTTGATTGCAGACCGTTGCTGCGTGGTGTTCGATGATGTTCATCGGAAGCTGAATTGTGCGGAAGTGGTGTTCATGTCCGGCAACGCGATCTGCAATGGCCAGACATTCCTCAAGCGAACAAAAGCCCGGGTCGTCCGGCTCACATGGAAACGTATTAGACGAAATGCCATACGACACAATGCGACCATCAAGCACGCACTCTTCCAAGAATTGGAATGCGTTGCGAATGCGACGGTAGAAATGTCTGCGTGCATCGTCTATCGGTATGCCGCGTTGGTGCGCATCGAGTAAGAAATATTCCGGGTTGTGTAGGAGCAGTACATCGATCGATGTGCGTTGCAAGCGTTGCATCGAGGCCATCAATTGATCTTCAAGGAATTCAGGCGCGATGCAGTGCCACAGAGATTCTTGCACCTGTACTACTTCCGGAAACGGATCGCCATTCTGAATGCGGGCTTGTGCTCGGTCGAGAGTTGTCCCCTGGATGTAGCCAGCCTTCGTCACGAGCTCTACGCTCGAGGCGTGTGTATGGTCGAGCAGGACGCGACCGATAAGCAGCTCGCTTGCACCGTCGCTGTAGTTCGTACTCGTGTCTATGAGCGTGATGCCACGATCAAGTGCATGGCGCAGTGCTGCTTCGTGCGTTGCGTCGCCTTCTGCAATACGATAGCTTCCGAATCCAAATGGGATCATCACATGCCTCCCGTCGACAGACCGAATTGAATCCCAAATGGGGAGCGTCCGCCATCCATCGTAAATGCGTTCATGACGATGGCTGTTTGAAGTCGCATATGCCAGATGATCTCGGCAGAAACTCCAACGCCGCTCGTCAGCGCACCGCCCCATTGCATCGTAGGGTCGCTAAACGGATTGAATCCGGAAACGCCACTCCTTGAACTCGCACCAAATCCACCCTGCAGAAACGCAAACATTCCAAGCGAGGGTCGGCCTACGATGAACACTCCCGGACCAAACGTCAGAGCAATCACGTCTCGGCGTTCCACCCCTGCCGCCATAAACCCTATCCCAAGCCACCACCTTGAATCCTCGCTCTCGCCAATACCGCGAAAGCCCTGAAAGCTCAAGGCCCAATTCGGAAAATTATTCTCTTGAGGCGTCCACGTGCGCTGAACGGAGATCATGCCCCATGTTCTCGATGGGCCATTGTCTGCACCACCACTCATTTCCTCTTGTGCATACGCAGACGAGGTTAGGAGAAAGGCGGCAAGGAGGAGAGGTTTACAATGCATGGGTACAAAGATAGCTGTGCAAGTGCCATAGGAATAGCACGCCGAGCCGTAGATTTGCCACTCACCAATCTTTGAACGGACATGAGCGAACAGCAAGAACAGCGCAAGGTCATTCTGAGCGGCATGCAGCCCTCGGGTCAGCCCCATATCGGTCACTTCAGCGGCGCCCTCAAAAACTGGGTTCAACTGCAGCACGACTTTGATAGCCTCTTCTGCATTGTGGACCTTCATGCCATTACCGTCCGCCAGGAACCGGCAAAACTGCGCAAAGCCACGCTCGACTTTGCAGCGATGTACATCGCCTGCGGCATCGATCCCGAAAAAAGCACGCTGTTTGTGCAGAGTCATGTTCCGCAACACGCCGAGCTCGCCTGGATCCTGAACTGCTTAACCGGCATGGGCGAATGTTCACGCATGACGCAGTTCAAAGACAAAAGCGCTCAACACAGCGAAAACGTGAATGTTGGTCTGTTCACGTATCCGATTCTTATGGCATCGGATATCCTGGTGTACAACGCAGACCTTGTGCCGGTTGGAGCCGACCAAAAGCAGCACCTGGAACTCACACGTAATCTTGCAGAGCGATTCAACCATCACTACTCGCCTACGTTTACCGTGCCGGAGCCATTCATCAGCGATGTAGGCGGTAAGATCATGTCGCTCCAAGAACCCACAAAGAAGATGAGCAAGAGCGATCCGAACGAGAAGGCCACCATCTTCCTGCGCGATGGCGACGCAGAGATCCGCAATAAGATCAAGCGCGCTGTTACGGATAGTGGAACACGGGTTGTGCTGGATGAGCCGGGAAGTCCGGGCATTGCCAACCTGATGACGTTATATCATCTGACCACGGGCAAAGCGTTCGCAGACATCGAAGCAGAGTTTGCTTCGACGAGTGGCTACGCTCCATTCAAAGAGGCTGTTGCAGAGGCCGTTGCAACGTTTGTTGCACCGATGCGCGAACGCTTCTTCGATATCCGCAATAACGAAGAAGAACTCAAGAACATTCTCAAACGCGGCGCAGAGCACGCACGCGATCGTGCGCGCAAAACATTGCGTAAGGTGTACAAGAAGACAGGGTTTGTTGAATTGTAATTAACCCGGATCATGCAATGGGAAGTTGGATTGTGGGTCGAATAGAGGCCGCTCTTCCATGCTCTGACGTACCACCACGAAGCGATACGGCTTCTTCCAATTCATCGGTTGATAGGTGAACTCTCCGACGCTCACGCCCTTGGCCGTCTTCGTTGAGCGCCACACACGAATACCCGCGATCTGTTGTCGTATCGGCTTGTAGCCCTTGGCGGCCACGATGAAGTCTAGCTTATGCTTCTCGATCTCCTCGATGAACGAACCGCTGTAGAAGCCGCTGTCTGCCCGTATC
>Ga0105044_10000586_pt1 | contig 45090 bp, 36 predicted proteins | sample MAT01_FD_78092 | JGI IMG/M metagenome (GOLD analysis project Ga0105044, IMG submission 78092) | Freshwater microbial communities from Lake Fryxell liftoff mats and glacier meltwater in Antarctica - MAT-01 | ecosystem: Environmental > Aquatic > Freshwater > Ice > Liftoff microbial mat | place...
AGCGTCCAGGCACGCTTTCACCGGGCAGATCGCCGAGTGACACCGGGCCGTTGGTCCCTGTCCACATCGAGGCCTGACGCCCATTCGCGCCGTCTGCCGCGCCGACCATGTATTGGCCGTTCGGCGAAATGGCGTAGGCCACGCTGTTGGTCTGGCCGCCGGGCAGATCGCCCAGGCCGATCATGCCGGTGGCCTGCGTCCAGCGAAACGCCTCGCTGCGGCCATCGGCGTTTTGCGACGAGCCGACAACGATGCTGCCATCCGCCGAGACGTCCCACGCGAGCGCGAAGTCCGCGCCGCCCGGCAGGTAGCCAAGCGAGACGAGTCCGCCGCCCGGCGTCCAGCGGAAGGGCTCATTGCCAGTCGCTGATTCGCTGAAGCCGACGATGACCGAGCCATCGGCGGAAACCGACTTCGCCTGACTGAAAACGCCACCGCCTGAGAGATCGCCGATGGACACGAGGCCGGAACCTTGCGTCCAACGGAACGCGACCGTCGCGTCATTGGTCGTGGCACCGTCACCCACGACGATCGAGCCGTTCGCGGAAACTTTGGCGGCGGCGCTGAACACTTCGTAGTTGAGCGGGTTGTTCGGCGGGAAATCGCCGAGTCCGGTCATGCCGTTCGCGAGCGTCCAGCGCCACGCCTCCAAACCGTCGTTGCCGCTGAAGGTGGAGTTGGCCCAGCCGACGACGGTCGAGCCATCGTCGGAAACGCCGAAGGATTGGGAGAACGTGCCGCCGGGCAGTTTGCCGAGCGGCGTGAATGTGGCCGGAGCCGCCGTGGTTGTCAGAGCGGATGCGAGCACCGCGCCAGTGGCGAGCAGTGAAGTGAAGGAGCGCCACAGGCCACGCCGTGGGCAAATCGAATCAATGGGTCTTGGGGTCGTTGAGTTCATTTTGGTTTTGGTTTGGTTGAGCAAATGGTTCCGGTTCACGGGGCGATGCGTCGGACGCGAAAGAACGCGGCGGCATTGGTTGTTGGCACTGGCAGAAACGTCTCGGCGTTGGTGCTGACCACCAGACCGAGTTCCGTCCAGGATCGGAAATCGCCCGTTCCTTCGAGCGAAAATTGATGACCCACCGGCGCGGTGAGTTGGAGCGACATCGCTCCGCCGCCGGTCGTGGCCGACAGCGCCAGTTGCGGCGGCGCGGGATGCGCGAGGGTCTGGTTCATCCAAGCCTCGGCCTGTTCGAGCTGCGCGTTGCTCGCGTGCCAACCGAGTAAGACCCAGAACGGATTCGAGAAGTTCGTCGTGCCCGCCAGCTGCACCGCCCTCGTCAGCAGAAAAATTCCATCCGTGGGCGCGTCGCTGCTCAGGGGATTCCGCGCCGCGTCGCCGTAGAGCACGAAATAGACGTGCTTGTGAAACGCGCCGCTGTTGCCGGTCGTGACCACGGTGAAACCAGTGACACGATTGGTCGAACCATCGGCCACCGCGAGCGTCGTCGGGCCGGTGCTGTAACTGAGCACTTCGCCGCCCGGCACCGGCCCAAACGCCACGGCGTTGCTGCCGTTCCAGTATTGCAGATTGCGCCCGAGCAACGGCGCGGGCAGGAAGTCGAAGTGAACGCCGGTGTTCGCCGGCAGCACCGCGCCGCCCGCCGGCAGCCGCGCCACGCTGGTGATCGCGTTCCAGCCCGGCGCATCCACGTAAGCCGCGCCCGGACTGGACTCCGTGCTCTGCAACGGCGCGCTGAACACGAGGTAATTCGAGTCGCCCAGATTCACTGTGAAGTCGTATCCACCGACGCGCACCGCGCCGCCTTGGAGATAGACGAGGATGTCCTGATGCTGCGCTTGCAGCGCGGGGATGCCGCAGAGCGCACCGAGCAGAAGGAACAATGATGGGAGTGGGCGTTTCATGGGGAGCGGATGCGGAAAAATTGGGCGGCGGCATCATTGGACACGGTCATGCCGCGCACACCGCCATTGCCGGAAACGGCCTGGCCCGCGTTGCTCCAAGGCCCGCTGACCACGGGCGCGGCCTCGACCTGATAGCTGACGTCTTCCCTCATCGGGAACGAAGGTGCCACCGTGTTGCTCGCGCCCGGCGTCACCGCGAGCCGGGGCCGGAGCGCGGCGGTGAACTGTTCGACCGCCACCTCGAAGTTCGTTTCTGACAGACCGTTGTTGAACACGAGATGCACCGGCGGCGCGGACGTGTATTGCGGTGAGCGGATGGTGAGCGGAAAACTGTAAGCGCCCACGGCGGGAGCCACGCCATTCGTCGCGCGCAGAATAGAAACAAAATGCGTGTGGAGGCTGCCGCGCGTCCCCGCCTGCGAGATTTGATAACCCGCGGCGAACGTCGTCGCCCGCGTGATGGTCACGGAATGGAGGGGGTCGCCGAACGGCCCCGGCTTGACGAACTCCGTGAACTCCGGGTCTACATTCGCCGTGGACCAGTTCGTCCCATCCCAACGCCGCAACGGCCCGGTGATGTCGAACAGGAACTCGTCCTGAAACCTGAACCCGCTGCCCGCGAACCCCGGATTGTCCATGGCCCAGACCGTGGCGTTTCCCGCCGCGCCATTCTCCCGCACGTCTCCGGTGTGAATCGTCTGGTCCACGCGCAGCACGCCGTTCGAACGTGAGATGATTACGTCCGAATGCCCGGCGCAGGCCGGCAGGGCCGGAAGAGATCCCGCCAACAATAACAACATCACCATCAACGTGCCGGCGGGGATAAAGGCCCAGGGGTGAGCGGGTGTGACGATACGCATGGGGCTTCAGGCTTGGAGGAGCGTGGGCTGTCCCTCCGGCGCGGCTTGTTCGCGCACGGACCACGGGAGGAACGGGTCGGGGAAGTCCTTCCAGCATTCGAGGCCGAGCTTCATCTCGGCATCGGAGAGCAGGCAGCCATCGAGCTTCCCTGTGAGCGCGGCTTGGTCGAGGTCCTGGCCGATGACGACGAGCTCCTGGCGGCGGTCGCCCCACGGTTTCTTCCAGAGCTTGGCGATCTCGCGGCACTCTTCATCGTCGTCGGGCCATTCATGCTTGGGCACGGCGGCCCACCAGAAGCCGCCGGCCTCCGTGCGACAGGCCGCGCCGGCCTGGCTAAAGGAGCCGCACCACTCCATCCGCGTCGCGAGCCAGAAGAAGCCTTTGCTGCGAATGACTCCGGGCCACGATTCCTGAAGGAGCGCCATGAAGCGCGAGGGATGGAACGGCCGCCGCGCCCGATACACGAAGCTAGCAATGCCATACTCCACCGTTTCGGGCGTGTGTTCGCCGCGCAGTTCCTTGAGCCAGCCGGGCGCGGCCTTGGCGGCATCCATGTCGAATCGCCGGGTGTCGAGCACCTCCACGAGCGGCACTTGGCCGAACTGAGCAAAGACCTGTCGCGCTCCAGGATTCAGTGCCTTGAGGATGCCTGACAGCTGAGTAAGCTGGGATGGCGTGACCAGATCGGTCTTGTTGACCACCATCACGTCCGCGAACTCGACCTGTTCAATAAGCAGATCGACGACGCAGCGGTCGTCAGCCCCGTCGCGCGCCGCCTTTCGGTCCACCAGGGAATCGGCCGAGCCGTAATCGCGGAGAAAATTGAAGGCGTCCACGACCGTGACCATCGTGTCGAGGCGGGCGAGATCGTTGAGCGTACAACCCGACTCGTCGGCGAAGGTGAATGTCTCGGCGACCGGCAGCGGCTCGCTGATGCCGGTGCTCTCAATGACGAGCTGGTCGAAACGGCCTTCCCGGGCGAGCGCGGCAACTTCCTTCAGCAGATCCTCGCGCAGCGTGCAGCAGATGCAGCCGTTGCTCATCTCGACGAGCTTCTCCTCGGCGCGGTTGAGCGCCGCACCGCCGCCCTTCACCAATGCGGCGTCAATGTTCACCTCGCTCATGTCATTCACAATGAGCGCAACCCGACGGTCCTCGCGGTTGTGGAGGATGTGGTTCAGCAGGGTCGTCTTGCCGGCCCCAAGAAAACCGGAAAGGACGGTGACAGGTAGGGGTGCGCGAACGGTATTGGAGGGGGATCGCCCAGAGGATTTCATGATAATAGCAGCAAATCGGTGACCATTGTTGCCGCTCTTAGGCGGGCCCCAACAGGTTCATTCAATGACTCCGTTGACGCCCACCCGGTCTCCTTTCGAAGATCCAAGCGGAGCACCGGGACGCAGCGCCTACACACCAAGCAGATCGTCTCGACAGCTTGAGGCACTGCGCCCGGCTAAGGGATTTTGGCAGTCTCGCCCAACGGCGGGACGACTTGAGGGAGATGTCGCAGCCTGTTCATTTCATACACGGGACGGCCCTCAGTGGGCGCGACGGCGGAAATGAATTGGCAGCTCGACTGGTTCAGGGTGAAGACTGGCACCAGGAGGCACAGCAGAGAGGAGAGGGGAATGGACTCCATCCCTCCCAGCAGTCCTCTCCGTGCGATTTACGTCACCGGAGGGCCACAGGAGAATGGCAACCGACCGGCGGCGGGCAACGCCGATGCTGAAGCCGGCAGCGCGAGTTCCAGGTTCTGGTCGGTTAAGCTCGCAATAGGCACCGCTACCGGCATTGGCGACCAATCCAAATTCCCTTGCTGGAACAAGGTGACCGCGCATTGGTCTTCGTCGTGCGGTTGATGACCTTGGTCGTCGCCGGCGGGTTTTCCCGCGCAATGAATCGCACCAACCTCGCAAACTTCGTGCAGCTTTTGGTGAGCCTTCGAGTCCGCAGCCAGCCAGAGCAGCAAACCCACCCCGACAATCTGAACCGCCGCCATGGAGCGGTGCCAGAGTTGCAAATGGTGGGACCGAGCTTGTTTCACGTTACGAGTTCACGCTCCTCCGCTGTGATCGCGATGTCAATGCAAGTTGTTTGCGATTGGACTCTCAACGGCCTCATTTCCGAAAAAACGTTTAGGACGGTTCGCATTCGTTCCAACGGTCCGGACGATGCCAAGAATCGCTAATGTTTATGAGTCTTCGGCGAACCCACGCGCACATTTGGGAAAGGCAGGGTCTGGATCTGAGGCCTACCTCTAGAGCGCATGTCGAAGACGCTAAAATCGAGACCTGTTCAAACCGTCTCGAAACTCGCTGCCAACGAAGGTGAGTTGTTGTCTGCGCGAGGAGTAGCGGTACTTCCTGAAGACGCATCGAAACGCAGCTCGAAGGACTCAAGGGACGGCAGCAACACCTGGGCCTTTCGCGAATAGGCTGGTCCAATCGATTCCTTCCGCCGTAAGTGTAGCCACGTCGGACTGCGAGCCGCCGGTTTCCCAGAGCAGTTGGTAAAAGCTGCGGAGCTCGGAATTGGGTTCCCGCGCGACAATTTGGAGGTGCTCTTCCAAAGTAATGGCCCGCTTCTCCTTAAACTTGATGGCGGGCCACTGTCGTTTTGGAAGAAAGGGCCAAGGAAGCCAACCCATGTCCAAACAGTCGTTGTGAAGCTTTCGCAGGTGGACATTGGTGCTGATTGAGCCTGCCCTCAGAACAGCGAGCAGATGGATTGCTTGCGTTTCGATGATGGGACGGGTCCGGATTGAATCCAGAGCCTGCTCTTTTGTCGCCCATACCCAGCGGACTTTCGTCGAATCCGCTTTTGATTGTACCAAAGTCTCAAGGGCCTCTTGCCAGGTGCGGGTGGCGACACCGCTGTCGCTGCCGGAGAGATACGCTTTGGCGATCTGGAGATTGAGCGAGGGCTGACGGAGTGCCTGGTTCTTCGCGAGAACGATCTGGTTGGCAGCATCCCGATCTCGAGTGCTCAGGCTCGAGCGCTGTCCGGTTTCCGTGTCAACGCAGTAGAACTGCTTCCCCCGAGATCCACGGGTCATGCGTCGGTATCGAGTCTTCATTCTGTTTTGGCAGAACGAGCGTATCGAGACCAAACCCGAACCGTGCGGGAGCGCCCCAGAGAGTTCACCGCTGCAGTGGAAGAATACTGCTGGAGCGGCGCTTTTGGTGTCCGTTTAAACCAGCGGCTTTCTCAAACTACTCCCATTCGACAGGTTAGAGCTGGAGCCAGCTGTCGGGATTGAACCGACGACCCGCAGTTTACAAAACTGCTGCTCTACCACTGAGCTAAGCTGGCAACCAACTTCAAATCAGGCGCTTGGAACTTGGTTTTCTGGGGCTTAAAAGGGAATCTCACCCATTTTCGCAGCCCCAACCTCCATTCCCCGGAATTCAGCACCGCAAATAGACTGGACTGGACCAAGTCACCGAGGTCTCGATTCGCCAAGAAACGCCGCACGTTTATTACGCTCTGGGAAAGCGGGGTGGCAAACAGATTCGCCCGTAGCCGGGAATCCAGGCCAGGTTGATCGACGTATCGCCCACAGCCTCGGCCCGGCCGGTAGATCAGAAGGAGTGTTCATCAGAATCCGTCAGCCATTGGTCATACTGCGCATCGCTCGCATTTCCTTTTGATCATTTATGGGTGAACCCGGCCCCAGGCACACTCGGCGAAGCGGTCGGCTCACCATCTAAGGCATTCCAGCGCTTGCTTCCGCATTCCTCAACCGCCTAGATTTCAACGGGAACGCACCCCATGCCCCCCTCTCCCACCCCTTATTCCGACTACACATTAACTTGTCTTGGTGTCGGCGAGGGCTGGCCCTCAGGCAGTCGCCGGCAGGCATCCTTTGTTTATCGCTTCGGACCCACCCGAATTCTGGTGGACTGCGGGGACGGGATGAGTGCGGCCTTTCAAGGATCAGGAATTGACTACGAAACCCTCGATGCCGTGGTCCTCTCACATATGCACAGCGATCATGTGGGAGGGTTCTCGATGTTCGTGCAATCCCTCTGGCTGAACCAACGGCGGCGACCGCTACCGGTTTATGCCCCGGCTCGGGCTGTGCCCGCCTTGAAAGCCTGGCTGGAAGCAACGGTCTTGCCCGCCGGCCTAATTGGCTTTGAACTTCAATGGCATGCACTGGAACCCGACATTCCCTTTCAAATTGGTTCTGTGATGGTCACGGCCTTTCCTACGACTCATCTGGATTCTCTGCGGCGTAGCTTTGAACACGTGCATCCGATCATCGCCTTCGAGGCCTTTAGTTTCCTACTGGATGACTCGAACCGGCGGGTTGGCCACACCGCCGATATCGGTCAAGCTGCCGACCTGGATCTGTTGTTAGCGGCCCGTCCCAGCCTCTTAGTTTCTGAATTGTCTCATATTGAACTGGGAGACCTGGCGGCACGGGTGCGGGGCGCTGAACTCGATCGAATCATTTTCGTTCACGTCGCCCGCGCACTTCTGGAAAATCTCGACCAACTCGAAAACCAGCTTCGAAACGAATTGGAAGGTCTGGCGTTCGCGCTCGCCCGGGATGACGATGTCTATTCGTTCTGACCCTGCGGGCAGCCACAGGAGGTGCAGGCGGAAGAAAGTGGTAAGCGGCACGTAGGAAGAACGGTGTATCGGTCGTTCGCTCATCCGCGATTAAGGCCGCTTCCTCTTGCTCCCAAAGAGCCCCCGTCTGGAAATGAGCAAGCATCCTGCGACCATGGATCTTCCCGGTGAGTGAGGCGATTCAGGTCACTGGGCGGCGGGTTTACCGAGGACTTGATCCAACAACCCGGCTGCATCGACGACGCGTAACAACACAAAGGACGTAGCGTTAAAAAAGCCGTGGGCCAGGACCGCAACCCAAAGTGATCGATGTATGAGCAGGATTAGTCCCAAGCCGAACCCGAGCGTTCCGGTCAATACCACCCCGCTCCATCCTTGCGGCAAATGTCCAATACCGAACACCACGGCCGCTAGCAGAGATACTCCAATCTGACCCCGTCGCGTTTCCAGCAAGCCGTGGCGCCAGCGGGCCAGTCCGGCAAAGAGGGCGGCACGCCATAGTTCTTCCCGCAACCCCGCCACCACAAAACTTACTACCGTGGTGGCGAGGATCAGATAGACGGGATCCCGCAGGGCGACCGGGTCCAACATGTTCTCAATCTGCGGGCGGAAGCCCTCGAGCGAATCGATCGATTTGCCCTGCAGGGAGAGGAGGATCGCTTTCCCCGCCACCGCCGTGGCCAGGAGAATCCCGAGTCCGAGTCGGAACAGGACCGAATAGCCTAGGCCCAAGGCCCAGACCATCACACCGCAGCGAGCATTGAGCCACAACTCAGCCCGCTTAGGTCGCCCGAGCCAGACCACCACTCCAGCCAGGACGAAAAAGATGGCGAGATTGATCGCGCAGACAGCCAGCAGGCCGGCGCGGGTTCCTGGCAACGCCACGGCATCTGCGGAAGAGGCCGACCTTTCAGCTCCGAACAATCCCATTAGGGGTGGAATGGCCAACAGAAGCGCCACCATCAGCAGCGATCTCCAGCGAGGGACCGGCGGAGCGGCGACCTCTGCCAACGGAATAACCGGCGGAATGTCCATAGTTCAGCGTCCCGACCGGGCCCCGGCCTCGGCCGCCTCGCGACAAGCCAGTGAGACGAGTTCCAATTGCTCCAGAAAGCGCTCCCGTTCGGCTTCCGGCAACCCTGAGAGCACTTCGGTCTGTAGATCGACCGCCAAGTCCCGAACTTCCTCGTATTTGACCTCGCCCGCCGCCAACAGCCGGATTCGGTACGCCCGGCCATCGGATTCGTGACGACGCCGTTCCACCCAGTTGGAGGCTTCCATTCGCTCCAGCAGGGAAGCGACGGTATTTGGATCGCTTGACATGGCTTGGGTCAGGTCCCGCTGAGTCATACCCTGGAGATCTCCTTCCCGCAGTGAACGCATCACGGTGAACTGGTCAGGAGTCACCCCAGTATGAGCGATCCGGCGGCGAAAGGCTTGGTTCAATCCATACCACGACCGCCGAAGCAAGGGCGGCAGCCGACGGCGGGACGGCGAGTCGAGCGGAACGGATTTCGAAGGAAGGGAGGAAGACAACGCACCTGGTAAGTACTGTTGAATCTGCCTCGCTGCCAAGCCTGAGGCGAAAGGATTCAATCCCTCGGAACTCCCGTCGGCCGACTAATAGTACGCACTCGTATCATTTCGGTTGCCAGTCATCGTCGCGGGTTTCATCTTTCTGAGGTTGGTCAAACTGATCCTTTTCCCATGAAACGGCTGCTTGTTCTTGCCTCTGCTGTCGCGGTGTCTCTCATGTTCGTCCGGGCGGAAGTCACGGGTTGGCTGCGTTGGCGGGGCCCCCTCCAAACCTCGGTCTCACTAGAGAAGGGTTTACCCACGCGTTTGGACGCTAAGTCACCGTTGTGGACTGCGTCCTTTCCGGGCCAGAGCACGCCGGTGATTGCCAATGGAAAACTCTACCTCAACGGCTTCGTCGGGGACGGCGCGGATTTGCAGGAAGTCATTACCTGTTTTGAGGCCGAGACCGGCAAGGAGTTGTGGCGACACGCGGAGAATGACTTTCTTTCGGACACGATCTACCTGCGGTATTCGACCTCGTCGCCCGCGGTCGATGCCGAGACCGGAAATGTGTATGCCTTACACACTCAAGGGCTATTGATGGCCTTCACGGCAGACGGGAAACTGCTGTGGAAGCATTCGATGATGGAGGAGTTTGGCCGCCTGACCTTCCCGAACTCCCGGACGGCGTCACCGGTGGTGGACGGCGACTTGGTCATCACCCGGGGAATCACCAGTGCGTGGGGTGCCCATGGCGCGGCGGGAGACCGGTTCTACGCCTTTGACAAGAAGACAGGCGAGTTGGTGTGGTCGAGCGCACCGGGAGGCCGACCTCAGGACAACACCTTTTCCAATCCCTATCTCGATTACTGGGATGGCAAGCGCGTCTTGTACAGCGCGGGGGGTGACAGCTCGATTCTTGCGCTGAATGCGCGCACGGGGGAACCGCTCTGGCGTTTTGCCTTTGCCAAGGCCGGGGCCAAGGGAGGCATTAATGCGTCGGTCCTTCGGTATGGCGACTCGCTGATCGCAGTCCACGAATCGGAGAACCTGGATTCCACGGAAATCGGGCGGATGGGGGCCTTTCGCATTCCGAAGACCGACGAAGTCAAACCTACCAATTCGCTTTCGCCGGCGGTCTTTGAGGCCAAGCAACTGGAAGTCTGGCGCAACGGCATCGGCTCACTGGCGAGTTCACCGGTGCTCGTGGGTGAGACGATTTATGAGGTAACCGGAACCGGCGACCTGGCGGCGATCGATGCCCGCAGCGGCAAGGTTCTTTGGAAAAAGAAACTCGCGATTGAACAGCGGCAAAGCACGCCGTTTTACGCCGATGGGCACCTGTATGTCGCGATATACATTGCGGCAGAAGTGGCGGAAACAGCTAAACAAGGCGAAGTTGATGCCGGTGGCAACGGTGATTTGTGGGTCTTCAAGCCGGGTCCAGACGGGGCCGAGGTCGTCAGTCACACTCCGCTGAATGGGCGCGCCTATGGATCTCCGATCGGGTATAATGGAAAGATTTACCTGCAAACCGACAAGCAGCTTTATGCCTGGGGCAAGTTGGGCAACAATCCGGCGCTCGTTAAATCAACGCCCCAACCCTTCCCGAAGGCCGGCCCCGCCGCCCAATTGCAGGTCATTCCCTATGAGATTCTGCTGCGGCCAGGTCAGACTCAAAGCTTCCGCGTCCGTACGATTGATGCCAAAGGATTCACCGTGGCGGAAAATATCGATCCCAAGTCAGTCAAATGGGAGTCGTACATTCCACCCACGGCACTGGTGAAGGTAACCCTCCAGGGCGCCTTCAATGCTCAAGGTCAACTGGTGACGGATCCCGTGCCGACGGGGAGCGCGGGTCAATTCAAAGCCACCCTCACCAGTGCGGAAGGGAAGGAGCTGGTGGGCTTTATCAAGGGTCGCGTGTTGCCTGGGATCCCCTTACGGCAAGATTTCCAGAGTTTCGCGCTCACCAACAAGACGACCAACACGATCGAACCGGAAACCCTGTTCGCGTATCCGCCGCTCCAGTGGAATTCCGCCCGATTCCGTTTTGAAGTGCGCGCCAAAGACCTTGAAGGCGGGACCAATCAGGCCTTGGTGAAAACCATCGAAAATAAATTATTCCAACGTGGTCAGGTCTTTTTCGGATTCCCCGACATGTCGAATTACACGGTCGAAGCCGATGTATTGTCGGAAGGTAATCGCCGTAAAATGTCGGAAATCGGACTGATCAATCAGCGTTACCTGATAATTTTGAAGGGCAATTCTCAGGAGATCGAGGTCAACTCGAACCAGGAACGCCTCAAAGTCTCCAAGCCTTTCAAATGGTCCCCGAACACTTGGTATCGGCTCAAGACCCGGGTGGATGTTGCGGCCGACGGTTCTGGGGTGGTGCGCGGTAAGGCGTGGAAAAAAGACGAACCCGAGCCCACGGAATGGACTCTCGAAGTGCCCCATAAAACGGCTAACAAGAATGGTTCGCCTGGATTGTTTGGCTTTTCGCCGCAGGAACAACGCGTAGCGATCGACAATATTTCGGTACTCGCAAATTGAAGCTCCTTGGATTTCTGGTTGAAGGCAGAGGATTGAAAGCAAGATTAAGACAATGATCATGAGGAAGAATATAGTGAAATGGGCGGTCGCTGCCGTGGCGGCCGGAGTCGTGACCCAAGCCGAGGACTGGCCGCAGTGGGGCGGCAACGATCCCGGCCGGAATATGTACTCAGCCGCCAAGGGATTGCCCGAAAGCTTCGATCCCGGAAAAATGAAGCCCGGCACCGAAGAGATCGACTTGGCCACCACCAAGAACGTCAAGTGGGTCGCCAAACTGGGATCCCAAAGCTACGCGAACCCCGTCATCGCCGGCGGTAAGCTTTTCGTCGGAACGAACAATGAATCCCCCCGCGACAAAAGCCATTTGGGCGATCGCAGCATTCTCTACGCATTCGACGAGAACTCGGGCAAGTTCCTGTGGCAGCTGGTCGTCCCAAAGTTAAAATCCGGCAAAGTGAACGATTGGGAAAGCCTCGGCTTGCTCGCCGCTCCACTCGTGATCGGTAACCGACTGTGGGTCGTCACCACCCGTTGCGAAGTTCTGTGTCTCGACACCGAAGGCCTCGCCAATGGCAATGACGGCCCTTACCAGGAGGAAGCGAAATACCTGACTCTCGATACCGGCAAGCCGCCGATTGAGCCCGGACCCACCGATGCGGACATCATCTGGCGCTACGACATGATGGAAGAGTTGGGCGTTTTCCCGCATAACGCTTCTAACAGCTCGGTCATCATGGTTGACGGCAAACTGTTCGTCTGTACCTCCAACGGTCAGGACTGGACTCACGTCAACATCCCCTCGCCCAATTCGCCCAGTTTCATTGCGCTTGATCCCAAGACCGGCGAATTGCTCGGCGAGGATAATGCCGCCATCGGACAGCGCATCTATCACGGCCAGTGGACCTCACCTTCAGCCGGAAAAGTGGACGGCAAGTGGCAGGTGTTCTTCGGGGGTGGCGACGGGGTGGTGTATGCCTTGTCCACGACGCCCCAGAAAGGCAGTGGCCAACCTAAACCGAAGGTCTTCCCCAACCAGCCCGATCTTCTCGAAGATACCGAGTTGGACTACATTAAGAACGTATGGTGGGTGGATTGCGTTCCGCCGGAGTATAAAGTGAAGGACGGAAAGCCGATCAAGTACCCGGCCGCGGAAGGCCCCAGTGAAATCAATTCCACGCCCGTCTATTACGATAACAAAGTGTACGTCGCGATCGGACAGGACCCGGAACACGGCGAAGGCGTGGGTCGCTTGGTCTGCATCGATCCCAGCGGAAAGACTGGGGATATTACCAAGACCGGGATCGTCTGGGACTACAAGGGCGTCAAACGTTCGATCTCGACGGTTAGCATTGACCCGGCGACCGGGCTTCTCTTCATCGCCGACTATTCCGGCTACGTGCATTGCTTGGATGCCAAGACGGGCAAGTTGAACTGGATTTACGACACGAAGGCACACATGTGGGGTTCCACCTTCGTGGCTGACGGCAAGGTCTTTGTGGGGGACGAAGATGGTGACTTCGTGATTTTGGCCGCCAAGGGAGGCAACAAAGCCGTGGTGATCAGCGAGACCAATCTCGGCGCCCCCATTTACGGCACACCCATTGTGGCCAACGGTACGATGTATGTGATGTGCCAGACCCATCTCTTCGCCGTGGGAGCCAATGCCATGCCGATCGGCCTGGATGCCCCCAAGAAGGGGGAAATTCAGGTCAAGAATTGAGCGAACTCGGAGGACCGGACCTGATAAACCCCGGTCATTTCTGACCCTGCATTGGGCCAAATTCCAATTAAGCACATGAAATTGCCCGCTTTCCGATTTGACACCTGGGGGGCGCATCACTAATCCGTGTGTCCGTTTGGCGTGTTCGTCTATCGGCTAGGACACGGCCCTCTCAAGGCTGAAAGACGGGTTCGACTCCCGTACGCGCTACCAAACAACTTCCGCCCGTGAACCTGGTTCCGGGCGGTTTCTATTTCGAGTCATGCCCCGAGTCGCCGTCTATTGGATCGCTGCAGCCGTGGGAATCCTCCTCGCCTGGCTTCCTTGGCAGCTACACGCCGCGATAGACGAACGAACCCGCCTGGCCCTCGAAGCGCTAAGCCGCTTAAAGGACAGTGATCTCGAAGCCAGCCCAGGGCTGAAACAGGCCGTTTTGAAGGTGCTGGAACAGGTGCGCGGTGAACCGGAGTTCGTCGACCTGGTGCGCGACTTCCGATTGTTGGGTCAGGAAGCGGAACTGCTTCGGTTCGCCACGCGACAGCCAAGCACGCCACAGACCAGCGAGGCACTGCGCTTGGTCCTGGCCGCGACGAACGCACCGGGAGTGGCCGAATCCTTACACAGTCCATCCGCGGCGGCGTTGATTGAAGTGCTCGGAGCGACCGGAGACCCACGGGCGGTGAGGTGGCTGATGCCCTTGGTGACGGAATCCGCCCTCTCCCTTGAAGTAAGAGGGGCGGCGATTCGGGCGCTGGCCAAATCCTCGGAGGGGGCAACCACGGTTCTAGCCCAGTCTAAGGAAGGAGTCCTCCCGGCAGAATTGCGGGCCATCGCGGCCGCTGAACTGCGGACGGCTCGCTGGCCAGAGATCCGAACCAGCGCCGCGCTTATTTTCCCCGCGAAGCCGACCTCGCCGGCAACCGCACTGCCACCTCTTGCCGAATTAGTTCAAATGAAAGGCGATCCCGCGAAAGGGCTCGTGCTCTTCCGCCGACCGGACATCGCCTGCAGTACCTGTCACCAAGTCGACGGCGAGGGGATCGACTTCGGCCCCAAACTCTCGGAGATCGGTTCAAAATTGGGGCCAGTCGCGCTGATCACCTCGATTCTCGAACCCAGTGACGGAATTTCCTTCGGCTTCGAAGCCTGGCGAATCGAGCTCAAGAACGGAGAGGAACTTTTTGGATTGGTGGTGAGTGACGCCGAGGAGGAATTGGCAGTGAAACAATCGGGAGGCCTGGTCCAACGCGTCAAAAAAAACGAGGTGGTCGGCCGGGAAAAACAGACCTTATCCATTATGCCGGACGACCTGGAGCAGAGCCTTTCCGCGCAGGAATTCGTCGATCTGATCGCCTACTTGAGTTCCCTAAAAAAGCCGGTTCCGTCGAGGCCCTGATTTCGCTCCATTTGCCTAGATCGAGATCGGCTGGCGCGCACGGACCTCGGACCTCACAGTTTCCAATAGGAGGGCAGATTCGGCAGGGTTTCGATAAGGATTTCCCGAATTGCCTGGCGATCCGAAGGCGTCAGACATTCCCACTCTTTGCCCGTATCTTCCCCGGTAAGGATGCTCCATAAACGGTGGTAAATCCGCGTCTTCAACTCAGGAGGAAGTGCCTGAAACGATTCCGACTGGATCAAGTAACTGCACGGATACCGAAACAAGCGGGTGCGCAGATCCAGTTCACGCAGGGATCGTCCGCGGGAATCCTTTGGCCCCCCAGCCATGAACGCCGCCGCAAACTCAGCGCTCCCAGAAATCGGGCTGGTCAGCGGCGTCTCTTCGACAAAGAGCAAGTACCGCAGAAATGCTTCAAGAGGACTCTTGATGTAATTGCAGTGCCCATAGGCCTTGAGCTGGATGGTGGCCTCGTAGTTCAGGCGGGTCAGAAAGTTGTGCAGGTGTACCTGATGCTCGACAACCATTAGTGCCACGATGTCACTGGTAGGAACGAGGTAGCGGGAGGTATCGAAGGGAGGCGGCAGGTCCGCCAGAGTCGCCTTGTTGCCCGCAAAATTCGGCTCGCGGTGTTGCTGGGCCAGGTCAGCCGTTCCAATCAGATTTCCGCGGTGCGTTTGGGAACCGTGAGTCCCGGTCACGAACCAACCGCCCCAGCGATCCGCCAGAGGGGTTCGGTGAGTGATTAATTCACCGCCCGAGAGCAGGTCCGGAACTCCGCGCTCATCAGTTGCGAATGACCGAATCAAATGTCCCGGAACACCCATGGTTTTCGCTCCGGCATGGCATTCCAAGCAGTTGTCGGTGCGCACAAACCGCGGCTGATTGGTTCGGACATTCTCAAAGCCATAGAACACACCGCCGAGCTTTGGATCCGCCATGGAAAACTCGAGCAGGGGCGATCCCGGAACATAGCCGACATAGACATCGTCATTAAAGAAGACCGCCCGGGGCGTGGCCGGCGAGATGCGGTCCCGTTGAAATGAGGTCTTGGAAAAGACTAACATCTGGGAGGAAGCGGGAACGTTGAGAACCTTCAGCACCGACGGCAGGTATCCCAGATGCTCATCCCAAACCAGGTGGGTCTCACCCGAATCCAGTTTCGCCTGCAACTGGGCGATCGGCCCGGTCGCGGGTGTTTTGCCGTACTGAAGATTGTCCTCCTCAAACGGGACCAGGTGGGTCGAGCCCTGGAAATCAGCGGCCGGTAGCCCCTCGATCAGGATCAGGGCAATTCCAACGCGAACGAGCGACAGGCCAAAAAGCTGGGCGGCGTGACTGAACATAGTCAGAGGGACGATTTGCTTATCCAAAGATGGCAGGTTTTGCCCAACATTCTTTGACCGAAATCAACCTTTTACAGCCTGCTTGTAGCCACCCCAATTAGGGGGGTTAGCCGGGACATTCCCGGCCAGTTATCGCGAAACGAAAGGACGCGATCCTGCTGAGCGAAGTGCCTCAAAGTCCCGGTCCTAGCCTCCAAACTCTGACCCGGCAATTTCGGCCCGAAAGGAACGGCGCCACGCCACACACCTGCCTCGGGTTGGCGACAGCGCTGGACCCGAGAGGGCACTCCTCCGTAAAAAGAGAGTCCCAGGGGGCGTTCGGTTTACGACAAGATGCGACGTCCCTCGTCGAGGAAGATGCCTTTGAACATCATGTCGAGCGCTTGCGGATTACTGGCTTTACCCAGGGCCTCGGCCTCGGTGATCTTGCGGGCCTTCACCAAATCATAGAGCGCCTGATTAAAGTTCTGCATGCCGTCATCCCGACCGGTCTCAATGGCTGCTCCAAGTTTTTCCAGGCGGTTTTCCTCGAGCATTTTGCGAACCGTGGAGGTGTTGATGAGGATTTCGAGAGCCGGGGTGACGCTACCATCCACCGTCGTAACCATCCGTTGGCAGATGACCGCCTTGAGAGTCCCGGCGAGTTGGCGTCGGACCTGTTCCCGTTCCTCGGGCCGGAAGAAATCCAGGATGCGGCCGACCGACTGGGCGGCATTCTGGGTGTGGAGCGTCGACAAGACGAGATGTCCGGTATCCGCCGCTTGCATGGCCGCGGTAAAGCTGACGGCGTCCCGCATTTCACCGACCATGATGATATCGGGATCCTGCCGTAGAACGTGCTTCAGGCCGTGTTGGAAACTCTGGGTGTCGAGACCGATTTCGCGTTGTTCGATGACCGACTGATTGTCTTCGAAGACAAACTCGATGGGATCCTCGAGGGTGATGATGTGCTTTTTGAAGTTGGCGTTAATGTGCTCCAGCATCGCCGCCAGCGTTGTGGACTTACCGGACCCGGTGGTGCCGGAGATCAGCACAATCCCGCGGGGCGAGGCCGCGACTTCTTTGAGAATGGGCAAAAGGCCGAGGTCCTCGAAGCTGGGCACCTGGGTCTTGACGTATCGCATTGCGAGGGCAAAGGAGCCTTTCTGCTGAAAGATATTGGTACGGAAACGACCAATCCCGGGTTCGAAGAAGCTGAAGTCCACCTCGCGATCCTCATCAAGCCGCTTGCGGGCATGGGGCGGCACAATCTTCTCCATGATGTTGAGCATCCAAGCATCGGTAGGATGCGGAGCTTCGATGGCCACGAGTTGGCGGTTAATGCGAATGACAAAGGGGGCACCCACCTTGACATGAACGTCGGACGCGCCGCCTTCAACCGCGGCCCTGAGAACACCACGAAGCAATTCCATAAACGGTCTCCCACGTTAGCAGGACCGGGACCGAGCGGAACGGATTTTTAGACCGGAATAGCGGCTTTCATCCGTTCCAATGGCGAATTCCCATGAGTTCCGACGCAGGCAGAGGAAATTGCCGGGGCCCCAGCCAGCGAAAGGATCCCCCGCAGTTCTCCAAATAATTCTCGCACAACTGCGTCTAAGTTTTCACCTTCAGAATGTCCGACATGTCCACCATCGAACGAACCATCACGGTTCATTGGCGTCATCAGGTGCATTTCACCGAGGAGGTCTTTGATCCCGCCAACGCACTCTTGGGGGAAGTGTTGACCGACGGCCACCCCGCCCCGTTTGGCCGGGTGGTCAAGGTACTCGTCGTCTTGGACGAGGCGCTGGCCCTTCGCCGACCGGAGTTGGCGCGAATGATTGAGGCGTATTTTGCCGCGCATGAAGGAACTCTGAAACTGGTGGTTTCCCCGGTTTTGATGGTCGGCGGCGAAGCGGTGAAGAATGCCTATTTCCGGGTCTCCGAAATTCACGCGCTAATCGACCGGCATCACATTGATCGCCATAGCTTTGTCATTGGCGTTGGGGGCGGAGCGTTACTCGATATGGTCGGACTAGCGGCGGCCACAGCCCACCGCGGAGTGCGCCATGTGCGGATCCCGACCACCACGCTGGCCCAGGACGACTCTGGGGTTGGCGTTAAAAACGGCATCAACGCCTTCGGGAAGAAGAATTTCGTGGGCACCTTTGCGCCTCCGTTCGCCGTCCTGAATGATTTCAACCTGCTGGCCACCCTCGAACCGCGGGATAAACGTTCCGGGTTTGTCGAGGCGGTCAAAGTGGCCTGCATCCGGGACGCCGGCTTTTTCATCTGGATGGAACAACAGGCGGACGCCTTGGCGCGATTCGAAGCGGGCCCCATGAAGCGACTGATCCGCCGTTGTGCGGAGTTGCACATGAACCACATCGCCACCGGCGGCGACCCGTTTGAGATGGGAAGTGCCCGACCGCTGGATTTCGGGCACTGGGCAGCCCACAAATTGGAACAGCTTTCCGAATACCGACTGCGTCACGGCGAAGCGGTGGCCGTAGGAATTGCCCTGGATGTGATCTATGCGCGGCTTCAGGGATTCTTGTCGGAAGCGGGCGCCGAGCGGGTACTCAGCTTGCTAGAACGTCTGGGTTTCGAACTCTACGCCCAGGAACTTCAACACGAGGACGAAACCGGCCAACTCAGGGTCGTCACGGGTCTGGAAGAATTCCGGGAACATCTGGGAGGCGCCCTGACGATCACGCTGCTCCGCGAGATCGGACAGGGCTTTGAGGTCCATGACATGGACCTCACGGTGGTGACGCGGGCGATCACGGATCTCCGCCGGCGTCATTTGCAGCGCGACGGGATCCTGATTCGGGCGCAGATTTGAGAGTCTTTTTTGCGCCGGCACGGAATCCGGGCTATCGGGTGATCCAGCCACCGCCCAAGACGCGATCACCGTCGTAGAGAACACACGCTTGCCCTGGAGTCACGGCGCGGGCGGGTTCGTGCAGCTTCACCGAAGCCGTTCCGGAAAATCCCGGGGTCACGACCGCGGCGGCGCCAGGATGATTGTAACGAATCCGGGCGGTGCACTCGAAAGCACCCGTCGCTTCACTCATTCGTTCCGGGGCGATCCAATTGCAGTTGGCGATCTGAAACGCGTCTCGGTTGAGTTGGGTGTCGTCGCCCACGATGACCCGATTGTTAACGGCATCCAATTCCACCACGTAGAGGGGTTGACTGGAGGAAATGCCCAAGCCACGCCGCTGTCCAATGGTGTAGAACTCGATGCCCTCGTGCTCGCCGAGCTTTTTCCCAGCCGTGTCAACCACTTCGCCCTGATGCACTTCGGCCAATCGAGCGTCTCGCAAAAATTTTCCATAATCCCGGTCCGGCACGAAGCAAATCTCCATCGACTCCTCCTTATCCGCGGTCCGTAGAGAACAGGCCCGGGCCACGTTCCGCGTATCGGCCTTCGTTTTTTCTCCCAGTGGGAATAGGGATCGAGCCAGTTGATCCTGCCGAAGACTGAAGAGAAAATAACTCTGATCTTTGCGGGAATCGCGACCGCGGAGCAACTGGACGTGACCCGTCTGAGAATCACGTTCCAGTCGGGCGAAATGTCCGGTAGCGATGTATTCACAGCCCAATTGAGTGGCGCGATCGAGCAGCACTCCGAATTTGAGGTGCTGATTGCACATGACACACGGATTCGGGGTGCGGCCGGACCGGTATTCGTCCGCGAAATACTGGATGACCTTCTGCTGGAACAAACCCGATTCATCGACCAGATAGTACGGCACTCCCAAGTGAGCGCAGACACTGCGGGCATCCATGACCGCCTGCGGTCCGCAACACTTGTCCTCGGCGCGATTGACGCAGTCCTGCGGCCACAACTTGAGCGTGACGCCGACCACATCGTAACCCTGCTCTTGCAACAGCGCGGCTGTCGCCGAGGAATCTACTCCTCCACTCATTCCCACCAACACGCGCTGTTTTCGACCTTCCGACATCCGGTGCGGACTATGGCAAGGAAGAGTGAAGAAGAAAGCGGCAACCGAACGAACGATGAATTGTCCGGTGCTATGCTTGGAGCCGCCCCGCACTCTTCCCTATCCTGCACCCCATGGATCCCTGGTGGTATCCGGCTTTATTTGCGACGGGTTTAGTGGCGGGTTTTGTCGATGCCATCGCGGGCGGAGGTGGGTTATTGACTGTACCCGTTCTGCTGGCGACGGGCCTGTCTCCTCAAGACGTACTGGGAACCAACAAATTTCAATCCTCTTGCGGTACCACCTTGGCCACCTGGCAGTATGCGCGGCACGGGTTGTTGGACTGGACGGAACTACGACTGGGAATTGCCGCCACGCTTGTGGGTGCCCTGGCCGGAGCGTTCGCCGTGACCCGGGTGAGTCCGGACTTTCTTCGTCCGTTAATCCCGTTGCTCCTATTCACTATCGCCATCTATACCGCGGTAAAACATGACCTAGGCGAGCAAGCACGCCCAGCGCGTCTGTCGGGCTCGAGGTTCAGCCTTCTCTTTGGGTTGGGATTAGGATTCTACGACGGTTTCTTCGGTCCCGGCACTGGCTCATTTTGGACCCTGGCGGGAGTCCTCGTGATGGGCTTTAACCTGCTCCGCGCGACGGCCTACACCAAGGCCATGAATCTCACCAGTAACCTCGCTTCGCTCGCCGTGTTTCTCCCGACGGGCCACGTTCGTTTTGACCTTGGACTCATCATGGCGGCGGGCCAAGTCATCGGAGGTCAACTGGGAGCCCACCTGGCGATCAAGGGGGGCGGCCGGGTCATTCGCCCCGTTTTCCTGGCCGTGGTAATCGCACTCACGATGAAACTCGGGTGGGATGCGGTGACGCGATAGGAAGTCAGATCCGCTCGTGCCGAAGTCCCAAGTCTCCCCCTGATTTTGCATTCTTTCCGGAGGAGTGGGAAAGGTGGGAGGAAGTGACATCGCCCAGCGATTCCGAACTTTTTCCGGGGACTCGAATCGCAGCGGAATCCGGCCCGTTTCTTGACCTAAGGATTCGCCCCCCGTAGTTTGGCGACCTTGAAAGGTTCACCCGTGCGAAACTTTAGCATCCCTTACGTCATCGAGCAGGAAGGCCGTTCCGAACGCGGCTACGATCTCTACAGCCGCCTCCTGAAAGACCGCATCGTCTTCCTGGGTACGCCGGTGGATGATATGGTGGCCAACGTCATCGTGGCCCAGTTCCTGTTCCTCCAGATGTCCGACCCGAAGAAGGACATTCATTTCTACATCAATTCTCCCGGAGGTTCGGTCACCGCCGGTCTCGCCATCTACGACACCATGCAATGGTTAACTTGTGACGTGAACACCTACTGTGTGGGTATGGCGGCCAGCATGGGCGCGGTATTGCTGTGTGCTGGCACCAAGGGCAAACGGTTCGCCCTGCCGAACGCGGACATCATGATTCATCAGGTACTGGGTGGCGCCGAAGGTCAGGCCAGCGACGTCGAGATCCGGGTGAAACACATGCTGTCCCTCAAGAAGAGGTTGAACGAACTGCTCAGCAAACACACCGGCCAACCCTATGAAATCGTGGAAAAGGCGTGTGACCGAGACAACTTTATGTCGGCCGAGCAAGCCCGTGAATTCGGTTTGGTCGACGAGGTGGTTGTCTCCCGTCGCGAGGTGCCGGCGCTCGTCGTGACCGACACCAAGTAACTCCCCCCTTCCCACCCGGCATGGCTCGCGCTCACCAAATCACCATGTGCAGCTTCTGCGGCAAAAGCCGCGCGGAAGTGCGCAAACTCATCGCGGGACCCGGGGTATATATCTGCGATTCCTGCGTTTCGGTCTGCCAAACCGTTCTGTCCAAGGAACTGCGCGAGGACACTCATAAGGAATTGCGTCGGCTGAATGTTCCCAAGCCGGCGGAACTGAAACGACTGCTCGACCAACACATCGTTGGCCAGGAAGACACCAAGCGGACCCTCAGCGTTGCGGTCTACAACCACTACAAGCGCATTCTCAGCCAGGGAGAGTTCAATCCGGCCGATGAGGTCGAACTCCAAAAAAGCAATGTCCTCCTGATCGGACCTACGGGTTGCGGCAAAACTCTCGCCGCCCAGACAATCGCCAAATTGATTGATGTCCCCTTCGCCATTGCCGACGCGACGTCCCTGACCGAGGCGGGCTACGTGGGCGAAGACGTGGAAACCATCATTCTTCGGCTGCTGCAGAACGCGGATTACGATGTCAAACGAACCCAAATGGGAATCGTTTACATCGACGAAATCGACAAGATCGCCCGCAAGTCGGAAAACGTCTCGATCACTCGCGATGTCAGTGGCGAAGGTGTTCAGCAAGGATTGCTCAAGTTGCTGGAAGGGACAGTCTGTAACGTCCCGCCTCAAGGCGGCCGAAAACACCCGCAACAGGAATACATCCGGGTCGACACCACCCACATTCTTTTCATTTGCGGGGGTGCGTTTGTCGGCCTGGATCGGGTCATCCAACGTCGTTTGGGCCGACGCATCATTGGCTTCGGCTCGCCGGTAAAAGACTCTGAAACATCTAGGATAACCACACCACCTGGGATGAAGGACGTCGAACCTGAAGATCTCCTGAGCTTCGGTTTCATTCCCGAATTCATCGGCCGTTTGCCCGCACTGAGCGTGCTGGAGGAACTTTCCGAAGACGATCTTGTCCGGATTTTGGTCGAACCAAAGAATTCGTTGGTCAAACAGTTCGCCAAGCTTCTTTCGCTCGACGGGGTTAGTTTGGAAGTCACCCCCGATGCGTGTCGAGAGTTGGCCGCTCAAGCGATCAAGAAAGGCACCGGCGCGCGGGCCTTGCGCAGCCTGCTTGAGCGATTAATGCGCGACACCATGTTCGAGGTTCCCACCTCCGATGACGTCGCCGCAATCACCATCAATCGAGCGGTGGTGCGCGGTGAATCGACTCCGCTGATCAGCCGTCGGCCGGCCGCCCGAGCGGCTTAATCGGATCTAGTAGATCAGTCTCCCCGCTTCGGAGTACCCGGCAAATGCCGTTTGCCAACAGGTAGCTGGGCCAGGGAGTTCTTATTCCCGAAGGCTCCACGCTGACGGTGGGTGTCACGCTGGCCGGATTGGGCTTGCTCGACGGGACACATGAGTGTCACCCACACGCCGTCCAAAGCTAAAGAACCACTAACTTACCATTCCGACTAGCCCCCAAAGGGCATTCGGGGCATTCCACCACCTCCAGGCATGGCCGGTAGTTTGCCGCCCATTTTACCCATCATTTTCTGGAAACGACCCAGCTTCTTCATCATTTCCCGCATTTCATCAAATTTGCGCAGGACATTATTGACCTCAGCCACGTTGACTCCGCTGCCGCGGGCGATGCGTTGACGCCGGCGGGCGTTGAGCAACTGGGGCGTGGCCCGTTCACCCGGGGTCATCGCACAAAGAATTCCCTCCATTCGGCGAAACTCCTGCTCGCTCTTTGACAAATCGGCGCCTTTCACCATTTCCGCGCCACCTGGCAAAAGACCAACCAAGCTTTCCAAGGGCCCCATCTTCTTCATTTCGCGGAGCTGCATTAGGAAGTCATCGAGCGTGAAGCTGCCCTTCCTCATCTTCTCTTCCAAAGCCATGGCCTTCTCCTGGTCGATCGCCTCAGCGGCGCGCTCGACCAAGCTGACCACATCACCCATGCCGAGAATGCGTTGGGCCATGCGCTCGGGATGAAAGGGCTCGAAGTCCTCAGGTTTTTCCCCAACGCCCATGAATTTGATGGGTTTGCCCACCACACTCTTGAAGGAAAGAGCCGCGCCACCGCGGGCGTCACCGTCGAGTTTGGTCAGGATGGCCCCCGTCACGCCCAGGGCCTTATCGAAATGTGTGGCGACATTAACCGCCTCCTGACCGGTCGCGGCATCCAGCACCAGCAGGATCTCCTGCGGCTTGATCAAGTTACGCAAGTGCACAAGTTCCTGAAGGAGCGGTTCGTCGATCTGCAACCGTCCGGCCGTGTCAAATATGAGCGTGTTACGCTGCTGGAGTTGGGCAAAATCGAGAGCCTCTCGAGCAATCCGATTCACATCGGTTTCGCCCTTTCGCACGAACACCGGGACCTGGAGCTTTTCTCCCAGCATGGCCAACTGATCCATGGCGGCTGGCCGGTACACGTCTGCGGCAACTAGAAGCACACTGCGGCCTTGCTTCGTGAGTAAGCGGGCGAGCTTAGCCGAACTCGTGGTCTTGCCGGAGCCATGGAGGCCGCACATGAGAATGCAGGCGGGATTCCCACTGAGTTGCAACCCGGCGTTCTCAGATCCCAACAAGGTGACAAGTTCGTCGTGGATGATCTTGATCATCTGCTGGCCAGGCTGGACGGACTGGACCACCTGTTCGCCCAGGGCCTTCTGCTTGATCGCCTCGATGAAGTCGCGAGCGACCTTGAAATTCACGTCCGCGTCCAGCAGGGCCATTCGGACATCGCGCAGGGCGTCACTGACATTGGATTCAGAGATCTTCCCAAGACCGCGGAGGTTGCGGAAAACATTCTGAAAGCGACTGCTGAGCGAATCGAACATGGTCACAAAGCTACGGGACTCGGAAACTGCTGCAACGCGGAAGCGCCGGAAGAACGGATCAAATCCTCGACTCACCCGGGTTAATTAGCTCCGTTGAGCCGTTCCCTCTGCTTCGTTCCCGCACAGAGCTTGTTTGCATCGGAGGTCGAGACCCCCCATCCTTTCCTCAAATCAGAAAATGGCCGTCGAATTCAAAGACTACTACACCACCCTCGGAGTCTCTCGCGGGGCTTCGGACGAGGAGATTAAGAAGGCTTTTCGGAAGCTCGCACGCCAGTACCACCCGGACGTCGCCAAGGACAAGCAGACAGCCGAAGAAAAGTTCAAGGAGATCAATGAGGCCTACGAGGTTCTAGGTCATCCGGAGAACCGAAAAAAGTACGACACCTTGGGGGCAAACTGGAAGCAAGGCACCGGGTTTCAGCCACCACCCGGGTGGCAGCAATCAGGCGGCGGAGCCGGAGGACGACGGACCCGGCGAACCCAGACTCCCGGAGGCGAGGATTACGAATTCCATTTCGGCGGCACTGGTTTCAGCGATTTCTTCGAGCAATTCTTTAGCCGCCAAGGATCTGGGGGGGGTGTACCTGGCGGAGCCGAAGCCGCGGATGACTCGGCCTCTAGTTACACTCAAAGGGGTTCTGACGTGGAGGGAGAGATTTCGGTTAGCATTGATGAGGTCTTTCGCGGTTCGATCCGCTCCGTCTCGTTTCAGCGGATCAATTCCCGAACCGGTGAGACCGAGACCCACCGGTTCAAGGTGCGAATTCCCGCAGGCGTCCAGGACGGGCAATTGATCCGGGTAGCTGGCAAAGGCGAGACCGGATCGGGCGGAGCGGCGGCGGGAGATCTATACCTTCGCGTCCGATTGGCGGCCCATCCCGACTTCCAGGTTCAGGGCTCTGACCTGGTGGCAGACCTTGATCTGGCGCCCTGGGAAGCGGTCCTCGGCACGACCGTCTCGGTCAAGACCCTAGAAGGCTCGGTAAATGTGCGGATCCCAGCCGGAACCAATCCTGGCCAACAGTTGCGGGTCCGTAATCAAGGTCTACCTCGGGGACAATCCGGCGAGCGAGGCGATCTATTCGTGAAATTGGCGGTTAAACTTCCCGATTCGTTGACACCCGCCGAACGGGAACTCTGGGAACAACTGGCTAAAACCTCCAGTTTCCGGCCGCGCTAAGAGCCGGTCCGAAAACTCCGAGGGGTCCTGCGGCGAGGGTTTTTGGCGGTGGGCCAGGCGGCGAATCCCGCGAATCCCGCGCATCCCCGCAGCGGGCTGTAATGGCCGAGCCAACGCCGGCCACCGGCAAAAGGACCGCCGCCCGGAGGGTTTTCGGACAGGCTCTAAGCGAGACTTTGAGAAATTCCCGGCCCTGCCCCTGCAATATTGGCTGGTTTCCCAACCGTTTATTGCGGAATTTGGTCTCTGTGATGCCCAAGTCTTCCCTTCTGCTCCTGGTCGTCCTGGGTCTGGCTCTATTTGGCTGGGTGCCAACCCAAGCGGAACATCGCGCCACTCATCTCGGGCACCCAGCCACCCGGTTTGCCCTACCGCTCAAGACGCCCGGGGACCTGCGGAAACGGTTCCGCGACGAACAGCTGAAACCGGACATTGCTTCGATCTTGGAACAATGGGGCTGGAAGGGAAATCTTCAGGACCTGCACTACGCTGCTCTGACGGCCGAGATCAGCGACGTAAAATTGCCCGTGGGCACCCGAATGCCCTTCATGTCCTCTCGCGAAAATGGGCGCCCGATAACACTCCGAGAAGTGGTCTGGGCCGGCGAAAACGCGGTGGAGGCGTATGTGTTCACGTTTTCCTCCAACGGTCGGAAATACCGGTGTGTTACCCCCAAGCCCTGTAGCAACTTCTTCCTCGAAGATCTGGGAGCTGAGTTACCGGTCTTGGAACTGACCAAAGTGGCCCCGGCCGAGATTTCCCTCTGCGATCCACTCGAAATGAAAATGACGGTTCGCAACACCGGTGAAGCGGCAGCTACCCTGGTCAAGATCACCGACACGCTTCCCGAAGGGTTTAAAACCACGGACAACCAATCCATTCTCGTGCTCGAGGTCGGTACTCTGGCCCGGGGCACCAGCCGGGAATTCACCTTCCAGATCGTGCCAGCCGCGGCCGGCAGTTATGTCAATCAGGCACAAGTAACTTGTGCCGAAGGCATCACCGCCGACGCAACGGCGACCACCCTCGTCCAGGCCCCCGTTCTTTCTCTTGAATGCAACGCTCCCGAACGGGTCTTGATCGGCAGACCGGTCGAAGTTTGCCTCACCGTGCGCAACACCGGAACCGCTGCAGAACGAAAAACGACGCTTACATTGCCGATTCCGGCAGGGTATGTCGTCGAGAGCACTACCGAGGGTGGGGTGGTGACCGCGGGCGAGGTTGCTTGGGAAATTAGTAATCTGGCACCCAACGCGACCCAAAAAGTTTGCGCCGTCATCGCAACTCCTCGCCAGCCTGGTTCGCTTTCACTGGCCCCCACCGTTCAAGGAGCCTGTGCACCGAGAGCGCAATCAACGTGTCTCACCCGGGTGGTGGCGGTATCCGGGATTCTCGTCGAAGTCATCGATCTCGTGGATCCCGTCGAAGTAGGTCAGGAGGTCAATTATGTCATCACCGTGACGAATCAAGGCCTGCTGATTGGCACAAACATTCAAGTCATTTGTTCGCTACCTGCCAGTCAGGAGTACCTCTCGAGTACGGGTCCGACGACCGCACGGGTTGTGGATGGAAAGCTCGTCTTAGAAGCGTTGCCCTCTTTGGCGGGAAAGGCCGTAGCTTCCTGGCAGGTGCTGGTGAAAGCACTGACTGCCGATGATGCGCGGTTCAATGTGGAATTCCGGAGTGATCAATTCGAGCGCCCCATCATGGAAATGGAAGCCACCCGTCAGTATTGAGGAAGCCTGACTGGGCCGGAGAAATTAAAGTCCCGTCGATTAGTTCAAAGAGGCCAGCACCGATCAGATGTCGCGAGTATTCCGGGGTCCGGATTTTGGGTAGATCCCGTTCACTGAAACGTGTTGTGGTGATAAAAGCAAAAAGGCCTGCCCCAACATGGGACAGGCCTTGATTAGGCGACAACCGGTCAAGGACGACCCGGATCAAAGCCCGGGGTCGAATACACTTGGGTCGGGGGAGGTCCGGCAGGACGCGGCGTCTGCGTAGGCGTTCCACCGGTAAGGGCGGAATTGCTCACGAGCCGGCGGCCACGAACCACGGCGACTTCACGCTCAAACGAGGCCGCACGGGTCGGCATCTTGCGCGCAGCCACAGCGGCCACGGATTCAGCTCGGTCCGGCGCGCCTTCGGTGGCAGCACTCACGATCGTGAGTGCGCTTCCCGGGGCGGCGTCCAAAGCCGCATTCACAATGGCTTCCGTCGCCTCAGGCGCAGCCTTGACGGCGGCGGTGACAGCGGCGGCCACCGCTGACGGGTGGGCCTTGATCGCAGCAACAACCGCCGTGGTGGCGGTTTGTGAGCGATCTTCTTTGGTGGCCTGAGAAATCGCTTTCGCGACGGCGGCAGGCACCTCGACAACCTTGCTCGAAGCAACTGACCTGGTCAGGACTTCGGATTCGGCCGGGGTCAACGCAAGCGCCGGGGCGATCAAAACGGCCGAGGCCGTAATCAACCCGACAACGAACGACTTCTTGTTTACTGTCTTCATGGCTAGATTTCTAGTCTGGAGTCTGAGTTTGGAACCGACGCAAGAAAGCTTATAGACCCGGAACCAACGGGAAGTCAACCGATTCCTTTCATTCAAACCACTCGCTCTCAGGTCGTCGCCGATGGAAAAAACAAAGGCATTGGAGCCGGGAATCCCTTTCCGTCGATCGGGGATTCTCACATAGTCGCCCAGTGATATGAGACGGACCAAGATTATTGCCACTCTCGGCCCCGCCACATTTCACCCCGAGAAACTCTCCCAACTGCTCGACCGAGGCGCGAATATCTTCCGAATCAATGCCTCCCATGCCGGCCCCGAACAGATTCGCTCCCTCGTTCCGGCAATTCGTGCCGCCGCTCGTCAGCGCGGACTGACCGCAGGTATCCTGCTCGACCTTCAAGGACCCGCCATTCGAACGGGGGATGTCTGCTCACCCATTCTTCTTCAAGCCGGCGATCCTTTCACGTTCACCGTCAACGGCACCACCCCGGCTGAAGGCAAGACCACCACCGTCAATTATGAGCGCTTTGACCAAGACGTCGAAGTCGGGCGCATCCTGCTGGTAGACAGCGGCGAGATCCGCATGCGAATCACCGGCAAGACACCCAGTCGGGTCGAATGCGTGGTGCTTAATGATGGCTCCATGGGCAGCCGCCGACATATCAACCTTCCTGGGATTCGAGTCTCCCTGGCGGCTCTGACGGCGAAGGATCGGGCAGATGTCACCTTGGGGCTGGAACTTGGCGTGGACTATTTAGCGCAAAGTTTCGTTCGTGACCCGGAAGACGTGAAGGAACTTCGAGCACTCGTAGCCCACGCCCCCAATCCCCCGGCCCTAATCGCGAAGATCGAGCACCAGTTTGCGGTGGATCATTTTCCCGCCATTGCCCACGCCTCGGATGGGATCATGGTGGCGCGCGGTGATCTGGGTATCGAGTGTCCATACGAGGAACTGCCCATTATCCAGCGCCGCATCGTCAAGCACTGCCTACACCATGGCCGTCCCGTGATCGTGGCCACCCAGATGCTGGAGAGCATGGTTGATAATCCAATCCCCACCCGGGCCGAGATCACGGACGTGGCCAATGCCGTTTTCGAACAGGCCGATGCCATCATGCTGAGTGGTGAAACCGCCACCGGAAAATACCCGATCGAATGTGTCACGGTGATGGATACAATCGCTCGCCGAATCGAACGTAGCGGGGGGGCGAACTACCACACGGAAGCCCATCTGACGCATCCTCGGGAAATGCTGATGCGCAGTGCAGTCAGCCTGGCGAACGACCTTAAAGCCGAGGCGCTGGTGGTATTTACCCGCACCGGCCTGTTGGCCCGGATCGCCGCGTGGCTGAGGCCGAATAGCGCCCCCATTTATGCCTTCTGTGACCGCGAAACACTCGCCTGGCAGATGAGCCTCCTGCGTGGGGTTCAACCCGTCATCATGCCTGCTTGCCAGGACGACCCCAACGGGGCAGTCGAAGGGGCGCTCCAGCGACTGCAACAGGCCGGACATGTGAAGCCCGGAGACCAAATCGTGGTCGTACTGCCTCACCCCAGTAGTTTCGACCACGAAGTAGAATCGATCAAAATGCATGTGATCGAAAAATCTACCCAGGCCGGTTGAATCGGAACCTAACCCTCCGAAAATCAGCGCCGGTAAAGTAGGAATGGCTTCCGCCGTTCCTCGAACTTCGCTAGATCATTCGCCCAGAGCGTGCGGATTTCCGCCAACGGTCGATCCGCCCGAATTGCCTCTAGAACCGCTGAGCTTTTCAGCAGTCGTTGCATCTTCTCCAAACCAAGTTCTTGCGGGTGCTGCCGTTGCAATGTCGCCGCCAAAACCACCCCAAGATCGGGAGCGCGAAACGCGTTTCGATCCGTCAGAATAAGTTGCACTCCGGCGCATTCCTGGCCGGCAAAGACACTCGCCGTCGGCGTGAATCTCACCGGCACAAACCGCACTCCTGCCAACCCCGATCGATTCAGGTCAGCGGCCAGCTTCCGGTCGTCCAGGTACGGCGCTCCCAAAATCTCAAAAGGCGTCCCCGTTCCTCGTCCTACCGAAAGCGCGCAGAACTCCAGCAACGCTACTCCCGGATATAGCGTCGCCTCGGTCAGACTCCTCATATTCGGAGACGGATTCACCCAGGGCAGACCGGTCTCATCGAACCATAACCCAGGCCGCCAATTTTCCACCGGAATCACGGTCAACTCCGCGCCAAATCCCCGCTCCGAATTAAACAGCCGGGCCAATTCACCAACGGACAACCCATGCTGTAGGGGAATCTCATGCCAGGCCACAAAGGTGCGTTCGCCTGAAGACACCGGACCCTCCACCCGTCCCGTGATCGGAATTACCCGATCCAGCACGATAAATCTCTTACCCGCTTTGGCCGCTGCCTCCAGACAATTTCCCAGCGTGGAAATATAGGTGTAAAAGCGGCAACCCACGTCTTGCAGGTCAAACACCAAGGCATCCAATGAAGCCAATTGCTCCAGCGTCGGAGCCCGTCTTTCGCCATAAAGGCTATAGATCGGCAGCCCTGTCTTCTCATCCGTAGTATCACCAATTTTCTCGTGATCCAGAGCTCCACGAATTCCGTGCTCCGGACTAAACAACGCCAGTAATTGCACCTCGGGTGCCGCGCGGAGCAGGTCAATCGTCGGTCGTCTTAATCGATCCCGACCCGTCTGGTTGGTGATTAGGCCAACTTTCAATCCCCGCAGCGGCCGAAAGCCATCCCGCACGAGCACATCAATCCCATTCAGGACCTCAGCATTAATCGGTCGAACCGGAGTTGTGGCGGCGGCGGTGGTTTTGGCGGACTCGGGAGTGAGTGCTCCAGGTACTCCGACAAAATTAAAATTCTGAACCGCCTCGCCCGCCAAAGTTCCTAACTCGCGGCGCAAGGACAACACGTTTCCATCTTCCGTCGGATGATTCCGATTGGACAAAAAGATCAGGAAAGTTTCCGAAAATGGATCAATCCACAGAGAGGTTCCGGTCCAACCGGTGTGGCCATAGCCTCCTATCGGAAACACCGCCCCTCGCTGGCCTGCATAGGGAGAATCAATATCCCAACCCAGTCCACGCCGAGGCAGGCCCGACGGGGATTGCACGGAGGTCATCATCGAGACGGTTTCCGGCTGGAACACCCGGCGACCATCGAGCACCCCGTGCCCAAGAAACATCCGACTAAACCGCGCCAAGTCCGCTGCCGTGGTGAATAAACCGGCATGACCCGCCACTCCGCCCAGGCGTCGAGCGGTCGGATCATGCACCACCCCCCGCAAGATAACCTGATCCGGGAGTACCTCCGTCGGCGCAATTCCAGCAACCCCGTCGACTTTCGGGTTTGCCGGAAGGCCGTCGGGGGCCATGGGTTCGTAGGGACGAAACCCGGTATGGGTCATTCCCAAGGGAGCAAAGAGCTCCCGTTCGGTGAAACGGTCGAGAGCGAGTCCTGACACCCGTTCCACCACCAACCCGAGCAGAATGAAATTGAGATCACTGTAGCGGAACTTGGTACCCGGAGAATCACTCAATGGCTCCGATACGGCCAAGGCCAAGGCGTTGCTGGCGCCGAGCCACGGTTCGGCTCGAGGAAGCCCAGGAGGCAATCCCGAAACATGCGTGAGCAACTGTCGGAGGGTAATGGCCTCGCGCCCCTCACCGATAAACTCAGGAAGATAACGGCTAACCGGAGCGGACAGGTCAAGCTGCCCTTGTTCCACCAGCTTCAAAAGCGCTGGAGCCGTGGCCACCGCTTTGGTCAGCGAAGCGGCGTCGAAAACAGTGTCCTCGGTCATCAACTCCCGGACCGGTACCTGAGCTCGGTCGCCATAGGCGCGATGATACGCCGTCCTTCGACGCTCCAGCCAAACGACTCCGCCCGGCAGTTTACCGGCCGAGAGGGCATTGCTGACGGCTTGGTCCATCGCAGCGAGCTTGGATGGCCGAAATTCCTGCGTTAAATCCGCGGCCAACGCGAGGCCACTCCAAGCCCAGCACAGAGCTAGACAAACCCGACCCGCGCTGACGACACGCCTCATGCCGAAGTCTGGAATAAGCCGGGGTACAGGTCGAGCCACTCCGTCAAGTTCAACGACTCTTCGAAATTATCTGCGGAGTCGATAGTACCGGTTCGACGAAATGCCTTCGATTTCGTAGGGAGAGGTCAGCACGGGTCCAGGAACGTCGGTCCAAGTTCCCGCCGGTGACTCCGCCCATTGCAAAAGAAAGCCTCCCCGGGTCCAACTGAGCGTCGTCCGCCCATCCGCACCCACGATGGCCAGCAAGGGCGGAACCGAGACGGAACGTGCTTCCCAAAGCTCCATTCCAAAGGTCATATCGGCGCTTCGGCGGTTATAATTGTGAACCTCAACCGCCAGGAGGTTATCTCCCAGGCGGAGATGACCCGCCGCCTCGCCTCCAATCACAACCTCGTCCCGGCAATCGGCGTCCCCTTCACAGGGAAAATCTGCCGCAAGGGTATCGTTCAGAATGACGGCCGGTGCCGCGTCCATGCGCAGGCGGTAGATTTCGTTTCCGTTCAGGTAAATCACCGCTCCATCATCTATTTTGGCCGAAAGGAGTAACGATGCGCCCGGACCAGCCAAGTTGGATTGGAACTGGCGTCGGAAATAGTAGGTCACGTAGGGAAACCCTGTCGACGCATCAGCCGCCAACGCCGCCCCTTTGGGTTCAACCGCCGGATTGGGACCCGAGGATCGGGTATCGACCCAAAGCAAACCGACGCCCGGACCGTCCCATGGTGAGTCCTCATAGCCAGGCGCCGTCCAGGCGGCACCATCAAGATTGCCGGTCGTGGATTTCCAGGAATCGGTCAGAGCCACCACCCGTTGGGTCTCTAGATAATTCTCAGTCGTGAAGAAGCCGATGGGTGAGGTGGAGGCCGTCCCGCCGGATTTCGAAACCACCCGGAAAAAGTACCCAGTCCCGGGCTGCAATCCCAACAGCAGGACCGCGTGCCGAGTTGCGAGGGTGGTCTGTTCGGGCGTTGCTTCACCTAACTCCGCGCTAAGTCCGTATTCCACAGCCGTCGTGGCAGAATCGGTGGTGGTCCAACTGACGGTGGCCGCCACGTCATCCGGAAGCACTGTGACGTCGTTAACAAAACCGGGAACCGGTTTAGCATAGATTCCCAAGTGACAACCCACCGTCCGTTCCTTGCCCGAATCAGCCACCGCACTGGAGCGATTTAAACGCAACGGATTTCCCGTGCTGTCTTCCATCACCATCGTACTCGAACCGCCGCCATCCAGGTTGATGCCGTCCTGCGCGCCGAGGAGTTGCAGCCACGCTGCTGTCTCCAAATCGTAGGCGCCTTCGCTATAACCGGACTGACGTCCATCAATGACCAGCAGGAAAAGAAACCGTCGATCCGAGGAAAGCCCGATCGCGGTGCGCGGATGAATCCCATGAATTCCTCCACGGCCCCGGTAATTGCGCCCCACATTAATCCCATTGACCAGGACCGGGTAGTCGCCGCTGACGGCGGTCCAAATACCGTCCGTATTGATCGCAGGCCAGTTGGTCGGAATGATCTGGGCCTGATTGGCGGCATCCACGAGCAGGCTGGCCGAATAGCTGAAGCTAGCCGGCGAGACCGATTCGCCCTGGCTAATTATGAGGCCGGCAACCGTCATCGCTGTCCCCTCGGGCAAATAATATTCGCCCGGATTAAAGAAGCCCGCGTTGATCGCGACTTGGACTTGGTTGGTCCGCAAAAATTGGCTAACCGTACGTCCCGCCGTTTCCCTGAAATTAACCTGATAGTCTTGAATCCGGGGTGAAGACAGCAGGCTAATATCAGGGTCGCTCAAGTCAATCCGCAGGGCATTCGCCACCATCAAATTCTCGAAATCCTGGCTGGATCTCGAATTCGTAGCACTGAGGTGATCGATGCCCTTGAACACCGGGGTCCACGGCGGCAGTTCGGGCGCGGCTTGATTGCGAAAAAGTGCGAGTAGCCCCAAGCTCAAGGCCAACACTCGAATCCGGTTACGCCAAGGAAGGAAACAGGTCATACAAAAAATGGGTCGCTTCGTCAGTTTCCACTGTAGCGGTAATCATAGCCCGGGATCGGGTCCCGCAAGTAGGCGGCCGTAAAACCATCGAAATAGATCTTCGTGAGAGCCACATGGCCATCGACAAATCCGACGACGCTTTCGGCATCCCGGTAAAAGGGAGCATTGCGCAATCCGGTACGGCTTCGATGCCACGACAACGGACCGTGAGCCGTCCATTCCATGGTCAGCAGTGTGCGCTTGGGTTCGGTGATGGCCGGAAGTTCCCAACCGGCCAGGTTCGGAGCACCGGGAATCAAAACGCCATTGAAGTTGTAGCTGCCATAATCGAACCGTTCGCTCCGCCAGAAGGGTCGGTCATCGGTATAACCACGGTCATCGGGACACGCGAAAACGGCGTCATTGGTCGAGGATAATCCGGAGAGTCCCGCGTAGCCCTTCACTTGTTCCTTATACCACCACTGCAATTCGCCCGGTTGGCCTGCGACAGGTCCAGGCAAGGTTTGACCGTGGTCAGCCGCAAAGGAAAGCACCGCCCGATTCACTTGCTGAATATTTCCTAGACACTGCGCCAATCGCGCTTGCCGTTTGATCCGCGTCAACGGAACCCACACCAAGGCGGCCAACACCGCCACTACCGCCAGCGCCACCAACAGATCAGTCAAGGTAAAGCCCCGGCGATCCCTGGGAACCTGTTTGAAAACGCCCCTAATTCCGGTGGGCGAACAAGCTATCCGGGAAGGTGAGCAGTCGGCGAAGGATTCCATGGTTCGGAAGGCGTCAGGGCTGACCTGCCAGTGCCAGCGGCTTGACCAATTCAGCCGCCTCGGCCCGAACATACAGATCGGCGAACGATTCACGGCCAGGAACCAACTTCCGGAACGGCCGGCTGAGCACGGCCGCATGCAACAGGTTTTGCTCCGCGAGTAATCGCAGATTTAACTGCTCGGGTTGGCTCCCGGAACAGAACGCCACAATCCAAGGTTTGATCTCCCCCAAAACTGCCCGTTGCTCCGGCAGCAACAGCGGTGGCCCCATGAAGGAAACAAGGACGTCTCCCGTCGCTCCTCGCCGGATCAACTCGAAAAAGTCTCCGGGCGGCACCTGAACGGGACGCAAGGGATCCTCTTGCAATGCCTGCACCGCCTTGAGCGTCGCCCCAGCCTTCCCAATCGCGCGGGTGAAACTCGCCAAAGAAAGATCGGTAGCCGGCTGAGGAAAACTCCCCGTATCTCGGGTAATGACGGTCACTTTTCCAGTGGGTCCAAGCAACTTCAGCGCCTCCTGCGCCAAGGCCTGCCCCAGGTCCTCATGAAGCTTGCGATCAACCCGTGGAGGCATCCCGGTCTGAGAAATCAAGAGCGTCACCAGAGCGGCCAAAATAAGGCTGCTCGCGAGAACGATGCTGCTGGGGCGATTTTTCATCGGGCGGGACGGGATTACCGGCGGCGACTCGAACCTTAGAAAACTCCCCGCGGCTTCGAGAAAACGACATTGGTTAAGCCACTCGCCAAAGCGGCGGTGATTTGAGCCCGTAAGCCCGGTGTCTTGGTGTTTTGAACGCTGCCATCGGTTAAGGCCAGATTGCCGTTGCGAATATGGCGATTGGCATCCCAAGCGGCATCGATCGAGCTGCCGAGGAAAATGCTCCATTGCGGATCCAGACCGCCCCCACCCCCGGTCACGTTGCTGTCGCCGCCCACAATAGTCTGGGGCTTGGTTTCGTCCGCCCGGGTGCCGATGAAATAGCTGATGTTCGCCTCGCCATCGAGATTCACCCAGTTGGTGCCGAATTTTCGCGGCTTGTCGGTGGGACAGACCAGGATTCGCGGCGAACCCAGTTCATTCGAGCACAGGCGAAAATTGTCCGTCCAATCAGGCGAGCCCAAGGTTCCGCCATTCGTCACGGCCAAATTCCAGGGATACTTCTCGCGGTTATCATTGGCCCACAACCGGAAGGCAAGGCTCACCTGACGCTGATTATTGAGACACGCCGCCTGCTTGGCCTTGGCTTTGGCCTTCGACAGTGCCGGCAACAAGAGACTCGCCAGGATCGCAATGATGGCGATCACAACCAGCAGCTCAATCAAGGTGAACGCCGATGGGCGTGGAGTCAGCTTCATGAATAATTGGTTTCCTCAAATCCGGCCACGAGTTCCCAGCATCCTGGACACCCTCGTCGCCGAAACATTGGTGAAAACAATGAGTTGTGATAGCACGACGCGCGCCAAGGTTCCGGTTTTTTTGAACCGGAACAACGGTCGGGTCGAATTGAGGTCGAGCCGGTCATTCCAATTTCCTCAACCGGAGCGAACCCGTTTCGAACCAGGACTCGCCCGTGCTCGCCCGCAGCTCACAAAAAAGCCGAACTTCTTCCCCTGTGGCAGCCACCGAAAATTCCAAACTCAGAATCCGCCCGTCCGAATCGCCCATACATCCAACTGACGGCGGCCGATCCCCCGAAACCCGCAACCTCGCGCCCTGATTTCGACCAAACGGCAGCGACCGAACCCCGGCCGTCCGAACTCGCCCCTCGTATCGATAACGCCCCGGCTCCAATTTCACGGTGGTCCGCCACCAAGCCAGGGGCACCGGACCGGCCCTGATTCCCAAGACCGGTACTCCGTCCGGACCGGTCGACACCTGAAGGCGTCCTTCTTCCGGACGGTCCTGCGGCGTCCACCCCGTCAACCCGGCCTCCCCCAGGGAAAAATCCAGCGAAGCGACTTCAGGCTCGGCAAATTGCTGTCTCAACGACGCCACCCGGGCCACCACTCGGGCGCTAAGTTCCTGGGCTGACTTCGCGACCTCTGTCGCTTCGGCAGCGTTCAGGAATGGAGCCAGTCCGTCGACCGCACTTTGAATTCGATTCGTTAATCCAGATTCGGCAAACAACTCAGCAAAAAGTCGCCGACACCGCTCCGCGTAGCGCCGACGGCCTTCTGGCGTTTCCTGAAGAGCCCGAGCCACCAGACCCGCGCAGTGCGGATTCCAAGGTAAATCCGTCGGCTGAAACAACTGATCCATTCCGTGGGGCAAGAAAACGACTCGCCCGCCTTCCGGTGGAATGAGCAGGCGGAAATTATTCCGCGCCAAAGTGTACCCGTCCCGATGACCCAACAGCACTTCCAGCGCTTGAAACGTGAGGAATAACTCCACTTCGAGGGCCGATTGCAACTGTTCCCATCTCCGATCCAAATCGGGTTCGCGGACCGCCCGTGACAGGGTCTCCAAAGTCTCGGCTAGGCCTCCCGAGGGACCCCGCGTTCCCGCTTTCCAGCGCATTCCACCCTCAATGTCGGCAGTGGGATCGGGCTCCAGGATTCGCCCGCCGGAACTCAGGGAAAAGCGGTGCAGGAACTCGTCCGTGTAGCCCTCTTTCAGGACGTACAACCCCAAGCGACGGTCGCCCAGCCATACCAACGCGTGGGATATCGCTGGAGTCGGAATCCCGGCCGCCGCAAACACCTCACCACCCAACCATTCGCTCAAGTAGCTCGGGTCCTCGACCGCGTTGTTGAGATGGATCTTGGAAGTCCCGCGGAAGCGTTGGCCCGGCACAAACCGGTCGAGGTCAATCGTGAAGGATGGCGTGCGGTCCAGGGAACGAAAACTACCGGTCGCTCCCTTGAGATGAACGCCAACCTCGGAAAAGCTCAGGTCTCCCAGTCGAATCTGCGCCCGTACATACGCTCGAGGCTCCTGGCGCAACGCGCGTTGGGCGCCAGAATCCAGGGTCAACCGGATCTGTATCACGGACGGGTCGGCGCGGAACTCCTCGGCCGAAACGGCGGTGAGAATCAGGCCGAAGATGCAACCGACCAACCAACCGATCGACCGGCCATTCCTTCCAGACCAGCCCGTACCAGTCCCATTTATCATCGGATTCGGATGCACTTAACGACTTACCTGCGCGGGGTTCGGTTTACGTTGCAGAAGGACCAGCGAATTGGCACCCGGACGTTCCTGTCCCTCGGACGGATTGTTCATCACCTGGCCATAAACCCAGAGCGTCGCCGAACCACCACCATCGAGGTTCATGGCGTCTTCACAGCCCAATTTCACCAAATAGTTCGCCAGTTCAGGAAACGTCATCCCGACCGAAACTCCCGCCTGTCGGCCGTCGACTCCCACGAGGAAGAATTGGTCCTTGTTCCAGCCTATAGCGGACCGGGGATGACGTAGGAGAAAGCCCGACCACTCCATGGGTTTACCCTTGCGAACCAGCGTCGGCCCACCGCCGATGGCGGTCGAGACACCCGTGAGGTCCGGAACGGTTTCGGGAAGAATCTGAACCAGCGCTCCGGGAACCACGGGCACTGACAGTTTAGCTCCCAGGGAAAGCACCAAGGTGGTCCGATCGATCGGGGTTTGGCCTGCTTTACGAATCTCGCGGATCCGAGCGCGCAGAGTTCGACCCGGTTGCAGGGGCAGCCATGAATCGTCCGCAGGCTCCAGAATCAATTCGGTCCCACCCGAGGTGGGTGTGGCCGGCCCGACGACCGCCGAATAGAGGACCGCGGTGTCATTTTCACGCAACTGGTTCAATCCAATTGGGGTCTCCGATCCATCCGGCCAGACCACCCGCAACCGCGAAACGACATTGGTCGAATGGGGATCACCGGCGGCATCAATCCAAAAACAAGCATTCCCGTTTGGCGCGCTAATGAGTTCTCCTTCACGAATCTGGAGATCGCGCGGATCGCCCGAGAGCTCTGGTTCGTCGATGTAGAAATCGCCATTAATGGCCGCGAGCGGTTTCCCTAAAGCGGGTGACAGGGATTTAACCTGATCGGAGAGCGTGTTCATCCCGAAGCGATTGCTGTCACCCAAGCTTGTCGTGAAAACCAGGTCCCGGCGCGTGCGGTCCGATTTGAAGACATGGATGGACCAGGGGACTTCCTTCACTTCTTCATGCAGGTATGAAAAACCCCGGTCGGCTCGAACTGGAGCGTTGGTGTCCAGACTGCCCGCCTGAACCCACAGCCCAACCAGCGCCATCAGGATCCACCTAAAAGGTCCCGTCACCGTTAAGGCGAGGTACCTTTTCCAGGTTGGTAATATCGGTGGCATGCCTCTTAATCTACGCAGGTCCTGAGCCAAAACAAATCCCGAGCAAACCGGGACTTTTGCCAGGGCCAATCAGGTTTCGCCCTACCCTCCACTTCGTAGCCGGGATCAGGTGGCTCTAACGGGGCCCCGCCTTTGACTCTCGGGGGGAACCTGCCGGCGGTGATTTCGGAGACCGCAAGACCACTATGGCATTGGCAATCGGACGTTCTTCGCCATCACAGGGGCTATTCCTGACCTTGCCTCCATACCACAACGTCGCCGATCCGCCGCCATCCAGGTTTATGGCTTCAGTACACCCGAGCCCCACCAGATACTCCCCCAACTCATCCAGCGTCATGCCGACGGAGAGTGTTTCCTGACGCCCATCGACCGTGACCAGGTAGAGATACTCCTGGTTCCAACCCACGGCCGTGCGCGGATGCCGTTCCAGCATCGAGCTGAATTCGTAGGATTCGGGGGAGTTAGAATTGATCCGGAGCGGACGCCCCTGACGGATCAAGGTAGGTCCCCCGCCAATAGCCATTCGGGCACCTTTCAAATCTGGAATCGTCTCCGTGGAAAGTTGAATCCGGTCACCGACGCTCATCGGTGGTAAGCGCTTCGCTTGCCCTGGACTCGCCGAAAGAACCAAGATTCCTGGACTGAGAGGGGTATCTCCCAACTCACGAATTTCGCGAACTCGCGTTTCGATGGAGTCACCGATGGCGAGAGCAACCTCGCCCGGTTTTACCGACTCCAACACAAATTCCCGGCCGCCGGCTGAAGGGGTCGAAGTTCCAATCGCGAGCGTATACAAGACGAGGCCGTCTACAGGACGTTCCGAGTTCAGGCCAAACGGAACCTGGGAACCGTCGGGCCAGGTGGCTTGAAACTGAGAAACGACATGGGTGGCCTGGGGCTGTCCGCGCGCATCCACCCAGAAAGCCACGCCTCCATTAGGTCCGCTCACCAATTCCCCTTCGACGATTTGCAGCCCGCGCGAATCTCCGGCGAATTTTTGATCCCGCTGATAAAAATCTCCATTCACGCCCGCAATCGTTACTCCCCAGTGAGCTGGCAGGCGACCGACCTGCGAGCTGAGCGGAGTTAACCCCACCGCACCCGGCGGAGCATGCACTGAATGGAGGGTGAGGGTCGGATTCGTTCGGTCGACTCGAACCACATGAATCGACCAAGGTTCAGTCGCAACCCGTTGGTTGGTGTACCCAATTCCGGGAGAATCCTCCGCGAAGGTCGCTAGGGATGATCGCCCTCCCGGACGACATCCGGCCGCCAGGAAAACCAACGCAGCCGTGGCCGAAAGAAGGGTGAAACGAAGGGTCATCGGCACTTGGACGAGCGGTAGACGCACAGGTGAAGGAAACCGTGAGAAGCACCCACAGCCACCGGTCTGACCCTCACCACGGAAAACCAATCAGTTTTAGATCGGGTTCGTTTCGAATCCCATCTCGGATAAACGTCCGGGGAAGGGTTGCCCCCGGCTTCAGGTTGGGATCGCGGTTATAGATTTCCTGCCGCTTGCCTCCGTATTCAGGCCCGGCAAACGGATTGAGCATCTGGACAAAATTCCGCGCTTCCGGCTTGCGGATTAGGAAGCCAACCGACCCATATTTCTCCATCAACTGATCTGGGGTCGGTGCTTCGAGCCGTCGCTGGGTGTCTTCTTCCGAAGTGGCCAATGCCGTCGACGGGCTCGCCAGAATCACGGGAAGTTGAGCAACCACCGATTCATCAGTCGCAGGCGGTTGGGTGATGGAAGGGGTTCGGGGTAAAGGTGCCACCAACGGGGGTGAGGACAGCGAAGGTGCCGCCACGGGAGCGGATACGATCGGCGTCACACCGGGAGCGACCCGGTTCGTCGACACGGCCGAATTCACGTTTTGAGCGAAGGCCTCTCGGCCTTCGGCAAAACCAATTGCGACCACCGCACACCATAAAATTCTCGGCTTCATACAAACCACGGGTTGTTGGTCTTCTCTTGGCCAACGGTGGTTACCGGACCATGGCCCGGACAAATCAACGTTGCCTCCGACTTTGACAGAATTTCGCCCCGAACCTGGCCGCGCGCAAGCTCAAGCTGATCCCGGGCTCCGCCCATAGACCCGGCAAAGATCGCATCCCCCACCACCGCCACCGCCGGCGCCTCGTCCGGCCAACCGGTAATCAGGTAGGTGACCCCATCCTCGGCATGCCCCGGAGTCGGACGGTGACCGATCGCCAATCGGCCAAGTGCAAAAACGGATCCAGGTTTGAGTTGCTGGTCCAGCGGCGCCCGACGAGATCCAGAATGCAGCCGCACTCCGGGAAACCGCTGACGCAACTCTGGTAACGCTGCCACGTGATCCGAATGCGAATGGGTTATGAAAATGTCTTCCAACTGCATCGCATTGGCCAGGACCAACTCAATAATGGCGCGCCCATCGAACCCCGTATCGAACAAGGCGGCCTTTCCACTCTCCGGATCCCACACCAGAAAGGCGTTCACCATCATGTCGTCCCCGGCCGATGTGATCATCTCGAGCCGTTTCCACCTGCTCAAATCCACCGGGACGGGACGCCATCCCAAGCTCAAACCTTCCAGACGGGAACCTCCCAGCGTCAACAGCTCACCCAGAGGACCGAAGTGCGTTCCCGCTGGAGCCTGACCTGTTCTTTCGAAGGTGACGTAGGCATCCAGGGATAATCCCGCCGATTGGGCCGCCGCCTCAGCCGTGATTTGAGTCGAAGTGCGGGCCTTGCGCAGGATGTCGCCGAGACCGTCTTCGAGGTTCATTGGCCAACGGTAAGTTGACCCACCCGTCCTAGGCAACCGCCGGAGTCACCAACCGCATCACCAATCCTTGACCGTCGCCTCCAGGCTGGGGACATCCGCGACGTTCAACACCGTTACCGACTTGTCGATCCGCTTCATGAACCCAGAGAGTGCAGTGCCCGGGCCAAGCTCGATGAACCGAGTGAAGCCGTTACCAATGAGATATCGGATGGAATCCTCCCACCGGACCGGATGGGTCACCTGATCCACCAACAGGCTCGCGATGGAAGCGGGCTCACCGTGGGGCCGGGCGGTGACATTCGCGATCACCGGAACGTGAGGCGTCCGCAACGTAATGCCCGCCAATTCGGCGGCGAGCCGCGGTTGAGCGCTCTGCATCAGCGGAGAATGATAGGCTCCCGCCACGGTCAACGGGATGGCCTTTTTGGCCCCCTTGGCTTGGGCGGCTTCCACCGCGGCGGGGATCCGCTCGAGTTCCCCTGAAATCACGATCTGCCCCGGACAATTCAGATTCGCGAGGGTGACCCCGGTCGCCTCGCACACTTCGCGCGTCGGTCCTTCGGCCAGGCCAATAATGGCCGCCATTCCCCCACGAGTCGACTCACATGCCTCATGCATAAACCGCCCTCGAGCTCGCACCACCCGCAGCCCCTCTTCGAAGGTCATCGCCGCCGCGGCCGCCAGAGCTGTGAACTCGCCGAGGGACAAACCCGCAGTGGCTTCCACGCTCAAGCTAGGAATTCGCTCTTTAAGTAATTCTAGTGCGACCCAGCTGATTAAAAAAATCGCCGGCTGGGCGTTTTCCGTGCGCGTCAACTCCGCTTCCGGCCCTTCGAAGGCGATGCGGCTGAGGTCGTATCCCAGGAGCGAATTGGCTTGGTCGAAACGTTGGCGAGCAGAGGGAAACGAGGCCGCGAAATCACGGCCCATTCCGACAACTTGAGCTCCTTGCCCAGCGAACAACAGTGCGGTCTTCATTGCGTCGGCGCAGGGTACTTAATGTGGTCGGCGCGGAAAGGGATAAGCCGTCGTTTCGAGGCGAGAGTGAAGGGTGGAACGATCGTTTTCGGGTCGGCGAAAGTCGGAGTTGGCCGAGGTTTAACTGAAATCACTGGCTCAAAACGCTTGCGTGAAAGTCGCCTCCCGGTAGTTTCCGGCCCGCTTTTCAGTGCACGGGTTGGTAGCTCAGCGGTAGAGCAGCGGCCTTTTAAGCCGTTGGTCGTGGGTTCAAATCCCACCCGACCCACCAGTGCTATCTGGAAGCATGCAGAGACGACCCCATCGTCTAGAGGCCTAGGACACCGCCCTTTCACGGCAGTAACCGGGGTTCGAATCCCCGTGGGGTCGCCAATTTCCACAACCCGCTGGCCGCCAGCGGGTTGTTTTGTTATTGCGATCGAAGTCCCTCCGTGTTAACCGCGATCACCCGATAACGATACCGCTGGCCCGACTCCGCCTGAGCGTCGGTAAAGCGCATCGGGACCAGTGGCTGGGACGGCGTGTCGCTGTATTGGAGGTTTTGGAAAATCGGGCGTCCGTACGGATTTTTGCCGCTCTCTGGGACAGTGGCGAGGAATCGCCCATCGCGCTCGATGATGAAGTGGGCCAGACCGCTTTCGACATCGGCCATGGCTTCCCAGGTCAATTCGTTCCCTTTGACCTGAAGGTTCCTCGGAGCCGGTGGTCGGGTGACATCGGTCACGGCGGTGTCCCGGACATACTGTACCCAGGCCTCGGCGATGGCCTGATTGGGAAGCCAAACGGAACTTTCCTGCACGCCCGTGAACTTACGAGCCGGGACGGGGGGCGATGAGTTCCCTTCCCGTCACGTTAAGCGGGGCCAACCAGGCGACCGAGCTCGGCATCGGCTTCAGTGGAGCCCCGGTCTTGGTTGGTAATCGGGCGGTCAGACAGGCGTCGAGCCAGGGGATTGCCAGATACCTTTGATTTCCGCATTCGTGGCTCGTCAACGGGTCGATCGCCACACCGATCAGCGCGCCTTGGCCCCGCATTGATTGGAAGAAGACCTCCACGTCTGGCCACACTCCCGCGAAGCGGTTTGTTTGATCGGTGGCGCCTTCTTTGATGCCGAAATTGCACATCACCGGCACCTGACAGGCCGCCTTGGAGATCCGGTAGGGAGTAGGCCGGCCGTCGACGCTTTTGACTGGGGGAACACCCGAGCGCAGCCAGGCTCCGACGATCCGTTCCGGGTGAAGCAACACCATGCCCCCGGCCCAATGCCCGCCGCCACTATGCCCCCACAGCGCCCACGGCACCTTGGCCAACTCTGGATGGCCGCTCAGGGCACCGAGCTCGCTCAAGGACCTCTGGAACGTCGCATCCGAACCCTTCCTCGGATCGCACCAAAGCTGGCAGTCGGCGGACGCAGGCTGCTCATAGGAAGGGGCCATCAAAGCGCAACGATGTTTCCGGGCGAGCGCCTGCCAGTGCAGATCGAACGCGCCCGTGAGTCCGGATTTACAGGATCCCTCGCCACAGCCGTGCTGGTGGACGATGACACCCCGCAGCGATTTCACCCCGGGCGGTATCCACACTGTATAGTTCACTGGAAAAACCCGGCCGTCGGGATAGATCGAAGTCTCATAGCGCACCCGATGGTAAGGAGGCTCAGCCGGCGGAAAGACGTCATGGGGCGGCTGCTGCCCCAAAAGAGAACCAGCGAGAGCGATGAAAAAAACAGCGAGACGGCGCATGGAATCAGGCAAAATTGCCGATGCCTTCGGGAGGTTGCAAGCCAAGTGGCCGAGGCTGCAGCAGTTCTCGTTTTGAGAGAGGGGCCTGAGTGCGCGGCTGGACGTGGGAGTGGGAACGAGTTCTAGGGAGCGCACTGCCCAAAGATTTTTACACTTTTGGCGGAACTCACTCCCCTCCTTCCGGTAAATCCAATGCCGGTGAGGGAAGACGAAGTCATTCAGGCTCGGCGGCTGACGCCCGCGGAACTGGGCGAGAACCTCGGCTATCTGGTCCGGGAACGCACGGGCCGCCCGGTGGCGGCTCTGCTCTCCGGCTCGGCGAAGATCCACGGGCCGTGTTGCTCCCACCGCAGGCCGGAGAAGGGACCGCGAATCTACTTTCACACCGCCCTGACTCCGGTCGTGGTCGCTCCGGGTTGAAGCGAGGTCTTCGCCT
>Ga0105044_10000591_pt1 | contig 44953 bp, 32 predicted proteins | sample MAT01_FD_78092 | JGI IMG/M metagenome (GOLD analysis project Ga0105044, IMG submission 78092) | Freshwater microbial communities from Lake Fryxell liftoff mats and glacier meltwater in Antarctica - MAT-01 | ecosystem: Environmental > Aquatic > Freshwater > Ice > Liftoff microbial mat | place...
ATGCCCAGCGCGAAACGATCGGAGTGCGTCAGCGCGTAGCTCGTCATGAACCCGCCGTAACTCCAGCCCGTGATCCCGATCCGCTCGGGATCCGCGACGCCCGCGTCGACGAGCCACTGCACGCCGTCGAGCAAGTCTTCCAGCTCGGGCTCGCCCAGTCGCTGGTAACAGGGCCAGGTAGAAACCGCGCCCTTGCCGCTCGACGTGCGTCCGTCGCAGCTCCACACGACGATGCCCTTTTGCGCCAGCAGCTGCTGAAACATGCCGTTCGTGCCGGCCCAGGCGTTCTTCACGGTCTGCGCGTGCGGACCCCAGTACCCGAACACCATGACCGGATAGCGGCGCGCGGGGTCGTAGCCCGGGGGCAGGATCCGCAGCGCCTCCATGACGAATCCGTCGCGCGCCTTCACTTGCAAGAGCTCGGGCTCCTGGAATCCGTACTCGGCCAGCGCGGTCACCGGGTTCGCGTCGAGCACGCGCAACTCGGCGCCGTCGCTCGCGCGGTGCAGTCGCTTCTGCGGCGGCGTCGCGAGGTCGCTCCACGTGTCCTCGAACAGCGTGAAATTCGCGTTGAATTTGGCGTTGTGCGTGCCGGGTCGTTCGGTGAGGCGCTTCGAGCCCGTGCCGTCGAGCCGCACGGAGTACACGTCGAGCCCGATGTGCGAGCGCTCCGTGCCGCTGAAGTAGACGAGACGGGTCTTCTCGTCGACGCCGTGCACATCGCGCACTTCCCACTCGCCGCTCGTCACCGCGCGGATGAGCTTCGGCCCGTCGTAGTGGTAGAGGTGCTTCCACCCCGTCCTCTCGCTGGCCCACAGGTACGTGCCGTCGGCCAGCCAGATCAGCGTCTCGCCGCGGTCGACCCAGCCCGGCGTCGTCTCGCGCAGGAGAAGCATGTCCGCGCTCGCGTTCGGCACCGTCTTGTGCAGCTCGAGCCAACGCTGCTCCCGATCCTGCACCTGGTAGTAGAGCTCTGAGTCGGGGCTCCAGTGGACGTTGACCACGATCGGTTCTTCGGCACTCCAGCGCGCGAGGTCGACGTCCTTCACCACGCTCGACGCGACGTCGACGACGCGCAGCGCGACGAGCGGGTTCGGCTCGCCGGCGCGCGGATAGGGCGAAGTCTCGACATCGACGTCGTACGTGCCGTCGTCGACGATCGTGTAGGACGGCACGCTCGTTTGATCGAGGCGCAGGAAGGCGAGCGTCTTCGAGTCCGGGCTCCACCAGAACGAGCGAAACTGCCCGCGTCCGTAGACTTCTTCCTGGTAGAGCCAGTCGAGCTTGCCGTTCAGCACGTTCGCCGAGCCGTCGTGGGTGAGCCGGGTCGCGCCGCCCTGCAACGCGTCGGCGACCCACAGGTCGTTCTCCGAGACGAACGCGACGCGCGCTCCGTCGGGGCTCCATTCGGCGAGCTCTTCCTCCGCGGCGGGCGTGTCGGTGAGCCGCACGGCGCGATCGACGCCGTTGCGCGCGACCCACAGGTCGCTCGCGTGCTCGACGATGCGCGCTTCGCGCTTCTCATCGAACTTCGCGGATGCGGACGCGGCGATGCGCAGGGCTTCCTCGCGGTCCACGCCCGGGATCGTGCCGATCACCGGCGCGAGCGACGTGTCCGGCGTGAAAGGCGTCGTGGTGCCAGTCGCGGCGTCGACGTAGACGCGCTTCGTCTGCTTCGTCTCGGGGTCCGTGACCGTCGTCAACCAGCGCTTCTCGTCGACCCACGTGATCGACGGCGCGGGTTTGCCGCTGAAGCTCACGCGCTGCGACTTCGGGCGCTGCGCATCGTCGAAGAGAACCTCGAAGGTCAGCGGCTTCGCGTTCGAAGCGGAGAGCGCTTGGGCCACGGCCTCCGCATCGTGGCGGTATGGCGCGGCGCGCGGAGCTTCCGTGCTCGAGCAAGCCGCGAAAGCGAGCCCGATGACGGACACGAACGAGGGAAGGAACGCAGGGGGGCGGGTGTTCGGCATGCTCGTGTGCGCGGTGGAGGGTCGCAGAAGGTACCCGGCCGCACTGCTGGTGCGGTGGGCTTGAACCACGTTCCTGGGCGTCGTGCCGGCCGACCCGCTGCGCGGCGCGCGTGCGCGGGCCGGCGGTCGTCGCGAGCGCGCGCGGGTCACGCGGGCGCGCGCTCGCCGAGCCCGTGCGCGAGGACCGCGACCGGCTTGCGCGCCTCGGGCGCCGTCGGTATCAACCTCCGCTCGTGAGACCGACCATCCTCACCCAACATGCACCACCTGATCCATTTCCAAGCGTTCGCACTCTCCCCGATCCCCGCCGCGCTCGTCCCCGCCGAGGGCAGCAGCATCGGCGCCGGAGCATTGGCGTTGGTCCTGGGCTTCGTCCAGCTGATCGTCTCGCTGGCGCTCTTCACCCTGGCCGTCAGCAACGGTCTCGCCGTCGTCAGTCGGATGATCGACGGGCTCGACATCTGGGGCGAGATCAAGAAGAAGAACGTCGCGGTCGGCCTGCTCGCCGCCGGTGCGGTCATCGCCTACACGAAGGTCGTCTCGGGCGGCATCGCGGGGATCACGCGCGGTCTCCAGAGCCTCGTGGTCTTCGACTTCAACCACGGTCTCTCGGCGCTGCTCGGTGGCGCGGTCAACTTGATCGTCGCGCTCGCGGTCGCGGGGCTCGCGATCTCGTGGACGTTCAAGGTCATGGACAAGTGGACCAAGGGCATCGACGAGAAGTCCGAGTTCAAGAGCGGGAACACGGCGCTCGGCGTCGTCTACGCCGGCATCTTGATCGGCGCGTCGACGCTGATCGAAGCGGGCGTCTCGGGCGTGAGCTCGGGTCTGACGCAGTTCTTCTCTTCGCTCTTCACCTGAGCGGCGCGCGCGCGTGGTGCAGCGAGCCCGGGGCGCGCGCCTCGGGCTCGGTCGCGACGGACGCGCATCGCCGAGCGCGCATCGCCCGGCGCGCGAACGGCCACGAACCGGCTGGATGGCGCGCGGATTCTGGCGCGCCACTTGCGCCGCGCGCTGGCTCCCGCGACTCTCCCGCGACGATGCGCGCCGCCTGGGACGTCCTCGCCTGCTCGGTGCGCGGCTGCGGCCAACCGCTCGAGCGCCGCGAGCAGAGCAGCGTTTGTCCCGACGGGCACACGTTCGACGTCGCGCGCTCCGGCTACGTGAACCTCCTGCAGCCGAACGACCGCCGATCGCTCGCGGCGGGGGACGCGAAGGCCACGGTGCAGGCGCGGCGACGCCTCCGGGCGCGCGGGATCGGCGAACCGGTCGACGACGCGCTGGCCGAGCTCGCCTCCGTGCTCGATCTCGCGAGCACGGGCGTGATCGCCGACCTCGGCTGCGGCACGGGAGATCACCTCGCGCGCCTCGCCGAGCGCACCGCTGCGCGCGGCGTCGGCTTCGACCTCTCGGCCGATGCGGTCGAATCGGCGGCGCGCAGCCACAGCGGCGGCGCCTGGTGCGTGGCGAACTGCGATCGCGTGCTGCCCATCCGATCCGCGAGCGTCGATCTCGTGCTCAGCGTCGACGCGCGCCGGCCGCGCGACGAGATCGCGCGCGTTCTGCGGCCCGGCGGCGCCATTCTCGTCGCCGTCCCCGCTCCCAAGGATCTGCGCGAGCTGCGCGCGGCGACGCTCGGGGACGCGCGCGACCTGCCCGGCCTCGCGCGCGTGGTGGAGGAATTCGTCGGCGTTTTCGAGCTCGTCGATCGGCGCGCCACCGCGGAAGGCCTGGACCTCGACTCCGACGGCTTGCGCGACGTGTCGCTCGCCACCTATCGCAACGCGCGGCGCAGCGAAGACGAGCGGCTCGTCGCGCTCGGTTCCCTGCGCGTCACGATTGCCCACGAGATCGGTCTCTTCCGCGCGCCGCGCGTCGCTGAATCCGCGAGGTGATCGAGCCTGCGCGCTCTATCGGATCCTGGTGGTGCGGTTTCCGCGGCGCGTCGCCCGCGAGTTCACGACGGGCTCCGAGCCTGTATCCTCCGCGGCCCATGCGCGACGTCCCGCCTCGAGAGAGCGCAGCGATCGGGCCGCCCGGTTCGCCGACGCAGCGCGAACCGACGATTCGCGCCGACGGCATCCAGCTCGTGCGCAGCGTCGGCCTGCTCGGCGCGACGGCTCTCGTCGTCGTGAACATGGTCGGCTCGTCGGTCTACACGCTGCCCGCGTCGATCGCGCGCGATGTCGGGCCGCTCGGCATCGTCGCGTGGGCGCTGACCGCGCTCGGGTATCTGTTCGTCGCCATCGTCTACGCGCGCCTCGGGACGCGTTTCCCGCGCACAGGCGGACCGTACGCCTACGCGCGCTCGGCGTTCGGCGACCTCGCTGGATTCGTGACGGTGTGGTCGTACTGGCTGAGCGCGACGATCGGCAACGCGGCGATCGTGCAGAGCGTCGTCGGTTACGCGCCCGAGTTCTGGCCGGCGCTGGCGGGCGATCGCGTGCTGCAGTTCGCGCTGTCCGTCGCGCTCGTGTGGATCCTGTGCCTCGTCAACGTGCTCGGGGTGCAGTTCGGAGTGCGGCTGCAGATCGTCATCCTGTTCCTTGGTCTCCTGCCGCTCGTCGTCGTCGGGGCCCTGGGCCTCGCGCACTTCGACGCGCAAAACCTCACGCCTTTCGATCCGCACGGCCTCAGCGCGCTGCCGGCCGGCATGGCGTTGATCGTGTGGGCTTACTCGGGTGTCGAGTCCGCGACCGTTCCGGCCGAGGAAGTGCGCGATCCGGGCACGACGATCCGGCGCGCGACGTACTTCGGGTACGCGATCGGGACGCTGGTCTACATCGCGCTCGCGGTCGGCATCGCGGGCGCGCTCGCGAACGAAGACATTGCGGCCTCGACGCGGCCGCTGGCGCTTCTCGCGCAGACGACGGGCGGCAGCGCGCTCGCGCTCGCCGTGTCGGTCACGGCCGTCGTCGCTTGCCTCGGCACGTTGAACGGCTGGATCCTGATGGCCGGGCGCATCCCGGTCGCTGCTGCGCAGGATGGACTCTTCTTCGAGCCGCTGGCGCGCATCCATCCGCGCTTTCACACGCCGGCCGTCGGACTCGTCGTGGGTGCCGCGATCGCCAGCGCGGTGTTGCTCCTGCTCTTGAGGGAGGAGTTCCTCGACGCGTTCAACTTCATCGTGTTCCTGGCGCTGTTCCTCACGCTCGTCCCGCATCTGCTGGCCGCTGCCGCGTACTGGAAGCTCGGACGCGGGAAGCAGCGCATCACGGCCGCCATCGCCTTCGCCTTCGTCGCTTTCGCCATCTACGGCTGCGGTCTCACCGCGGCGCAATGGGGGCTCGCGCTCGTCGCGCTGGGGCTGCCGTTCCATTGGTTCTTCCGCAGTCGATCGTCCGCGCGCGCCTGAAGCTGCGAAACGTCCACCGTCACCCGTCGAGCCCGCTATCCTGCGCACGCTCCGCACAACCCGCTCCGATCGAAACCATGTTCCAACTCCTCCTCGCCGTCGCGGCCAGCGCCGCGGATCCGCATCCGTTCTCCATCCACGACATGCTCGCGATGCGGCGCGTGTCGGATCCCGCGGTGTCGCCCGACGGCAAGTCCGTGCTGTTCACGGTGCGCGACACCGACCTCGAGGCCAACCGCGGCCGCACCGACATCTGGCTCGCGGCGGTCGACGGTTCGTCACTGCGCCAGCTGACGTCGCACCCCGACAACGATTCGTCGGGCCGTTGGTCGGGCGACGGGAAGTCCGTCCTCTTCCTGTCCACGCGCGGCGGGAGCTCGCAGGTCTGGAAGCTGCAGCTCGACGGCGGCGAACCCCAAGCGCTGACGAAGTTGCCGCTCGATGTGGAGGGTTTCGTGCCCTTTCCCGACCAAAAGCGCCTTCTGCTCGTGGTCGACGTGGTCCCGAACGCGGACGGAGCGCAGGAGATCGCGGGCACCCAAGCGCACGACGCCGAGAAGGCCAAGAAGAAGTCGAAGGCGCGCATCTACGAATCGTTGCTCTACCGTCACTGGGACGCGTGGGAGGACGACAAGCGCATGCACCTCTTCGTGTGGGACGCAGAGGGCGGAGCGCGTGCGCTGACGCCCGGCCTGCAGGTCGACACGCCGACCAAACCGTTCGGGGGCATGGAGGAGATCGCGATCTCGCCCGACGGCCGTGACGTCGTGTTCACGGCGCGCATGCCCGGCCCCGAGCAGGCTTGGACCAACGACCTGAACCTGTGGCACGTGCCGGCCGACGGATCGGCCGCGCCGAAGCCGCTGACGGCCGACAACCGCGCGGTCGACACGGCTCCGGCCTTCTCGCCCGACGGGCGGCAGCTGGCTTACCTGCGCATGGAGCGGCCGGGTTACGAGTCGGATCGCCAGCGCGTCGCCCTGCTCGAGTGGCCGCCGAAGGGCCCGCCGAAGGTGCTGACCGAAGCCTTCGATCGTTCTCCGGGCGAGATCGCGTGGACGCGCGACGGGAAGCAGCTCCTGGCGTCGTGCGACGACATGGGCAATCGGTCGCTGATCGCGGTCGACGCGACGAGCGGCGCTGCCCTGAAGCTCGTCACCACGGGCTCGAACGCAAGCGGGCGCTCCGCCGGCGACCGCATCGTGTTCTTGCAGGACACTCTGTCCGCGCCCGCGGAGTTGTGGTCGTGCGCGAAGGACGGATCGGACGTGAAGCGCATCACGAACCTGAACGCCGAACGCATCGCCTCCGCGAAGATGGGCGAGTACGAGCCGTTCACCTTCGTCGGCTGGAACGGCGAGACTGTGCACGCTTGGCTCGTCAAGCCCGTCGGTTTCGACGCCGCCAAGAAGTGGCCGGTCGCGTTTCTCATCCACGGCGGACCGCAGGGCAGCTTCGGAAACCACTTCCATTACCGCTGGAATCCGCAGGCGTACGCCGGCGCGGGCTTCGCCGCGATCATGGTCGACTTTCACGGATCGACCGGATACGGGCAGGCCTTCACCGACTCGATCCGCGGCGATTGGGGCGGCAAGCCGTACGAAGACTTGATGAAGGGGCTCGACGCGGCGCTTTCGAAGTACACGTTCCTCGACGGGGCGCGCGTCGCGGCTCTCGGCGCGAGCTACGGCGGCTACATGATCAACTGGATCGCGGGCCAGACCGATCGTTTCAAGGCGCTCGTGAACCACGACGGGAACCTCGACGAGCGCATGGCCTACTACGACACCGAAGAGCTGTGGTTCCCCGAGTGGGAGCGCGGTGGTCCGCCGTGGGAGAACCCCGAGGGTTACGGGAAGCACAACCCGATCGACCACGTCGGCGAGTGGAAGACCCCGATGCTCGTCCTCCACGGCGCGCTCGACTTCCGCGTGGTCGACACGCAGGGGATGAGCACGTTCACCGCGCTGCAACGGCGCGGGATCCCCTCGAAGTTCATCAGCTTCCCCGACGAGAACCACTGGGTGCTGAAGCCCGCGAACTCGGTGCTGTGGCACGAGAACGTGATCGAGTGGATCACGCGCTGGACGAAGTGATCGTGTACGGAGTCAGGTGAGTTCGTGTGGGGTCGCTTCTGCGTACGGAGTCAGGTGAGTTCGTGTGGGGTCGCCGCCCGCGGCTTGCCCTTCGCCGAGAACGCAGGCGGCGACCCCACACGAACTCACCTGACTCCGTACGCAGAAGCGACCCCACACGAACTCACCTGACTCCGATCAGGGACGCGCGCCGTTCTCGAACATCTCCGCGACCGGGACCGTCGTCACGTTCGCGGCCGGGATGCGCAGGGGCCACGCGGCGATGATCGCGTCTTCGGCGACCACGGCGGCGTCCTTGTCGATGCCCTGCGGGTACACGACCGGCGTCGGCGCATCCGACGTCAGCGCGGCTGCGAGCATGGACGCGTCGTTCGTCACGGCGGTGATCACGAGGTCGTCCGTCCGCATGTGCTTCGCGATCGCGGCGTTGACCTCCGCGAGCGTCGTGCGGTCGAGCGCCGCGCGGAACCGCGCCAGATGTCCGTCGATCCCGTAGTAGCGGTCGTCGATCGCGTAGCCGAGCCGGTCGTACGTCGATTCGGCGAAGTGCGTCGTGTACCCGCGCAGGAAGTTGCGCGTCGTCTCGAACTGCTCTTGCGTCAAGCCATTCTTCGCCAACGTCTCGACCTCGCGCAGCGCGGCGCGGATCGCGAACGGCGCGTTCTTGGTCTCGATCGTGCGGATCCAGACCTCGAACATCTGCTTCGAGCGGCCGACGCCGGTCGGCGGCATGGAACGCCGTCCGCCGCGCGGGAAGGCCTCGATGTAGGAGTAGTCGCCGTAGTTCAAGCCGCGCGTTTCGCGGATGACCTGGTAGAGGTGGCTCGAGCTGTTCCTGTGCTCGCCGAGCCACGAGTTCGCGATCCACAGCGCGTAGAAGTCGCGGTCGCCGCGGCGCACGGAGATCGGCGCGCCGAAGCTGATCGACGTGCCGCTGGCGGACGGATTGTCCACGAGGACCACGCTGCGGCCCTGGATCGGCTCGGGCGTGACGGCGACCTTCGGACGCGCACCGCCCGGACCGATCTTCGCGGCGATCGCCGAAGAAATCGCGTCGGGCAGGCCGGCGGAGTAGCCGCCGCCGAGTCCGACCACGATGTCCTTCCGCGTCCAGTGCGCGGCATGGAACGCCTTCACGTCGTCGAGTGTCAGCGCCTTCAGCGACGCGACGGTACCGGCCTCCACGTGCGCGTAGCGCGTGCCGCGGTAGACGCGCTCGAGCAGTGCGGCCTTGCCCAGATCCTCGCCCGAGGCGAAGCGCAGGTCGTTCTCGATCGAGGAGATCAGGCCGGCCCGCAGGCGTTCGAAGTCCTCCGGCTTGAACGCCGGCTCGGCCACGGCTTCGCACACGAGTCGCGCGAATCGATCGGCCAGATCGCGGTGTACGAGTCCACCCACGATCGTCATCTCGCGGTCGGTCGACGCGGAGTAGCTCGCCGACATCGGGAAGAGCGCCTGCAGCACCTCGTCGTACGAGCGCTGCTTCGTCGCGCCCTCCGCGACCATCGCGGCGGTGAGAGCCGCGACGCCTTCCTTGCCCGGCGGATCGTCCTGGCTGCCGCACTGGATCCAAAGCTGGATCGACACCGTCGGATCCTGCGCGATCGGCAGCAGCACGGGCGCTTGCGTCAGGCGCTCGCGGGTGGCGGCCGCGATCGGTTCGACCGGGCGCGGTGCACTCGAGCTCGCGAGCGGCTTCGGCAAGACGGGCTCGGCCAAGTCGGGCACGACCTGGTCCTTCGTGTGCAGCGTCGCGACCGTGGAGCCCGTGCGCACGAGCCAGCGCGCAGCGGCTTGGCGCACGTCGTCGGGCGTGACCATCGCGAGCGTGTCGTAATGCGTGTCGACCGTCGAGACGTCGCCCGTGTGCGCGACGACGCGCGCCAGCGAGGACGCGACGCCGTCGGGCGTCGTGAGCGCGGTCAGAAACCCGTAGCGCCGGCTCGAGCGCACCGCGTCGAGCGACGCGACCGGGATCGGCGTCTGGGCCAGATCGTCGACGACCGCCCACAGCTCGGCCTCGACCGCGCGGACGTCGGCCGGGTCCTTGACCTGCGCGTAGATCGCCCACAAACCCGGGTCGCGCGATGCGTCGAACGACGCGCCGAGCATCTCGACGCGTTGCTCGTCGAGCACGAGCTTCTTGTAGATCGGCGAAGTGGCGCCGAACGCGAGCTCGCCCGCGAGTTCGCCCGCCACCGCTAGGCGATCCTCGGCATCGAACGCCGGGCCCTTGAACGCCAGTACGAGCAGCGGCAGCGTCTGGCCGTCGAACGGAACGTCGACGCGGCGCATCGCGGTCTGCTTCGGCTCCATCGGGACCTTCGACGCTTGGTAGCCCTTCTTCCACGGGCCGTACTTCGCCCGGATCTCGCGCAACGTCGCGTCGGGATCGAAGTCGCCGGTCACGACGACCACGACGTTCTCGGGCCGATAGAAGCGGTCGAAGAAGGTCTTCGAGTAGGCGTACTGCGTCGGCATCGCCTCGATGTCCGCCGCGAAACCGATGGTCGTGTGCTTGTACGTGTGCGCGTCGAAAGCGGCGTCCTGCAGCGCTTCGAACAAGACCGAGAACGGACTCGAGCGGCCCTTCATGTACTCGCCACGCACGGCGCCGGCTTCGGTGCGGAACTGGTCCTCGCTGTACTTCAGGTTCTGGAAGCGGTCCGACTCGATGTCGATCACCGTCGGAAGGTCCTGCGTACCTACCGACAGGTGGTAGGCGGTGTAATCGTCGGTCGTGTACGCGTTGGCATCGGCGCCCATGCTGCTCACGATGCCGTCGTACACCTTGCCCGGATGGCGCTCGGTGCCGCGGAACATCATGTGCTCGAAGAAGTGCGCGAAGCCCGTGACGCCCTTCTCGACCTCGTCGCGCGATCCGGTGCGCACGATGGTCCAGTACGAAGCGAGACCGTCGCTCGGCATGGGGATCAGGACGACGCGCAGGCCGTTCTCGAGCGTTTCGGGCTGCACGTCGTAGGGGAACGTGCCGCTCGGCGCGCGCGTCGAGCGCTCGACGGCGGCAGTGCCGTCCAGCGGGGTGCTTTGGTCAGCGGTCATGGTCGAGCAGCCGGCGGTGAGGAACGCCGCGAGCGGGAGTGTGTGCTTCATCGAGTTCGTGGGGGCTTGCGCCGGACTTCCGGGCCCGGCGTAAGGCCGCCCAGGGTACTTCCGGGCCGCGCGGGCGGCACGCGACGTCAGCTCAGGCGCCGGGCGAGGCCGTTTGCCAGACGTTCCAGGGCGGTTCGCGACTGCCTCAAGAACAGAGAAGGCTCCACGAGCTCGAGCTCCATCACCCGCGGCGCACCGTCGGGGCCGCGCGCGACGTCGACGCGCGCGTACAGGAGTTCCGCGGCGTGCGGCTCGAGCACGCGCTCGCCGAGCACGAGTTCGTCGGCCTCGATCGCGATCGCTTCCGACACGCGTTCGGGATCCGCGCCGAAGCGCGGCGATTTGCGCACCGCGTGCGTGAACGCGCCGTCGATCCACACGAGCGCGCGCTCGCCGTGGCCTTCGACGGACGGCTCGTAAGACTGAACGAGCACGTCGCGATCGGCCAGGAGCGCGGCGAGGTGCGCGTCGCCGTGCGCGAACGCGCCGGACCGAAAGCGCTCCGTGGCGAACGACCCGGCGCCGACGGCCGGTTTCACGACCACGTCGTTCCAGCCGCGCGCCGCCGAGATCGTCGCCAGCAGCGCATGCGAGCCGCGCTCGAGGACGACCGTCGGGACGATCGCGACACCGCGCTGCTCGAGATCGAGCAGGTAGCGCTTGTGCAGGTTGGCGAGCACGATGCGCGCCGGGTTCCACAGCGGGCCCGCGCCTTCCGCGCGTTCGATCCAGTGCGCGAAGCCGGGCAGATCGTGGATGTAATCCCAGGTCGAGCGGATCACGGTCGGCACGCGCTCGTCCCAGCGCTCAGCTGGATCGTTCCAGGCCGCCATGCGCGCCGCGATCCCGCGCGCGCGCAACGCGTCGAGCAGGATCTCCTCGTCCACGTCGGGCTCGGGGAGCGGCTGGCAGGTGGCGATGCGCAGGTCCATCCTCGAATCCTAGCGGTTCAAGAGCCGGCGCTCTCGGCCGTCGCGCGAGCAACGGGGCTCGCCTTGGCGTATCCTCCGCCACGCCGAAACCCCGATGCGCGTCCTTTTCGTCTATCCGAACCTCTACACCCAGATGGGGTTCAACCACGGACTCGCGTCGCTGTCAGCGGTGTTGAAAGCCGCGGGTCACGAAACGCGTCTCGTCAACTTGAACGAGAACTTGCCGCCCGTGCCGACGGCCGACGATCTGTGGGACACGCTCGCTGCGTGGCGGCCGGGGATGATCGGATTCTCGTGCCTGACGCAGCAGTACGGCGCAGCTCTCGAGATCGTCGAGGACTTGCGCGCGCGCGCGGCGCGTGAAGACGTCGTGCTGCCACCGATCGTCGTCGGCGGAATCCATCCGACGATGGTGCCGCAGGACGTGATGAAGGACGGCGCCTGGGACCACGTCGGCGTCGGCGAGTGCGAGGACGCGCTGGCCGAGCTCGCGCGGCGCATCGAGCTGGGCGAGAAGCCCGACGACGTGCGCAACTTCGTCTCGTGGAAGGGCGGCACGCGTCCCGCGCACGCCGCGCGCGGCACGCACGGCGACGATTCGCACAGCGCGAATCCGGTGGGGGAGTTCCCCGACTTCGCGCGCTTGCCGATGCCCGACTACGAGCTCTTCGACGTCCAGCGCATCACCGACCAGAAGCACGGCTGGTTCGGGCTCATCACGTCGCGCGGTTGTCCGTACCGCTGCACGTATTGTCTGAACCACAAGATCGTCGACCGCTACAAGGCCGAGCTCGGCCGCAGCGTCAAGGACATCGGCTTCTTCCGCTTTCGTCCGGCCGAAGCGATGCTCGAGGAGATCCGCTTCGTGTTGTCGCGCTATCGCGGAGTCGGCACGTTCATCCTCGACGACGACCTGTTCACGCAGAACGTTCCGCACGCGCTCGAGTTCTGCGATCTGTACGCGAAGAGCGGAATCGGCGTGCCGTTCGTCGTCAACGCGCACGTGAAACAGCTCGACGAGCGCGTCGCCGAGGCGCTGGCGAAGGCCGGCTGTCGGATCCTGAAGCTCGGCATCGAGTCGGGTTCGCCGCGCGTGCGCAAGGACGTCCTGAAACGTCACATGACGCAGAAGGACATCTTCGAGACGGTCTCCGCCGGCGAACGACACGGTCTGCACACGTCGGGTTTCGTGATGGTCGGCCTGCCGGGCGAGACGCACGCGGAGCGCTGGGAGACCGTGGACCTGCTCGCCGAGGCGCGCATCGGCCGCTACCGCACCTCGTTCTTCTATCCGTTCCCCGGAACCGATTCGTACCGCTTGGCGATCGAGGGCGGGTACTTCGATCCCGCGGCGCCGCGCGACCTGGCGGACTTCACCGAGGGCTCGATCCTCGACTTCGGGGCCGCGGAGAACCTGTTCATCGACAAGCTCGGCGGCCTCATGCCGTGGTTCGTGAACAGCCGTCTCGCACGCTTTCGCGAGGCGCCGGCGTCCGCGCGCTACGCGCCGCTCGTCGAGCGCGTCTTGGCCATGGACGCGCGCGAATGGGCCGAATTCAAGCCGCAAGTGCGCGGCATCGACGCCGAGCTCGCGGCCGCGGCGGTCGCGGCCGGCGAAGAACACTACGCCATCCGCTACAACGCGTTCATGGGCGTGCGCAGCGACTTCTACCTGGCCGAGGAGCGGGGGCTCGAGTGGACGACGGCGGCGGCGAAGCCGTCGGTCGAGTTGTACGAATCCGCCCGCGAGGCCGCGCGCGATTCGGCGGCGCTGCGGCGAGACGCAGCGCTCTCCGCGGCCGCCGCCGAGGTGTGCTGATCCCGTGGACGGCGCGACCTCGTCCTCCGTTCCGGTCTTCGGAGCTTTCAGCAGCCTGCGCATCGCCGTCCTGGGCGACTTGATCGCGGACCACTGGCTCCACGCGCGACCGGCGCGGCTCTCGCGCGAGGCGCCGGTGCTCGTGCTGCGTCACGAGCGCGAGGAACTCGGCTGCGGCGGCGCGGCGAACGTCGCGCGCAACTTGCGCGCGCTGGGCGCCGAGGTCGCGTTATTCGGCGCGGTGGGGCGCGATGCGACGGGCCGCGAGCTCAACGTGGCGCTCGGCGCCGAATGCATCGAAGTCGGCTCCGTGATTTCGGTGCCGGGCTGGACGACTCCCACCAAGACGCGCGTTCTGGCCGCGGAACCACGCCGGAATCCGCAGCAAATCCTGCGCATCGATCGCGAGCCGTCCGGGCCGCTGCCCGAGGACGTGCGACGATCGGTCGTCGCCGCGCTGCGCGCGCGCATGGCCGACTACGACGCGTTGCTCGTCTCCGACTACGAGTACGGCATCGTCGGTCGGGAGGCGGGCGAGCTCGCGCGCGCGTTCAGGGACGACGGCCGCATCGCGGTTCTCGATCCCCGCCGCGGTCTGGACGACTTCACCGGCGCGCTCAGCGCGTTGACGCCCAACGTGGGTGAGCTGGCCACCTTCGCGCACCGCTCCGTCGACGAGCTCACCGGTGCGCGCGCCGTCCGCGCGGCCGCGCAAGAGCTGCTCGCGCGCATCGCCGCGCGCTGGTTGCTCGTCACCCGCGGCAATCTGGGGATGGCGCTCTTCGGCGAGGGAGTTACGAACGGCGGACTGTGGATCCGGGCCTCGGGCGACGGCGAGGTCACGGACGTTTGCGGCGCAGGCGACACGGCGGCGGCGGTTTTCACGCTCGCGTTGGCCGCACGCATCGAGCCGGCCGAAGCCATGCGACTCGCGAACGCCGCGTCGGGCGTCGTCGTCATGGAGTCGGGAGCCGCGACATGCTCGCCCACCCAGCTCGCCGCGGCGCTCGCGACAGCGCCGGTGCCCGCGGTGGCCGTCGTCGAGGCCACGTGAGCGCGCCTTACCTTCGACAGCGCGACGAGTTGGCGGCGCACTTGCGCGCGCTGCGTGCGTCCGGCGACGTCCGTCGCGTCGTGCTCGCGAACGGCTGCTTCGATCTCGTCCACGTGGGCCACGTGCGCTACCTCGCCGACGCGCGCTCGCGGGGAGATCGTCTGGTCGTGGCGTTGAACACGGACGAGTCCGTGCGCGGGTTGAAAGGCACGGGCCGTCCGCTCGTCGGCCTCGCGGAGCGCGCCGAGCTCGTCGCGTCCCTGCGCTGCGTCGATTTCGTGACGAGCTTCGGCGAACCGACGCTCGAAGCGACGCTGCGCGCGCTGCGTCCCGACGTCCACGCCAAAGGGACCGACTACACGACGGCGAACGTGCCCGAGGCCGCGATCGATCGCGAGCTCGGCATCGAGATCGCGATCTGCGGCGACCCGAAGGAGCGCTCGTCGAGCCAGATCCTCGCGTGGATCGGGCGACCGCCTTCGTGAGCGCGACCGATCGCGCGGCCGCGGGCGAGCCCGACGGGGGATCGGCGATCCGGCCCGCGCGCCCATTCCCGCTCGTCGTCCTCGGCCTCCTGATCGGCGCGTACAGCACGCTGTGCGGAATCGGCGGCGGGGTCTTCGCCGTGCCGCTCTTGCACTACGTGTACGGCTTCCCGTTGCGGACCGCGGTCGCGAACTCCCTCGTGCTCGTCGCGGCGTCGACGGTCAGCGCGACGCTCATCGAGGGCGTGCACCCCGATTCGGCCCTGCGCTTCGACGTGATCGCGACGCTCGTCGCGGGCAGCCTCGTCGGTTCGCTCCTCGGCTTCGCGATCGGGAAGCGCGTATCCACGCGCGTCCTGAAGATGATCTTCGCGGTCCTCCTCGTCGGCGTCGCGATCCAGCTCCTCGTGGACGACGGCACGGGAGTCTTCGTCGCCGGCACCGCGCGCCACGAGCTCGAGCGCTGGGACTTCGCGGTCGTGGCCGTGATCGGCTTCTGCGCGGGAATCGTCGCTCCTCTGCTCGGCATCGGCGGCGGTCTCGTGGCGGTCCCGGCGCTGCTTTACCTCGTGCCCGGGCTCGGATTCCTGACCGCGCGCGCGTGCAGTATGGCCATGTCGACCGTCACGGCGTGGCAATCGGTCTGGCTCTACCGGCGCGACGGCGAGATCCACAGTCGGGCGTCGCTCTGGCTCGCGGGCGGGGCGGTCATCGGCGCGGCGATCGGCATCCAGCTCGTGCACGTGGAGATCGTCGCCCGCTCGGCGCGCGTGCTGGTCGCCTTCGCGCTGGTCTTCGCGGCAGCGCGATTCGCCTGGGACCTCGCGACCGCGCGGAATCGATCGCGGAAGCAGCAGTCGGGTCGGTGATCCCTCGACCGCCCAGCCAGAGGCGCGGGGCTGACCACGGAATGAGCGAACCGCGAGCGCCCGTGCGCCCGCGGTCCGCATCACTCGGGCTGCTAGGGCTCTAACGGCTGATTCGATAGCGGGATTCGTCCTCATTCGTTGTCGGGCAAGAAGCGACGACGATTGCGTATCCGAATCGATACGCCGAGGAGGAGCGACGCCGCCCGGCGACGAAGGGGGCGGAGCCTGCTAGCGAATCAGCCGTGGCAGTCCACTAGGCGTAGATGCCGCGCAATCCGTCGGCCTGGCTGACGCGTCGCACCGCGAGCATGTGTGCGGCCATGCGCAGCGAGACGTCGTGCTCGGCGGCGAGCTTCGAGACTTCATCCCACGCGACCGTCATGAAGTGCAGCAGCCGCTCCTGCACGGTCTCGGCCGTCCACGAATACCCCGCGCGGTTCTGGACCCACTCGAAATAGTTGACGACCGCGCCGCCGCCCGTCGCGAGGATGTCCGGCACGACGCGCACGCCCAGTTCCGACAGCACGCGGTCGGCGCGCGACGATACGGAGCCGTGCGCGCCCTCGACCACGATCTTCGCCTGGAGCTGTCGCGCGATCCGCAGGTGCACCGTGCCGGCGACCGCGCAGGGGATGAGGACGTCGCACGGACGCACGAGCATCTCCTCGTTCGTGATGCGCTCGAAGTTGCCCGGGGCTCCGCGCAGCGTGCCGTGCTCGGCCCGCCAGGCGAGCAGACGCTGGATGTCGAGGCCGCGTTCGTCGTACAGCGCGCCGTGGACGTCCGACAATCCGACGATCTTGTGTCCGTCCGTGACGAGGAGTTGCGCCAGGTTCCCGCCGCGCATGCCGGCGCCCTGGATGACGATGCGCGCCCCGCCCTGCTTGAATCCCGAGGAAGTGAGCACCTGGCCGAGGACCGTCCGCAAACCTTGTGCGACGGAATCCGCGTGCCCGTGTGATCCAGCCAGCGCGAGGGGCTTGCCCGTGACCGCCGCGTTCTCCGTGTGCCGCGCGTGCATCGAGACCGTGTCCATGACCCAGGCCATGACGTTCTCGTCCGTCGCGACGTCGGAGGAGAAGATGTCGCGCTCGGGACCGATGTCGCCGATGAGCGATCCCACGTAGCGTCGAACCGCGCGCTCGACTTCGCCGCGCGAATGGCGCGAGGCCGCCAGTCGAATTCCGCCGGCCGCGCCGCCGAACGGGATGTCGAGCAGGGCGCACTTCCACGTCATCCATCCGGCGAGCGCGCGCAACTCGTCCATGCGGACGCCGGCCTGGATCCGCAGAGGACCGAAGTACGGGCCGAGTCCCGCGTTGTGCTGCACGCGGTACCCTTCGACGACGCGCAGGGTCCCGTCGTCGAGTTGCACGGGCAGTGACACTTGGATCTCGCGGTCGGGCTTGCGCAGGATCGAGTAGATGTCGGGGTCGAGCCCGAGGCGGTCGGCAGCCTCGTCGAAGCTCGCCATCATCGTCGCGAACGGATGTTCGTAGTCGACGGCGTGCGTCATCGGCGCCGGATCGTCGTAGTCGAGCGCGGAGATGTCGCTGAGCTCCATCACGCGAACACTCCGCGCAGCCGATAGACGGTCGCGACGCGGTCGATCGACAGGATGTAGGCCGCGATGCGCATCGAGACCTTGTACTTCGCGGCGACGGCGGACACGTCCTCGAAGGACTTGACCATGATCTGCTCGAGGGAGCTGTTCACGCGCTCCTCGGTCCAGAAGTAGCCCATGCGGTCCTGGACCCACTCGAAGTAGCTGACGGTGACGCCGCCCGCGTTGGCCAGGATGTCCGGGACGACCATGATGCCGCGATCGTCGAGCATCGTGCTGGCGAGGGCGGTGCACGGTCCGTTCGCGCCCTCGACGATCAGCTTCGTCTGGATGCGCGCCGCGTTCTCGCTGGTGATCTGGTTCTCGGTCGCGGCCGGCACGAGCACGTCGCAGGGGATCTCGAGTTGCTTCTTGCCGCCTTCGATCGACTGCGCACCGGGGAATCCGTGCAATTTGCCCGTCGATTTCACGTGCGCGAGCACTGCGGGCATGTCGAGGCCCGTCTCGTTCAGGATCGCGCCGTACTGGTCGCTGATGCTGATGATCTTGTAGCCCTCGCGCTGCAGGAGCATCGCGCCGATGCCGCCGACGTTGCCCGAGCCCTGCACGACGACGCGCGCGTCCTGGGGCCGGATTCCAAGCTTCTTGCACGCCTCGCGCGTGATGAAGAGCACACCGCGGCCGGTGGCCTCCGTGCGGCCGCGGCTGCCGCCCAGCGCGATCGGCTTGCCGGTCACGACGGCGGTCGTCGTCTTGCGCACGTGCATCGAGTACGTGTCCATGAGCCACGCCATCGTCTGCTCGTTCGTGTTCATGTCCGGCGCCGGGACGTCGCGGTCCGGCCCGAGGATGTCGAGGATCGCGGCCGTGTAGCGGCGCGTGATGCGCTCGAGCTCGGTTTTCGACAACACGCGCGGATCGCAGATCACGCCGCCCTTGCCTCCGCCGAACGGCACGTCTACGACGGCGCACTTCCACGTCATCCAGGCCGCGAGCGCGCGCACCTCGTCCAGGTTCACGTCGGGCGCGTAGCGGATGCCGCCCTTGCACGGACCGCGCGAGAAGTTGTGCTGCACGCGGTAGCCGGTGAACACCTCGATACGCCCGTCGTCCATGATGACCGGGATCGCGACCGTCATCTCCCGGTCGGGTCGGCGCAGCACTTCGCGCAGGCCTTGGTCGAGTCCTAGGTGGTCAGCAGCCGTGTTGAACAGCTGCGCCATGGACTCGAAGGGGTTGAACTCGTTCGGCGGGGCCTTGGGGGGTCCCGCGGCGGGGGCTTTGGACATACGTCGATCCGGTGGGGTGGGCCTCGCGGCCGGCGCGCTGGAACGCGCGCTCGGCGGGGCCGGTGGAGCCAAACAGGGTAGATCCCGCCGACCGGGTGCGCGAGGGGGGCGATGCAGCCCCGGCCACGAGCTTCGCCGGCGGACGAGGCCGATCGCCCGCCGGCTCGGCCGGCTACCGCCCCGCGGCCATCCGCGCCACCTCGACCAGGAACGCCGCGAGCCCGCGCGGGTACGGGTCGGTCGTGTTGACTTGCACGGCGGCCGCGATCCCGAGGTCCTGGAAGTACATCAGCTCGGTCGCGTAGCCGGGGAAGTAGCCGCTGTGGCCGCGCGTCGGGCCGAGAGGGGTCGGTCGGAGGATCACCCCGAGTCCGTACCGCGCTCCGGGTCCGAGCGGCGGGGCGGGGACGCCGTCGACGAGCTCCGCGAGCAGTTTCGGATCGAACGCCCGGCCCTCGTACAGGAGCTGGCCCCACCGCGCGAGGTCGGTGGTCGTCGAGGCGAGCCCGCCGCCCGTCCACTCGAACTGCGGATCGACGGCGAAGAGCCCGTCGACGATCGACGCGTCGTATCCGCCGAGCGCGAGGAACTGCATGGGAGCCCACCAGTGCCGGACGGACCGTGCGCGTCAACGCGCCGAACGCGTGTTCGGCGAGGACTTGCGCGACCGCGACACGGTGGGGTGACAAGCGCCCCATTCCGGCCGAACCGCTACTGCGCCGGACTTTCCTCGGGTCGAGCGACGACCGCGGAGAGGACGCCCTGCTCGGGCCGCGAAGGCAGAGCTGCAACAGGCTCGCAGACCGCCGGCTGCGTCGTCGTGCTGCGCGCCGCGACCTGCACGCAGAGCTCAGCCGGGAGCAGCTGCGCGAGCTCGTCGGGTGCCTGCTCGAACAGCCCGCGCACCTCGCGTTGGATCGCGGTGCGCGGATTGGCGAGCCACGCCCGGCATTGACCCGCGAGCCAGAGCCAGCGGCCCAGTCGACGGCGCCGATTCAACGCCAGTGGAGCGGCGACGTGCGCGAAACTCGCTGCGAAGCGCGCGTAGCGGCTGTCGCCGGGCCCGCCGAGCAGTTCACCGCCGAGCAGCGCCTGCAGTGCGCGCTCCGACCAAGCGTCGAGCACGGGGAAGCGCTCGCTGTCGATGAAGTGGTGCGCGAAGCGGGATCCGAACCCCAGTCCGTCGTAGGAGCTCTTGCCGTACCGATCGGCCACCGCGGCCAGGGTGTCGACGACTTCGAGACCGCAACTCTGCGTGTCGACGTGCTTCAAGAGCTCACTGATCTCGCGCGCGAGCGGATGCCCGACGTGGGTCTTGCTGGTGTCGATCGGGTGCAGCGCCAGCACTTTCAGCAGTGTCGACGCGCCGTCGAACGTGCTCAGCGATCCCTGAAGCGACACGAGTGCGCGGTCCGCTTGCCGCACGTCGTCGAGACGGTTCCAGAGCCTGTCGGCGGCTTCGATGTGCGCGAGCTCGAGGGTCATGATGGTTCCCGGTGTAGTGAGGGCCGGATCCTCTTCGTCCCGTGCTCGGTCGCAACCTGACCCGTTCTGGATGTCCGCACGCGGCGAGGCGTGCGGAGCGCGCTGGCGCCCTTGCGATAGCGGCGCGGCGCCGGGTGCGCGGCTCCTCGCGGCGGTTCGGCGGTTAGGATCCGCGCGCTTGATCCGCACGCTCGATCCCGAGGAACTGCGCGGCCTGATCGCGCTCGAGGTCCGTCAGCCGCTGCGCGCGCTGCAGGGCCGCGAGACGTTCCTGCACCGGGGCGCCGACGGCCGCGCGATCGTCGTCAAGCGCAGCCGGCCCGGAGCGAAGCCCGGCGGCCGGCGCGAGCACGAGGTGCTCGTGCGCCTCGCGGAGCTGGGCCTGCCGGTGCCGGAAAGCCTCGGTTTCGCCGCGGGTCCCGACGGGTCGGTCGTCGCGATGGAGCGCGTCGCGCACGTCGATACGGCGCGCGACCGGCTCACGCGCGGTGACGCGGACGAGCGCCGTGCGTTGCTCGCGCGGATCGCGTCACTGCTCGCCGACTTGCATCGGGCCGGCTGGTGCCACCGAGATTTCTACGCGCACCATCTGCTGCTGCGCGAGCCGACGCGCGAGCTCGTCTTGATCGACGTCGGCCGCGCCGGGCGCACACCGATCCCGCGCGGTCGCTGGTTCGTCAAGGATGCGGGCGCGCTGCTGTGTTCCTTGCCGCTGCACGTCGGGGAGCGCGAGCGGCTCACGTTCGTCGCGCGTTACCTCGACCGGCGCGGCGTCGTCGAGCGGCGTGCGCGCCGTCGCTTCGTCCGCGCCGCGTTCGCGAAAGCGCGTCGGATCGCGGCGCACCTCCCGGTCGAGACGGGAGTGCCGCGCGCGAGCGCCTGAACCGCGATGTCCATCGCATCGACGAATCCGACCGAGCGCGCGCTGCGACTGGTCATCCGCGCGCCCAACTGGGTCGGCGATCTCGTCATGGCGACTCCGGTGCTCGAGGCGGCGCGCGAGAACAAGCGCTTCGTCGCGGTCCGCGTGCTCGTGCGCAAGCACCTCGTCGGCGTGCTCGCCGACGGTCCGTGCGCCGGGCTCGTCGAACCGCTGGCGTCCGACGCCGACGAAGTGCGCGCCTACCGCGCGTTCGAGCCCGACGCGGTGCTGCTCCTCACGAACTCGTTCGGCGCCGCGCTGCGTGCGTGGCGCGCGCGCGTGCCGACCCGCGCCGGCGCCGCGCTGTCGGGGCGCCGTGCGCTGCTCACGCACTCGGTGATCCCGCCGACGCGCGACGGGCGGCGCGTGCCGATCCCGACCGCGCACCTCTTGCGCGACGTCGCGGGGCTGCTCGGAATCCTCGTGCCCGATCTCCATCCACGCCTCGGCGTACGCGCGGAACTGGTCGCGGAAGAGCGCGCGATGCTCGAGCGGCTCGGCGTCGATCACGCCCGCGGTTACGTGCTGTGCTGTCCGGGCGCGGCGTTCGGCGCCGCGAAACTGTGGCCGCCGGAGCGCTTCGCGGAGGTGCTCGACGCCTTGTACCTCGAGCGCGGCTGGCGCGGCGTCGTAACCGGCGGTCCGGGTGAGGAAGCGCTCGTCGGCGCGGTCGCCGCCGCCAGCCGACGCGATGCGATCTCGCTCGCGCGCGAACCGCGCGACCTCGAGCGGCTCAAGGCGCTCGTGCGCGGTTCGAAGCTCTTGCTCGTGGGCGATTCCGGTCCGCGCTGGTACGCCGCCGCGTTCGACGTCCCGTGCGTAAGCGTCATGGGCCCGAACTTCCCCGAGCTGACCGCCACGTCGCTGGAGCGCGCGCGCATCGTGCGCGTCGAAGGACTCGAGTGTGCGCCCTGTCTCGAGCGCCGTTGTCCGCTCGGCCACCACCGCTGCATGCGCGAGCTCTCCGCGCAGCGCGTCCTCGCGTCGGCGCTCGAAGTGTCGACGTGAGGCTGCTGGTCCCGCCCGCGCGCGTCCTCGTCCGCGCGCCGTCTTGGCTCGGCGATTTCGTGGCGTGCGAGCCCGTGCTGCGCGCGCTGTGCGAGCGTTGGACCACGGATGGTTGCGCGAGAATGCTGACGTTCGCCGCGCCCGCGCCCTTGCTCGCGTTGCTCGACGGACGCTTCACCGGCGTGCTTCGAGTTCCCGTCGCGCGCGGCTCCGATCCGGACCTCGACGCGTGGCGCGGCCACGACGTGGCGTTGCTCCTCGACGGTTCGTGGCGGTCGGCCTGGGCCGCGTTTCGTGCTGGAATTCCGCAACGCGCGGCTTGGGCGAGTGGAGGACGCGCGCCGCTCACGACCTTCGCCGTGAGCCCGGCGCTCGAGCGCGGACGCGTGCCGCTCGGCCTCGGCGTGCACGGTCGCGACGCGCGCAGGTTGCCGCGACCGTTCGCCGCGGCGTGCGTCGAACTGGCGGGACTGCTCGGCCTCGACGTGCGCGACCGCGTTCCGCGCCTCGAGCCCGATGCGGACGCTCTGGTGCGCGCGGCGCAGCGCTTGCGCGCGCGCGGGATCGACCCCGATGCGCGGTTCGCGCTCGTGAACGCGGGCGGTCGCAATGGTTCGGCGAAGACGGCGGATCCCGATGTGCTGGCGCGCGTCGGACGGCTCAGCGCGTTGCCGCTCGTCCTCGTGTGCGGTCCGGGCGAGGAATCGAACGCGCGCGCGACGCTCGCGCGGCTCTCGGGAACGAGTGCTGTGCTCCTCGACGATCCCGTTCCACACTTGCCTGAGCTCCTGGCGCTTCTCGCGCTGGCGAGCGCGTGCATCACGGCCGACAGCGGTCCGCGCCATCTCGCGCAAGCACTCTCGAAACCCGTGACGGTCTTGTACGGACCCACCGATCCGCGGCATTCGGCCGAGCACGCACCGAACATTCGCGGTCTGCGCGCGGAGATCGCTTGCGGTCCGTGCCACCGCGAGGTCTGCCCGCTCTTCGGCGAGGCAGAGCGCGCCTGCATGCGCGCTCTGGCATTCGCCGACGCGGGCCCCGAACGCGAGAGGTCGGGTTACAGTCGATCGCAGCCAGCGTCCACACCTTGGAGATCGACGTGACCCCCCGACCGTTCCTCGTTCCCTTCACCGGTCTCTTCCTCGCGTTCGCCTCGACCGCGACGCCGATCCGGGCGCAGGACGGATCGGAGCGCCCGCGCCTCGTCGGCCCGCTCCCGCGCGAGGCTCAGGCCGAACCCCTACCCAGCACGCGCGCGCAGCGCACCGCGTCGATCGGGGCACGACCCGTGATCATGCTCACCGGGTACTGGCCGCCGTCGAACGAGGCCGTGCGCCGTTTCAGCACGAATCCGGCGCAGAATCCGCTCGGTTGGATCGGCTCGAACTGGGAGAACCGCGGCTACGACGTGCACTCGTTCTTTCCCGAGTTCACGCCGCCGACGTGCACGAGCTGCGGCCCGGGCGTGGGCGACTTCCAGGTCGACTACCAGGACACGTCGACGGACTTCTGGACGATCGCCAACGCGCTGCAGCCCATCGCGATCGTCACGTTCAGCCGTACGAACGCCAACTTCTCGTGGGAAGTCGAGCTGAACCAATACAACTCGACGAGCTGGACGAACGACTACATCGCGCCGCAGCAGCCGACGCCCACGCCGCCCGATGCGAGCGTCCCCCCCGAGACTCTGCGGCTCTCGTCGCTCCCGCTGCAGCACATCGTGGACGACATCGACGCCGCGAACCTGGGCTTGAACGCCTTCATCTGCACGAGCGTCAATGCCGGGTTCTTCGTGTCGGGTTTCGTCGCGTACCACGGCGTCTGGTATCAGTCGATGCATGCGGCGCCGGACGATCCCGCGCGCTGCGTGTCGGCCGGCCACGTTCACGTCGGTCGCAGCATCTCCTGGCCGAACGCGCGTCGGGCGGCCGAGGTCACGGTGCGCACGGTCATCCGTCACGTCGATGCGGTGCTCGATCCCGCCTGCCAAGGCGTCGATCTCTACTGCTCGACGACGACCAATTCCGTCGGGCCGGGGGCGATGCTCTCGACCAGCGGTCCGACGTCGGTCGGCCAGAACGCGCTGCGCTTCCTGGTCAACAGCGCGCCGCCGAACCAGGTCGGGGCGCTCGTCTACGGAGCCAACACCGGATCGGGCGTGTGGGGCAACGGATTGCGCTGTGTCGCGTCGCCGCTGCAACGTCTCGGTCCGATTCTCCCCTGCGACGCGAACGGCTTCCTGGATCGCACCATCGACCTCAGCGTCCCCCCGCTCGGCGCTGGCCCCTACGCGGTGCTTCCGGGATCGACCTGGAACTTCCAGTACGTCTACCGCGATCCTGCGAGCGGCGGCTTCAACTTCGACACGACGAACGGCGTGACCGTCGCGTTCTGTCCCTGAGCTTCGACCGGGGTTCGAAGGGTCGGCGAGCGCGCTCGCGACGACGCCGGTCTCACAGCCGAATCCGGGCGGTGTTCACGTGAGGGCGTTGCGCATGGGCAGCTCGCGGGACGTTACCTTCGTACGCATGAGCTCCATCGCCGCGCAGTTTCCGTCCGACGTCCCCGACCAGCCCGAGCTCGTCTCGTGCGAGCGCGAGGGCAACCTCGTGTGGCTCACGATCCAACGTCCGGACGTCATGAACTGCCTTTCGTTCCCCACGCTGAAGCGCTTGCGCACGCTCTGCGCCGAGCTGCGCGAGGACTTGTCCATCCGCGTGATCCTGATCACCGGCGCGGGCGACAAGGCGTTCTGTGCCGGCGCGGACCTCAAGGAGCGCAAGACGATGCCGAAGGAGCGCGTCCCCGACTTCGTCCGCAACATCCGCGCGGTCATGGACGACTTCGAGGCGCTGCCGCAACCGACGATCGGCGTGATCAACGGCGTGGCGTTCGGCGGGGGGACGGAGCTGCTGCTCGCCTGCGACCTGCGCGTCGCGGCACCGCACGCGCAACTCGGACTGACCGAGACGAGCCTGGCGATCATCCCCGGCGCGGGCGGCACGCAGCGACTGCCGAGGCTCGTCGGGCGCGCGCGCGCGAAGGACTTGATCCTGACCGCGCGCAAGATCGACGCGCTCGAGGCCGAGCGTATCGGGCTCGTGAACCGCATCGCGCCGGAGGGGAAGTTGCGCGAGACCGCGCTCGAGATGGCTCATCAGATCGCGTCCAACGGTCCGGTCGCCGTCCGCGCCGCGAAGGCCGCGATCGACGAGGGCTCCGAGCTCCCGATCGAGAAGGGCCTCGAGTTCGAAGCGCGCTGCTACGAGCGAGTGCTGCCGACACAGGACAGGCTCGAAGCGCTGGCGGCGTTCGCGGAGAAGCGCAAGCCCATCTACCGCGGCAGCTGAAGGCGAGTGGCGCGGCGCGGTTCGGCCATGGATCAGCGCGGACCGAGGACCGCATCGAAACGAGCCTGATCTCGCACGCCCAACGGCGCGGATCGGTGTCTGCAAGCGCTGTGGAGCCACGTCCTTAGTGTTCGTCGCCGGATCGGAACGCTCGCTCGAACGGGCGGAAGCGATGCCGTTCGCTTCGCGCGACGAGCCACCGCACAGGTAGAGCTGGCCGTCGATCGACACGATGTCAGCCGACACGCGCGCGTTGCGCGGAGCTGCGATGGGCGAGAACGTTCGCGTCGCGAAATCGAACGACTCGCGATCCGCGACCAGGTCGAACTCCTCGCGCATCCCGCCGACGGGGTCGTGCTGGCCGTCGGGCGTGTGTGCGATACGACACAGCGGTCCAGCCATCCGGGTACCCGCGTGCCATTTCGCACGTTCGGGCTCCCGTCGGAAACCCTTGCCAGGCAATTGGTTCCGCACGAACTGCCGAATCCGCAGTCGAGTGTGCGGGAAACGCTCGTTCGATCCCTGGGTAGTCCCCGCTGCATGGTGCGAAATCACACACGAGCGTTTTCACCGGTTTGGACCCCTCCGTTCGACACTCGGCACCGTGTCCTGACTGTTCGCTCCCGCCCTCGGAATTCCGTCCCCGCCGCCTCCCCGGACTTCGCCGCATGAAGCTCACCGTCCACGAAGAGGGTCGGGAGACTGCGCTCGCTTTCGAGCGCGCCGCCATCACCATCGGGCGGACTCCCGACAACGACATCTGCCTGAAGAGTTCGCTCGTGTCGCGGCACCACTGCCGCATCGAGCACGACGACCGCGGGACGTTGCTCTCCGACCTCGGCTCGGCGAACGGCACTCAAGTGAACGGCGAGCGCGTTCAGACGAAGCGACTCGCGCTCGGGGATCGCATCCAGATCGGTCAGGTCAAGATCGAGGTCGTCAGCCTGCCGGCCGACGAGCCCTCGCCCGGTGAGACGCAGGCCGTTCCGATCCCGCGCGACGAGCCCGGCCTGCGCACCCTCTCGGGTGACGCCGCCGATGAACGCGACGAGTTGCACGTCTTCGCGCGCATCACCAAGGAGCTCTTGCGCGAGACCGATCGCGACGCGCTCCTGCGTCTCGTGGTCGATTCGGCGGTGCGCCTCTTCCGGGCCGAACGCGGGTTCTTGCTGCTCGCTCGCCCGAGCGAGGAACCGCCCGAGCGCGAGACGACCGACCCCATGCAGCTCGCCGTGCGCGTCGCGCGCAGCCATGATCGCGCCGACATCGCGGTGCCGCACACGCGGCTATCGCTGGGCATCGCGCGCAAGGTCTGGCAGGAGGGACGTGCCGTCCTGTCGGTCGATGCGGGACGTGACGAACGGTTCGACGGCATGAAGAGCGTGGAGGATCTGCGCCTCCGCTCGGTCCTGTGCTTGCCGATCCGCGTCGAGGAGCGCGTCGAAGGCGTCCTGTACGTCGACAACCGGCTGCAGGAAGGCGCGTTCACGCGCAAAGACCTCGAGCTGGCCGGCTTGCTCGCGAACCAGGCCGGGCTGGCGCTCCTGAACGCGCGCCGGCTCGCCGACTTGGCCGACAAGAACCGCGAGCTCTCGATGTCCCAGCGGCAAGTCGAGCGCTTGAACGATCTGCTCGGCCGCAAAGTGCGCGATCGAGACGTCGAGCTCGCCGTCGTCCGGGCCGAATTGGGCCGCGAAAGAGGCCGTTTCGACTACACGGCGATCGTCGGCGCCTCTGACGCGATGCGCAAGGTGTTCCAGCAGCTCGATCGCATCGTCGACAGCGAACTACCGGTCCTGATCTCGGGCGACAGCGGTACGGGGAAGGAGTTGATCGCGCGCGCGATCCACTACAACGGACCGCGGCGCGACAAACCATTCGTGAGCGAGAACTGCGCCGCGCTGCCCGACACGCTGCTCGAGAGTGAGCTGTTCGGTCACGCGCGCGGTGCTTTCACGGGCGCGCACAAGCAGAAGCGCGGACTGCTCGAGACCGCTGACGGCGGCACGCTGTTCCTCGACGAGATCGGCGACATGAGCACGGAGATGCAGAAGAAGCTGCTGCGCGTGCTCCAAGAAGGCGAGTTCCGTCCCGTCGGTTCGGATCAGCAGCAAACCGTGAACGTGCGCCTCGTCGCGGCGAGCCACCGCGACCTCGAACAGATGGTGCGCGAAGGCACGTTCCGCGAGGACCTGTACTACCGCATCCATGTACTGCACGTCCCGCTGCCCGCGCTGCGTGAACGGCGCGAGGACATTCCGCTGCTCGCCGAGCACTTGCTCGCGCGCGCGGCGCGCGAGGCCGGCAAGGTCGTGCCGTTCCTGCCGCACGAGGTCATCGCCGCGCTCGCCGCGCACGATTGGCCGGGCAACGTGCGCGAGCTCGAGAACGAGATGCGCCGAATCGTGGTCCTGTCGCAGGGCGAGGTGCGCCTGGAGCACCTGTCGACGTCGGTCCTCGAGCGACGCGGGCTGCGCGTCTCGCACGCCGGAGGCGCCCTCGAGTCCGCGGTGGACATCCGCTCGGCGGTGGCCGACCTGGAGAAGCGCTCGATCGAGGCCGCGCTGGTGGCTGCGAACGGGAACAAGAGCCGCGCCGCAGCGGAGCTCGGGATCAGCCGTTTCGCGCTCCAACGCAAGCTCGACAAGTACGGTCTGGAGGGGGCGAAGGTGCACGCGGAGGAAGAGGTCGCGGGCGATCCGGAGACCTGAGCCGCCTCCAGGGGTAACTTGGGCATCCGGCATGAACATACGACTCGCGCCCACCTTGCTCGCCGCTCTGTTGACCTTGGCCGCCGCCGCGAGCGCCGACGTGCTGACGACGAAGGACGGACGCCGGTTGGAAGGCAAGGTCGTCTCCGAGACGCCGGTCGCCGTGCGGTTCAAGACGGGCGCCGGCGAGGTCGAGATCCCGCGCGCGCAGATCGAGAGCCTCGTCGTCGGCAAGACGAAGGACGAGGAGGTCGCGGACAAGGAGAAGCTGGCGAAGACCGCCGAGGACTTCTTCGAGGTCGCGCGCTTCGCCGAGGAAAAGGGGCTCAAGAGCCAGCAGAAGCGCCTGATGAAGCGGGTGCTGGAGCTCGATCCCAAGCACGCCGGGGCGAACCAGTTTTTCGGCCGCGTCCTCTACAAGGGCGAGTGGCTGGAACCGGCCGAGCGCGACGCGCGCGTCCGCGCCGACGAGGATGCGGAGATGCTCGCGCGCGGGCTCGTGCGCTGGCAGGAACGCTGGGTCACGCCCGACGAGAAGTCGCACCTCGAACGCGGCGAAGAAATGGTCGGCGGCGTGTGGTTGTCCTTCGCCGACGCGCAACGCACGCGCGGTCTCGAGGAGTACGCCGGCCAATGGCTTCCGCGCGCCGAAGCGTTCGCGCGCGGCGATGTCGACGCCGCGGCGGTGGTGGCCAACTCGCCGCTGAACCTGGTGCTCGGGCCCGACGCCGTCGTGGCCGGCCCGCACGACGAGCCGTTCCTGGCGCAGATCCTCGACGGACTCGCGCGCGGTCGCGCGTGGTTCGACAAGTCGTTCGAGTCGAACCCTGGACTCGAGCTCCTCGGCGGCCGCCTGGCCGAGTTCTACGTGTTCGAGTCGGACGAGGCCTACACGGCGTCGATCCCGCACTTCGCAGCCCTCACGAAGACCGTCTCCGAGTCGTGGACCGAGGCCGTGAAGCGGACGCACGGATTCATGTGGTGGGATCCATACCCGCTCCCATCGGCCCGGCGCTGGAAGCGCGACGAGAGCGACCTCGTCGGTCACTGCTTCCACCACTGGGGTCACTTGCTCGTGAACCGGCTCGGCTACGACGGAAAGCTCCTGCCGCCGTGGTTCGACGAGGGCAGCGCGGCGACGCTCGAGCACCGCGTGCACGGTCGCAACGACGTGTTCTGTCGCGGCTCGCGCAAGGATCCGCGACCCACCACCGGGCCCAGCACCGGCGGCGGCAGGCCGCAGCCGAAATCCGGTACGAAGGTCGGGAAGGGCGGCCAACTCGCGCGCACCGTTGCGCCTTTCGATCCGAAGGCGATGCAGGACGGGGCGTGGCTCGCGGCGTTGAAGGCTGGTCTCGAACAGGTACCTCCGTTCGACGACCTAGCGAGCCTCCAGTTCGACGAGCTCGAGACCGCGGACATCGCCGCGGCGATGGCGATCATCCAGTGGATCGAGAGCCGCGGCCCCGCTGCTCTGCGCCGTTTCCACGCCGAACTGCGCCGGCACGCGCCCGCGTCGCCGCACCGCGTGCTCGACACGGTCTCGCAGCGATTCGTCTGCTACGACGCCGCGTTCAAGTCGGCCACGGGCCTGGGGCTCGTCGAGGCCGACAAGACCTGGAGGGAATGGACAGCGAAGCGCTGAAACCGCGCGAAGTGCCGCGCATTCCGGGCTACCGGATCGAAGGTGTCCTCGGTCGGGGCGCCACGGGGACCGTCTATCGTGCGCGCCAGATCAGCGTCGACCGTCTGGTCGCGCTCAAGGTCCTGCACGCGGATCTCGTGGGCGCGAAAGGCGCGGAAAAACGGCTGCAGCGCGAAGCGCGCGCGACGGCACGGCTCGCCCACCCGCACATCATCTCGGCGATCGACATGGGCGACATCGACGGCCGCTGGTGGTACGCGATGGAGCTCGTCGACGGCGTGTCGCTGCAAGAGCGCATGCAGGCCGGCACGCTCTCCGAACGCGAAGCCCTGCGCACGTTCATCCCGATCGCCGAGGCGCTGCAGCACGCGTTCGAGCGCGGCGTCGTCCACCGCGACGTCAAACCGGCGAACATCCTGCTCGAGCGCGGTGGACGCGCGCTGCTCGTCGACCTCGGGCTCGCCTTCGCGGAAGACGATCCGCTGGTCACGAAGGACGGTGCGACGCTCGGCACGCCGCACTACATCAGCCCCGAACAGGCGCGCGATCCCAGCCAAGCCGATGCGCAGAGCGATCTGTGGTCGCTCGGCGCGACGATCTACCACGCCGTGTGCGGTCGCCCACCGTTCTCGGGCACGAGCGTCGCCGAGATCCTCTCCTCCGTGCTCTACGAGCCGATTCCCGACCCCGCGGATCTCGCCCCGCAGATCTCGGGCGGCTTCGCGCTGATCCTGCGCAAGTGTCTCGCGCGCGACCGCGCCCTGCGTTACGCGACTTTGGCCGAGCTGCTGGCCGATCTCGAGCGCGTGCGCGAACGTCGCGCGCCGAACGTGCGCCGCTCCGCGCTGGAGCCCGTCGCCGGCGGCAAAGCGCAGCGCGTGCGCCGCATCGCTCTGGCCAGCGGGGCCGGCACCGCGCTCCTCCTGCTGGGCTGGTACGCGTGGACCGCGGGCGAACGCGATCCCGCGGGGTCCGAGTCGCTCCCCGTCGCGGCCGACGCCGCGCAAGACCCGCTGATCCGTCTCCTCGAGGCCGCGGAGGGTCCCGCGCACGAACTCGGACACGCTCTGGCTCGCGCGGTCCAACTCGTGCGGTCGCTGCCTCCGGACACGCCGGTGGCGCAGCGCGCGGCGACCGCACGAGCGCACCTCGAGGGCCGTCTCGCGGCCGAAATCCAGCGCTTCCGGGTCGCCGCCGAACCACGCTTCTCGAAGGCGTTGCGCGAGCATCGCTACGACGAAGCGCAGACGCTGGCCGAGACGGGTTTCCTGCGCGAATTCGCGACTCTGACGGGGGGCGCCGCGCTGCCGCCCGATCTCGAAGAGGCTTTGACTACCTGGATCGCGAAGCTGACGGACCGGCTCGACGCGGATCGGCGCGAGACCGAGCGCCGCTTCCGGGCCGCGCTCTCCACGGAGTGGCGTCAGCGCATCCAACCCGAGGTGCGTGCGCACATCGATGCGGGGCGCTGGCACTCGGCGCGCGCGCTGCTCACCACCGGCGTGCGCGCCTGGGCCGAGGACCCGGCGATCCCGCGCACGGGCGTGCCCGGCTCCGTCGCCGAGAGCGCGCTCGCGCGACTCCGCGAGGAAGAGATCCAGCCGGCGCTCGCGCAACTCGACGCACGCTGGACCGAACTCGACGCGCGTCTGCGCAAGTGGGTCGAGGAACGTACGCACGAGCTGCGCGGCGCAGTCGAAGGCCGCACCCTGTCGGACGGCGCATCGGTTCTGCGCACGGAGTGGGGCCTCGAGCTCGAGCGTTTGAAGCTCACCGTCGGGGAGATGCCGACCGGTCTCCTCCACCTCGGACACGAGGAGCTCGCCAAGGGCGAGCGTGCCTTGACCGAGCTGGCGCGCACGTTGGCCGTCGACGACGCGCGCCGCGGTCTGGCCGAGTTCGAGGAGGAGACTGCGCCGCTGTGGCGAGCGCGCCGCTACATGGACATCGCCGATGCGCACGATCGTGCCGCCGGAGAAGCTTGGCGCCAGCCCGTGCGCGCCGAGCACGAACTCCGTGCGCGTGAAGCGCGCCTGCTCGAGGGCCTGCTCCATCGCGCCGCGGCCGGGCTCACCGCGCGCGACGGCGAGCGCATCGATCTGGCCCTGGGCACGATCACGCTGGTCGGCAAGCTCGTCGCCGGCAGCGATCCGTTGTCACGTGGCTTCGGCCTGGTACTCGACGGCGGGCGCAATCCCACTTTGCTCCTGCGCCCGGCGCAGTCCTCGGACCTGCGCGCCGGCGCGAGTTCCGACGGACGACCGATCCCCGGTCCGGACGGCGCCATCGTGGTCGGCCACGAGATCGTCGAATCGTTCGCGCGGATCGCGAGCACGCCCGACGACCGGCTGCTCGCGGTGCTCTTCCGACTGCGCGAGGAACAGACGAACCGTGCCCGCGAGGGGCTCGACGCGGGGGCACTGCCGCGCGACGAACCGCTCGTCGCCGATGCGGAGGAGCGCGTGCAGCGCGCGCTCGACGAACGGCGCGGACAGGCCGACGGCGCGCGCGACGCGGCGCTCTCGCGCTATCACATGGCGTTGCGCGAAGGCCGCGAGGGCACGGACCCCGAGCGCCTCGCGAAACGGATCGAGAGGATCCTGCGCGAGGACGCCGGGCTGTTGCAGGCCGATCAGATCCTCGAGCTGCGCCGACTGCGCGACGACCGGCTCGCGGAGCTCACGCCGGCCGTGCCGTCGCTCGAGGAACTGCTGAGACCCAACGCCTACCAAGTGCTCGCGGGCGGGCGGGTGCGGCTGCGCTACGACTTCGAGGCGGCGAAACTCGGTGGTTTCGATCCGGGCTCGTGGATTCGCGACGGGCAAGGGCTCGTGTCGCTGCGCTACTCGCTGTCGGACGAGGACCTGCTCGCGCGCCCGGGACCGAGCCTCGTGCTGCGCGATCCCGCTGCGGTGCAGACGGAACCGGTCGACGTGCGCCTGCGTTTTCAGCCCAAGCCCGACGCGCCGCCGGACTTGCTCGTGGTCTCCGTGTGCGGATTCCACGTGGTGCTCGCGGCCGGACGCGTGGGGCGACCCGCGCGCCTCCTCGTGGACACCGGCGATCCGGCACAGCTCGTCGCCAAGGCGCGCGCGGGCGAAGGAATCCTCGTCGCGCCGCCGCGCGGTGGTCCCGGTTTCGAGCTGCGCGTGCTCGTAGCGCGTTCGCGCGGCATCGCGACGGTCGAAATCGACGGACGTCGCATCGTCGTCGAGCAGCGCCCCGTTCCGCGCAACGACCTCGGTGACCGACTCGTCGCGGTGAAGTCGTTCGAGCCGCTGCGCCTCGTCGGTGCCACGATCGAAGTCGCCGTGCGCTGACGGCGGAGTCGCGGCGATGCCCGGCGCGCGTGGACCTCAGGCCGCGGCCTTCTGCACCTTGTCCGGTCGCGCTGCGATCGACGCGTGCGCGCCGTGGCCGTGCATCACAGGCGTGCGCCAGGCCATGAACGCCGCCGCGGCGACGCATAGGATCCCGCCGCTCACGACCGAGGCCCGTACGCCGAAGGCCTGCGCGACGGCTCCCGATTCGAACTCGCCCAGCTGAGTCCCGCCCTGCGCGAAAAGGAAGTTCACGCCCGCGGCGCGGCCGCGCAGGTGATCGGGCGTCTCGATCTGGCGAATGACATTGCGCAGCACCATGTTCACCGTGTCGCACGCGCCGACCAGCGCCAGCGCCGATCGCCGACAGGGCGTAGATGCCGGGGAGGCTCGCGGTGCCCGTGAGGCTGAGCGTGGTCAGCCCGACTCAGGCTCGCGCGAACCGGCGCACGACCTGCCGCGCGGTCTCGATCCGTTCCGGGGCAGCGAGGTCCAGGACGACCTCGACGACCGCGGCAACTTCGGCCGGGGACGCGCCGCAGCGAACGGCGCCGCGCGCGTGGCTCGCGAGCTGGCGTTCCTGTCCGAGCACCGTCAGCGCGGCGCAGGCCAGCAGTTCGCGCCGGTCCGCGGCGAGCCCGGGTCGCGACAGGACACGGCCGTACGCGTGCTCGAGCACGTAGCGCGCGAAGAGCGGATGGTGGCGGTTCAACAATCCGCGGACCTCGTCCGTAGACTCGGCGTAGATGCGCGTGAAGAGCTCGTCTGGGCCCGCGGTCGGCTCGGTGAGTTCCGCGGGGTCCGCGATCCCGAGTCCTCCGGCGCTCTCGAGCACGCCGTACGACTCGACGCCGCGCGGGACGCCGGCGAACACGTGCACCATGAGCAGCGCTTCGCGCCAGCGTCGGTCGGGTTCCGAGTCGGAGGCGGCCGCGCGTTGAGCGCGCACTTCGTTCCAGTCGCCGAGCACGCAGGCCGCGAAAAGCCGCGCGAGGCGCCGGTCAGGATCGGCGAGGCTCATGGTCGGCCGAGCAGGGTCCCGATCCGCGTGCCGAGCCGGACCGTGCGGCCCGGTGCGAGCTCCGCGAGCGGTGCCGCGACGCCGCGCGGCGCGACGAGCACGATCGTGGAGCCCATCTCGAAGCGCGCTAGCTCCGCGCCGCGCTCGAAGCGCGATCCAGGCCGCACGGGTTCGGGCGCGTAGCTCGGTGACACGCCGACGACGCGGATGCGGCCCACGTTCATCGCGCCGACGAGCACGAGCAGGAACGTGCCTCGCGCGCTCGCGAGGCGCAGCACGCAGCGCTCGTTGACGTCGAGCACGCGGCGGCGGTCGAGCACCTTGGGCGCGACGGAGTAGCGATCGCCGTCGATCCAACGCGCGGCCTCGAGCCGCGCCGCGATGGGCGCGTGGATGCGGTGGTAGTCGCGCGGGGAGAGGTAGATCGTCCACGCTGCGCCGCCGTCGAGTTCGAGCCCGTGCTCGAGACCGCCGCAGAGTTCGGCGACGGAGTAGGAACGGCCCTTCGCCTGCAGGATCGTGCCCTTTTCGACCGCGCAGACCGCCTGCACCGTTCCGTCGACAGGCGACACGAGCGCGTCGGGATCCGTGTCGATCGGACGCAGGCCCGTCCTCAACTCGCGCACGAAGAACGCGCCCAAGCTGGGGAAGTCCTCGATCGCGAGACGAACTTCGGACAAGTCCGCTCCGGCGTAGCGCGCGAAACCGCCGTAGACGGTGCCGCGCAAGAATCGCGGCACGTGCCGATCGGTCGCCCAGCCCATCACCCGGGAAAGGCCCCGGCGCGCGAAGCGCGTCATCCGCCGCTCGTGCCCCCGGGACCGGTCGCGTTGCCGTCGTTCTCGCTGCGGCGCGCGGCGCGATTGCCGTCCGGCCCGCCGCCGAAGCCGCCGCCGCGGAAGCGGTCCATCTCGGTCTCGGCGATCTGCTTGCCGACGTCGGGGCCGAAGAGCCGCTCGAGCTCGGCGTTGGCCCAGTCGCGCGTGTCGCGCATCGCGGTGCGCATCGCTTCGCCGTCGAACGAGCCACTCTCGCGCGCGAGGCTCATCGATTCGCGCATCTCGTCGAGCTTGGCGCGCGACACGCTGTAGAAGTCGGCCAGTTGGCGCTCCTGCCCCTCGTTCAGGCCGAAGCGCTGCGCCATGCGGTCGGCGCGCTGCAGGCGCTGTTCTTCCTCGCGGCGCGAGCGCTCTTCCTCGCGACGGCGCTCCTCGTCGGCCTTGGCGTCGGCCATCACCTGGAGGATCTGGTCGCGCTGCACGGCCGCGACCGGCGCCGCGGAGGCGGAAGTCACGGGGGCGGCTTCGACCGCGACGACCGCGGTGCGCGCGGCGGAGGACTTCAACTCGCGGATCTGCGCCTGGAGTTCGGCGACCTCCATCGAGAGCGCCTGGATGCGCTGGTCGACCGCGGCGGAGATGCCCGTGCTCTCGGCCGGAGCGCGCGCCGGCTCGACCGCGTGGGCGGCCGCCGAGTTCGCCGTGCTCGGGGCGAAGAGGGCCGCACCGGCGGCGCCAGCGACACCGGCGACGAGGAGGGCGACGAGGACGAGGAGGATCTTCATGGGAGTTTTCGGACACGTGCGTCCGACCTGGGGCTCGATCTTAGGGGTTTTCCCGCGCAGGGGCACGCGACGACGGCGCGCGTCCCGTGGAATCGTGGACCCGACTCCTTCATCCTGCGGGTTGGAGGAACCGGGGGTGAGCCCCGAAGTTCCTCTCGGAAACGCGCGCCGACGCGCGGACACCTGCCTGGAACGCCGGCCCGGACACCATGGACCTTTCCTTCAGCGACGAACTGCGGATGCTGCGCGATCTCGCGCGCGATTTCACCGAGCAGCGGATCCGGCCGATCGCGGCGCAGATCGAGCGCGAGCACCAGGTGCCGCGAGATCTCTTCGACGGCCTCGCGGACGCCGGCCTCCTGGGCGTCGCGATACCGGCCGAGTACGGCGGCTCGGGGCTGGGCGAGATGGGCTTGTGCATCGTGATGGAGGAGATGACGCAGGGCGATTTCTCCGTCGCGGTGACGTACGGCGCGCACGCCAGCATCGGCGCGATGTCGGTCGTGGTGGGCGGCACCGACGAGCAGAAGCGGCGCTTCCTGCCCGACATGGCCAGCGGCAAGACGCTCGCGGCCTACGCGCTCTCGGAGGCGAACGCGGGCTCGGATCCGGCCGCGATGCGCACGACCGCCCGCCGCGATGGCGAAGACTGGATCCTCGACGGCGAGAAGGTCTGGATCACGAACGGGGACATCGCGGACATCGTCACCGTGTACGCGGTCACGGATCGCGCGAAGGGCGCGAAGGGCATCACGGCCTTCCTCGTGCCGAGCGATTCGACGGGCTTCGCGGTCGGCCGTCGCGAGGAGAAGATGGGCCAGCGCGGCAGCTCGACCGTGACGCTCGCGTTCGACGGCGTGCGCGTCTCCGACCTGAACCGGCTCGGCGAAGTCGGCGGGGGATTCAAGATCGCGATGGCGACGCTCGATCGCGGCCGGCTCGCGCTGGGCGCGAACTGCCTCGGATCCGCGCGCGAGGCGCACAAGCTCTCGGTCCAGTATGCCGGTCAGCGCGAATCGTTCGGCAAGCCGATCTCCGAGCACCAAGCGATCCAGTGGATGCTCGCGGACTCCGCCTGCGACATCTTCACCATGGAGAGCCTCGTGTACCGCACCGCGTGGATGTGCGACGAAGGCCAAGCGTTCAACCGCGAATCGGCGATGGTGAAGCTCATTTGCAGCGAAGCGCTCGACCGGGTCGTCGATCGCGCGGTGCAGATCCACGGCGGAATGGGCTATTCGGCCGAGTACCGCATCGAGCAGCTGTACCGCGACGCGCGCGTCACGCGGATCTACGAGGGCACGAGCGAGATCCAGCGCATCGTGATCGCGCGCGACGTGCTGCGCCGCGGCGCCTGATTCGAGCGAAGATTCGTGGCGCGCGTGTTGATCGTCATGGCGAAGGCGCCGATCGCGGGTTTCGCGAAGACGCGCCTGCAGCGCGAGACCGGGATCGCGCCGGCGGACGTCGCGCGTCTCGCCGAAGCGTTCCTGCGCGACACCCTGGCCGCGTGCGCCGGCGTCTCGGGCGTGCGCCGAATCGTGTGCTTCACTCCGCTCGAGAGCTCGGGCTTCTTCGTCGAGATCGCCGGCGATGCGAGCGTGGTTCTGCAAGTCGATGGCGATCTCGGCGCGCGCCTGGGCGCAGCGTTCGACGAGGGCTTCGCCCAGGCTGCGCGCAGCGTGGTCGTGATCGGGACGGACACTCCGCAACTCACGCCCGCGGAGCTCGGTTCCGCGTTCGAAGCGCTCGAGCGCGCTGACTGCGTCCTCGGGCCGGCCGAGGACGGCGGCTACTACCTGATCGGGTTGCGCCGATCACGTGCCGAACTCCTCGACGGCATCGCGTGGAGCACCGATCGCGTGCTCGCGGAGACCCTCGAGCGCGCGCGGAGCCGAGCGATCACCTGGGAACTGCTCGACACCCACTTCGACGTGGATGGCGCCGCGGAACTCGATCGCCTCGCGTCGCTCGTCGCGGTGGACCCGTCGACCTGCCCCGCGACCGCGCTCGTCCTGGAATCGATCGCGCGATCGCGTGCCCGCGGGCCGCAGAGTTCGTGAGGAATGTACGGGCGACGCGTCGCGCCGAGTCGATGCTGGGAGCGATCCCATCGCGAGGCGAACCGGGACTCGCCCTGCTCTGGGATACGGCCGCGCACGTTCAGTAGCCGAGCGCCTTCAGGATCCGGATCGTTTCGGCATCCCCGCCCTCGAGCGCGCCGCGATGCTCGCGCAGGATCGCGCCGAGCTCGGGGAAGCGCTCGTCGAGCGCGGTGAAGCGCACGAGTTCGGCGACGAGGCGATCGACGGGCGCGCGCGACGGCGGATTCGCAGCCAGGTTCGTGGCCTCGTCGGGATCCGCGGCCAGGTCGTAGAGCTCGTCGGAGAGCGTGACCAGCCGCGCCGTGCCCGTGCCCGTGCCCGAACTCGCAGCGCGCGCGTGCGTGAAGCGCCGGATCCACTTCCAGTCGCCGATGCGCACGGACTTGGATTGGATCGCGCCCTCTTCCTCGTCGCGGTCGACTTTCTCGGCGAAAATCGGCCGTTGCAGCCCCGCGCCGTCCCGCCAGACGCGCGCGAGCGAGATCCCGCGCGCTCCGTTCGCCTCGGCGAGCGGCGGCAGCCCGAGGAGATCGAGCAGCGTCGGCGCGACGTCGCACAAGCTCGTGTCCACGTCGCGCACTCCAGTGGCGAATCCGCCCGGGATCTCCTTCGGCCAGCGCACGAGCAACGGGATGCGCACGGTCGCTTCGGAGACGTTGCGACCGTGCTCGAACCAATAGTCCTGCTCGCCCAGGCTCTCGCCGTGATCGGAGGTCACGACGACGATCGTGCGCTCGAGTTCTCCCGACGCGCGCAAGGCGTCGAGCACGCGCCCGATCTCCGCGTCGGCGTAGCGCACCTCCGCGTCGTAGTGGTCGCGCACGCGCGCCGCGTCGATGCGGCCGTCCGGCGCGCGCGCGTCGGCGGGCACGTTGTACTCGGCGATCCAGCGGCGATTCAGGCCGTCCGGCCTCAGCGCCGGAGCGGGCGGGATCCACTCGGGCTCGGCGCGCTGGTAGACGCGGTGCTCGAGCGGCGCTGCGTAGATGCCGTGCGGATCCATGTAGTGCAACCATAGAAACCACGGCGCGTCGGGCCGCGTGAACGCTTCCTTCGGGCCCGCGCCGCCCGCGTGGGGCTCGAGGCCGAGTGCTGCCAGCGCGCCGTCGGTCAGCGAGCGCGCCGCGCGCTGCGGCACGTTCTCCGGCGGCACGCCCAGCGCGTCGGGGAGATCCTCCGTCCACGAATCGAAACCGCGCGCGAGCCCCGAGAAATCGTCACGCAACACGAAGTTTCCGACGATCGCTCCGGTGCGCCAGCCGGCATCGCGCAGGCGCTCCGTCAAGAGCGGATGCGTGGACGCGAGCGGCATCAAGAGGTCGCGCGCGCCGTGCTCGTGCGGGTAGAGGCCGGTGAAGAGCGACGCGATCGCCGGCGTCGTCTTCGCGCGCGGCACGGAGACGTGCGTGAAGCGCAGACCCTCGCTCGCCAGCCGGTCGAGGTTCGGCGTGACGACGCGCGGGAATCCGGCGCACGAGAGCCGGTCGGCGCGCCAGGTGTCGATCGTGATGACGAGCACGTTCGGGCGCGGCGGGGGCCGACTGCACGTCGCGAGGAACGCGGGCGCGCACAGCGCGACTAGCAGTGACAGCGCGCGCTTCCAGACCCGGATCGTCATCGCGAGCGCACGAACGCCGGATCGATGTAGCGCACGCCCAGCACGCGTGCGCGACCGCGCTCGACGGCGTCGGGCACCGAGCGTTCGAACGCGAGGTCGAAGTGTTTCGCCATGGATTCCGCGAGGAGGATCCCGACTTCCGCCGGACCGGGGTCACGTCCATCACCAGGGATCGTCGCCACGCCGGTCTCGAGCACGGAGTCGCCGAGCTTGATCGAGCCGTGGTGGACGACGCGTCCGTGCTTGCGCCGCTGCGCGGATCCGACGCCTTTCTTGCCGTCCCAGACCAGATCGAGAGGCGTGGACGCGTGGAAACACATGCCCGTGCCCTCGCGATCGGACGTCAGCGGCGTCGTTCCGCGCAGAGTCGCTTCGACGCCGACGCCGCGCAGTGCGTCGGCGATCGCGGCGTGGATGCGTGCGTACGATCCCGCGATCGGTCCGCGGTAGATCGGGTGGTCCAGCGAGGCGGCGATCGAGAACGTGAGCTCGCGCACGTGGTGGATCGCGCCGCCGCCCGTGATCCGTCGCACGAGTGCTTTCGCGCGCTCGTGGCCGGGCACGTCGCCGAGCGATTGAAAATATCCGAGTGACAGCGTGTCCGGCGACCAGGAGTAGAGGCGCAGCGTGGGCGTAGCTCCATCGGCTTCGAGCAGGGCTTCGTCGAGCCCCATGTTGAAGCTCGGGTCCGCGCCCCACGTCACGACGAGACGCCACGACTCCACCGCCCCATCCTACCAGTTGCTCGCCGCGCGCCGTGTCGGTCGCGGGCGGTCCGTCCGGTCGAGGGCCTTCAGCTCGCCGCGGCTTCGCGCGCTGCCAGGTAGGTCTCGCACACGATCTCGAGGATCTCGGGACGTTGGTCGGTGGACACTTCGAGGAAGTCGAACTCGGGCAGCTTCTCGAGCCGTTGCGCTTCGCCGATGCCGCCGATGGACAGCACGAGGTCGAGCGTGTGAGCCAGTCGAGCCAGCGCGGCACTGCGCGGGAAGTCGTGGTTGCGCTCGTAGTGATGGTGGCTACCGGCCACGGACACGAGCTCTTCGGGCAGTTTCCAGGCCGCGGCGATGCGCTGGCCGGCGCGCTCGTGCTGCAGGAAGAACACGCGGCCCAGGAGGCACGGTCGGATCTCGATCTTGTCGCGCACTTCGCGCCGCACCGTCTCGAGCAGCGCGACCTTGCCGATGTCGTGCAGGAGCCCGATCAGGAATGCGCGCTCCGGATCCATCCCCAGGCTGGGCGCGATCGCGCGTGCGATCTGAGCGGCCGACTGGGATTGACGCCACACCTCGAGCGCGATGTTGGCCAGTGCCTTGTCGCGCAGGAGCATCGTGCGCATCGACACCGACATGATCATGGACCGCGTGGCGCGCATGCCCATGCGGACGACGGCGTCGCGCAGCGTGGTGCACGGCACCGCGCCGGCGTAGAGGGCGGAGTTCGCGACGCGCAGCATCTCCGACGAGAGCACGGCGTCGTGCGCGATGAGTTCGACGATGTCGGCCACGCTGGCCGAGTTCTTCGAGGTCAGCTCCATCGCCGACATGCTCGTTGCCGCGAGAACGGGCAACACGAGGTCGCCCGTCTCGACCCGGCGCGAAACCGCGCCCAGGATCGCCTCTTCGCGTCCCGTGAGGGTCGCGCTGAAGTGGTCGCGCCCGTCGAGCATCGACAGGAGATCGCTGTTGCACGAAGGCGCGTCGAGGGCCGGAACCGCGCGCGGCGTCGGCAGAGCTCCGGGGATCGAGTCCGGATCGACGTGCTTCTTCTTGCCCGCGGACGCAGTGGTCTGCGCGCGACGCGACGGAGCGGCGGCGACCGAGGACGTGCCGAATCCGAACAGACGCTTCAGGAAGGCCAGCATGCGGGGAGGCGGTCGCGCGGGCCGGTGGACCAAGCGCGGACGACGCGAGGACCTATCGGCAATTCGGCCGGGCGAGTTGAACCCGGCCCCAAGACGTGATCGGTGCCCGCGGGGAATTCCCGGGCGCCGCGCCGCGAAATCGGCGCCACCGGGATCCCTGAGCGCGCAGGTTCGGTTCCGCACGCGCTTTCAGAGGGGCGCTCGCGGCCCTTCGAAATCCCGGGCGTAGGGCGCGGCGCGGGCGGAGTCCGCGGACGACCAGCCGTCGTGCCGACCCCGGGTGCTCGCGCGGCCGCGACGCGATTTCACCCGGGCCGCTCAGCCCGTCGGGTACTCACGGGCGCCCCGCCGCCCAAGCGGCGTCCCTGGAAGCCGTGCAGGATTCGGAGCGCGTAGGCCGTCTCCTCGCCCGCCTTCAAGCCGGCCCGTACGACTCCATCGGCGGGCACGAGCACACGAGGTGCTTGTCGCCGTACGCGTTGTCCACGCGCCCGACCGCCGGCCAGAACTTGGCCTCGCGGGTCCACGGCGCGGGGAACGCCGCGAGCTCGCGTCCGTACCCGTGCGACCAGGAGTCGGAGACGACGTGCGCTTGAGTGTGCGGCGCGTTCTTGAGCGGGTTGTCCACGCGGTCGAGCTCGCCGCGCTCGATCGCGGTCACTTCGGCGCGGATCTGGATCATCGCGTCGACGAATCGGTCGAGCTCGGCCAGGCTCTCGCTTTCGGTCGGTTCGACCATGAGCGTGCCCGCGACCGGCCAGCTCATCGTCGGCGCATGGAAGCCGTAATCCATGAGGCGCTTCGCCACGTCCTCGACCTCGACGCCGGCCGACTTCAGCGGACGGCAATCCAGGATGCACTCGTGCGCCACGAGTCCGTCGGCGGCGCGGTAGAGGATCGGGTAGATCGACTCGAGTCGCTTGGCGACGTAGTTCGCGTTCAGGATCGCGACCTGCGTGGCCTGCTTCAGCCCGTCGGGACCCATCATCGCGATGTACATCCACGAGATCGGCAGGATGCTCGCGCTGCCCCACGGCGCGGCCGAGATCGGACCGATCGCGTGCTGACCGCCGGTCGTCGCGTTCGGATGCCCGGGCAGGAACTCCGCGAGGTGCTTCGCGACGCAGATCGGGCCCATTCCGGGACCGCCGCCGCCGTGCGGGATGCAGAACGTCTTGTGCAGGTTCAGGTGGCAGACGTCGGCGCCGATGTCGCCCGGCCGGCACAAGCCGACCTGCGCGTTCATGTTCGCCCCGTCCATGTACACCTGACCACCGTGGCGGTGCACGATCGCGCAGATCTCGGCCACGCTCGCCTCGAAGACGCCGTGCGTCGAGGGGTACGTGATCATCAGCGCGGCGAGCCGGGCGGAGTTGGCCTCGGCCTTCTTCTGCAGATCCGCGACGTCGACGTTGCCTTGCTCGTCGCACTCGACGACGACGACCTTCATGCCGGCCATCACGGCACTCGCGGGATTCGTGCCGTGGGCCGAGTGAGGGATCAGGCACACGTCGCGTTGCGGCGCGCCGCGATCCTGGTGGTAGGCGCGGATGACTTGGAGCCCGGCGTACTCGCCCTGGCTGCCGGCGTTGGGTTGCAGCGACGTGCTCGCGAACCCGGTGATCTCGGCCAGCCACGACTCGAGATCGGAGAAGAGACGCTGGTAGCCCTTCGTCTGCGACGCGGGCGCGAACGGGTGCATGCGCCCGAACCCGGGCTCGGTGACGGGCAGCATCTCGGCCGCGGCATTCAGCTTCATCGTGCACGACCCGAGCGGGATCATGGAGTGCACGAGCGAGAGGTCCTTCGCCTGGAGCGCGTGCAGGTAACGCATCATCTCCGTCTCGGAGCGATGCCTGTGGAAGACCGGGTGCGTGAGGATCTCGCCCCGGCGCGCGTGAGCCCCGAGGTCGGGCGCCTGCGTGCGCGCGGAGAGCCGTTCGATCTCGTCCAGGGGGACTTCGCGTCCGGCGAAGATGGTGTAGAGGTCGGCGATGTCGCCGAGCGTCGTGGTCTCGTCGAGCGCGATGCCGACGCCGTCCTCGTACGCGCGCAGGTTCACGCGCTTCGCCTCGGCCGCGCGCAGCACGCGGCGCAGCTCGGAGTGCGTGAAGTCGACGCGCAGCGTGTCGAACACGATCCCGGGGCGGACCTTGCCGCTCGTCGTGCGCACGGCTTCGGCGAGCGTCGCGGTCAGGTGACGGACACGGCGCGCGATGCGCTCGAGGCCTTCGGGCCCGTGGTAGACGGCGAAGCAGCCGGCCATCACGGCGAGCAGTACCTGCGCCGTGCAGATGTTGCTGGTGGCCTTCTCGCGGCGGATGTGCTGCTCGCGCGTCTGCATCGCGAGGCGCAGCGCACGGCGGCCGTGCTTGTCGATCGACACGCCCACGAGTCGGCCGGGGAGGCTGCGCTTCCAGGCCTCGCGGGTGGCGAGGAACGCGGCATGGGGACCGCCGAATCCCAGCGGGACGCCGAAGCGCTGCGTGTTGCCGACCGCGACGTCCGCGCCCCAGGCAGCGGGCGGCTCGAGGAGGACGAGCGAGAGCGGATCGCAGGCGGCGATCACGTGGCAACCGGCGGCGTGCGCGCGCTCGGCGAAGCCGCGCAGGTCGCGGACGACGCCGTCGGTCGCCGGATGCTGCACGAGCGCGCCGAAGTAGCGTCCGTCGGTGAAATCGTGCGTGAGCGGATCGCCGAGCTCGATCTCGAAGCCGAGCGGCAGGGCACGCTGGCGCACGACCTCGATCGTCTGCGGATGGCAGGCCGCGTCGACGAAGAAGGCGTTCGCGCTCTTCGACTTGGCGACGTCGTGCACGAGCGCCATGGCTTCGGCGGCGGCGGTGCCCTCGTCGAGCATGGACGCGTTCGCGATCTCGAACCCGGTGAGGTCCGCGACCATCGTCTGGAAATTGAGCAGCGCTTCGAGGCGGCCTTGCGAGATCTCGGCCTGGTAGGGCGTGTACTGCGTGTACCAGCCCGGGTTCTCGAGGACGTTGCGCAGCACGACCGGCGGCGTGACCGTGTCGTGGTAGCCCTGGCCGATGTAGGTGCGGAACACCTGATTTTGGCCGGCGATCTTGCGGATCTCGGCGAGGGCGTCGCGCTCGGAGAGCGCCGCGGGGAGCGCGAGTTCGCGCTTCATCCGGATCGCGGCTGGAACCGCGGCGTCGGCGAGAGAGGACAGCGAGGTGTGGCCGACGACGGCGAGCATCGCCGCGATGTCGGCCTCGCGCGGCCCGATGTGGCGATCGGCGAAGCGGTCTTGCGCGAGTCCGAGCTGCGGAGTGGGGCGGATCGACATGGGGGTGGGGGGCTTGTCCGTGTGCGTGATCGGAGTCATGTCGGGGGTCCAGTCGGGCGATGTCCGCCCTCTCGTCGTGGAATCGGCGCGCGCGCGGCGCAGGGGCTCTCGATGTCATTCGGCGCGCGAGAGATGGACCCGAGCGTGTCGGTGTGTCACCGGGTCCTCTCGTTCGATGTCGGGGGCGCGCCAGCCGCGGCACACATCACGTCAGGAGCAGCTCGGAGTCCGTATCGCAGTCATGGATGACGCGGCGCGGAAGCGGCGCCACATGGATCCGGAGCGCATGGGCCGGGCTTCTCCACGCGCTCGCAGTGCTTCTCATCCGTGCATGTTCTCGGTGCATGTTCTCGGTGCTTCTTCTCAGTGCATGTTCTCAGTGCTTCTTCTCAGTGCTTCTTCTCAGCCAAGAAGCGCTCGTAGCCGGGCGCGTCCATCATCTTGGGCATGTCCTTCGAGTTCGGCCGGATCTTGACCAGCCAGCCC
>Ga0105044_10000592_pt1 | contig 44922 bp, 39 predicted proteins | sample MAT01_FD_78092 | JGI IMG/M metagenome (GOLD analysis project Ga0105044, IMG submission 78092) | Freshwater microbial communities from Lake Fryxell liftoff mats and glacier meltwater in Antarctica - MAT-01 | ecosystem: Environmental > Aquatic > Freshwater > Ice > Liftoff microbial mat | place...
CCTGCGGGCGCTGGCAGGCTTGACGCGAGATCCGGGCCTGGCGCAACAGGCATTGGATCAGATCACGGCGGCCGGGGCGCAGATGCGCGAGGGCGGTCATCTGCCCCATGCCGACTTATACGCCAGACAAATCCCCGTCGCGCAAGCGCTCCTCGACGAACTCCGCCGCCGGTAGGTCGGGGCCTGCCCCGACTCGCCGCCGCCCGGGAGTCGGGGTTTCCCCCGACCTACGCGTCGGCCTCCGCCGCTTCCGCCGCTGCGTCCGGGTCGGTCACTTCGGTCCGGGTCAGGGTGATGCCCTTTTTCGCCAGCCGCTTCATGAAGCCGCGGGCCAGTTGCATCCGGGTCTTTTTCGCCTCTTTCCACGCCGCCTTGCGGGCTTCGGCGTCTTTGGGCATGTCGGTGCCCATCGAGGCCAGCCACAGCGCGTGGGCGACATCGTTGGTCAGCCGCACTTCGGGGTCGGCCTTGCGGTTCTTGCCGGGTTCGGTGGTTGCGTCGCTCATGTCGTTCTCCGATTCGCGATGGTTTCTGGTTTGACCCCTTCACTGTTAAACCAATGGAAACCGCGTGAACATGGTGGAAACCCACCCGCCACCCGCGCCACCAATGACTAAAGGATGAAATCGGCGGCGGTGAGCGTATGTATCCCGGTCAGTTCGATCTGCAGATCGGCCCTGGCATTGCCATCGACATCAACCTGTATAAGCGTGCGGTTCTGCGACCCGTCTTTCACCACCCGCAGTTCCCCGGCATGGCCGGAAAACAATCCGGTCAGTACCAGCACGAACGCCTGATCGCCCGCCAGATGCGTGTCAGCATCCAGCGCCGCCAGGTCGATGCGGTCGCGCCCCGGGGTGAAATCGGCGATGGTATCGGTGCCATCGGGACGAAAGGTGCTGTCGCTCAGCCGGGCAAAGATAAAGGTGTCGGCCCCGTTGCCGCCGCGCAGCTGGTCTGCCCCTTTGCCCCCGATCAGCTGGTCCCGGCCATTCTGCCCGTCCAGCCGGTCATCGCCGCCACGACCCGTAAGCCGGTCTGCCCCGTTGCAGCCGAAAAAGCGGTTGGTGCTGCCGTTGCCTGCCAGGCTATCGTTGCCCGCGGTGGCAAAGAACTGTTCGATCCCGTCATAGCCATCACCGGCTGCCAGACCGGTATTGCGCTCTTCATGCTTGAGATCCAGCCGGACTGGCGGTTGCAACCCAAGCGATGCGGCGGGTGCCGGGCTGGTGAATCGCACGGTATCAAGCCCGTTGCCGCCCATGATCCAGTCGGCACCTGACGAGCCGAAGATCACATCGTTGCCGGATGCCCCGATCTGGAAATCGCTGCCCGCCGTGCCTGCCAGCCTGACGCCGCGCCCGTCCAGCAGCCCCGCCTGCCGCGACATCGCGACAAGCGCCTGCAGCGGGAAATCCGCGATGGTCAGCGCGGTGCGGGACCAGCTGGTCAGCACCAGTTGCTCGGCACCGAACTGCAGCACGCAGCCATCGACCGTGCTGGTCAGCGTGGCTTGCCCGGCGCTGTAGAACATCGGCCAGCCCGACAGATCCAGCTGGTCAATCCCCGGCTGGAAATCCAGGATCTGATCGCTTTGGCCATCATAGCTCAGCACAAAGATGTCGGCGCCCTGCCCGCCGGTCATCTGGTCGATCCCGGCGCCATCCATCAGGATATCGGCACCAAGGCCGCCCGAAAGCTGATCGGCACCGCCGTTGCCATCCAGCAGATCGTCAAATCCGGTGCCGGTCATCACCTCGCCACCGCCGCCGCCAGTCTGTACAGCGCCCATGGATGCCAGATTAATGCGGAACTGGCAGATCCCGGCTTCGGTCTGCGAACCGGTGAAGATCTGGATCTCGGATCCGACCACCGCCGCCGTGATCGCGGTGACATTGTCGAGCAGCATCGAGGCGCTGTCTGCCAGCGACCCCACCAGCAAAAGCCGCCCCCCCGGCAACAGGGTAAACAGCGACATCCCGTCATCGGCCCCGGCAGCCAGCACAAACACCCTGCCCGCCGCCGTCACGGTTTCCAGCACGCAGGCCCCGGCAAAGCGGGTATCAAGACTGTCGGTGATGTGATCCACCACCCGCATCGCGCCGGAATCGGATATCCGCACCACGCTCAATGACGACGACCCTGCGGCAGCCACGATCACAAAGGTTTCCCCGTTTACCGTCACCGCTTTCAGCGCCGACGGCATGGATACCGCCAGTTGATGCCGGGCATCCAGCACATCGGCGGCCAAAAGGCTGCCATTCGCACCGATCTGAAAGCTCGCCAGACCGTTTTCGCCGGCCGAAGCCGAAATCAGCAGGTTTGCGCTGCCGACCCGCACCGACACCAGCGCCGACACATCGGCAAGTGGCAGGGTTGGGCTGTCTGTCATGACCGCCTGTGGCACCAGGACGGAACTGCCGGACAACTGATAGGAGACAATCCCGGCTGACCCGTTGACCCCGGCATAAACATAGGTGCCGCTGGGCAGCGTGACCGCCAGCATTGTCACCAGATCGCCGGTAAAGCCATTGTTGCGGATATATATCGGGGTTCCGGCTGTGCCGCCGCTGGTGGCGGTATCGGCCTCTGCCAGCATGTCGGCCAGCCGGGTCAGTGACAACTGGATCGTGCTGCCGCCAAATGATACATTGGAATAGGCGGTCGAATTGGTGGCATAGGCCGCCTGTGCCTGAAACTGCGCCTGCCAGCCTTGCTGCAGGGCAAAGCTGCTGATGCCACCAAGCGCGCCGCTGGCGCTGTGCAGAACCGCCGTGCCGCCGGTCGGAATGATCTGGAGGTCATAGATCCCCGACAGATAGGCCATCGTGCCGCCGGTCAATGTGGCGACATGCTGCAAACCAGCCATGAAGTACCCCGGAGCCCACGCCCCCACGTGTCAGGCCACGGTGGCGGTGGGGGGTGGGGAGCGGTTGGCCCCAATGTGGCAGGGCTGCGTCTTTTGGGAAGAATTGTGCGGAATTGGTGCCGGATCGCGGCGGCCCCGGCAGAGGTGCGGGGGTTTCACACCGCCGGGGTCGCCGTGCGACCCTCCCCCGCGGGATACTTGTGAACAGAAAATGTGGCGGGATCGTCCGTATGGGGGATCAGGGGGCGGCGATCAGGCTGGCGAGATAGGCGGCGACATCGTCGGACTTTTTGGCAAGCTTGAAGACCATCTTGCCCTTTGCCCCTTCGTCGCCAAGATAGGTTTTCAGAAAGGCCGCGGGATCCTGGATATAGCTGGAAAGTTGCGCCTCATCCCAGATCAATCCCTTTTGCCCGGCTGCAATCAGTGCTTCGCCATATTTGAAATCGGCAAATGTACCGGCACTGCGGCCGATGACGCCGAACAGGTTGGGGCCGACTTTGCCGCCCTTGACGATCGCGGTGCCATCGGCTGCCGTGATCGAATGGCAGGCCTTGCATTTGTTGAACTCCTTTTCACCTATGGCCACGTCGCCTGCGGCAAGGGCTGGGCTTGCAAGGCAGGCGATGGCAAAGGCAAGGGCTGTACGGGACATTTGGTCAACTCCGGTTGCGCAGATTTTCGGGCCACTATCTGCCGCTGCCACGGTGGCGTCAAACCCCCGGGGCAGCGGCACCGCGCCGCATGGGCTCGGCAGCGCCGCAGGCTGCAAGTATCGCTGAACGGCAAAAACCCCCGGGGCCACGAATGGCGGATCAGGCACAGCACTATTGCGGGGCATTTTCACCCGGGGACCGGGGGGCGCAGATGATACCCGCATGGATCAATGGCGAACTGGTTCCGGTGGACAAGCTGGCAGCCCACCGGCAGGCGCTGCGGCACCCGGCGGTTTTCGTGTTTGTTGCCGGGCCGCAGGGTATCCTGATCCAGCGGCGCGCTCTGGCGAAATACCATACGCCGGGGCTGTGGGCCAATGCCTGCTGCACCCACCCGATGTGGGGCGAGGCAACGGCAGACTGTGCAAGGCGGCGGCTGGCCGAGGAACTGGGGATCGGCGGGCTGGCGCTGCGCCACCGCGGTCAGGTGGAATATCGCGCCGATGTTGGTGGCGGCATGGTGGAGCATGAGCTGGTGGAGGTCTTTGCCGGCCGTGCCGCCGTTGCCCTGCCGATGGCACCGGATCGGGCGGAGGTGATGGCCGTGCGCTGGATCGCCTTGCCGGACCTGCTGGCGGAAATCGCGGCGGCATCGGAACGATTCACTCCCTGGCTGCGGATCTATCTGGCACATCATGCCACGCAGATCCTCCGCGAAGGCCCGGAACAGGGGTGAGGCAGATGCAACCCGACCATCAACGGCTGATCGACGCCGAAACCTGGGCGTTCATCCGTCGCACCGATGAATACGACCCGCCCGATGCCGTGGACCTGAGCATTGCGAAACAGCGGCATGTTCATGACCGGATGTGCCGCCCCTTTTTCCGCGGCTGTCCGCTGGGCGTGGTGGCCCATGACACGCTGTTGCCGCATGCAGCGCCCTGACCCCGCTTCTCTCACCCCGGGCGAGAGCGGGGAGCGGGCAAGCAACGCTCAGTTCCGCGCGCTTGCCATCCGGCGTGTGGCGACCACCCGCTCCAGCCAGCCAGCCAGCCGGGCTGCGTGCGGCGACATTTTACACCCCCATCACCAGTTCGCCAACCGGCGGCTTTTCGGCGTGGTCGATGCCGCGCACCGATACCGGCGCGCGGGTGTAATCCTGCGCCGGTGCCCCGATGATCTGCGCCACTTCGCCATATTCGACCATCTTGCCATGGCGCAGCACCATGATGTGATCCGACACCTGCGCCACCACCGCCAGATCATGGGTGATATGGAGCGCGGCAACCCCGGTGTCGCGGATCGCTTCCTTGATTGCGGCCAGAACCTCGATCTGGGTGGTGACATCCTGCGCCGTGGTCGGTTCGTCAAATGATCCAGATGCGGCCTTCACCGCGCAACCGCGCCGCCTCGACTTAATCCACCACGCTGTTACCCACCGCCACGGCGCGCGACATCCGGAACACCCGGGTGGCATCCAGCAGGCCCATCACCAAGACCAGCGTCAGCATGGTAACCGGCATCGCCGACAGCACCACCAGCGCAAAGATCAGCGAAGGGATCGACATCATCAGATCGACGAACCGCGACAGCACCTGATCGACCCAGCCGCCCGAAACGGCGGCGGTAGAGCCCAGGATCGACCCGGTGGTGAAACCAAGGATGGTTGCCGCCGTTGCCACGCAGATCGAGACCTGCCCGCCATGGATCATCCGGCTGAGAAGGTCGCGGCCGGTTGAATCGGTGCCCGGAAGATGCGTCGCCGACCACGGCGCCCACACATCGCCGACCGCCTCGGCCATGCCATAGGGGGCAATCCATGCGGCAAGGATCGCCGCCAGAAAACAGGTGGCGGTAAAGACCAGACCGATCATGGCGGACAGTGGCGGGCGGCTCATGTCGGATGCCCGCTCATTTCGGATGCCGCAGGCGCGGGTTGGCGAGGATCGACACCACATCGGCGATCAGGTTCAGCCCGATGGAAACGGCGGCAAATACCAGCCCGCAGGCCTGCACCACCGGCACATCGCGTTTGGAAACATGGTCCACCGGATATTGCCCCATACCGGGATAGACAAACACCACCTCCACCTCCATCATGCCGACCACCAGATAGGCCAGGTTGATCGTCACCATATTGGCCACCGCCCGCCGCGTTGGGAAAGGCGTGGCGGGCAATCACCAGAAACCGCCGCAAGCCCCTGAGTTCGGCGGTTTCGATACAGGCAGACTGCATCACGTTCAGGATTGCCGCCCTTGTCATCCGCATCATGTGGCCCAGCACCAGCACCACCACCACCACCAGCACCAGCACCGGCAGCGAAATGGCATGGAGCTTTTCAAGAAACCCCATGCCGTCATGCACCGTCGCCAGCGACGGCAACCAGCGTAACTGCACGGCGAAGAAGAACGCCATGATATAGCCCGGCAGGAATTCGGGAACCGAGACAGTGGCGAGGGCTGTCCCCGCAATCAGCTTGTCGGGCCAGCGGCCCTGATAGCGCACCGCGATCAGGCCGAGAAGGATTGCCAGCGGCGGCATCCCGTCCATCAGACAGGCGCGTCAAGCCGGATCGGCCTCTACCCCGGTGCCGATGCCCTTCAGCCAGCGGTCCCGCCAACGCAGCGCTTCTAGCGGAAAACCGATGCGCGGCTCCGGCACGGCAAAATGCGGGTACTTGTCCACCCACGGCCCGACGATCCCTTTGACCGGGGCCGACAGGTTCGCCATCAGCGCCGGAACCGCGTTCTTGTAACTGTCGCACCAGCCGCCAACCGTCGGCACCGCCGCCTTGATCGCAGAGTAATCCTCGCACACCGAGCCAGGCTGCCAACAGCCATCGCGGCGCTGATGGCGCAGGCACAACTCGGGCAGAAACGGCTCAATATCCAGCCGCTTCAGCCAGCGTTCCCGCCACGAATTGCCCGCCTGATCACGATCATGTCTGACAAAGTCATCATCGTGATCGGGTTTATTGGTGGTCGCGTGACGATCGAGGAACACCGGAAACCACTTTTCCTCGTCACGCTCCAGCGCCGGGTCGGGCGACCGCGAGGAATAGGCCCACATGGTGGCCCCCCCGCCAAGGGTTTCGTTCGGCAGGCAGCCGCCCTTGTCGTGGATATCATCGTGATAGCGGTCTATCGTCGAACACGGCGTGATGATCGCATGCAGCGCCGGGGTTGCAGCGCCGCGACCTGCAGACTGTTGAACCCGCCCCAACTTATCGCCGTGATCCCAACCGCGCCGCTGCACCACGGCTGCGACGCGATCCAGGCAATCACCTCGCGGGCATCGCTGAGTTGCCGAGGGGAATATTCATCGGCCATCAGCCCTTCGCTGTCGCCATTGCCGCGAATGTCGACCCGCAGGCAGGCATAGCCGTGACCGGCAAGGTAGGGGTGGGTCAGCGCAGCGCGCCACGGTGCCATCGCGTTTGCGATAGGGCAGGAATTCCAGCACCGCAGGCACCGGCGTCGCCCTATCCGGCAACCAGACCCGCGCCGACAGCCGGGTGCCATCGGGCATCATGATCCCGATGTCGGGGTGTTCGGTGACGGAACGGGGAAAGCTTGAGACGGTCTGCAACGGACGCTCCGGTTTTGGCCCATCGGGGCGGAGCGGCGGCGGTTTGTCCAGCCTGATCGCGGCACGGGGCGGCATCAGGCGACAAAGTGGCGGGCGTAATTGAAGCGGGCGCAGTTGGGGGACTGCGCCCGCAGACCGGAAACGCCGGGGCTAGTTTGCGACGGGGGCGAAACCGGTAACGTGGATCAGATCGTCGGTGCCATAGTCGTCGAGCTTGTCCATGGCGCTGTCGTCCGAATGCTGGATGGAAACACAGGCGCTCAGCCCATCGGCGGCAAAGATGAAGCCGGTGGGCTCTGCGCTGGTATCCTTGACCGACAGGATCTTGATGCAGCCATCGGTCTTGTCGTTGCGGTCGGCACCATCGGGCAGGCAGGCCCAGATATCGCCGTTCGGATGGTCTTCGATCACATAGACATTGCCGGTGCCGGGCTGGAATTCCAGATTGTCGGCCGGATTGAAATCGGCATCGCCTTCGATGAAGCGGGTGACAAGGGTGGTCAGGTCGATCTTGCCTTCGGCATCGGCTACCGGGACCTCTGCCGGGGTAGCATCAACCACGCACATCACTTCGGAATAGTTGCCGCCGCCTTCGTTGCCGGTGGCGGTAAGGCAGAACCGGCTGCCTTCGCCGCTGTAGGCCGGATCGTCGTGCAGATCCTCGGGTCGGTAGTAGCCGGTGGCACCCTTGGCATCGGCTTCGGCGCGGGCGTTGGCGGGATCAACTTCGACCCATCCGGCATTGCCGACTTCGCAGCCCTGACCGAACTGGATCTTGCCCCTGACGCAGGACACCTGCATCGCATAGGTCTTGCCATCGACATAGGGCGAGGCATCCAGCGCGGTGATCGGGCCGGTGGCGGCGGTGGCCGGGATGAATTTGAAGATTGCGCCGCCGTCGGCATCGGCTGCATCGGTGCCGGGGCGCAATTCGTCACCGGCATAGACCATGCCAGAGGGCAGCGCCGCGATGCCTTCCCATGCCATGGTCGGCAGCGCCATGCGGCGGACGACGGCGGCAGGATCGGTGGTTTCACCGGTGTCACGGTTGGTGATGGTGATGGCATCGGTGATCGCCAGCGGGTTCAGAATCTCATAGGTGCCGCCCCGGTCATCCTCTTGGGTGAACAGCACGGTGCCCCAGGCGGTGGTGCGGATGCCATCGCAGGAATTGGTGCCGCGCACGATGGTTTCCACCGTGCCATCGGCCAGGGAAATGCGCTGAACGGCAGGGTTCAACTTGCCGGGGGCGATCTCTTCCAGGTCGCCCTCGATGCAGCCGATCAGGTGGGTGGGATTTTCAACCGGGTAAAGGGCCACCATATCCAGACTGTCAGCCGCCGCGCGGGTGACGAATTCGGCGGTCAGGCCATCGGCCAGTGCCACCTGGTCGGCAGCGATCTGGGAGGCAAGGCGGTAGCCTTCTTCGGCCGAGGTCGAAGCAGTTGCCGCCAATGGCGCTGTGATGCCGAACAGTTCGGCCGACTTGGCCGCCAGCATGGCCTCGACATCAACACCGAAATTACCGGCAAAAGCCGGCAGGCCCGAGGCAGCGCAGACAAGCGCCAGGAGAACAGAGGGTTTCATGATGATCCCTTTCGAATTGGCAGCAGATGGATCCTGTTACGCGGATTCTGGCACGGGTCTGTTTCAGTTTGACGACAAATTTCTGACAAAAGGCAGCCGCAGTCTTGCCACGAACCGGCCAAACCGTCTGGAAAGGGTCGTTGCCGGAACAGTGCCGTGAACCGGTTCAGGTGACATCAGTTGATGAACAGGGGGCACGGGATGGCACAGCCGAACATTCTGATCGTGATGGTCGATCAGCTGAACGGAACGCTGTTTCCTGATGGCCCGGCCCCGTGGCTGCACGCCCCGAACCTGAAAGCGCTGGCGGCGCGTTCGGTGCGGTTTGCCAACAGCTATACCGCCTCGCCGCTGTGCGCCCCGGCCCGGGCCAGCTTCATGTCGGGCCAGTTGCCCAGCCGTACCGGGGTCTATGACAACGCCGCCGAGTTCGCCTCGTCAATCCCGACCTATGCCCACCACCTGCGCCGCGCCGGGTATCAGACCTGCCTCAGCGGCAAGATGCACTTTGTCGGCCCCGACCAGTTGCACGGGTTCGAACAGCGGCTGACCACCGACATCTATCCCGCCGATTTCGGCTGGACCCCGGATTATCGCAAACCGGGGGAGCGGATCGACTGGTGGTACCACAATCTGGGGTCGGTCACCGGGGCCGGGGTGGCGGAAATCACCAACCAGTATGAATATGATGATGATGTGGCGCATCAGGCCTGCCAGAAGCTGTACGACCTGTCGCGCGGTGCCGATGCGCGGCCATGGTGCCTGACGGTCAGCTTTTCCCACCCGCATGATCCCTATGTCGCGCGGCGGAAATACTGGGACCTGTATGACGGGTGCGCCCATCTGGCCCCGGAGGTGCCGCCCATCCCCTATACGGCGCAGGACCCCCACGCCCAGCGCCTGATGGATGCCTGCGACTGGCGGGCTTTTGACCTGACACCGGCGCAGGTGGCGCGGGCGCGACGCGGCTATTTTGCCAATATCTCGTATGTCGACGACAAGATCGGTGAGGTGTTGGCGGTGCTGGAGGCAACGAGGCAAGAAGCGATCGTGGTGTTCGTATCGGATCACGGCGACATGCTGGGGGAACGCGGGCTGTGGTTCAAGATGAACTTTTTTGAAGGATCGGCCCGGGTGCCGATGATGATCGCGGCCCCGGGGCTGGCCCCGCATCTGGTGGAGGTGCCGGTGTCGACGATCGATCTGGTGCCGACGCTGTGTGAACTGGCCGGGGTCAGCCTGGCCGAGGTGGCACCCTGGACCGATGGCACCAGCCTGGTGCCGTTGGCAATGGGGCAGGGGCGGTTTGAACCGGTCCGGATGGAATATGCTGCCGAGGGCACGATTGCCCCGATGGTGGCGCTGCGGCAGGGGCCGTGGAAATACATCCGCTGTGCCGCCGATCCCGACCTGTTGTTCAATCTTGACGAAGACCCGCAGGAGCGGATCAACCGGGCGGGTGATCCGGCGGCTTTGGCGGCCTTGCAGAGCCTGCGCGAACAAGTGGCAGCGCGCTGGAACCTTGCAGCGTTTGATGCAGACGTCCGGCAAAGCCAGGCGCGGCGCTGGGTGGTGTATCAGGCGCTGCGCAACGGCAGCTATTTCCCATGGGACTATCAGCCGCTGCAGCAGGCATCGGAGCGCTACATGCGCAACCACATCGACCTGAACCTGCTGGAAGAAAGCAAGCGGTTCCCACGCGGGGAATGACCAGGCCGCACAGCCGGAATTTGAAAAATTCCGGGCAAAATCCTTTCAGGATTTTTTCTCCTGTTGCTGCGGCTGGTCAAGTTTGCGGAACGGGCCAAAGGCGGTCAGCACCTCGATCTCGCCTTCTATCGCCGCCCGTTCGGCCTCCAGATAGCGGGCAATTGCATCGCGGAACTCCGGATCGGCGATCCAGTGCAGCGAGTGGACCGGCACCGGCAGATAGCCGCGCGCCAGCTTGTGTTCGCCCTGCGCCCCGGCCTCGACCCGCGAGAGGCCATGCGAAATCGCATAGTCGATGGCACGGTAGTAGCACAGTTCGAAATGCAGGCAGGGATGGTCCTCGATGGCCCCCCAATAGCGGCCATAAAGCGTGTCGCGGCCAATGAAATTCAGTGCTCCGGCCACGGGCCTGCCGTCTCGCAGCGCCAACACCAGCAAAATGTCCTGCCGCAGGCATTCCTGTGCCCGGTCGAAGAACGCGCGGGTCAGATAGGGGGTACCCCATTTGCGCGACCCGGTGTCCTGATAGAACTCCCAGAAAGCGTCCCAGTGCTGTGGTTTGATCGCGTCGCCAGTCAGGCTGTTGATCTCGCCGCCGAAGCCTGCCGCCGTCTCGCGTTCCTTGCGAATGTTCTTGCGCTTGCGCGACGACAGTTGCTCCAGAAAGCCGTCAAAGCCGGAATAGCCGGGGTTTTCCCAATGGTATTGTTGGGTGACGCGGTGCAGCAGCCCCATCCTGGCCCCCGCCACAGCCTCGGCTTCCGGACAAAAGGTCACGTGCACCGACGACAGGCGGCCATCGCTGGCCAGTTGCACCATGCCTTGCAGCAGCGCGGCACTGCCCGCCGCCTCGAACCCCGGCCGGGTCAGGAACCGCCGCCCGGTCGCCGGTGTAAAGGGCACTGCGCATTGCAGTTTCGGATAATAGCGCCCGCCGGCGCGTTGCCATGCCTCTGCCCAGTTGAAATCAAAGATATATTCGCCCTGGCTGTGGCTTTTGGCATAAAGGGGTGCCACCGCGATCACCTGCCCGCCCTGTCGTGCTGCCAGATGCCGTGGCGACCAGCCGGAGCCGGGGCCGACCGAGCCGGAGCTTTCCAGCGCCAGCAGAAAGCGGTGGGTGGTAAAGGGGTCAATGGCCCGGCCCGTCGCCGCCTCGGGGCAGGCGCAGCTGTCCCAGTCCGCGGCGCTGATGGCCGACAAGTGCGGGTATGACGTGATGTCGATAGGTGAATTTGGCATTGCGGGTGATTGCCTGCGTCAGATCGTCATCAGTCACGGCGTCATCAGTCACTGGGTCAGCTTGGCGCGGTATCCCTCGAAGGTGATGTTGTCGGCAAAACGGCGCGCCTTCGCTTCGGCGGCAGGGCTGCGGATCGTCCAGCACAGGATGGTGGCCCCCTGAGCTTTCAGCGCCGCAACCCGGGGGCGGTTCAGATCTGCGGCCTCGTGGGAGATGAAGCTGCTGCTTGTAGGTGTGTAATCCGGGATATCGCGGAGGTGGTTGCAGGTTTCCGCGGCAAGCCGCGCATAGTCCTCAGGCCGATACGCGCCGGTGGTCAGGCCGCGTGGCACCTCTGGCGCAAGGCGCGCCAAATGGGCCAGGCAATGCGGGTTGAAAGACATCACGGCAACCGGGCCGCTGTAGCCCGCCAGGGTTGCCGCAACCGCTGCTTCAAGAATGCCCGGGGTGGCGGCCATGGTGGCCAACCCCTCCTTGATCTCGATCAGCACCGGGACCCGTCCGCGCACCTGTTCCAGCACCTGCGCCAGTGTCGGAATTGCCTCGCCACTGCCTTTGAGCCGGATCCCCGTCAGGTCCACCGCCGTTTTTGCGGCCAGCGGGCCGATGCCGGTGCTGACACGATCAAGATCACCGTCGTGAAACACCATGGCCACGCCGTCGGCTGAGCGCTGCACATCCAGTTCGATGCCATAGCCGCCCTGTACCGCAGCCAGAAAGGCAGACAGCGAATTTTCGGGGCGGTTTGCGGCCAGATCATGCAGGCCGCGGTGGGCAATCGGGGCGGCAAGAAAGGCCTGCGGCAGTGGCACGGCCTGCGGTACCGACTGCATCAGCGCACCTCAAAGATGGCTTCGATTTCAACCGCAACGCCCAGCGGCAGCGACGGGGCCGAAACCGCCGACCGCGCATGACGGCCGGCCTCACCAAACACCGCTACCAGAAAATCGGAACAGCCGTTGATGACTTTTGGCTGATCGGTGAAGTCGGGCGTGGAATTGACAAAGCCGGTCAGTTTGACCACCCGCACCACCCGGTCAAGATCGTCGCCACAGGCGTGCCGGACCTGTGCCAGCAGCGACAGGGCACAGCAGCGCGCCGCCTCGGCTCCGGCGGCAACTTCCATGTCATCGCCCAGCCGTCCCCGGATGAAGGCACCGTTCTTCTGGCTGACCTGACCGGAGACAAAGACCAGTGCACCGCTTTGCACAAAGGGCACATAAGTCGCTGCGGGGGCGGGCGGATCGGGCAGCACCACGCCAAGTTCTGCCAGCCGCTGTGCGATTGTTCCAGTCATGGTGCCTCCACTGATTTTGACGCAGGCTACCCCGGAGTACGCACAACCGGAACCCCTGTTCCGGTTGCAATTGCCGCCGCAGCCGTCAACTTTCGCGGAAAGCGTGGCGGAAATAGTCGGTGAAGGGCTGGATCAGATATTCCAGCGGGGTGTGATCGGTGGTGCGGATGAAAGCCTGCACCGGCATGCCCGGAATCAGGGCCTCGCCAAGCTTTTCGGCCTCTCCCGGGTTCAGGATGATCTCGGTCCGGTAAAAGCTGATGCCGCGATTCTGATCGGTAAAGGCGTCGGCAGAAATGCGGGTTACGGTCCCAATCACCTCGGGTGCGATGCGGGCGTTGAAGGTGGGGAACAGCAGCCGGACCTCCTGCCCCTCATGCACCTCATTGATGCTGAGCGGATCGACATGGACGGTGATCACCAGTGGCCGGTCCTGCGGCACCAGATACATCAGCGGATCGGCGGGGCGCACGACGGAGCGCGGCGTTGTCACCTGCAGGCCATAGACGATGCCAGACACCGGCGCCCGGATTTCCAGCCGCGCCACCTGTTCGCTGAGCGCGCGCCGCCGCTCTGCCAGTTCCAGTTGCTTGTAGCCCAGATCGCGCAACTGTGTTTGCGAATCCTCGCGCCGCGCCGCCGTCAGTTTCAGAATCTCGATGCCGATCTCGGTCATCCGCCCCTGCGCTTCGGCCGTGCTGGCGGTCAGTTCGCCCAGTGATCCCGCCAGCCGCGCATCCTCGCGCTTCAGAGCCAGAACCCGGCTGGCTTCGGCCAGCCCCTTGTCCAGCAGATTTTGCTGGTTCACCAGTTCCTGCCGGATCAGATCCAACTGGATATCCAGCGCCGATTTTTGCGCGGCCACGCCGTCGATCTGGCTGGCAATCTGGGATTTGCGTTCATCCAGTGCCTTGATCTGTTCGCCCAGCGTCACTGCCCGCGCCTCGAACAGCCGCTGCTGGCCATCGATCTGGCCGGCAATTTCGGGGTGGGATGCGGCGGCTGCCATGATCTCTGCCGGATAGGTGATGGCGGTTTTGTCGTCGCGCTCGGCTTCCAGCCGCCCCTGCCGGGCCTGCAGCTCGAAATACTGGCCTTCGACGATCGAAAGCTCTGACCCAAGCAACCCGCCATCCAGCCGCACCAGCGGATCTCCGGCGGCGACAAGCTGGCCTTCCTTGACCAGTATCGCCTCGACCACACCGCCGTCAGGGTGCTGCACGACCTGGCGGTTCTGCTCGACCTCCAATTGACCGGGGGCGATAACGGCACCGGACAGCGTGGTAAACACGCTCCAGACCCCGAACCCGCCGACCAGAACCAGCATTGCCAGCCATCCGGTCACCAGTGGCCCGCGCGCCGACCATGTGCGCGGCGGCGAAGGCGGTGCGCCGGTGGTGGCCATCGGCTGAATGCGGGCGGGCAGGGGTATTTGCCCGGTGGTGGCTGGCAAGGTGTTGGTTTCCGCAGCCAAGGCGGGTTTGGCCACCGCTTCGACCGGTGGCTTTTTCGGATCAAGCTGTGCCAGGGCGGCTGCCACCAGATCAATCGACGGTTTGGCGGGATCGCTCATGACACACCCCCTGGACCGGAGCTTTTGATGATTTCGGTATGGTTCTTGACCATTTCGCGCAACACCTGATCGCGCGGGCCAAAGGCCTTGCGGGCACCGTCTTCCAGCACCAGCAGCATTTCGCATTCCTGAATGGCGGCGGGGCGGTGCGCCATGATAAGGATGCTTTTGCCCTCGCTTTTCATCCGGCGGATCGCGGCATTCAGCGCGGTGGAGCCATCATTGTCGAGATTGGAGTTCGGCTCATCCAGCACAAGGATCACCGGGTCGCCATAAAGCGCCCTGGCCAGCCCGATCCGCTGGATCTGCCCGCCAGACAGGCGCGAGCCGATGGCAGATACGCGGGTATTATAACCTTCGGGCAGTTTCAGGATCATCTCGTGGGCATCGGCCTTTTGCGCCGCATCCACCACCATCGCATCATCGGGTTTCGGCTGCAGCCGGGCGATATTGTCGGCGATGGTGCCATCAAACAATGTGACCCGCTGCGGCAGGTAGCCGATATAGCTGCCCAGCACGTCGGGCTCATACTGATCCAGTGTCGCGCCATCCAGTCGCACCTTGCCGCCTGCGGCGCGCCAGACCCCGGTCAGGGTCCGCGCCAAAGTGGATTTTCCGGCACCCGAGGGGCCGATGACCCCCAGCGCCTGCCCCGGTTCCAGCCGGAATGTGACCATGCGCAGGCTGGCCTGCTGTTCACCGGGCGGCACCACGGTGATCTGCTGCGCCTCCAGAATAGCGCGCGGTTTGGGCAGCGCGGTCCGCTGCGGCTCCGGCGGCACCGACGACAACAGGTCGGCCAGCCGCCCCCAGCCTTCCTGCGCCCGCTGAACCAGCGCCCACTGGCCGATGGATTGCTCGATCGGCGCCAAGGCGCGGCCCATCAGGATCGAGGCGGCAATCATCGCCCCCGACGACAATTCGCCCCGCAGAACCAGCCAGGCGGCAAGGCCCAGCATCGCCGATTGCAGGAACTGGCGAAGTATCTTGGACAGGGTGCTGTACGCGCCGCTTTTGTCAGACACCGCAATGGTCTGCACCAGCGCCGAGCCGCGCGCAACCTGCCAGCGGTCGAACGAGGCGTTGCGCATGCCAAGGCTCTGCACCAGTTCCGCCTCGGTCTTGATCTGTTCGCCGTAACGCTCGGCCATCAGGGTGGTGCGGTTGGCATCCAGCATTGGAATGCGGGTGGCGGTCTGGTTGAGAACAGTCACCAGAATCAGCGCAACCCCGCCACCGAGTGCCAGATAGCCGAGCCACGGATGGAAAATGAAGATTGCACCGATGAATAGCGGCGTCCAGGGAATGTCGCAGATCGCCAGCAGGACCGGCGACGACAGCAACCGCTGGATCGATTCGAGATCGCGCTGGGCATTGGCGGCCATCGGATCATTGGGGGCAATCGCCAGCCGGCGCATCGCGGCGGCGAAAACCCGCCGGTCGAGCCGGTCCTGAAAGCGGGCGCCGACCCGGGCCATGATGCGGCCGCGGACATGATCCAGTACCCCCATCATCAGGAACAGGAATGTCATCAGAATGAACAAGGCCAGCAGCGTCGGAACCGAGCGGCTGCCCAGTACCCGGTCATAAACCTGCAGCATGAAAATCGGGCCGGTCAGCAGCAGCAGGTTGACAAATATGCTGAAAACGAAAACCACTGCGAACAGCGAGCGGTTTTCGGCGCGGGCTGCCCGCAGTTCGGCACGGCCCTGTTGACTGTCTGTCTTGCTCATCGCGGCGCTTTGCCTTTTTGGCATCGGGTGACGGTGATTCCCACGGCTTCTGCTCGATTGTTGCTGCCGATATCGACTTTGGTCTGCTTTGGTCCCATTGGCGGCCCGCCGTCAATGCCCTGTCGGGGCCTTGCGGCTGGAATGCCATGCTTTAGATCAATAGTATTGTGGCGAATCTACGAACGAAAGGTCTGGGATTCCATTGTTTCTTGTTCATCAGTCACGAATTCTACGGGCAGTGGCACTTGGATTTGTCGCGGCACTGGCGGCAGGGTGCACCGCCGACCCCGGCACCGGCGCGTTCAACGACCCCTATGAAGCGCAGAACCGCGCCACTCATGACGCCAATTCCGAGGTCGACAGCCTGGTGCTGCGGCCAACGTCCAAAGCCTACGGCGCCGGCATTCCCAAGCCGGTACAACAGGGCATTTCCAACTTTTCCGACAATTTCGAAACGCCGGGCGTGATGGTCAACAACCTGCTGCAAGGCGATGTGGAGCATCTGGTGGAAAACACCTTTCGCTTCGTCATCAACAGCACCATCGGCTTTGCCGGGGTGCTGGACACGGCAGAAGCCTTTGGCCTGCATGGCAAAAGCACCGATTTTGGTGAAACCCTGCATGTCTGGGGGGTGAAGGAAGGCGCTTATCTGGAGCTGCCGCTTTATGGCCCCTCGACCGAGCGCGATGCGGCGGGGCTGGTGGTGGATCTGGTGCTGAACCCGCTGGGGTTCGTGCTGCCCAAGCCGGAGAAGTATCTGGGCACCATCACAAAGCTGGCATCAAAGGTTGGCGATCGCGGTCGCTATTCCGATACGGTGGATTCCATCCTATATGACAGCGCAGACAGCTATGCCCAGTCGCGGCTTCTGTATCTGCAGAATCGCCGGTTCGAACTGGGGCAGGAAGCACTGTCCGATACATTCGACCCCTACGAGGATCCCTATGGCCCATGACGCTCGTTTCATCCCGCTGACCCGCCGCAGCCTGATCGCAGGCTTCGCCGGCGGGGCAATGGCGCTGGCCATCCCGCGCCGGGCTGCCGCGCTTGATGTGGAAAGTGCCAAGGTGCTGATCGGTGCGTTGGTGAATGACATCAATGGTATCATCAACTCTGGCGCATCTGAATCCGCGATGTATGGCCAATTTGAAAAAGTGTTCAGCAAATATGCCGATGTGCCGATCATTGCGCAAAGCGCACTGGGTATAGCGGCGCGGTCAGCCTCGGCTGGCCAGATGAAAGCCTTTACCGCGGCGTTTCAGGGCTACATCAGCCGAAAATACGGCAGCCGGTTTCGGGAATTTGTCGGGGGCAAGATCGAAGTGGTCGGCGCCAGGCAGGTAAAGAGCTTTTATGAGGTGGTTTCAACCGCTTATCTGAAGGGCCAGTCGCCCTTCGAAGTGCGCTGGCAAGTGTCGGACAAATCAGGGCGCGACAAGTTCTTCAACATGATCATCGAAGGGGTGAACATGGTGGCGACCGAACGAACCGAAATCGGCGCGCAGCTTGACCAGCGCGGCGGCAATCTGGACCAGTTGACCGCAGATTTGAAAAACCTGGGCTGACGCGGGGGGCGAGATCCGATTTTTGCACAAAAATCGGTCAAGGATTTTACTTAAAATCCTTTTGCCCCAAATGGTTGGGCCGGTTCAGTTCCCCTTTAGAAGTCCTTTGAGCACCTCGCGGATGATCTGATCGGCCAGGTTGGTTTCTTGCCGTGGTGCGGGCAGCCCGGCCGGGTCCATCGGTTGATCGGTCGCGGGGCCAGAGGGGCCCGGCGTGGCGGCAAGGTCGGGCTCATCGGTCAGGGGTGCGGGGGCTGCCGGGGCCTGCATCGGCAGCGGCGTGGCGGGCAGGCCGTCTTCGACCCGCACCATCACCTCATGCCAGATTTCGGCGGGCAAACCGCCGCCGGTGACTCCGGTCAGGGGCCGGTTGTCATCATATCCCATCCAGACGCCGGTGACATAGTCGGCGGTGAAACCGATGAACCAGGCATCGCGCCCCGCCGTGGTGGTGCCGGTCTTGCCTGCCGCCTCGCGCCCGTCCAGCGCTGCCCGGCCACCGGTGCCCGAGGCGATCACCTGCGCCATCATCCATGTGAGTTGCCGCGCCGCACTTTCGGAGATTACCCGTTCGCCCATGCCGCCATCCTGCCCGATCAGCGGCGTATCATCGCCCCGGATGCGCAGTTCGGTCAGGCCGTAAGGCCGCACCGACGAGCCGCCGTTCAGGATGCCGGCATAGGCCCCGGTCATTTCCAGCAGCGTCGATTCCGACGCACCAAGCGCCAGCGCCGGCCCCGCCGCCAGATCGCTGGCAATCCCGAAGCCGTTGGCCACCGCCCGCACCGCCTCGCGCCCCACCCCTTCGCTGATCTTGACTGCCGGGATATTGCGCGATTCCTTCAGCGCCGTGGTCAGGGTGATCCGGCCCTTGTACTCATCGTCGTAATTCTTCGGGCTCCACGGGCCAGACCCGGGAATGTTGATGGTCAGCGGTTCATCGACCACAAAATCGTTCGGGCTGAACCCCAGATCCAGCGCCGCCGCATAGACAAAGGGTTTGAAGCTTGACCCGGTTTGCCGCAGCGCCTGAGTGGCACGGTTGAACGCCCCGGTGACCGTCGTATCGCGCCCGCCCACCATGGCGCGCACCGCGCCATCGGCAGACATCACCACAATCGCCGCCTGTGCCTGCGATCCGTCGCGCACCTTGGTATCGAACACCGATTGCAGCGCCGCCTCTGCCGCGCGTTGCAGCCGCTGATCCAGCGTGGTGCGGATCACCACATCTTCGGTGGTGTCCTTGGTCAGGAATGCCGGGCCGCTCTCCATCACCCAGTCGGCGAAATAGCCACCAGCCCGCGCCGCCGCTGCCGCTGAAAGTTCCGCCGGGCGCGCCTTGGCGTCAGCCGTTTCGGCGGCCGTCAGATAGTCCTGATCCAGCATCAGATCGAGGATCACCGCAGCCCGCCCCTGTGCGCGTTCCATGCTGGAGGTTGGGGCATAGCGGCTGGGGGCTTTCAACAGCCCCGCCAGCATCGCGCCTTCGGCAGCGCTGACTTCATTGGCGGATTTGCCGAAATAGCGCTGGCTTGCCGCCTCGAACCCCCGCGCGCCTGCACCCAGATAGGCGCGGTTGAGATAGATCGTCAGAATCTCCGGCTTGGAATATTTCGCCTCCATCGCCAGCGCATAGGGCACCTCCTTCAGCTTGCGCCACACCGATCCGGCGCGGCAATCGGCTTCATAATCGGCCTCGGTCATCGCCGATCTCGGGTCAAACGGCACGCCAAGGCACAAGAGTTTCGCCACCTGCTGGGTGATGGTCGAACCCCCGTTGCCTTCCAGCGGCCCACGGCCTTCGCGCAGGTTGATGGCAACGGCGCCGGCGATGCCGCGCGGGGAGATGCCGAAATGGCGGTAGAACCGTTTGTCTTCGGTGGCGATGATGGCATTGAGCAGGGCAGGGGAGACGTTTTCGGCGGTGATCTGGCCGCCAAAGGTTTCGCCGCGCCAGGCAAAGACCTGACCATTGGTATCAAGCAGCGTCACCGAGCCACGGGTGCGGGCATCCAGCAGATCGGCCAGTGGCGGCAGGGTGGAATAGAAATAGGCCGATGTGCCGAACAGCATCAGCGCCACCAGCGCCGCAACCCGCCAGCCCACGCCCCAGATGATCCGCCAGATCAGCCGAACCAGCCCGGCAAACAGTGCCAAAACCGGATTGCGCCGCCGCGCCGGTGCCCGTGAGCGCCGCCCGGGTGCTTTGGCCGGGCTTGCGGGTGGCGGCGTCTTTCGCGCGCCCTTCGGGACGCGATACTGCCTGTCTGCCACCATTTGTGGCTTTCTGCCGCCTTTGAAACTCATCTGAACCGGTGCCTGCTCTTGTTCTTGTTTCCGCAACAATAGCGTGAAGACGCGGAAATGTGGAGCCGTGATCCCGGAGATTCGGCTTGCAGTTATGCCTAAAATTTGACCGATAGGCCGAATTTGTGCAAAAAATGTGCGAATGGGCGGCGAAGTGTCGAATTCATGACGGCGTCAACCTTGAACTCCGGCCTTCGACCGCGCTTGGCTCAGCTTGTAACCGGCACCGGGCCGGGAAAGCGCAAGGGGACAGAGGTGAAATTCATCATTGCAGCAATCAAGCCGTTCAAGCTGGAGGAGGTCCGCGAGGCGCTGACCGCCATCGGCGTGCGTGGCATGATGGTGACCGAGGTCAAGGGCTTCGGGTCGCAGTCAGGCCATACCGAGATTTATCGCGGTGCGGAATATGCCGTGAATTTCGTGCCCAAGGTCAAACTGGAAATCGCGGTCAGCGATGCCCTGGCCGATCAGGTGGTCGAAACCATCCGCAAGACCGCCAAGACCGACAAGATCGGCGATGGCAAGATATTTGTCCTTGATCTTCTGGCCGCAACGCGGGTCCGCACCGGCGAGACCGATGACGATGCGCTGTGACATGTTCCGAAAAGGGTTCCCAACCATGAAACTGAACCAAAGGTTCCTTGCTGCCGTTTCGGGTGCTGCGGCACTGGCGGCAATGCCCGGCCATGCGCTGGCCCAAACCATCCCTGCAGCAACGGTCGACAAGGGTGATGTCGCCTGGATGACGATATCCAGCATCCTGGTGCTGCTGATGACAGTGCCCGGCCTTGCGCTGTTCTATGGTGGCCTTGTCCGCACCAAGAACATGCTGTCGGTGCTGACGCAGGTGTTTGCCATCACTGCCGTGGTTGCCATCATCTGGGTGTTCTACGGCTACTCGATGGCCTTCACCGATGGCGGCAGCTGGAATGCCTATGTCGGCGGCTTTTCCAAGGCCTTCCTTCAGGGGGTTGACCTGACAACGCTGGCCGCCACCTTTTCCAACGGGGTCTATCTGCCGGAATACAGCTATATCCTGTTCCAGATGACCTTTGCCTGCATTACCCCGGCGCTGATCGTCGGGGCCTTTGCCGAGCGGATGAAATTCTCATCCTTGCTGGTGTTTTCGATTGCCTGGGTCACGCTGATCTATTTCCCGATGGCCCATATGGTCTGGTGGTGGGGCGGCCCCGATACGATTGCACAGGGCGCGATCGATCTGGCGACGGCAACCGCTGCCAACGATCAGGCCGGGATTGATGCGGCCAATGCGATGATCGGTGCCAATGGCATGATCTTCAACTGGGGCGCGCTTGATTTTGCCGGCGGCACTGTGGTGCATATCAATGCCGGGATCGCGGCGCTGGCCGGTGCCATCGCCATCGGCCCGCGTGTCGGCTTCCGCAAGGAGCAGATGGCGCCGCATTCGCTGACCATGACGCTGATCGGCGCATCGCTGCTGTGGGTCGGATGGTTCGGCTTCAACGCCGGGTCAAACCTCGAGTCCAATGCCGTCACCGCCATGACGGCGATGAATACCTTTGTCGCCACGGCGGGTGCTGCGGTGGGCTGGCTGTTCATCGAATGGGCGATGAAGGGCAAACCCTCGATGCTGGGTCTGGTGTCGGGTGCCATCGCCGGTCTGGTCGCCATTACCCCGGCGTCGGGCTTTGCCGGGCCGGTCGCCTCGATCATCCTCGGGCTGGTTGCCGGGGTGGTGTGCTACCTGTTCGTCGGCCATGTGAAGAACATGTTCAAGCTTGACGATGCGCTGGATGTGTTCGGCATCCACTGCATCGGCGGCGTCATCGGCGCTCTGGCGACCGGGATCGTGGTCAACCCCGCTTTGGGCGGGGCCGGCATCCCGGACTATATCAGCCAGCCGGGCACGCTGCAGGTGGCGGAGTATGTGTTTTCCACCGCCTTCATGGCGCAGGTGAAAGCCGTGGTCTTTACCCTGCTGTTCTCGGGTATCGGGTCGTTCGTCCTGTTCAAGCTGATCGACCTGACGATGGGTCTGCGTGTCAACAGCGACGTGGAACGCGAGGGGCTTGACCTCGCCGAACATGGCGAGCGTGCCTACAACATGTGATCGAATATGGGGCCGGTCATTCCCCGGCCCCATACCGTCGGCCTTGCGCTTTCCGTGCCGGGCCGCAGATGGGGGCAGGCGATGCCCTCAGATAAGCGGAAGTGATGAGCTGACCAGTGTGCTGGCCCGGTATCCTCCCCGGGCCAGCACTCATTTCAGGATTGGTATAGAAGGGTGTGACGACAGTGCACGGCCCGCAAATGCGCCTTGAAACGCGTCAGGGCTTGACGAATTTCGCCACCGACCCTGCGCCACCGGTTCCGGTCAGCACCGAAGGGGCCGACCGCTGCGCCAGATGCCGTGCGCCACCGCTTGCTGCCATTTCGTCGCGCAGCCGCGCCAGCGGCCTGGTCAGATCGGTCGCCAGCGCCACCTCGCTGCCATCGACCTCGGCCTTGGCAGATATCACCGACACGATCCGCGCCACCCCGTCTTTCAGGGTAAAGACCGGCGCACCTGACGATCCGAAACCCACCTGACAGGTCAGCACCAGCACACCGCTGCGCTGCCCCATCACATGGCATTGCTCCTGCAGCGATGCCGCATCGGCGCGGTCCTGGGCATAGGATACGACTTCGATCACATCGCCCACCATCGGGCGCACATCGGTGGCAAAGGGTGCGATCCCGGCGTTGCGGATCGGCTGATCCAGTTGCAGCAGCGCCAGATCGCTGGCCACCCGGTCAATCCGGTCGCTTTCGCCAAAGCGGTAGTCGGGATGTTCAATGGCGCGGCGCACCCCGCGATAGGCGGCAGCACGGCCATTGCGCCAGCCGGCCAGAAATTCCATGCTGTCCACCGGTACCCTTTCACCGGTCACCTTGTCGAACAGGCAATGCGCGGCGGTCAGGACCAGATCAGGGGCGATCAGCGCCCCGGTGCAAAAGCCGGTGTTGCCAAGGTTGATCCGGCCAACCCCTTCCCATCCCCGGCTGGCGTCGCCGGTGGTCAGGGGTTTCAGCACGCTTTCTTCGGCATGGCTGCGATGCGGTGCCAGCACCCCAAGCACAACCCACGCCACCAATCCCGCCTTCAGCCAATAGCTGTTCATCCCAGACCTGCCTTGCCCCGATCCCAACTTGTTCTGGTGTCACGCCCAGATTTTCAGCAGGGATAGGAGCCGGATCTGGCGAAACTAAGGCTGATATCCGGCCAACGCGGGCGGTTTCGGCCCGCCGGTGGCCCAATCGAGCAATTCCACGGTATGAACCACCGGCACAACGGTGCCGCCGCCGATCTGCATCATGCAGCCGATATTGCCGGTTGCGATCACATCGGGGGCGGTGGCCGCGATGGTGGCCAGCTTGCGCACCTTCAACTGCCCGGAAATCTCCGGCTGCAACAGGTTATAGGTGCCTGCAGAGCCGCAGCACAGATGGGCATCGGCAGGCTCGGTCACGGCAAACCCTGCGGCTTTCAGCAGCGCCTTTGGCGCATCCCTGATCTGCTGGCCATGCTGCAGCGAACAAGCGGCGTGATAGGTGACGCGCAGGGTTTGCGGCGGCATGGCGGGCAGCCCCAGGCGTTCCACCAGTTCGCTGACATCCAGCGCCAGGGCGGCGATGGCTGCGGCATCGCCCGCCAAAGGCCCGTCCTGAAACATCGCGCCATAGTCCTTGACCGTGGTGCCGCAACCCGACGTGTTGATGACGATGGCATCCAGCGCCCCCGCCCGCAGCCAAGCCGCGATATTGGTGGCAGCCAGCGCCTGCGCCTGCCCGTGCCGCCCCATATGCTGCGGCAAGGCCCCGCAGCAGGCAGCCCCCTCGGCCACCACCACATCGCAGCCCAGCCGGGTCAAGAGCCGGATGGTGGCGTCGTTGATATCGGTGTTCAGCGCGCGCTGGGCACAGCCGGTCATCAGCGCCACCCGCATCCGGCGCGGGCCGGTGGCGGGGAAAATCTGCGGGTCATCGTTGCGGCTGACCGGCGGAATATGGCGCGGTGCCATATCCAGCATGGCGCGCAGGCGGGGGTCGGGCAGCAGGTTCCTGAATGGCCGCGCCAGTTTGGCCGCCAGCAGTGCCAGCCGGAACCGGGTCGGATGGGGCAGGACCGCTGCCAGCAGCCAGCGCAGCGCCCGGTCAGCCAAGGGGCGGCGATAGGTCCGCTCGATATGGTCGCGGGCATGGTCCAAGAGGTGCATGTAGTCGACACCCGAGGGGCAGGTGCTCATGCAGGCCAGACAACCAAGGCAGCGGTCGATGTGCTTCACGGTCTGCTCATCCGCAGCGCGGCCCTGTTCCAGCATGTCCTTCATCAGGTAAATCCGGCCGCGCGGGCTGTCGAGTTCATCCCCCAGCACCTGATAGGTCGGGCAGGTCGCCGTACACAGGCCGCAATGAACGCAGGAACGCAGCACCTTGTTGGCGCGCGCCGTGGCGGGATCGGCAAGCTGGGTGTCGGTGAAATGGGTCTGCATATGTCTGGTATCTTCCTGTCAGAAAGCGGCCATCAGCCCGGGGTTCAGGATGTTTCGCGGATCGAACCGCGCCTTGAGCCCGGCGGTCAGCCGCGCCACCGCTGCTTGTTCCGGATGAAACGCCGGAATGGTGCCGGAATCGCCCCTGACCCTTGTGGCATGGCCGCCAAAGGCCCCGATCCACGCCCTGATGTCGCTGCCGGGTGCCACCAGCAGCCAGATCAGTCCGCCAGCCCAATCCAGAACCGCAGCCTCGGCCCCAGCGCGTCTCAGGATTGCAGGGGCATCCGAAGGCTTGACCGACAGCCGCCAGATATCGCCCTGTCGCCCGTGAAACGCCGCAACATCGCGCACCGTGGTCCAGCGGGTGCCACCCGTCTCTATCTCACCCATTGCCAGCCGGGCCTGCAGGGCTTTGACGCGATAGGCGACCGAGGCGGCGAACCCCTCCAGCCGCAGCAGTACCTGTCCGTCCACCCAAGCCGCCCCGGTGACATCAAAGGGCGACGCCATTGCCGCTGCCATCACCGCCACGGCATCGGCTGCGGCTGTCGCGATCATCAGCGTTGCTGTGGTTTCGGGCGCAGGCAGCACCTTGAACGCCACCTCGCTCAACACCCCCAAAGTGCCACGTGCCCCGGCCATCAGCCGCGCGAGATCAAGGCCGGTCACGTTTTTCATCACCCGGCCGCCGTTCTTGACCACCATCCCGCTGCCATCGACAAACCGCACCCCGATCAGGCTGTCACGCGCCGCCCCGGCGCTGATGCGCCGTGGGCCAGAGGCATTGGCGGCGACAACGCCGCCGATGGTGGGGGTGCCGGTGCGGGCCATCAGTGCGCACATGTCCGGCGGTTCGAACGGCAGGCGCTGACCCTCTGCCGCCAATGCCGCCGCGATCCCGGCCAAAGAGGTGCCGGCCCGCGCCACCAGCGTCAAGGCCCCGGGGTCATAGAGCGTGATCCCGGCCATCCCGCCGGTTTCCAGCGCCGTGCCCGTGGTTGTTCCGATGGCTCGTGTGCCCCCGCCAACGATCCGCAGCGGGCCATTTGCCGCCCGTATCAGGTCAGACAGTTCCGCCTCCGAGCCGGGGCGCAGTGCGGGGTCTTGTTCAGCCATCGGCCAATGCTCCGCGCCGGACGGCGGTAGCCGTCAGCGGAAAGACCTTGGCCGGGTTCAAGAGCCACGCGGGGTCAAACACATCCTTGACGCGCAGTTGTGCTTCCAGATCATCCGGCCCAAACTGCACCGCCATCAGATCGCGCTTTTCGACGCCGACGCCATGTTCTCCGGTCAGGCAGCCGCCAACCTCGACACACAGCTTCAGGATATCCGCCCCCAGATGTTCGGCGGTTTCCAGATCGCCGGGGCGATTGGCATCGAACAGGATCAGGGGGTGCATGTTGCCGTCGCCTGCGTGAAACACATTGGCCACGCGCAAGCCCGCCGCATCGGCAAGTTCCCTGATCCGGCGCAAGACGAATGCCAGTTCGGAAACCGGAATGGTGCCATCAAGGCAGAGATAGTCGCCCAACTGCCCCATGGCACCGAATGCCGATTTGCGCCCTTTCCAGATCCGCGCAGACTCAGCCTCTGACCCACTTTCTCGCAGTTCCACCGGGTTGTGGCGGCGGGCGATCTGGCTGATCAGCGCCAGTTGTGCGTCGATTTCGGCGGCTGACCCTTCAACCTCGACGATCAGCAGCGCCTCGCAATCCGGGTAACCGGCATGGGCGAAGGCTTCGCAGGCGATGATGCAGGGCCGGTCCATGAATTCGATGGCCACCGGCAGCACTCCGGCGCGGATGATATCGGACACACAGGCCCCTGCCACCTCGTTCGACGAAAAGCCGATCAGCACCGGCCGCGCCCCTTCGGGCTTGGCCAGAATGCGCAGCGTCGCTTCGGTCACGACGCCAAGCTGCCCCTCTGACCCGCAGACCACCGACAAAAGGTCGATCCCTCCGGCATCCAGATGCGCCCCGCCCAGTTCCACCACGGTGCCATCCATCTGCACCAGCGTGACCCCCAGCAGGTTGTTTGTGGTGACACCGTATTTCAGACAATGGGCACCACCCGAATTCATCGCGATATTGCCGCCGATGGCGCAGGCCAACTGGCTGGAGGGGTCGGGGGCGTAAAAGAACCCGTTGGCCTCCACCGCGCCAGTCACGCCCAGGTTGGTGCGGCCGGTCTGCACCCGGACGAAGCGGTTGGGATAGTCGGTTTCCAGCACGGCATTCATCCGCGCCACGCCCAACACCACGCAATCGCTGGTCGGCAGCGACCCGCCGGCCAGCGAAGTTCCGGCCCCGCGCGGCACCACCGGCACGCCCTCGTCATGGCAAAGCCGCAGCACCGCCGCCACCTGTTCGGTTGTGCGCGGCAAGACCACGACCATGGGGCGGCAGCGATAGGCGGTCAGCGCATCGCATTCATAGGCGCGGGTCTCATCACCGTGGATCACCGCATCGGGCGGCAGCATCTGGCGCAAGGCCGCAATGATCCGGGGGCCTTTCGCCAGCACGGTCTGATCGGGCAGCGGCATGTCCATCGGCGACCCTTCCGGTGCTTTGCACCCGGAATATAGCTGTCGGTGCCGCCATGCAAACCGAATTTCCCCCGACCCCCACGCACTTCTCGCCGGCTACGCCAACCCCCAACCTCTCCTCCCGTGGAAGGGAGAGTTGCGCTTGCCCGATCGGTCGCACCTTGCCGTTTGCAGCGCCCGGCAAAGCCGCTAAACTCTGCACCATGGATATCCTGTCACAAATCATGCTGTTCACCCCGCTCGACGGTGCCGCCGTCGGGCTGTTGCTGTTCCTGTCCGTCGCCATCGGCTGGCTGATCGACCATCCCGGCAACCGGCGGCCGTCGGTTTCTGTGCTGATGATGCAGTACCGCCGCGAATGGATGGCGGAAATGGTCACCCGTGACCCGCGCATCTTTGACAGCGGCGTGCTGGACGGGCTGCGCCAGGGCATCACCTTCTATGCCTCTGCCTGCATCATCGCCATCGGCTCGGGGCTGGCGCTGGTCGGCAACACGGCACCTTTGCAGGGGCTGGCCAGCGACCTGACGTTGCAAGCCGCCGATGGTTTTGCGCTGGAGGTCAAGGTCTTGCTGGTGCTGGGCTTCATCGCCAATGCCTTCCTGAAATTCGTCTGGTCGCACCGGCTGTTCGGCTATTGCTCGATCATGATGGCGGCAGTGCCCAACGATGTGACCAACCCCGAGTGTTACCCCCGTGCGGCGCAGGCCGCCGAAATCAACATCACCGCTGCACGCAGCTACAACCGTGGCCTGCGGTCGGTCTATTTCGCGCTGGGGGCGCTGGGATGGCTGCTTGGCCCGATACCGCTGCTGTTGTCGGCTGTCACGACGGCGGCAGTATTGCTGCGGCGCGAATTCGCCTCGCAATCGCGGGCAATCATGCTGAACCGGGGCGGCAACGAACGGGTATCCTGATCGGTTCGTCAAAAAGCCGCGCCGGGTTTCTTATCGGCAAAAATATCCATCTTTCTGCGCGCGGGACGATCGGGCCATCCGGCCTAGGCCCGCCGCCCTTCGCGCAGCCATGCCGCCACCGCCAAAAGCGAGGCCATCAGCAAAAAGCCCCAGGCGGGCAACAGCGGCACCACGCGGATATCGGCGCTCAGGTAAGCACCGCGCGGGGTGATCCCGATCCAGCCGCGCCCGTTGGCCACCCGGCCCTCGCCGACCCGGCGGATATCGGGGATGCCGTCCGACAGGTGCAGGATCCCGCCACCGCTGGCCGCAACGGTGGCGTCCAGCAGGTCGCCGCTGGCAATCGTCTGTTCAAACTCGCGCGGTGCCGCCGGGCCAAGCGCCACCACCGCTTCCATGTCGCCATCCGCCAGCCGGTACAGCCCGATGTCGGGCGCGGCCCAGGTGGTTTCATAGCGCCCCGGCTCGGTTTCGATCAGCGCCAGCAGCGTCACGGTGCCATCGGGCGCGGTGATCGCCACGGTATGATCCCCGGTTGCCAGCGACCGGCGCACCACGGTCAGGCTTTGGCCCTTGGCCATCGCGGTCAAAGCCTCCTCCTCCAGATCGGGCTCTTTCATCATCCAGTGCGCCAGACGGCGCAGCAATTCCAGCTGTGGCCCGCCGCCGTCATAGCCCCGGCTCCACAGCCAGGCCTGATCCGAGGCGAGAAGGGCGATCCGCCCCTCGCCGACCCGGTTCAGGATCAGCAGCGGTTTGTCCTCTGCCCCGGTCATCACGACATCGCCCGCCACCGGCTCTACCTCCACGGTCCGGAACCAGCGGCCCCAGGGTGTCGGCTTTTCCCCGTCGGGGGCTTTGGCTTCCAGCCCCTCGGTCACCGGATGGCGCGCGCCAAGGTCGGTCACCTTGGGGCGGAAGCCCTGTTCAATCACCCGGGCGGTCGGGACACCCGGCAAGATCTCACCCAGCGGTGAGCGATAGACCGAATCGACCGAGCCGTATTCCGGCCCCGCCGCCACCAGCACCGCGCCGCCCTGCTGCACATAGTCGCGGATATTGGCCAGATATTCCATCGGCAGGATGCCCCGCATCCGGTAGCGGTCAAAGATGATGAGGTCGAATTCCTTGATCTTTTCCACGAACAGTTCGCGGGTGGGAAAGGCGATCAGCGACAGTTCCGACACCGGAATGCCATCCTGCTTTTCCGGTGGGCGCAGAATTGTGAAATGTACCAGATCCACTGCGTTGTCGGATTTCAACAGATTGCGCCAGGTCCGCTCACCGGCATGGGGCTCACCCGATACCAGCAAAACCCGCAGCCGGTCACGCACGCCGTTGATCTGGATCACGGCGGCATCATTCCGGTCGGTCAACTGGCCCGGCGCGGGGGCAAGACTGAACTGCAGCACGTTCATCCCGCCATGGGGCAGGGTGATCGGCAGGCTCAGATCCTCGCCCGTTGGCACCTGAAAGCTTTGCGGCTCACCGCCGTCAATCGCCAGCGCCAGATCGGCCAGGCCGGCAACTGCGGGCGGCACTGCCCCCTGATCGTCGATCCGCAGCGTCAGCGTCACCGGTTCGCCGATAATGGCAAAGGCCGGGGCGTTCTTGATCACCAGCCGCCGGTCCCAATCTTCTGGTTCGCCGGTCAACACCACATGCAGCGGGGCTGGCATGGCGGGGGCCAGCGGCACATCATGCACCTGCCCGTCGGTCACCAATATCGCCCCCGCCACCCGGGCGCGCGGCTCTTCGGCCAGCAGTTGCGCCAGCGCCGTCATCACCAGCGACCCGCCATCATCCGGCGCATCGGCAACGGTGACGGTGCGGATTTCCACATCGTCCATTGCGCCAAGCTTCGCGGTGATCCGCGCCACGGCGGCATCAATCTGGGCCGGGCGGGCGGCGATCTTCTGACTGGCGGTCTGATCCACCACCACCAGCACGATGTCGCTTTGCGCCGTGCGGTCTTCGGTTTGCAGGCTGGGGTTGGCCAGCGCCGCCAGCAGCGCCGCAAGCGCCAGCCCGCGCAGCCACCAGCCCGACAGGCCCTGCCAGAATGCCGCCACCAGACCGGCACCGCCGATCAGCACAGCGGCCCACAGCACCGGCCATGGCAACAGGGGGTCGAGCAGGATCTGACCGTTGCTCATTGGCCAAGCCTGTCCAGCAGCGCGGGCACATGAACCTGATCGGATTTATAGTTGCCGGTCAGCACATGCATGATCAGGTTGATGCCGAAGCGATAGGAAATCTCGCGCTGGCGCTCCCCGGCAAAGCCCCGGCCAACCGGGTAAAGCTGCACCCCGTTTTCGTCAATGGCCCAGGCGCTGGCCCAATCGTTGCCACCCACCACCACCGGGGTTACCCCGTCATTCAGATTGCGAAACGGCATGCCTTCTTCCAGTTCGGCATCGGGGGGGGCGGCTTCGACCCAGATGTTGTGGCCGGCATAGCGCCCGGGAAAGTCCTGCAGCAGGTAAAAGCTGCGGGTCAGCACATGGTCGGCGGGCAGCGGTTCCAGCGGCGGGATATCCAGCGGCAGCGCCAGATCATGCAGCTTTTGCCCCGCAGGCGTTGCCCCCCCGAAATCGGCCACATCGGCGTCTCGGGTGTCAAACAGGATCATGCCGCCGTTGCGCAGATAGCGGTTCAGCCGCGCATAGGCCTCCTGGCTGGGGATCGGCTGATCCGGGGAAACCGGCCAGTAAAGAAAGGGGAAAAACGCCAGTTCGTCGGTTTCCAGATCAACGCCAAGCGGTGGCCCCGGTTCCACCGAGGTGCGCTCAAAAAGCCGGGCCGACAGGCCGCGCATCCCGGCCCCGGCCAGATCATCCAGTACGCGGTCGCCGGTAAGAACATGCGCCAGCACCACCGATCCGGTGGCTTCCAGCGCCAGAATGTCATTGGGCGGCAACTCGGTAGTGGCTTGGGTCTGCGCCATGGCCCCGGGAGCAGCGCTGAGCAGTACGGCCAGCGCCAGCGCCGCCACTGCGCCCGCCCCCCGCGCCACAGCGCCGCGCAACCGCCCGGTCAACCACAGCGATGCGATGATATCGGCCAAAAGCGCCAGCAGCGCCGCCGACAGGAATGCGCCTTTCAGCCTTGTTTCACGGGCCAGTTGCACCCCTTCGACCACCACGTCAGCGGGCCACAGCGCCGGCGCCAGACCGGTATCGCCGCCGATCACGTTCAGTGCAAAGCGCCGCTCGCCATCGGCATAAAGGCCGGGCGCCATCCCGGCCAGCGGCACCGCCAAAGCCAGCTTTTCCCCGGCAACGCCAGACGTTTGCCCGGCATCCGCCACCAGGCCAAAGCCATCCAGCAGCTTTTTGGCTTCCCATGTCGTGCCCGCCATATCCTCCACCCCGGGCCGCGCGGCGCGGGCCGATATTGCCAGCCGTTCCAGCATCTGCACGAACAGGCCCGACAGCGGCAGGGTCGACCATTCGGTATTGGCGGTCACATGAAACAGCACCACCTGCCCGTCGCCCATCTGTTTGCGCGTCACCAGCGGCGTGCCATCGGCCAGCGCGGCAATGGTGCGGTCGGCAAGGTTGGGGTCGGGCTGCGCCATCACCTGACTGGCCACCGTGACCTCATCCGGGATCGTCAGGCCAAAGAACGGCGATCCATCGGCAAAGGGCTGCAGGGCGCGCGGGTCGCCCCAGCTCATCGCGCCGCCGACCGAGCGGCCGCCCTGCCGCAGGCGCACCGGCATCAGCGGGTCTTCGGCATCGCGGCTGATATCGCTGGCAGCCAGACGCGGCCCGGCAAAGCGCACCAACAGCCCGCCCGCCTCCACCCAATCGGCGACGCCGTCGCTTTCGGTCTGCGTCAGCTTTGCCACATCGGCCAGAATGATGACATCGGGGTTGGCCAGCAGGATATCCTCGATGGTGCCTGCCATCAGGTCGGCAGATGGGATCAGCGCCTGTTTCAGGTAGTGGGTGGGCGACAGCAGTTCCAACCCCTCGCGGTCCTGGCGCGGCGAAATCAGCGCTACCTTGCGCCGCTTCAGCCCATCGTCGGTGATGCTGACAGCGGCGGCAGAGCGTTGCCCGGCGATGGCAAACAGGGTGACGCGGTTGCGCATTTCGGGTGGCAGCGACAGGCTGGCACTGGCTTCGGCAGCACCAGTGGCAAAGCTCACATCGACCGAGGCCAGATCGCGGTCGATCCCGGCAGGGTCCAGCCCGCGCGCCACGATGGTAACGGTGGTGTCAGTCCCTGAAACGGCGCGCAGAGCGGTCAGGCCGATTGTGCCATCCTGTGCGACCGGGGGGCGCAGGCCGTAAACCGGGCGCGGGCTTTCGAACACCGCCACCTGGCCATGCGATTGCAGCACGGCCAACAGCCCGGTGCGGCTGTCGCGGGCCAGCCCGTCAGACAGCCAATAGCTGTCGAACCCGCCGCTAAGCCCCTTGGCCCATGCCGCCACCGCCACGCCATCGGGTTGCCATGGCTGCGGCACCAGCCCCGCCAGCCGCGATGACCAGCTTTCGGCATCCTGAAACGCCAGCGCGCCGCCCGGCAGGTCGGTCAGCGCCACCACCGCCACGGGGCGCGCTGCGCGCTGCGCTTCGCCCAGCAGCGCCTCGATCCGGTTCAGCCGCGCCGCCCAGTCGCGGGCATCGGCCCATGTGCCGTCGATCAGCACCAGCAAAGGCCCGTCGCCCTTGCGTTCCGGGGCCGGGTTGAGCACCGGCCCGGCAAAGCCCACGATCACCGCGGCAATCGCCAGCACCCGCAGCAGCAAAAGCCACCACGGCGTGCGGTCGCTTTGGTGTTCATCATCGACCAGCCCCAGCAACAGGCTGACACCGGGGAACCGCCGCACCACGGGTGCCGGCGGCACGGCGCGCAACAACAGCCACAGCACCGGCAGCGCTGCCAATGCCACCAACAGCAGGGGTGCCAGAAAACCGATGGGGCCGATGGTGAACATCAGGCCCCCTGTTCCAGCGCGTGATACAGCCACAGCAGCGCGCCCTGTGCCGGGTCTGCGGTGTGATGGCAAAGATAGAGCCAGCCGGTGGCACGGGCGAGGCTTGTCAGCCGGTCCTTGCGCGCCGCCAGACGGTCAAGGTAGCGCTGGCGCAGATCACCGGCCTTGAGGGTTTCATGCCGCAGCGCGCCCGACATCGAGGTAAAGATGGTGCGGCCGTCAAAGGGAAAATCCTCCTCCACCGGGTCAAGCACCTGCAGCACTGCACCGCGCACGCCACGGTCAGCCGCAGCGGTCAGCGCCGCCTCGGCCCCGGTCACATCGCCCAGAAAATCCGAGATGAACAGGGCCCGGCTGTGGGGCGGCATGCCGCGCGCGTCGGGGGTGCCATAATCCTCGGCATTAGTTGCCGACAGCGCGCCAGCCAGCCGGATCAATTGCAACGGGCCGGACCTTGGCGGCGCATCGAGCCCGGTCAGGCCGACCCGTTCGCCGCCCCGGATCAGCAGCACCGCCACAGCCAGCGCCAACAGCCGCGCCCGCTCGCCCTTGGTGGCGCGGCTGGCCGCGCCGCTGAACGCCATGGATTGCGCCTGATCGACCCACAGCAGCACCGATTGTGCCGCCTGCCATTCCTTTTCGCGGATGAAATGCTGGTCAGACCGGGCAGAGCGCCGCCAGTCGACCTGCCGCGCATCATCCCCCGGCATTGCCGGGCGGTATTGCCAGAACTCATCACCACGCCCGGAGCGACGGCGGCCATGGTCGCCCAGCATCACCGTGGCGGCCAGTTGTTCGGCACTGGCCATCAGGGGCGGCAGTGCCTCGGCCAGTGCTTCGGCCTGGTGTCGCAAACCGTTTGGGGCGGCGGCTGGGGTCACGCGGCTTTCTCTACCCTCGTCACGCTGGCGGCAATGGTGTCGATCAGCGCACCGAGGTTTTCGCCGCGCGCCCGTGCGGCAAAGCCCAAGGCCATGCGGTGGCTCAGCACTGGCCGCGCCAGCGCCAGCACATCCTGCGCGTTGGGGGCCAGACGGCCATCCAGCAGAGCCCGCGCCCGCACCGTCAGCATCAGCGCCTGCGCCGCGCGCGGCCCCGGGCCCCAACTGACCGACCCGGTGACATTGGCAGCGGCTTCGGCTTCGCCGGGGCGGCAGGCGCGGACCAGATCAAGGATCAGTTCCACCACGCCATCGCCCACCGGCATCCGCCGCAACAGCGCCTGCGCGGCAAGCAGATCATCGGCGGTGAACACGGCGCTGGCCTTGCCCTCCTCGGCCCCGGTGGTGGCGAGCAGAATATCGCGTTCGGTGGCGCGGGTCGGATAGTCGACATCGATCTGCACCAGAAACCGGTCAAGCTGCGCCTCGGGCAGCGGATAAGTGCCTTCCTGCTCGATCGGGTTCTGCGTCGCCAGCACATGGAACGGGCGGCCCAGCGGGCGGTGCTGGCCCGCAATCGTCACTTCACGTTCCTGCATCGCCTGCAGCAGGGCCGACTGGGTGCGCGGGCTGGCGCGGTTGATCTCATCCGCCATCAGCAACTGGCAAAACACCGGCCCCTCGATGAAGCGAAAGGCGCGGGTGCCATCGGGGGCCGAATCCAGCACTTCGGACCCCAGAATATCGGCGGGCATCAGATCGGGGGTGAACTGGATGCGGTTGCCCTTGAGGCCCATCACTGTGGACAGGGTATCGACCAGCCGGGTCTTGCCCAGCCCGGGCAACCCGACCAGCAAACCGTGGCCACCGCACAGCAAGGCGGCAAGCGTCAGATCCACCACCTTTTCCTGCCCGATGAACCGGTTGTTGATGCTGGCCTTGGCGCTGGCCAGCCGTTCGGCCAGTGCTTCGATCTGGCCGACCATTTCCGCCGCTTGGGCCATGACTTCTCTCCGTTCCGGTTGTATCCCCTGCATTAGACCGAAACTTCGGCTCCTGCACAAACAGCAAAGCGTGAGATGGCACAAATGATCGTGAAACCGTCGGCGGAAAGCCTCGCGGCAGCGGCAACTCAGGCGGCGAAGCAGGCGGGAAAGCGCGGATTGCCGCCGGTGGAGCGGTGGAACCCGCCATTTTGCGGTGACATCGACATGCGGATTGCGCGGGATGGCACCTGGTTTTACCTTGGCACGCCCATCGGTCGCCCGGCGCTGGTGCGGCTGTTTTCCACCATCCTGAAGCGTGAGGGCGACGCATACTTCCTTGTGACACCGTCGGAAAAGGTCGGCATCAGGGTGGATGACGCGCCGTTTGTGGCGGTGGATTTCAGTGCGACGGGCAAGGGCGAGGGGCAGGTGCTGACCTTTGAAACCCTGGCCGGCGACAGCGCCGCCGCCGGCCCCGACCATGCACTGCGCGTAGAGCGGGCACCGGATGGCGAACCCAGCCCCTATATCCATATCCGCCGCAATCTGGAGGCGCTGATCGACCGCAAGAGCTTTTACCGGCTGGTCGAACTGGGGGTTCATGCACCGTGGCAGGGCGAAAGCTGGTTTGGCGTCTGGTCGGGCGGCGCATTCTTCCCGGTGGTGCCGTCGTCCGACCTGGTCTGACCCTTTCCTTTTCCGCCGCCATCCGGCATGAAACCGGCAAAAGGTGCCCCGATGATCCACCCCCGCTACGCCGCCTATCTTTTTGGCTTTTTCCTAAGCTGCTTCATGACGTTCATGGTGTCGGGCCTGTCGACCCTGCGCGCACTCGGGCTGGCTGACCACTTTATGCGGATATGGCTGGGCAACTGGCTGATCAGCTGGGCCATCTCCTTTCCGGTGGTGCTGATCGTTGCCCCACTGATGCGGCGGATGGTGGCTACCCTGACGCTGCCCCGCGCCCCCTGACTATCCCCATTTTCTGTTCAAAAATATCCCAGCCGGAGGCTCTGCCCCACCGCCAGACCGGCGATTCAGGCAACAGCAGCTTCTCATATCAGTAAAACCGCTCCCCCCGTTCCATCATCGCCACAAACTCCCCCACCTTGCGCGCCCGGGTATCGGGGCGTTTGACCGAATGCAGGCGAAGATAGATCGCGAACAGGTTCTGGCGGTTCAGGCTGGCAAAATGGGCCTGTGCCGCAGCGGATGCCTGTGCCAGTGCTGCCAGAAAGTCGGGTGGGACGTCGAACCCGGCGCTGCCGGCATCGGCCGCATCCCAGCGCCCACCGGCGCAGGCCGCCTGCACCTCGGCCAGACCCGGGGGCTGCATCCGGCCTTCGGCAATCAGCCGTTCGGCGGTCTTGCAGTTCTTTTGCGACCACCGGCTGGTCTTGCGGTGCCTAGCATAGCGCTGCAGGAAAGATTGCGCATCGAGGCCATGGCGCACCCCGTCGATCCAGCCCCAGCACAGCGCTTCGACAATCGCCTGTTCCCCATCGACGCTCGGGGTGCCACTGGCCTTTTTGAAGATCCTGATCCACAGTTCCGGCTCGGTCGCGTGATGCAGACCCAGTCACCGGCCCCAATCGGCGGGCGTGGCAAAGGGGCGGATGCGGTCGGGCTGGGGCACCGGCATGTCAGTGCGCCTCGGCCCAATTTGCCCCTGATCCGCCCTCAACCGTCAGGGGCACGGTCAGATGCACGGCAGGGGCGGCTGCCCCCTCCATCACCTTTTTCACCACGGCGATGGTGTCCGCCACCGCCGCCTCCTCTACCTCGAAGATCAGTTCGTCATGGACCTGCAACAGCATCTTCGCGGGCAGGTCACGGATCGCATCCGGCATCCGGATCATGGCGCGGCGGATCACGTCGGCGGCCGTGCCCTGTATCGGCGCGTTGATCGCGGCGCGTTTGGCGAAACCGGCACTTGGCCCCTTTGTATTGATCTCGGGCGTATGGATCTTGCGGCCAAACAGGGTCTGCACATAGCCATGCTCTTTGGCAAAGGCGACCGTGGCATCCATATAGGTGCGGATGCCGGGAAACCGTTCGAAATAGCGGTCAATGAAGCCCTGCGCCTGATCGCGCGGGATGCGCAGGTTGCGCGCCAGACCAAAGCCTGAAATACCGTAGATCACCCCGAAATTGATCGCCTTGGCCTGCCTGCGAATATCGGATGTCATCTGATCCAGCGGCACATTGAACATTTCCGACGCGGTCATCGCGTGGATGTCGTGGCCATCCCTGAAAGCCTGTTTCAGCGCCGGGATGTCGGCGATATGGGCCAGGATGCGCAGTTCGATCTGGCTGTAGTCGAGTGACACGATGCGGCGGCCTGGTTCGGCCACGAAAGCCTGCCTGATCCGCCGCCCCTCTTCACTGCGCACCGGGATGTTCTGCAGGTTGGGGTCGGTTGACGCCAGCCGCCCGGTGATCGCCCCGGCGATGGAATAACTGGTATGAACCCGCCCGGTTTCAGGGTTGATGTGGTCCTGCAACGCGTCGGTATAAGTCGATTTCAGCTTGGCAAGCTGCCGCCAGTCCAGCACCCGCCCCGGCAGTTCGTGTTCGGTGGCAAGGTCTTCCAGAATGTCGGCACCCGTCGCATAGGCGCCGGTCTTGCCCTTTTCACCGCCGGGCAGGGCCATCTTGTCAAACAGAATCTCGCCAAGCTGCTTTGGCGACCCGACGTTGAACGGGCCACCGGCCAATTCATGTATCTCGGCCTCCAGCCCTGCCATTTTCTGGGCGAAGGCGTTGGACATGCGGCTGAGCGTATCGCGGTCCACCCTGATTCCCGCCATTTCCATCGCGACCAGCACCGGCACCAGCGGGCGCTCCATGGTTTCATAGACCGTGGTGACCTTTTCGCGGTGGAGCAGCGGCTTGAAATGCTGCCAGAGCCGAAGGGTCACGTCCGCATCTTCGGCGGCATATTTCACCGCATCGTCGATGGCCACGCGGTCAAACGTGACGGCGGCCTTGCCAGTGCCGATCAACGACTTGATCGGAATGGGGCGATGGCCCAGATAGGTTTCGCTGAGCTGATCCATGCCGTGGTTATGCACGCCCGCGTTCATGGCGTACGACATCAGCATGGTGTCGTCGAACGGGGCAACAGTGATGCCATGGCGGGCAAAGATCTTGGCGTCATACTTCATGTTCTGGCCGATCTTCAGCACCGCATCATCTTCCAGCACCGGTTTCAGTGCCGCCAGCACCAGATCCAGCGGCAACTGCCCCTCGGTCAGCGACGCCGCACCGAACAGATCACCGCTGCCGGCGCGGTGACCGACCGGGATATAGCAGGCCACCCCGGCATCGACACAGAGCGATATCCCCACCAGATCGGCGCGCATTTCATCAAGGCTGGTGGTTTCGGTATCAACCGCCACATATCCCCGCTCGCGGATGCGGGCGATCCAGCGGGCAAGGGCCGGTTCATCGCGGAGGCATTCATACTTGGCATGGTCAAAGGGCAGCGCCGGGGCCTGGGTGAGGGCCGCGTCATGCGCCCCCGACACTTCATAGCCCCGCGTCTCATCAATCAGCGGCGCCGCCACTTTCAGCGCATCTGCCACCCGCTTGGACAGGGTGCGGAACTCCATTTCGGCCAGAAAGGCCAGAACCACGGTGGGCTCGGGGCTTTTCATCTCCATCGTGTCAAACGGCAGGTCCGCCACCACGTCGGCATCCAGTGTCACCAGCCGCCGCGAAAGCCTGATCTGATCGGCGTTGTCAACCAGACTTTCCCGCCGCTTTTCCTGCTTGATCTCCCCCGCCCGCGCCAGCAGGGTTTCCAGATCGCCATATTCCTGGATCAGCAAAGCGGCGGTTTTCAGCCCGATGCCGGGCGCACCCGGCACGTTGTCGACCGAGTCGCCCGCCAGCGACTGCACATCGACCACGCGGTTGGGGGCGACGCCGAACTTTTCAAACACCTCATCCGGGCCGATGCGCTTGTTTTTCATCGGGTCGTGCATGTCGACACCGTCGCCGATCAGCTGCATCAGATCCTTGTCGGAGGAGAAGATGGTGACAGTGCCACCGGCGGCCGTGGCGCGGCGGGACAGGGTGGCGATGATGTCGTCGGCCTCAAACCCCGGCACCTCGATACAGGCGACGTTGAAGGCGCGGGTGGCTTCGCGGGTCAATGGAAACTGCGGGCGCAGATCCTCTGGCAGCGGCGGGCGGTTGGCCTTGTATGCGGGAAAGATATCGTTGCGAAAGGTCCGCGCCCCGGCGTCAAAGATCACCGCCAGATGGGTCGGCGCGTTCTGCCGGCGGGTGGTGTTCAGTTCACCCCACAACAGATTGCAGAACCCGGCGACTGCGCCGACCGGCAGGCCATCGGATTTCCGCGTGAGGGGGGGCAGGGCGTGGTAGGCGCGAAAGATATAGGCAGATCCGTCGATCAGATGCAGATGGTGGCCTTTGCCGAATGTTGGTGCCATGTCGCAGTTCCCCCGTGCCATTGGCCCGATTGTGGCATGGAACCGGCGGCGCGCGCCACCGCAAGCTTGCGCAGGAGCAGCAGAAAGGCGGGGGGGTTCGCAGCCCCCGGGGCCGCTGCCCGATCCTCCCCCCGCAGGATATTTGAGACCAGAGAATGGACAAAGGGGTCAGCGCTCTATCAGCCGGCCCAGCACCTTTCCCGCCAGCACATGGACATGCAGGTGCGGCACCTCCTGCATGCCATGGGCGCCGGCGTTGGAAATCAGCCGGTAGCCATCGGCACCAACCATGCGGCAGACGGCGGCAACCGCACGGGTGAAATCGGCAATCTCGGCATCGGTGGCGGCCCCGGCGAAATGATCCCAGTTCACATAGGGCCCGCGCGGCAGCACCAGAAGGTGGGCGGGGGCTTGCGGCGCAATATCGGGGAAAGCAATGGAATGCGGGGTTTCCAGCACCGGACTGGCCGGAATTTCGCCGCGCAGGATGCGGGCAAAGATGTTTTGCGGGTCATAAATATCGGGCATCGCGGATTCCTGGTTGCGGCGGTTCGGCCTCAATCGACATAAAGATAACTGGTGGCGGCAATCTCTCGTGCCGTGGTGGCGGCGATGCCCAGAAACGCGGCGAGCGGTGCGGTGTTTTCATCGACCGTCGCACCTTCGCGGATACGGTACAGGCTGGCAAAGTTGGCATCCCGCAGCCGGTCGCTTTCAAATTTCACATCATAGCGGATGGTCGGCAGCAGCCGGTCGATGGTTTCCTGTGGCGTTCGTTCCCCGGCCAGGCCGACCCGGCGGGCGTGGCCGATCAGGTATTCGTCGCTGAAGTTGCAATCAATCTCCAGCAACCGTGTCACGCAGCGGTCGGCATAGAAATCCTGCATCAGGTCGATGGCCGAGGGATCAAGGCAGATGATCAGGCGGTCGGTCTCGTGATAATCGAACAGCATCCGCATCAGCGCGCGGCGATGGCGGGTGCGCTTTTCCAGCGTGGACTGGATGCCGCCCAGGTCGGGCAGACGGGTTTCGGCCTCGTTGAACAGATATTCCAGCGCCGCGGTATTGGTTGCCTGTCGCACCCGATCCACCAGCCGCTTGGCCACATGCCATTTCTTGCAGACCACGATCATCAACTCGCGTTCCCGCCCGAGGCTCGATTCGGTTTCCCAGAACCGTGGCGCGAAGCGGCGGCCGATGCGGCCCCGCCCGGTCAGGAATTTGAACAGGCTGCGGCCTTCGTTCGATATCTGGAAATGCACGCCACGCGCGGCATACAGATCGCCAAGCCGCCGCTTCAGGTCGGTGGCGTCGGGGCTGATCTTGCGGGCAAACAGAAAATCCTGGCTGAGCAGCAGGTCGTAATGGTCGTTGTAGAACGTCACCGGCATGCCGTAATCGGAAAACATCAGGCAGGTCAGCGTCCGGGCCCTGATTTCCGCCGCGGGCACCAGATGGCGCACCAGGGTCTGGAAAAACGTCTCATCCGGGATCCAGGTCGTGCGAAAAAACCGCATCACGTCGCGGCGTTTGCGGCAGAACTCCAGCACCGATTCCACCGTGCGCCGCCGCAGGCACCACCATTGACTGCCGATCATGATCTGCAGATCGGCCGGGATCGGCCGTTTCAGCCCCAGGCGACGTTGCAGGTTGAAGCTGGCGTAGAACAGCCGCTTGGTGGTGCGTTCGTTGAAGAAATGGCGATAGGTCAGCCGTTCGCCCTTCATTCCGGTCTTGATCCAGTCTGAATTGAAGAAGTCGAAGCTTTCGATGTAGTCGGCCTCGTCGCCATCCAGAAAAGCATGGGCATATTCGGCGGATTTGATCGCCATGCAGTCGCCCGACAGCATGTAGAAATGGGTGGCGCTGGGGAAGGCATCGACAGCCGCCTCAACCGCATGAAGCGTAGCCTGGACCAGCGACCATTCGCCCCAGCCGCATTTGATCCGGCTGCGGGCAAAGGTGACGTTGGGGTTGTCTTTCAGCGCTGTGCGGATGGCATCGTAAGCCGCACGGGGGGAGCGGGCATCGAAGTGGATGGAGATGCAGTCGCCCACCGCTGTCAGCCGTTCGGCCTGTGCAATGATCCCTTCGGGGTCTTTGTGGCAGAGAAGAATATAGGCAATTTTTGCCATTTTGGAAACCGGAACCCCGAACGCGGCTTGATTGTTTACCTAAATAGCTTGATCACTCGTTGAAAAGACAGAGTTTCTTTGCCAATTTCTGTGCAATTGTCGGCTTTGCCACAGGTGGCTGCCGGTCAACCGGCAAGAAAACATGGATGAAAGTGGAGGCTGACGGCAGATGGGGTTTCCCGGCACCTGGATGACGACAAGCGAAAGCGTGGTGTACCGCGTGGTTCCGAAGTGCGCCTGTTCGACCATCGGACAGATCATGCACTATGCCGACAACGGCACTTTTTATGATGGCGACATTCACGACGCCACCTCGGGCCTGCACAAATGGGCGCTGGAGGCCAGCCAGCCGCTGATCGAGGCCAATGTGAAGGGGCACAAAAGCTATGCCTTCACCTGCGTGCGCAACCCCTATACCCGCATCCTGTCCAGCTATTTCGACAAGATCTGCGGCGTTCAACGCAATGGCAAACGCTATCGGGGCAATCTGGTGCCGATGCTGACGCAGAAGTACGGCATCGAGGTTGATGGCGATTTTGATCAGATCGCCTCGTTCCGGCGGTTCCTGCTGTTTGTCCGCGACACCATCCGCTGGCGCCGCCCGATGGAGCCTGACATCCACTGGAGCGCGATGGCAGGCCACATCTCGACCTATATCGTCAACGGTGGCCGCTATGACCAGATTTTCTTTACCGAAACCTTCGATCAGGGCATGCAGAGGGTGCTCGACAAGATCAAGGTCCAGCACAAGATCGACCTGAAAACCATCCCGCGGTTCAACGAATCCGAAGGGCACGGGCCCAAGCGCGCCCACCCGGTCGAGGATTATTTCGACGACCTGTCGAAGCATCTTATGTGGGAAATCTACAAACGCGATTTCCAGCTGTTCCGCTATGATTTCGACAATCCCGCCAACAAGATGCCCCTGGGCGAGGTTGATCTGGACGAGGTTCATGCCAAGCTGGGGGAGTGAATGGCCGGCTATTCGCCAACGCCGCTGGTGCGCAAACTCGGGCTGAAACCGGGGGTTCTGGCGGCAGTGATCGGTGCGCCGGAACCCTATGGCGCGTTGCTGGCGATTGACGGGGCGCCGGGGGCGCTGGCACCGGATGGCGCGATTCCGACGGGTCTGGCTTTCCTGCACCTGTTCACCCGGTCGCGCGCCGAACTGGAACAGGTGCTGACGGCCGCCCGCCACCGGATCGCCACAGACGGGATGATCCGGGTGTCTTGGCCAGGGAAATCCTTCAGAATGCCCACCGACATCACCGAAGACGTGATCCGCGAGATTTGTCTGCCGATGGGCTATGTCGATATCAAGGTCTGCGCCGTGACCGACATCTGGTCGGGGCTGAAACTGGTGATCCGCAGGGAATTGCGCTGAGAAACTTCGGGGTTGCTCTGCTGCGCCTGGCGCGGCAAGGGGATATTTGGGCCAATAAGAAACCTGATGCGGCAGGTTCGTTGGATCAGTAACCCAGCGCGCAGCCATCCTTGCGCGGGTCGGAGCCACCTTCGAGCACGCCATCGGGGCGGATCACGATGGCCTGAGCGCCGCCTATCGGGTCGGTGGGGGTGGTGATGGCGTGGCCAAGGGCTGCCATGTCGGCGCGGAAGCTGGCGGAATAGCCGCGTTCCACCGACAGCCCATCCGGCCCGGCAAAGCAGCGCGGCGCGTCGATGGCGCTTTGCAGATCCATGCCATAGTCGGTGATGTTGGTGATCAGGCGGGCATGACCGGTGGGTTGATAGGCCCCGCCCATCACGCCAAAGGGCATGGTCAGGCGTCCTGCCTCGCGGATCATCCCGGGGATGATCGTGTGCATCGGACGTTTGCCGGGGCCATATTCGTTGGGATGGCCCGGCATCAGCGAAAAGCCCGAGCCGCGGTTCTGGAACAGGATGCCGAATTTCGGGCTGGCGATGCCCGAGCCGAAGCCCTGATAGATCGAATAGATCAGCGATACCGCCATGCGGTCGCGGTCGACCACCGTCAGGTACACCGTGTCGCGGTGAATGTTTTCGGTTGCTTGCGCCGGATCGGGGGCGGCGCGGTTCGGATCTATCAGCGCGGCCAGTTTTGCGGCGGTTTCGGGGGCCAGCATATGGGCCAGCCGGGTGGTATGGGCGGGATCGGCGATAAAGCGGTTGCGGGCATCATGGGCCAGCTTGGCCGCCTCGGCCTCGAGATGGGCGCGGGCGGGGCCAAGCGGGTCAAGCGCAGCCAGATCGAAATGGCGCAGGATGTTCAGCATCAGGATGGCGGTGGCCCCCTGGCCGTTGGGTGGGTGTTCCAGGAGTTCGATTGCGCCGTAGGTGCCGCTGACCGGGTCGCCCCAATCGGGCCGGTTGGCGGCGAAATCGGACAGAGTGTGACAGCCGCCCATGGCGTTCAGGCCTGCGAACATGTCTTTGGCCACCTCGCCCTCATAAAACCCGGCGCGCCCGTCGCGGGCGATGCGGCGCAGCACCTCGGCCTGCCCGGGCGCACGGAAGATCTGGCCGACCTGCAGCGGCTGGTCCTGACAAAGAAAGTGACGGCGCGCGTCACCCTGCAGCCGCCAGGCATCATCAGCCCAGTCAAAGGCGGTGCGGGGTGCCACCGGCAACCCTTCATCGGCATAGCGGATCGCCGGGGCCAGGCTGGCGGCCAGCCCCAGCCGCCCCCAATCAGCCGACAGTCGGCAAAAGGCATCGACCGCGCCGGGGATCGTGATGCTGTCGGCGGTCTGATCCGGCATCCGGGACAGGCTGCGCGCCCGCAATTCCGCCGCATCCGCCGCCGCCGGCGCCCTGCCGGAGCCGTTGAGCGCCAGAACCCGATCAGTGCCCGCCGGTTTCAGCAGCACGAAGCAATCGCCGCCAAGCCCGCTCATCGCCGGTTCGCACAGGCCCAGCAGCACCGCCGCCGCTATGGCGCCATCAACGGCATTGCCGCCCGCCTCGAGCATCGCCACCGCCACCTTGGCCGCAAGCGGGTGCGATGTGGCGCACATACCATTGGTGGCAAGCACCGCCGAACGACCGGGAAGTTGAAAATCGCGCATAATTGACCCCTGTTGGAGGTCAGACTAGGGCGACTGATGCAGGAAGGGAAGCTTGCAAGGACCCCGGCGTCGCGGGCTGGGTGGGGGCTGTTTTCCGCGACACCGGGGGAAGCCATGCAGCTACCCGATCTGTATCGCGGGGAATTCGGGCCGGGTTGGGGAAGGATAAAGGTAAGATTGCGGCAAAGGGGGTGGCGAAGCCCGGGCAGCACCACCCGGATCCGGTCCGATCAAGGGGGTCTGGTCTGTCAGGCAACAAGGGGGGGCTTGCGTCGCGGGAGCGCGACAGGGGGGCTTGCGTCGCGGGAGCGCGACAGGGGGGCTTGCGTCGCGGGAGCGCGACAGGGGGGC
>Ga0105044_10000594_pt1 | contig 44900 bp, 38 predicted proteins | sample MAT01_FD_78092 | JGI IMG/M metagenome (GOLD analysis project Ga0105044, IMG submission 78092) | Freshwater microbial communities from Lake Fryxell liftoff mats and glacier meltwater in Antarctica - MAT-01 | ecosystem: Environmental > Aquatic > Freshwater > Ice > Liftoff microbial mat | place...
CGGCGGGTTCTGTCCCCCCCACGGCCCGTTCCCGTCGTTCACGACGTTGGGCGGGTCGCTGATGTTCGACACGGCACCGCCGCCCAGGATCGTGGTGGCGCTCCCCGACTCGAAGATGGCGCAGTAAACCCGTGCGCCGTCGGGGCTGACCGCCAGCGCGCGCGGCTCCTCACCCACGATCGAGAGAACGAGCGGCGCGGCGGCGGGGTTCGCCGGGTCGAACACCTGGATCGTGTTCGCCTGCGAGCACGAGACGTACGCCCGCAGCGGAGCGCCCGCGAACACGATGTCGGCCGGCTCGTCGTCGGTCGAGAGGGTCGCGACGACGCTCCCCGCCGAGACGCTGACCACGCTGACCGAGTCCGAGACGTGGTTCACGACCCACACTTCGTCGTTCGTCCGCCAGCGGACGGAGACCGGGTCGACGCCGACCGCCACGAAGCCGACATGGACGACGCCCGCTCCCGTCACGTCGAAGATCTCGATCGTGCCGTCCGCCGTGTTCGTGGCCGCGAGCCGCGACCCGTCCGGGGAAAGGTCGAGCGGGTGGACTTGCGGATGCTCCCAGTTCACGAACGACGACTGGCCGAGCGCGGACGAAGCGAGGAGCAAGGTCGAGAGGACGTAGAGGCGCATCGGCTGGATCCGGGGGTGGGGGGCGACGAGACGGCGGCCGATCGACTCTATCCGTCCGCGCGAACGCGCGGGGCGCCGGTCCAGATTCGTGCTCGGAACACGGCGAATCCTGCGACAAAAGCCGGCGATCGAGGCGAAGCGCGGGCGCCGGACCGCCGAGGCTCGCGTCCCGGACCAGCTTGCGCCGATCCGTCGTGCGGCAGATGCTCGATCCGGATGACGCTCACGATCCGACCGCGCGAGTTCATCAGCCCTCTGTGGACCGGCGTCGCTCTCCTCGTCATGGGCGGGCTCTCGCTCTGGCTGGCCCTCAGAGGCGAGCCTTATGGCCAGATGATCGTCGCGATCGTGATGCTCCACTGCGCGGGACCGGTCCTGCTCCTCGGTTGGCTGACGACGGCCGTCCTATCTGCCCCCGCCGATCGCTCCCAGCGCATGGTTTCCACGGTGAAGAAGCTCACGGGAGCACTGGCTTTTCGAGTTCCGGTCCAGGCTCCCCTCTTCTTCCTCGCGGTGATCGTGCAGGAGAAACAGGTCACCGAAGCCAAGCGCTGGTGCGAGGACCTGGCCGGAAAGCTCGAGGAGTGGCGCGAAGTGCACGGCAGCTACCCGGAAGTGCTCGACGGTTCGCCGCTCGTCGTGGACCCGCCGCAGAGGTGTGCGAGCGGGCTGATCTACCACGTTCGCGACGGTCGGATCTCGCTCGACTTCGGCACGGGAGACTGGGTCGCGAGTTGGACCTACGACTCGGGCGACCGCTCGAAGCTGTTCGGGCAACCACATCAACTCACTTCAGCGCCTTGACCGCCGCTTGGATCGGGCCCCACACGCGCTCTTCGCCCGTCTTTTCCTGGATGTCGGCGAAGGCGACCTTACCGGTCTTGTCGATGACGACGGTCGCGCGGTGGCTGATGAACTTGGCCGGGTGCACCAGGCCGAACTTGGCCGTCACTTCGAGCAGCGGGTCGGCGAGCAGGTCGTGCTCGAGGCCCTTCGCGTCCTTCCAGGCCTTGTGGGACCACGTCGAATCGCGGCTGATGCCGACGACGACCGTGTCGGACCCGAACATGACCGGGTCCTTGCTGATCTTGCAGTTCTCCTTCTCGCAGGTCGGGCTCCAGTCGAGCGGGTACCAGAGCAGGACGACGTTCTTGCCCTTGTGGTCGGAGAGCTTCCAGTCCTTCTCGTCTTGGGTCTTGAGCGTGAAATCCGGGGCGATGGTGCCGACGTCGATGGCCATGTTCATGTCTCCTTAGCGGTTGAGCGGGCGCAGCAGTCTAGCGAGAGGATGAGCGCTTGACAGCGCGCGCCGCAACTGGGACGACACGCTCCCATGTTGCCGACCGAGATCCCCGCGCACTTGCGCTCCGGCCTGGAAGCCGTGATCGGAGCGGCGCGCCTCGCGGGCGAGCGCGCGCTCGCCGTGCGCGCGACCGGACGCTGGAAGGAGGAGAGCCTCCTCGCCGACATCGGCGACCAGGGCGCCGATGGCTTCCTGCAGGGATTCTTGCGCGGCCGGTTCCCGAATGACGCGATCCTCTCCGAGGAGACCGCGGACACGAGCGCGCGGCTCACCAGCGTGCGCACGTGGATCGTCGATCCGCTCGACGGCACGCGCGAGTACAGCCAGCATCGTTCGGACTGGGCGGTTCACGTCGCGCTCGTGATCGGCGCGCGTCCCGTGCTGGGCGTCGTCGCGCTCCCAGCGCAAGAGCGCGTGCTGTGGGGCGCGATCGAAGGCGAGCGCACTTGGGGTGGTCTGATCGGCACCGGATCCGCTGCGCGCGGCGACTCGCGCGCTCCGGATCCGCTGCGCATCGCCGTCTCGCGCAGCCACACGCCGACGTGGATGCCCGGTTTCGCGGCCGAAATCGGCGCTGCGCAGGTCCATTCGGGGAGCGTGGGCAACAAGGTCGCCCTCCTCTTGCTCGGCGAGGCCGATGTGTACGCGCACAGGAAGGGGCTCAAGGAATGGGACACGTGCGCGCCCGAGATCGTGGCGCGCGCGCTCGGCTGGAGCGTTTCGAAACTCGCCGGCGGTGACATCGTCTACAACCAGGCGGATCCGCGCGTGGACGAATTCCTCGTGTGCCGTCCGGCGCAGCGCGATCGCGTACTCGCGGCGCTGCGCAATTCGGGCGCGGTCGCGACGATGACCTGAAGCACGGTGCGGCGCCGCTCGGCGCGCCCGCCCGCTCAGCACGCGCAGCGATGTCAGCGTCGTGTCGAAGGCGCCTCGAGCGTGGCGAAACCGCGCCGCGAGAATAGCGACGGACGATCCGGGACTGCGAAACGACCAACGAGACGTCTCCTGAGCGACGTCACTTCGACTTGGGCAGTTCCATCTCGAGCACGAAGTCCTGCCACTCTTCATCGATCTCATCCAGGTCCAACCCCGCGAACGCGACCTCGCACGCTTTCTTGCGGGCGGCGAGCCCCGATGCCAGGCGCTTCACCAAGTCGCCTTGCTGGCCGAGCTCGGTGAGGTTCACGACCTCCTGTGTCCACGCACTCTTCAGCGTGTCGAAGTAGGTCGGCAGGATCCGCGCCCACTCCGCGCGCTTCGCGACGACGGGCGACGTGCGCAGGAAGTAGATCATCGCCCAGCCCTGCGCGTAGCACAGGCCGATGCGGTCGCCGCGGTAGTAGTCGGCCTGTTCGAAGTGGATCAGCTCCGACCAGGGCACGCTTTTCCCCGCGGCGACCACGTGCTGGATGTACTCCGCGCGCCACGGATTCGGGCCGATCCCACGCACCTTGCCGTCGCGCACGCGCGCGCCCGAGAAGAAGTCGCCGTGCCCCTCGTTGAACCACGAGTGCGGCGGCAGCTCGCCCGTCGAGTAGTGGATGTATTGGTGGAAGGCCTCGTGGTACAGCACGATGAACGTGTCCGCGTCGGTCTTCCCGCCGCCCTTCACGGTCTTCTCGGCGTCGTAGAGGACGAGCTCTTCGGTGCTCCAGTTCCAGTACCCCGCCGACCCGGCCATGCCGCCGTAGGTCATGTACTCCTCCTGGTTCTTGCACACGCGCACGGTCGAGACCGCCGTGACGGGCTTCGCGGCCGGGAAGAGCTTCTCGTACTCCTTCCGGATCACCTCGAGGTCGCCGACGATCTTGCGCACGAGCGGCACGTCAGGCGTGTCGTAGACGACGATGAAGTTCTCGGTGTCCTCGGCCTTCCAGCCGCGCACGAGCTTCTTGCGGACGTCGATGCGGAACGGGATCTCGCGCAGCTTCGTGGCCGCGTACTTCTTCTCGAGCTTGCCGGTCGAGGCTTCCTCGGGCTCGCCGAAGTCCACTTTCTCGGCCGATTCACGCCAGATCCCGACGTGCTTGTCAAAATCGTCCGAGCTCGAGAAGCCGACGAAGGCGATGGTGCGTCCAGCGCCGCGCCAGGCGTAGGCCCAGCCGCGCACCGCACCCGCGGGCCGGCCCTTCACGGGCTTGGCGCGCAGCAGGTATTCGCGCGCGCCCCAGCCCTTCTTGACCTTGCCTTCCTTCTTCTCGTCGACGAGCTCGAACCCGTTCAGCCGTTGCTCGACCCAGCGCTCGAGGCTGTTGATCGGCGGCTTCACTTCAGCAGCCGTCGTCGGCGCCGAGCCGCCCTCGGGCTTCGCTTCGTCCCCCGGATTCGGCGGCGGTGCCGGCGCATCGGCATTCGCCCCCGTCGCGGGTTTCTTGTCGGGGACCTCGTCGATCCACACGACGTTGAGCTCGGGCCGCAAGCCGCGCGCGGTCCTCTCGACCTTCTGCGCGTAGTAGAGGACGACGAACTCCTCGTCCGGTTGCGTCGGCACCTGCTCGTAGTCGCGCGCGCGCGGAAACGTGAGACCGAACTCGGGATGCTTCTCGGTCGTGTACCCGCCCTGCACCAGAAGGACGGGCGGCAAGATCGACGGCGCGAACAGGAACGCGGCGACAAGTGCGGGGAGCAGCACGCCTCCCTTCTAGCGGCAGATCGCGATTCCGCGCAACCAGGAAAACTGCGCGATGCGCAGGATCACGTCCTAGCGTGCAACCGCTCCACGCCGGATCCGCAGCGAATCGAAGGCCGCGCGCTTCTGCGCCTTCGCCGCGCGCTCGACGAAGCCGAGGACGATGTCGCGCTCCGTCGGGACCAAGTCGTAGGTAGCAGGCCGCGGGCGAGCCGTGGAAGAAGGCGGCCGACGTAGAGGGTCGCGAGCACTCCCGGAGCCTACGCGCGTGTCGAAGGCTCCGACGACCCGGCCGCGCGCTCGAGGTCGCTCATCGCCGTCCTCAACTCGGCCGCGAGGCGCACGTCGCAGCGCGTGGCGAGCACGTCGACGAGCTCGCGCGACATCGCCAGCGTCCGCTCGCGACCGCCGCGGAACCGCGACCAGAACGCGCTCGGATCCCCGACCGCGCGCAGATCCTCCGCGAGCATGCGCAGGTTGTGCAGCTTGTCCGCCGCCTTCACCGTGAGCGCGTCGGGCGACAGCGTCCGCACGTGATCGACCTGCGCGCGCTTGCGCTCCTCCCACGTGCGCGACTTGTCCTCGGTGACCTCGGCGACCGTGCGCGCGACCTCCGCGCCGAACTCGCGCTCGACGCGCGCGACCGTCCAGCCCTCGCAGTCTTCCACGACGTCGTGCAGCAACGCCGCCTGCAGCACGCGCGGCGCGCAGCCCATGCGCGCCAGCATCAGCGCCACATGGAATGGATGCGCGATGTACGGCACGCGCGCGTCGCTCTTGCGTGCCTGCCCTTCGTGCGCCTCGAGTGCGGCGCGCACGGCGCGCTCCGTAGCGGAATCGAACATGCCCGCGAGGATGGCGGTCGCGCGGAGATTCGCCAAGCTCGTTCCCGCGAACCTTCACCCACGGCACGATGGACGACGTGAGCGCCGAGTCCGACCCGAAGCTCCGCGTGTACGCCGACTCCGAGCACGCGCGGCACTACGCGACGCGCTGGGATTCGCCGCGCGGCCGCGCTCGCGACGCGCGGAAGCAGCGCGCGCTGACCGCGGCCTTCGCGCACCTGGGCGAGTTCCGCTCCGTGCTGGACGCGCCCTCTGGAACCGGCCGTATGACGGAGTTCCTCGGCGCGGGCCGGACGTACATCGGCATCGACCTCGCCGCCGCGATGCTGGGCGAAGCGCGCGCGCGTCATTCGGGCGCGATCTATGTCGCGGGCGATCTCGCGCACTTGCCGCTCGCCGACGCGAGCGTGGATGTCGCCGTCTGCATCCGCCTGATGCATCTCGTGCGCGACCCCGCGCTGCGCGTCGCGTTCCTGCGCGAGCTCGCGCGCGTCGCACGCGTCGGAGTCGTGATCGACTTCCGCCACGACCGGTCCGTGCGCACGTGGCTCGGCCGTGTGCGCGCGCGCGTCGGGTTGCGCGCGCGCGCACACAACGCGCACGCGCTCGAGGTGATCGTCGCCGAGCTCGCGTCGGCCGGGCTCACACGACCGCATTTCGTTCCAGTGCGCTCGCCCGCGGCGCTGAGCGACAAGATGGTCGTCGCGGCGCAGAAGCCCTGAGAACCGCCTCTCAAGGCAGTTCGAGATCGACCGGCACGTCCACGATCGTGATCGGAATGCGCCGCGGCTCCGCGTCCGGAGTCGCGCGCACCTCGACGACGTAGCGGCCGGGTGCGAGCGGGATCGGGTTCGGCTCGGCCTGCCAGAGTTTGCTCGCGTAGACGTCCGACCCTTCCGCGTCGATCACCCGGAACCGCACCTTGTCCCAGTCTTCACTGGACGCGCGCACGACCAAGGGAACGGCGCGCGCCAGATGGATGACGAGGTCCTCGACCGGACCGCCGCGCGTGTCGACGATGCGCCGCCACGCGCCATAGGGCTCTTCCGAGATGCCGAGCTCGAATCGTCCACGCGCGAGCTTCGACACGCGGAATGCGCCGTCGGAGCCACTCTTCAGGCCGAACACGTTGCCCAACGGTCGGAACGGTCTGCCGTCCGTGTCGCACCCGGCGTAGACCATGGTGGTCTCGACACCGGCGCCCTTCTCGTCGATGACGCGTCCGGCTATCCACGTCTCCGGTTCGAGCGCGACGTCACCCACATCCGTCTCCATCCCGGGTTCGACACGCACGCGCACTCGAGGGCATGCGTACCCCTTGGACATCACCCGGAGCGCGTAGTTTCCGGGCGCCAGGGACTGCACGCGGTTCACCTCCTCGTGCGCACCGACGGTCTGCGTCGAGGCGCCATCCAGAAAGCCACTCGCCTTGTCGATTCGCTCGCCCGTGTTCGCGTCCACCACGCGGAAGCGCAAGGAACCGAACTGCATCGCGCGGTCGTCGGGATCGACGACGAACGTGACCTCGTCTTGTCCGCGCTCGACGCGCTGCGTGGCGACGACGTACTGGTAGCGGACGAGGCTCAGGTAGACCGGCGGCTCGACTTTCAGTACGACGCGCCCGAAGTAGGCCGCGGGCATTTCCGGTCCGCCGAATCCGTTCTGCCAGAACGCGCCGACCCCGAACGGATTGTTGAAGCTGCCGCGCACCTCGTCGATCCATCGATCCGGAGCGTCCGCCGTCGCGACCGCGAGCAGCAGCATCTCCTTCACGGGCTCGCCCTGCGCATCGACGACCTTCACCCGCACTTCGGGCGGCAGGACGAGCTGCACGTCGCGCCGTACATCGCCGACGACATCGATCATCGCGCGCGCTTCGCCGCCGCGCTGCGAGCCGGCGCGCAGCCAGTACCGACCAGGCGCGAGCCCAGCGAAGGCGTACGCACCGTCGGCTGCCGCTGTCGTCAGCTGTCTGACGCCGTGCTGGTCGATCAAGCTCACGCCCGTCTCGGGGCCTATGACGTCGCGTCCCGCGGGCGGCCTCACGAATCCGTAGAGCGAAGCGGGCTGCTCGTCCGAGCGCTCCTCGACAGCGCTCGCTGTCGTCGAAGCGTTCGATTCGAGAGCAGGCGACGTCGCCGCGACGGGCAACGCGGCCAGCGCCGGCTCCTCGAGATCGATCGCGGTCTCGGTGCGTGGAATCGTGGGCGCGTCCGTACCGATCGCGGCTGTCGAGCTTTGCGTCGGCGCGGCGAAGCGCCAAACGATCGCCGCCAATGCGATCGCCACGACGCACCAGACGAGGACGGAGAGAGACTTCGAGTTCACGGTCCAGCGACCTCGTGCACGACAGGCTTGCGGCCGACTTCGAGGACCTCGCTCCGCACCACGCGATCGTCCCGGATCACGTGCAGTGTGTAGCTCCCGGAGGCGAGCCGGATTCGTGTCGGCCAGCTCGGATGAACGATCAAAGCCCTGAGCGGACGCCCCGCGACGTCCACGACCTCGACGGCGACCTCGTCGTTGCCCTTCGGCGCGCGCAGCTCGACCGGGGTCCCGGGCACGAGCTGGATCTCGATCCCGTCCAGTCCGCCGGAGCTCGCATCGACCTCGATCGCGGTCGCTGCCAGCGCTTCGCCGTACGCCACGATGCGCACAGGTCCGGCCTCGCACTGCTCGAGCGAGAACGTCCCGTCCGCGGCCGATCGTTCGATGCTCACCGACTCCAGCGCGCGCGGCCGGGCGAGCAGGCGCGTCGGGATCGTGTCGATGATCCCGGAAACGCCGCGGCCATCGACATCGACCAGGCGACCACGCATGCGCGCGACCGGGTACAGCGCCACGGTTCCGAGGTCGATGCGCTCGCCGGCCGGCACGCGCACGGCCAAGCGCACGTCAGCGCGACCCGCGGCGCGGGTCCACGCCGTGCGCAGCCCGGGAACGACGTTCTCGAGGAGAACGTCTCCGAGCGCGTCCACTTGCTGGTCCGCGCCCGACGCGTCGCGGAAGGACAGCTCGACGCTCGCATCCGCGAGGGGCGCACCGGTGCGTCCGTCCACCACGTGCAGCGCGACGGATCCCAACTGGCCCAACACCAACTCGCGGTCGAGCGCGAATACGATCTCGGGCTCGTCACCGCGGACGAGCCGGCTCGCGAGCACCGCTTCGCGCAGCACGGCACTGATCCACACGGGCGCCGGCTCGCGGATCTCCAGCACTCCCGCGCATCCGGCCGGGATCCGCGGATCCGGTGAGTGCCGCTCCTCTGGTCGCCAAGTACCGGCGCCGAATCCGGCGGGTCGGCGTCCACGGATCCCGGGCGCCGTGCCCGGCTGCACGCGCGTCGCGACGGCTGCGAGGAGTTCCGCGACCTCACGCGGGAGCTCGAGCACGCTGCCCTCGAGATCCGTGAACCGCACCGGCAGGACGAGCGCGCGCTGCAGCGTGAAGTCACGCCGCGCACGCTCACGATCCGCGGGCAGTTCGAACTCTTCGTCGAGGGGTATGAATCCGCGCACGTCGATGCGCACGCGCACCGATCCGGGCGAGAGCCCGAAGACCGTGTACTCGCCACCGGCACGAACGTCGGCCGCGCGCGCGATCCCGTCCGCGCCGGTGAACCGCGCGGAGGGCTGGCCGAGATCCAGTGTGCTCGCGCCGAGCACACGCCCCGACACGAGCACGCGCTCCGCCGGCGCGGCGACCTCGCGCGCGACACCCGTCGCGGAGGTCGACACCGACGCGGGCGAGAATTCCGCGGCTGCCGCCCGCGCCGCACGGTCGGGAGCGGCGGTCGCCACGAGCGGCGCCGCCGCCCCTTCCGCCCCCTCGGATCTCGGCCACCAGACAGCGGTCGCGATCACCACGAGCGTTCCCGCGATCGCGAGCTGTGCATTCACGATTCCTCCTCCGATGGTCAGGGCGGTGCTCGCCGCCGGCGCGCCGACCGACGGCACGAACAGCGCGGCCCATGCGCCGCGATCGCCGTAGTCCGCGTCGAGCCGCGCGCGCAGGCGCTCGAGCGAGCGCGCGAGGCGATTGCGCACGGTGGACCCGGGCACGCCGAGGCGCCGCGCGATCTCTTCCGCCCGCAGACCTTCGGCGTAGCGCAGCAGGACGACGACGCGCTGTGCTTCATCGAGCGTTCCGACGGCTGCCAAGACGCGGCGCTGCAGTTCCGCGCGTGCGAGCAGATCGCTCGCGCTGGGCAGCCCCTCTTCGCGCGCGGCGCCGATCTCGCGCAGCGAACGCGCACGGTCACGCTTTCGAGCTCTGCGCGCCAGATTGCGGACGATGCCGCCCAGCCACGCGCGCGGGGACTCGGCGACGGCGCGCGTACGCAGCGCCTCGATCCACGTCTCCTGCACGAGGTCGTCCGCGGCCGCGCCATCGCCGGATAGGCGCAGCGCGAGAGCGCGTACCCACTCCTGGTGCTCGAAGAGCCGCTCGAAGTCGGCCGGTGTCGCGGAATGTTCCATGTCCAGCACCCGTGCACGCCGGGCCGGGAATCGTCCCACGGATTCCGGGATTTAGCGTGCGACGCGCCGAACTGGTTCGCGACGCGAGACCTTGTTCGCGATACCGACTCGGCGAAGTTCACTTCCTCGGCGGCCGGGGCCTTCGTGAAGGACAGCGAGTCGCGCGGATCGCGGTGCAGGTCGTACCGCAGTGCGCATCGCGAACGTCGGCCCGACGGATGCTCCGCATGCTCGTGCACATCCGCGTGCACGCTCTCTTCTGCCCGGCATGGATCTGCATGACCCCGTCGAACATCCCGATCACGTGCGGGAAGCGGCAGCGGAGCGCGACCCTCAGGCAACGGCATCGATCGACCGATCACCTACTCGAGTATCGAGGGATGGCTGCCGCTCCCGGCCCGATCAGACCTTCTTCGGCGGCGGCAAGTTCGCTGCGGCCGACTCGCCCACGACGAGGGACTTGACCATCTCGTAGAGCGTTCGAACCGGTCCGCCCTCGGGGTTCCAATACTCGCCGCGTTCGACCTGCATCTCGATGAGCGCGATGTGCGGGTCACCAGGCCCTTCGGGGAACCAGAGTTTCCACGCGGGCTTGTACAGCCTTCGAATGAGTTCGGGATCGCGCCGGACCCGGGCCATCGCCGAGATCGAGAGGTAAGCGCGATCGCTGCGCCGGAAGCAGCAAACGCCGACCTGGTGTTCGTGTGCGATCTCGTCGGACTTGGCGGAGTCGATCGACGTCACGAACCACAGGTCGCTGGCGATCTCTGGGACCGGCTTCTGGATCTCCATCGGGCGGGCCCGCAGGTGACCCATCGGCGTGAGCGTGGTGAGCATCGCCGTGTCGAAGGACTGCAGCAACTCGTTGAGTTCCACGATCGTTCCGGACGAGGCGGCTGATCCGGCGGTGACGTGCGTGTTCTTCATGCACGCATGCACGCAACTAAGGTGCCGATGCGTGTCACCGCGGCTGCGCCACTTGCGAGTCGGCCCGATCGTCGACGCCCAAGACGCCCGTGCGTCGAGCGCAATGCGCCGAGCAGAACATCACGCCGCGGCTCTCGACGCCGTGACCGATGACGGCGCAGCCACAGCTGGTGCACCGCGGAGCCAAGGCCTGGATCGCGCACTCGAAGGAATCGAAGACGTGCGTCTCGCCGCGCAAGCGGATCTCGAAGGCTTTGTCGTACACGTTGCCACAGACTTCACAGGTACCCATTGGAATGCCTCGCCGATCGCACTCTCGCTTGGAGCGGCTCCCGGCGAGTGCGCCCCCGGGATTCCGTAATGATGCAAAGGGGCCCCGAATCCGTCCCTGCCGGACGTACTCGGGGCCGGGGATCGTCCGCTTCTGGAGAGTAGGCGGGCGGTCCGGTCACTGGCAGCGAGTCAGCTTGTCAGCCACTCGCCACCGTGCATCAGGCTCGGTTCGTGCGATCGCTCGAGCCGGTCCGGCCGCCCGTTCCGGCGTCCACGTCCAGCTTGCGCGGGTCGCCCGGCTCCTTGTCGCCGTAGCTCGGCGTACCGCTGCTCGGCAGTGCCCCGCCCGGAGCCTTCGAATCTTTGCGGTCGTCCTTGCGCCCCGGATTCGGACGGTCGTCGAACTGCGCGCCCGGCTTCGCGGATGAGTTCGGCTGCTTGGCCGTCTCGGTTCCCTGCTCGTTCCGGTTTCCCGAATCGCCGCGGTTCCCCTGCTCGTTGCGCTGAGCTTCGGATCCCTCGCGACCCGGATTGCGCGTGTTTTCTCCGGCGTTCGAGTCCTTCTGCTGACCCTTGCTCGCGCTCGAGCCGCCGGCTTGTTCGTTCGGTTGATTCTTCATGACCAGTCTCCTTCGTGCGTGTCTTGCCTACCTGGCACACCGGTGAGATCACGGATTGCGATCCAGCAGCACCGGGGCGGGGTATCGGTCTTGGGCGGGCCCGCTCTCGCGAGCGAACCCGTCGCTGCGCGCTCGATCAGCGCGGATCGTTCGGATCCTTCTTGTCGCCGTTCTTCTCGCGCGGCGGCATCGGAGCCTTCGTCCCGCGGGCCGACGCGTCGACCGCGTTGGTCCAGTACGGGCGGACGCCGTAGTAGGTGTAGAGCTCGTTCAGGTAGGCCGTCTCCGACATGCGGTTCCAGTCATCCTTCTTGAACTCGGGCGACTTGGTCAGGCGATCCTTGTTCAGATCGACGACGAGCTTGTCGCTGTCCTTGTTCGCGCCCGGCTGGGGCTTCGCAGCTTCCCAGGGCAGAGCGTGCAGCTTGTCGCCGATGCCGAGGAAGCCGCCGGTGCTGACGACCAGGAAGCTGACACGCCCGTTGCGCGCGTCGATCCCCAGTTCTTCGATGTCACCGACCTTCTCGTCGGACATGGTGTAGATGTCCTGATCGAGGATCTTGCTGGCGCGGACGGCGCGGCGCGAGTTGATCACGTCACCCGACACTTGGCTCGAGCGGCCGTAGTGGCGATCCAGGTCAGACCGCCAGGCCGGAGCGCTGAGGTCGGGCCACTTGTCCTTGGCGAAGCCGGGCGCGCTTTCGATCTTGGCGGTGTCGAGCTCGAGCGTGAACTCGGGATCGTCCATCATGTCCGACATCTTCTTCGCATCGGCCCGATCGCCGTCCTTCAGCCCGTCGTGCGCCGCCATGGCCAGCGACTGGAACGGTACGGCGTACCATTGGTCGGCGCCCCTCTTCTCGAGCGAGACGACCGCGAAGTCGATGCGGCCCGACGTCGGGTCCAGCACGAGGTCTTCGATCTCGCCGATCTTCTCGTTGCTCGTGTTCACCAGCTTGGCGCCGATGACCTTGCTGCCCTTGTGGCACATGGCGCCGCCCTTGGTGGGCATGCCCTTGTCGTACTTCTCAGCCTTGGGCACGGGCTTGTCGCCCTTCCCCCCGTCGTTCTGCGGGTAGGCCAGCGCGCCCGCGCCAAGCAGGGCCATCGATGCGGCCCCCAGGATGAATTTATGTTGCATGAGACTGTTCCTTTGTCGTGGGTTGCTGTCGCGTAGTCAGCTCGTGCCGACTCGCCGCATCGAGCGATGCGCGCTTCGCAGGTCCGGTGGTTCGCGCAGCTCGACCTCTTGGGCTGCTGCACGATCGGCGCTGAGTTGCGTGCGTATGACCGACCAGGGCAACCGGCGTGCCGCGGGTCGTCACGCCTTTCCGGCCCGCACGGGAGGCGCAGGGGGGCTGGTAGCGGGTGCGACTTGTAGATTCGCTGACATACGCCCACGAAATCGCAGCTCGTCTGAGGCTCCGTTCACGGCAAAAACGGTTCCCGCGTCTACACGCTCGCTGCCTGTGTGAGCGGGCCCGGCGCGCCCGTGGCACGAGGGGTGCATGGCTCAGCGATCGGGCACGAGCCGCTCCGCGGCGGCCACGTCGCATAGCGGCGCTCTGCCCACCCGCAAACGACGAGCGAAGGAGCCGATATGGCATCGATCGAGAAGGACGTTGAAGTCGACGTTCCCGTGCGCACCGCATACGACCAGTGGACGCAGTTCGAGCAATTCCCTCAGTTCATGGAGGGCGTGAAGTCCGTTCGGCAGGTCGATGACAAGCGCCTGGAATGGCACGCGGAGGTCCTCGGCAAGGACGTCTCGTGGAGCGCAGAGATCACGCAACAGATCCCGGATCAGCGCATCACCTGGAAGAGCACGTCCGGCGCCTGGAATGCGGGAGCGGTGACGTTCACGCCCCTGTCGCCGACGCGCACCAAGGTGTCGCTGATCCTGGAGTACGAGCCCGAAGGCGTGGTCGAGAACGCCGCCAGCGCGCTGGGCCTCGTCTCCGCGCGCGTCGAGGGCGACTTGCAGCGCTTCAAGAAGTTCATCGAGGGCCGCGGTCTCGCCACCGGACAATGGCGCGGCGAGATCCACGGTCAGCAGGTGACCACGAAGTCCATGGAAGCCGGCCGCTGAGCAGTTGGACGGTGGGCGCGCGGTCGTGCTGCAACACGACCGCGCGCTCCATTGTCTGGATCGGGGCGAGCGCGAATCGCTCTCTACAAATTCCGCGGTGCGACGCGGCGCGGGCGGCTTGCGGACCGACAGCGTGGGGGCACGTGAATTGCCCAGGCGCGGCAGGAAACCCGCATATGCCCCTCGACACCGTCCGCCGAATCGAACGATCTCAGGCCGCGGCGGGGTGCTCGGGCACCGGCCTTCGAAAAGAGGCGCGAGTTCCGCGGCGTGACCGCGGCGGGTCCGCCCTCGTGTCGCGCGGATCGTGCGTCGCCACCTTGATCGCAGTCGTCGTGACCGGTGCGTCGAGTGGATCTTCCGCGACGCCCGGATCAATGGCTGCGCGATCGACTCGGTTCGAGCCCCTGCCCGATGCGCGAGTTGCGCATCGCGCGGCTTTCGACATCGACGGAAATGCCGAGGGTTGGCGTGTGGGTTCCGGGCTGGAACCGACGATTGTCCTCAACGGCGTGCTCTCCGTGCGAGCAAAGGCCGCCGATCCCTACCTGCTGGGCCCGGCCTTCCAGGTCGATGCCGCTACGCACCAGTTCCTCGGTGTTCGTTGCCGCACGAACGCCGCGGGGACGACTCAGATCTACTTCGGCGACACGCAGTCGCCCGGTTTCGTCGACGGACAGTACGTCGCGATCGAGATGCAGCCGTCCGAACAGTTCGTCACCTACGAGATCGATCTGAGCTCCGTCGAAGGCTGGAGCGGGACCATCGACGCCTTGCGGCTCGACCCCGTCAACGGCCTCGAGGAGATCGGCGCCGTGTTCGAGCTCGACTGGATCGCCTTGTACCAGGCTCCGCCGCGACTCGTTCCGACGCTGCCGTACTGGATCGGCGCCGACACGCTCGTGGTGGGATTCGAGAACCGCGGTGGATGGGGCATCGACTCGCCGATCGACTTCCTCTGCGACGGCCGGGTGCTGGGCACCATCGACAGACTCGATCGGGACTCAGCGCGTGTCACGGAGCTCGATGCGGAGCACCTTCCGCCCTGGGCCTGGATCGAAGCCGTCCAGGAGAGCCGTACGCTCTGGCGCGCACGCGTCGTACGTCCTTCCGATTCCCGAATCGAACCGGGCCTCGGGCTGGGTCAGGACCGGCACGAACCCACGATCGAGATCCTGAGCGGGGTCGGCGTGTTGACCGATGGAACGCACAAGAGCGTGCGTCTGGCGCCTGTAGCCAGCTTGACGGTGCGCGCGCCCGACGGAGTGCCGACGTATTACGAGTTCGACGTCAAGCGCGCCTCCACGCTCGACACCGTTGCGCGCTACAGCGAGTCCATCGACGATCCGCGCGTCGGAACCATCACGTGCACCGTGCTGGTCGACGGCACGCACGTGGCTTCGAGCGTCGAGAGCTGCGCCGATCTCGAGATCCTGCGCTTCGAGGGGCCGCGCATGCTCCAGGAGCGTCCGCACTCGCACGCGCTGTTCCCCGGGCTCGAGTACCTCGAGGCGGGCGAGACGTCTTCGAATCCGACGTGGACCGGCACGGTTCACGGCACGCGCGTTCGACCGCCGGCCTATCGCATCACCGCGCCCGCGATGTACCTCGAGTACGACCGCACAGAGGGCGTGCCGGGAGGCTCGCCCGCGCAGACCGCCTGGGTCGCGAGCCTCTCTTGGGCCGACTTCGGTACCGAGCGCTTCGATCACGACAGCGCCCCTGCGGCCGAATTCCGCTCTGCGGGCGACAACGACTCCTGGGCGTCGGTGTTCCTGCCGGCGCGTTTGTACACGGATGTGCGCGACGATGCCTACGCAGCGGAGCCTCAGCGCTTGGTGAGCGGGACCGAGCTCTCGCTCCGCACCGAGTTCGCTCTGGAGCGCGGGACGATCGAAGACGTGTTCGCACGCGTCTGGCTTGCGCGGATTCCCGAACCGCCCGCGCTGGGGTTCGTCGAACCCGCAGAGCGCGTCGATGGCGCGCCCCGTCCCTTCGCGGGCGGCGTGCGCGCGCTCGAGACCATCCTGGCCACCTCCATGGATGCGTACACGCGGACGCTCTACGGCGGCCAGGGACTCTGGAAGACGCACATCGCGATCCAAGAACCCTACTCCGATCGGCCCGAGATGGCGGCGGCCATCGTGGCGGAGTCCGCGCGCAGCGGCCGCCGTGAGTACACGGAGACGATCGGCCTCGGCACCGAGGCTTCGATCGAAGCGCTGCTCGGAAGCGCGGCCGCGTGGGTGGGTCCGAAGAAGTACGCCAAGGCCGCAGCGGCCATCGCCGCGATGGCTCCCGACGGGAGCATCGCCTACACCGTCACGCCCGCGATGTCCCAGAAGATCGCGTCGATGACGAGCTTCCATGGCGCCGACGGGGACGCCCTGGGCGATCTCGGCGTGACGAACGCCGGCTTGATCGCCGAGAAGGCGCTGCCGCTGCTCGAGTACGCGGCCTGCTCACGCGATCCGATCTTCGTCGCAGCCGGCCTGCGCGCTCTCGAGCGCATGAACTCCTTCACCGTTCCGCGCGGATCGCAGACTTGGGAGATCCACGCCGCGACTCCCGACCTCTATGCGGCGGCACTGTGCGCCCGCGCCGACTTGTGGGGCTGGCGCATCACCGGCGATGAGCGCTACCTCGACGAAGCGGAACGCTGGATCCGCACCGGCCTGCCTTTCCTCTACTGGTGGGAGCCAGCAGCGAAGGCCGATGTCCGCGCAGTTCACGTCGCCGACGGGAACGGCGAAGGACTCATCCTCGACGAACGCGATCCTTCGCCGTTCTACGCCGACGCGGATCGCTCGATCCTGCCCTTCGCATCGATCGCGGTGTTCGGCACGAGCTGGTACGCCGTGCCTTGGTTCGGCATCCCGGTGCAGTGGTGCGGCCTCGCCTGGGGCAACGCCGTGCGCGAGATCGACGCGGTCCGCCCGCTGCCCGACTACGTGCGCATCGCCGATGGGATCTTCCGATCGGCGGCGAATCAGCAGTGCGACCGCGGTTATCTCGCGGGAACGCTGCCGGACAGTTGGGATCTCGCCACCGACACGTCGCGTCAACCCTTCATCGTTCCCGAGCGACTGGTCGAGTACGCCTACCGCTGCCTGGACGCGCCCAACATCGGCGGTCTGGAGTACGTCCGACTCGAAGGCAGCGAGTGGACGCACATCGCGAGTCGCTCCGTCCTGGAGCGGGTCGAGCAACTGCGCGGTCGCCTGTCGATTTCTTCGCGCTTCTACGACGGCCAGGATGCGAGCCTGATCCTCGGCGGCCCGCGCCAACCACTGCACTCCGTCCGCGTGGACGGCGTGGAGCTCGTGCAGGGTCCCGGAGTAGGCCAGTACCACTGGGTCGAGTGCGGCGGTGGCAGCGCCGTGCTCGTCGTGCGCTGGCGGTCGGAGTCGACCGACCGCATCGACATCGAGATCGAGACGGCGCCCTGATCTCGGAGAGAGTCTGCGCTCGTGCTGTGGGCGGGCCAGGGTGGGTACCAACCCTACACTTCCTCGCGACCGTCAGATCGTCACCTTGAGCGGCTTGATCGCCAGTGCGCCGAACAGCATGGACGCGACCAGGAACGTCAGCACGATCCCGCCCGGTCCGCCCGGCAACCAACCCAGATCGCGGTCGGGATAGGTGAACGCGACCGACTCGAACGGCGAGCTCGCCTCGAACGTCGGTTCGGCGGGCCACAAGAGTGCGTCGATGAAGCCGCTTCCGCGCGAGGGTTGCAGCGTCCGCGGGTTCACGTCGCCCGCGACGACGGACTTCGTCGCGCTGCCCAGGCCCGGGATCTCGATCACGACTTCGTACTCGCCGGTTCGGCGCGCGACGAACTCCTGGAATGCGCGGCCTTCGCTCGGGATGCGCACGAGCGGCGACATCGCTTCGAGTCCGTCGGGAACGCGCACCACGATCTCGTTCGCGCGCGCCGCGGCCTCGTCGGAGAGCTGGATCTCGAGCGTCGTCCCGCGTCCGGCCATCCACGCGCTGGCGGGAGCCTGGAGTTCGAGGGGCTGGTACGCGTAGCGCACGACGAGCTGGGCCAGCACGAACAGGAACGGGATCGAAAGCGGGACGAACGGCAAGAGGTTGAGGCCGAGGTACTGGAAGTTGCGCAGCAGCACCTTGATCGTCGACCGGCCCACGATCGCGAGGTCGTCCTGCCAGATGCGTATCTCGATCAGGTGACCCTTGATCCGGTCCTTCACGTGCTTGATGCGCTTCTGCGCGGACACATGCTTGAACAGGAACAGCGCTAGCACGCCGAAGATGCCGCTGACGAGGATCAGCGCCCAGCCTGGTCCGAGGCGCTCGAACGGCCAGAGCACCGCGTCGAAGGCGGCGGTGATGGCACGGTTGAGGGCGTTCATGCGGAGTGCGTCGAGTCCGGTCGCGCGCGCGTCGGGATCAGGAGATGTATCCGAGGCCCTTGAGCTTCTCGACGATGTCGGCGTCGCTTTGCGCGCCCTCGAATTTCGAGATCTCCTTCTCGAGCACGTGAACGATGAACTCCTCGTGGCTCGCGTACCCGGCCGCCGCGCTGATCTTCTTGATGCGCTCGAGCAGGTCCTTCTCCAACTTGATCTTGTTTCCGCCGCCGAACATCGTGGTTTCCTCTACTTCAGGACCGGCGCGCCGCGCATGCCGGTGACCGGTTGGATGCCGTATTGCTTCAGGATCTCGACCGTGAGGTCTTCGAGCCCGTGCGCGCCTTCCCGCACCGGTCGCGTGGAGAGCAAGGTCCCGGGGACGACTTCGGGCGCCATCAAGTGGCTGCCTTGGAACGTTCCGCCGAGGTTGTTCGCCAGCACGTCGTGCGGTATGCGTCCGAGCGAAGACTCGTCCGAGTTCCCGTAGTTCGCATTGTATCCCACGACCAGGTCGGGGGCTTCCGCCGTGCGCTCGCCGTGATAGGCGCTCGCGGGTCGATCGTTGCGCAGGATCGGGCGCGCGTCGCCGTCGCGGATCGCCAGGAGCTTCGCGTCGATCTCCGCGACGAGCGCGTCGGCTTCCGCGCCGCGCGAGACGATGCCACTCTCGTTCTCGGGCGTGCTCGGATCGTCCAGCTCGCGGCCCACCAGGTTCAAGTAGAGCCCGTTGAACCCGACACCGTACGCGCGCGTCTTGGTCCAGTCGACCGCGTCGAAGATCACGACGGCTTCGCGCGTCGGATCGGACTCGGGCTTCTCGCGCTCGCGACCTTCCTTCAACACGAGGTAGCCGTTCTCGAGCAGCCACGTGTTCAGCGAGAACTTGCGCCGGTACGACTCGAAGCCGTGATCGCTCATGACGATCACCGTCGCGTCGGAGCCCGCTTCGTCGAGCACGCGCCCCACGATCGGGTCCATGCGCAGGTACAGGTCGAAGATGACGTCCTTCCACGTGCTGCCCGGCCGCTGCGACCAATCCGCCGTGGATTCCGCGGCCATTTGCGCGTCGTGGTTCGGATGCTCCGCGTCGTGGTGGCGCCACAGCATGTGTCCGCACAGATCGACGCCCGAGAAGTAGAAGAATAGAAATCCGCCGCGCTCGTTCCAGCGCTGGAATCCGAAGTCGAGCAGGCGCACGCCTTCTTCGTGCACGACTTCGCCCTGCGCCAGGAACTCCGCGTCCGTCAGCACGCCTTCCTTGAGCGCGTTGACGTCCTCGGGCATGCCCTGCGTGTAGTAGAGGCCGACGCGATCGGCGACTTCCGCGCTGGCATCGGGCGGTTCGGAAACGGGTGCGACCGGCGCCGTCGGGTCGATGTTCACGGGCGACGCGTACACCTCGAACGGCGCGAGGCTCTTCACGTGGAAGCGCACGATGCCGGCGACCGGCGCGAGCCCGAGCGGCAGCAGATCGAACGACACCTGGATCCAGTCGCTCCAGGCACCTTGCGGCACGACGACGACGCGGCCGGCGAGCTCGATCGCCGCGGCTTTCGCGTCGTGATCGAGCAGGAATCGCAGCGGAATCGTGGCCGAGCGCCCGTCGGCGTGGAACGGACTGGCCGGCCCCGACAGCGCGGTGTCGATGCGACCGTCGAACTCGCGCACGGGAACGATGCGCCCTTCGGTCGCGATCGCGGCCGGGTCGGGTGCGCTCGTGTAGTAGGTGTACTTGCCGTACGCCGAGTCGATCGCGGGCGTCATCATCCCGCTGAAGGACCAACCGTCGGAGCCCTCGACCGGGAAGTTCGCGGGCATGCGCCACACGTCCGCGGCGATGCCGTGGTCGCGCAGCACGCTCCAGAACGCGACGCCGCTGCGGTTCGATTCGGAGTCGCCGCCGACCGGGAACTGCCAGCCCCCGGGGAGCGCTATCGCCTCCGCCGCCTCGCCCTTCACCGTCGACGGGATCGGCATGCGCGTCGTCGGGTCGCGGTGGATGAAGTCGAAGATGCCGTGACCGCCCGGATCGCGGCCGGTGACGAAGTTCGACCAGGCGACCGGCGATTGCGGCGGCACGGACGTGCGCAACGAGTGGACGCCGTTCGCGTCGATGAGGCGGCCGAAATTGCGCATCCCATCAGGGAAGCGCTGGCGCACCTCGAGCAGGAGTTCCGGGTCGAGCCCGTCGATGCCGAGCACGATGCAGCGCGGCGCGCGCTCCGACGGCTCGGGATCGCGACGCGCGATGCCCGGGACGACGAAGACGGCCAGCAGCGCGAGCGCGGGCCACACGGTCCAGCGCGGGATCCTCACGCGGGACCGCTCCGCTCGTCCGTGCGCGCGGTCGGAGGCGGTGTCGTCCCGCCGATCACGGCGCCGATGACGTGATCGCTCGTGTGCGTGTGCGCCTTGCCGCCTGCGTGCACGCTCCCGTGCGCTTGGCCATGGCCGTGATCGTGCTCGTGCCGCGGCGGCGCGACGTCCGCACCGCGCCCCGGCTTCGCGCGACGCTCCGTGCCATCGGCGAACAGCGCGCGGCCCTGCATGTACGTCGGGATCTCGAGCCCGAACAGGTCGAGCACGGTCGGCGCGATGTCGATCAATGCCGGCGACGTGATCGCCGGCTTGTGATCGCAGTAGAAGACGCCCGGCACGAGCCGCGGATCGACGCAGTGATCGCCCGACCAGCTCTTCGTGTTGTCCGTGAAGACCTCGGCCGCCACGGAACCCGTCGCGCAATCCCACGAGTGCCGGAAGCCCTCGTGGTAGCCGATCAGGAGCTCCGGCGCCGCGTCCGCGTACGGGCCGTCGTGGATCTCGCGCGTGAGGAACACCTCGCGGATCACGTGCTCGCCCGTCGCCGGATCGCGCAATGCCTCGAGCTTCGTCTTCAGCTCGTGGCAGAGCGCGTCGAGCTCGCGCTTCTCGACGATGCCCTCCGCCTCGCGCCCCTTCCGATTGACGAAAACACCGGTCAATCCCAGCGTGAACGCCTTCGTGCGCGACCAGTCCACGTGCGCGAACCAGTCGCCCGACGTCTCGTGACCGGCCTTCAAGTACAGGTACCCGTTCTCCTTCAGCCACGTGTTCAAGTTCACGCCGCGGCGGAAGTTCGTGAAGCCGTGGTCCGAGATGACCATGAGCATGGTGCGCGGATGATCGCCGAGTTTCGCGACGACCTGCCCGACCAGGCTGTCCATCTTCGCGTACGTCTCGGGGATGACGTCCTTCCAGCGCTCGAACTCCTTGCCCGCGTTCGCCGGATGCGTCTTGTCGAGCGTGCGCCAGAACATGTGACTGACGCGATCGCTCGTGTCGAACACGCACGTCACGAAGCCCTTCTTCGTCTTCTCGAGTGCATCGAAGAGCTGGAGACGCCGCTCCTCGTAGTAGAACCAAGCCTGCTTCAGGAACGCCTCCTCGTCGATGACGCGCTCGTTCAGCGCCCACGTATCCTCGGCCAGCCCGAGCGTCCCGAACTGACCGAGCGTCTTCGCCAGGTAGATCGAGTAGACGAACGGATGGCTGATCGGCATCGCCGGCTGATCCGGGTTGATCTGCACGGGCGTGGCGTACAGCTCGAAATCAGCCCCCGCCCAAGTCTGGACGTAGAAGCGCACGATGCCCGTGACGCCGTCGAACGGCGCGACGACCCAGGGCGTGTACTCCTTCGCACCGACCTCGACCGTCTCGGTACCGAGCTTGATGCGCGCCCTGCGCGTCTTCTCGTCGAGCTCGACCACGAACGGACATTTCTGGTGATGTCCGTCCTTGCCTGTCGGTCCGATCAAGTTCGACTCGACACGCCCCTTGCGCACGACGACCTGGAACTGCTGCCCGCCGATCTTCGCGCCGGCCGGCCGCGCTTTCGTCGAGTAGAACGAGAAGCTCCCCTGCGTGCCCTGCAGGTCGGGCACGCACATGCCGCTCAACAACACGCCGTTCTTGAACGGCTGCGGCGGGAACGTGATCGGCACGCGAATGATCGACGACCACACGCGCGTGTCGCCGAGCAGCTTCCAGAACGGCTGGCTTTTCTGCAGCGAGCGGTAGACGAACTTCGTCCCGAGCGGGATCTCCGCGAGGCCGAGGTTGAGCGTCTTCGGCACCGCGCGGATGTCGCTCGAGCTGAGCATCGGCGCGTAGCTGCACGGGTCGCGCGTGAGGAAGTCGTAGATGTTGTGCCGCGACGCGTCGGTGCCGGTGGCGAACGTCGACCACGCGACGGGCGAGATCGACGGACAGGCCGTGTCGAGGTTCGAGAAGAAGCCCTTCTCGGCCAGCTTCGAGAGATGCGGCAGCCGACCCTCGGCCATCAGCTTGCGCGCCATGCGCGGATCGAACCCGTCGAGCCCGATGACGACGACGCGGTCGAACTTCGCGGGTCCGCGCTTCTTGCCCGTGATCGCGCGGAAGACGACCTTGAACGGCCAGATCGCGATGATCCCGAACGCCAGTAAGAAAGTTCCGAGCAGGACGAGGACCGACCCCGCCGCCGCGAAGCCGGCCCCGGGGCCGATGTAGGCCCAGGCGGGGGTCGCCAGGGCGACGAGGACGAGGCCGGCGAAGAGCCGGCGTGACACGGGGCGGAGGGACAACTGGCGGAGGGACAACTGACGGAGGGACGACACGCTGCGGGAGAGGCCGAAGGGCGCGGTACGGGCCCGTGGCGGGCCGGTTGGCGCGAGATTCGAGGCGAGGAGTCTATCGTCCTCACCGCGGGGCGTCGGCAAGCCCGCAATCCGACTCCGTGGAGGATCCACCGCGGATTCGAGGTGTTCGAGCGCGCCTGCACGTCGAATCGAGACCTTCAGCCCGCGTTGCCCCCCGGATCCGCGCACAGTTCACGGGGCGGGCGGCGTTGTCGGGTGCATGAGGCAAGCAGGCGAGCACCGCCGAAGCGAGGCCCGTGAAGAGATTCGTATGGAGTTTCGTGACGAGGAACAGGACGTGTTGGATGGAGTCGGCCCGAAGACGGTCCTCGCAGCCCGTTCAACAAGTCGGTCCGCGAGGGCGTGGAAGCCGGCCCGGACTTGGCCGACCGCCGCGATGGTCGATCGGGCCGATCGGAATCACGCCTCTTCGCCGTGGGTCAACTGCTCCGAACTTCCATTCTCCGGAGAACGGATCGTGAAAGGCGCGACGTTCGTCGGTCCGGTGACGACACCTGAGGAATCGATGCGGCAAGCGTAGTGGCCCTGATTGCTCGGGCCCGCCTCGCGCTCGAACACGACGTTTCAGAACTGCCCAGCATCGGAGGTGTGACTGTTCGAGTTGCTGATGTGTGGAGTCGTCTCGACCTCATTGGCCAGCATGCTGAGAGCGATCGGGCCGCCGCGCTTCCGCCGCTCTTTCCTCGGATTTGACAACGACCAAGTCGGCCGTAGAACGGCAGGATGAGGGCTCGGAAGCCGGACCCATCGAAGCGAGCCCCCTAGTACAACATGGTCTGCGCATCGGTCTCGGCGGCGAAACCCGCTCGCCCTCCCCGCTGAGACGCCTGCGCAGGGCAGTGCGACAACGCATCGCGCACCAGTGGGGTCTGGCTTGGCCCGTGCGATCCAGGTTCATCTCCGCTGAGGAGAAGCAGAAGGCGCAAGCCTTCCTGGAGAGCAAGCAGGAGCACATGGTTTTCGTGCTGGGTGCGGGTCGCAGCGGCACCCAATGGCTCTGCGATCTCTTGGGCTCGGTGAAGAACGCGGCCTTCTACCACGAGCCCAATTTTCGCGACGATGTCGCGACCATGGATCAGCTGCGACGCGATCCTGTGCTGGCTCAGGAGTACTGGCGCGAGTTCCGCTCCGTCGAGGTGTACAAACGCTGGCGCGAGCAACCGGGCGCCCTGCACTACGGCGAGGTGAACGGCACGATCCGGTATCACGCACCGGCGATTCGCGCGCTATATCCGCGCGCTAAGTGCTTTCTCCTGGCGCGCGACGGGCGAGCCTTCGTGCGATCCGTCATGGGGTTCCCTGAGTTCTACGGCGCGCGCTCGTACGGCGCGTACGCGCTCGCGCCGCTGCGGGGAGACCCGCTCGAATCCGGGTGGTCCGGCCTGAGCCGCTTCGAGAAGATCTGCTGGGGCTGGCGTGATACGTACGAATTCCTCATTGCGACCAGCCCGCCCCACACTTGGCTCTTGTTCGAGCGCTTGCTCTCGGATTTCGACTACTTCCAGGCGCGTCTCACCTCCGCGATCGACGTGCCCATCGCACCCGGCCGGTGGCGCAGCGGAACGAGTAAGCAGTCGCGGAACTCGACGACGGCCCACGCTTTTCCGGACTGGGAGCAATGGAGCCGCGGTCAGCAGGAAGCCTTCGTCCGTATCTGCGGCGAGACGATGACGAAGCTCGGCTACCCCGCGCTCTGACCGCGCGTCCGCGGGGATCGTTCGCTCGTTCCAGAAGGACGTCATATCGCGTGAGAGCGGAATCCTCGGAGAGATCGGCTGCGCGCGGGGCGCTCGGTGCTTGGCTGAGCGCTCACTGCCTTAGGATGTGCGCATGACCGCCGCACGAATCGTCTCGCCCGTGCTCAGTATCCGCAGGCGCCCGGCGCGCAAGTCCGTCACGGGTTCACGACCGTGATGCTCGGTCCGCAAGCAGCGCAGCAGACCACCGCAGCGGGCGAGACCGCCGCGGCGACCCCGCAGGACGGCGGTTGGGCGCAACGAATATGGGGTTCGCGCATCTTCGACGAACTCACCGTCGCGGATCTCGTCTTGATCCTCGCGGTCGTCGCGCTCGCGTGGATCTTGTCGGTGCTCGTGCGTGCAGCACTGACGCGCGCTTTCCAGAGGCGCGCGCCCAGCGATCAGGGCAGCCAGCTCGTCGTGAAGCGGCTGCTGCACTACGTGATCATGAGCGTGGGTTTCTTCCTGGCGCTCAACCTGGCCGGCTTCTCGCTCACGTCCTTGTTCGCCGCCGGCGCAGTGTTCGCCGTCGTGATCGGGTTCGCGCTGCAGAACCTGTCGGAGAACTTCGTGGCCGGCGTGATCCTCATGGTCGAGCGCTCCATCACGCCGGGCGACGTGCTCGAGGTCGAAGGACGCGTCGTGCGCGTCATCCGCATGGGCATCCGGGCCACCGTCGCCCGCACGCGTGACGACGAGGACTTGATCGTGCCGAACTCCTTGCTCGTCACCACGACGGTCAAGAACTACACGCTGCACGACTCGCTCTACCGCGTCCGCGCCTCCGTCGGCGTAGCGTATTCCTCCGACATCGCGAAGGTTCGCGGCGTCCTCGAGAGCTGCGCCCGCAGCTTTGCGGGCCGTCATGCCTCGAAGGACCCGCGCGTCTTGCTCACCGAGTTCGCGGCGAACGCGGTGAAGTTCGAGGTCTCCATCTGGATCGAGGACCCGTGGCACTCGGCTTGGCTGCTCTCGCAACTCAACGAGGCTGTGTGGAGTGCACTCAAGTCGGCCGAGATCGCGATCGCGTTCCCTCAGCTCGATCTGCACCTCGACCCCGAGGTGCTGAAGGCGCTGGGAGCTCGTGGTGCTCCTGGATCCGAAGCCAGACCTTCCGATCCAGCCCACTAGAGGCAGAGCATGAACGCGACGAGCTCCTGCTTCTCCACCGCGGTCAGCTTCGTCCCGGAGACCAGGTTGAAGAACTCGACCGTGTCGGCCAGCGTCAGCAGACGTCCGTCGTGCAGGTACGGCGGAGATTCTTTGATGCCGCGCAGCGGGAACGTCTTGATCGGACCGTCGCGATTCGCCATCCGACCGCGCACCAAGACCGGTTCGTGGAACCGGTCGGTGCGCAGATCGTGCATCAGATTGTCGGTGTAGTACGGAGCGGGGTGACAGCTCGAACACAGCGCCTTGCCGAAGAAGTGCTCTTGTCCGCGCAGTTCCGCTGCGTTGGCCTTCGTCGGGTCGAGCTTGCCGAACAGGTCGAGCTTCGGCGCGGGCGGGAAGTCCAGGATGGCCTGGAACTCGCCCATGAAGTGCGTCTGGCTACCGCGCTCGAGCACGTTCACGCCCTTCTTCGTCGCGATCACGTGGTCGCCGTCGAAGTAGGCCGCGCGCTGCTCGAACTCGGTGAAGTCTTCCACCGTCTTCAGCGCGCGCTGCGAGCCGAACAGGCGCTGCACGTTGACGCCGCGCAGCGTGGGCGTGTCGAGGCCATGGCGGAACTCCTGCGGTCGGATGTCGCCGACCAGGTGCGTCGCCGCGTTCGTGTGGCCATTCGCGTGACAGTCCAAGCACGTGACACCGTCACTCGCAACCAAGCTGCGGCGGTCGTGCGTGGCGTTGAACTGCTGCTGCGGGAACGGCGTGACCAGCAGGCGCAGACCCTCGATCTGCTTGGGATTCAGGATGCCGTTGAACAGATCGAAGAAGTTCGTGAGCGTGACCAGCTTGCCTTGCGACACGTCGCCCAGGTCGGGCCTCGTCGTCAGGAAGATCGCGGGCGGGAACTCGGGGATCAGGTGACTCGGAGTCACGTAATCCAAGTCGAAACGCGTGAGGTCGCGCTTCGTCTGCTTCAGGACTTCGTCGATCTGCTCCTTCGGGAAGAGCATCCCGCCCTCGGGATGGTTCGGATGCGGGAGCGGAAGGAACCCGGCCGGCCACAAGCCTTTCGCGCGTATGTCGGCCGGTGCGGCCGCCGCGAGAGCATCCCAGCTCGAACCCGCGCTCAAGCGCACGCGCACGCCGTCCTGCACGGCCTTGCCGCGTGTCATCTTGACGTTCGCCATCGGCTTGTCGGCCAGGTCGTAGCGCGCTTCGAGCAGCGCGCGGTGCTGCGCGACGATGTCCGCCTTGGCCTTCGACATGCGCGCAACGACGTCGGCGAACGGCTCGGTGCCCGCGACTGGGGCGTAGCTCGTAGCGCCGCGCGGTGCGACATCCTGATTCGACGCGAAGGCGATTGCGCTGACTGCGAGTGCGCCCATTCCGACGAGCACGCTCAGTCGATTCGTACGTCCAATGTCCATCCCGGATCCTTTCGAAAGTGGCGGAGGGGGGGCTCGACGCGGCCGGAATCGTATGCCTGGGGTGCGCCGCACTCCACATGCGACTCAGGGCACGAGGATCATCGCGCGAGTCGTGCTCGGCCGAGCCCGAACTCGTGCGTAGACGACATCCGCGCGAGGGCGTGCCACGCCGAACCGTGAGCCCGCGCCGATCAGGCGGCGTCGCTTCGGCGATTCAGGCCCGCGGTGCTCAACCGCTCCCACAGCCGCGCGGCGGCCCCGCCTCCGAGGATCAGCGCGCCACCGAGCACGAGTCGCATCAACGACGCGATCAGCTCGCGCCAGATCGGCGTGAGTCCGGTGGCTTGCGATCTCACGTCGCTCGCGACGGCCACGACGGACAGGAGGAACACCGGCAGCGCGTCCAGCAGAACGAAGACCCCCATGGCGGCGAACGCGAGCGAAGGCAGGATCGACCCGCTCGTCGTCGCCATTCGTCGCGCGGACCCGAACCAGCGCTCAGCGAGCGCGGGAGCACAAGCGAAAAGCCACGTGCCGACGCCCGCGAACAGCACGACGACCGCGATCTGCACGCTGAAGTACGTCCACGGCGCCGTGGCTGCCGTGAGGGAGACCGCGGGGAGTCTCTGCAGCGCGGCATCCCACGCGACGACACCCGCGAGACGCAGCGCGATCGATCCGATCGCCGCGTGGTCCTGGAGTTGGAACTGCGCGTCCGCGCTCGTCATGCGCCGCGCGAGCGTGGGCGCGGCACGAAACAGAGCGATGCCGGCGATCGCGAGGAGCACGGCGGCGACCACGTACGCCGCAAGGGCGGTATCGGCCCCCTCGAACTGCGAGATCTGCACGGCGAAGCTCGCGGCCGACGTCGCCTGGAAGAACGCATGGACGCACACATAGAGCGCGGCGATGCGCAAAGCGAGAGCGGCGATGTCTGTGCGCGTCATGGCGGACCTCGACGGAATGCGGTGCCTGGAGAGCCGAGCGGGACGGACCCGATTGTACGGTCGGTGACCGGCCCGATGCCCCACTCGACTCCACGGACAACGCGTACACCTGCGGCCGGGAGCCGATGATCTTCACGCACGAATGCGGATCACCGTGGACGGCTGGAATCGGCGCGACGAACTAGCGCGCAAGCTCGCGGGAAACCGCGCGACACTTGCGCAGTGGCGCTAAACTGGCCGCTTTCTCGCCCGAGCTTCTGGAGCACAGCATGATCACGCGCTTCGTCTGCATCGCCGTCTTGGCCACGATCTCTAGCTCGTACACGGCGGCCGCCGCCCACGCCGGAGCGCCACCGATCACGTTCGAGGACGTGCACGGTCCGTGCGGCAACCTCGATCTCGTCGCCGGCCCCACGCCGTTCAGCGTCGTCGGAGTCCATTTCGCGACGCCCGACGTGTTCACCTACAGCGTCGGTCAGGACTACAGCGCTCCGGCCGGACTCGGAAACCCCTTCACGTCCGACTCGTTCCACATCTGGACGTTCGGAGCCGGCGCCGTGCTGACGTTCCCCGGCCCCATCACGAGCCTCGGATTCGACGCCGGCGTCTTCGTCGATCAGGTCACGTTCCCGACATTCGAAGTCTTGGTCGGCGGATCCGTCGTCGCGACCTTCGGCGCGAACATCTCGACGCTCACGCCGGTCTCGGTCACGTTGGCTGCGCCGACCACGCAAGTCACATTGCGCTTCCTCGCGGGCTCGTCGAGCCTGCTCGGCATCGACGATCTGGAGTACACGCGCGACACGGCGATCGGCTACTGCTTCGGCGACGGAACCGCGACCCCTTGTCCGTGCGCGAACACGGGCGCACCCGGCCACGGCTGCGCGAACAGTGTCGTGCCGCAGGGCGGACAGCTCTTGTCGTCCGGCGCCGCGGTGCTGTCGGCCGACACGTGGGTGCTGCACGCGTCGGGCATGCCCAATTCCTCGGCGTTGTACTTCCAGGGAACCGCTCAGGAGAACGGCGGCAACGGCACGCTCTTCGGCGACGGCGTGCGCTGCGTGGGCGGCACCATCGTGCGCCTCGGAACGAAGAACAATGTCGCCGGCGCGTCGCAGTATCCCGAGCCGGGCAATCTCTCGATCTCGGTGAAGGGCGGCGTGACGACCGCAGGCCTGCGCACGTACCAGGTCTGGTACCGCAACTCGGCCCCGTTCTGCACGCCGAGCACGTTCAACCTCACGAACGGCAGGCAGGTGACCTGGATTCCTTAGGCGCTCTCGATCCAGGCCCGAGCGCACGCACGAGCCGATTGTCGGGTCGCGTGCAACCCGCCTCGGGCCACTCGAGCGTAGCTGAAGCGCTCCTGCAGCCTCTCCTTCTGTAAAGACGCAGCCTCGCTTCGCACCACCAAGGAATCGGCCGCCGCGTCGAGAAGCGCTGATCGATCAGCGAACATCGCACCGGGATCCGACCGAGGCGGTCCTGACATCCACCCGCCCCCCACGCAACGGCCGAAGACCCCACGAGCACGCACCCCATGCCCTTCGCCCACGTCCTGCGCTTCGACACTCCGCCCGCGCGCTTGCGAGCGACAGCATTCCTCGAGGGCTGTTCCTACTTGTTGCTGCTCGGCGTCGCGATGCCGCTCAAGTACTTGGGCGGAATGCCGCTCGCGGTGACTGTGGTCGGCGCCGCGCACGGCGTGCTCTTCTTGGCACTCGCCGGTCTCACTCTGCTGGCGATGCGCGAGCGAGGGAAATCGTTCTGGTGGGGCGTGCGCATCGGCATCGCTTCGCTGATCCCGCTCGCTACGTTCGCGCTCGATCGCGAGCTGCGTGAGGACGACGAGGGCTGGCGCAGGGCTCGCGGGTGAATGGCGAGCGCTGATCAGGCGTCGAATAGCTCGCTCCGTTCAACACGCTCGGAAATGAATCGGACCGCTTCGAGAAGCTCGCTCGCGTGATGCACGATCACCGCAAGAGCGATCTCGCATTCCTGCTCGAGGGCCGCTGAGAACTGCGCGGGCTTAGACCGAATTGGCCCAGCCTTACGTTGGGCCCCGCTAGCACTGCGACCGCGGCTCTCCTGCTCCGGCAGCTCCTGTGCTGGATCGATCGGACAGCGCTTGCGGGATTGCTTGTGTGGTGAGACGGATGCGCGAGCGCTCGATATCCGGCTACACGGAGGACGATCCTGCGCACGCTGACACCGCGCGCGTGGCTCACTCGTGCCGGAAGGGTGGCTTCGCGGGGTCTCGCACTCGATACTGCGGCCTCGCTCGTGATCGTGCGCACCACAGTGCCCTCCACACGCGCGGCATCCCATGAGCCAGTTGCCTCCGTGTCCGATGTGCGCGTCGAACTTCACCTGGCTCGACCGTGACCTCTACACCTGTCCCGAATGCGCGCACGATTGGCGCGACGCGATCACCGAGCCGGTCGAGACCGCGCGCGTGGTCACGGATGCGAACGGCAACGTCTTGCAGGACGGTGATACCGTCACGGTCGTCAAGGACCTCAAGGTGCGCGGCTCGTCCGCGGTCGTGAAGGTCGGCACCAAGGTGCGCAACATCCGTCTCGTCGATGGCGATCACGACATCGACTGCAAGGTCGACGGAGTCGGCGCCATGCAGCTGAAGTCCGAGTTCGTGCGCAAGGCTACGTGAGCGGGACCGCGCACCAGCCATGAAGCCCGGTTGGACACGTCGGCGTGCGGGCGCGATCTCCCTGATCATCGCCGTCACCGGCCTGGTGACGGTGCACGTGCTGCAGTACCAGGGCATCGGACATCCGATCGCGATGCGGATCGTCGCGGCGTGCTTCGAAGCGGGAACCGTGGGCGCGCTGGCCGACTGGTTCGCGGTGACGGCGATCTTCCGCCGGATCCCGATCCCGGTGATCGGTCGCCACACGAACATCCTCGTCAAGCACCGCCGCAAGTTCACCACGGGCATCGTCGACGTAGTCCAGAATCGCTGGCTGGCACCGTCCGTCGTGCGTGAGCGCTTGCAGTCGATTTCGGCCGCGAACTGGCTCGTCACGTACCTCGGTGAGCCCGAGTCGCGCCGCCGGACCGTCACCGTGCTACGCGGATTCTTGGCACGCGTGAACGACGAGCTGGACACCCCCGAAGTCGTCGGCTTCATCGATCGCCTGCTCAAGGACCAGCTGCGCGACGTGGACATCGGGCGGCCGCTCGGCGCGTGGATGCTCGAGGCCCTGGAACGCGGCGATCAAGCGCCGCTGTGGGACACCATCCTCGGTTCGACCGAGAAGAGCCTGCGCGAGGGCGCGCTCAAGGGCGTGATCGAGGCGACCCTCGAAGCCGCCGTGCGTGACTACGCCGGCCTGGATTGGAAGAAGAAGTTCCTGGTCAAGGGCGCGACCACGTTCGGGGCCATCGATTACGGCATCGCGGCCGACAAAGCGATCGGCGCGCTCTCGCAAGCTCTGACGGAAGCACGTGGCTTGCCCGACCATCCGCTGCGTCGCCAAGTCGAAGGCGTACTGGCGAGTTTCGCGCGCGATCTGGCCGACGGCCGCGGCGAAGCGACGCGAGCGGTGGCGCAGTTCCAGCGCTCGTTCGTCGACGACGCCGATGCGCGCGCGCTGATCACCGGCATCCTGACTCGCCTGAAGCTCACTCTGGCGGAACAGCTCTCGCGCGAGGACAGCGATCTCTCGGCGACGCTCGACCACTTGTTGGTGGGCGTCGTGAGCGATCTGCGCGCCCACGCCGAAACGCGTGAAAAGCTCGACGCGTGGATGCGCCAAGTCGTCGCCGAGATCGTCGACCGGCACCATGGCGTGATCGGCGAGATGGTCGAATCCAGCATGACGCGCCTCTCCGATGCCGAGCTCACGCAGCAGGTCGAGGACAAGGTCGGCGACGACCTGCAGATGATCCGCGTCAACGGGGCGGTGATCGGCGCCATCGTCGGGGGCCTCCTGACGGTGGCCAAGATCCTGCTCGGGGAGTGAGCTGGGTTCCACGCGCCGGCCGGCACTCGTGGTGCGGCACGATCACGACTCGCCACTGACGTGCACGACGATCTCGCGCAGGTGACTCGCGAGGCGGTGCTCGACGAGGAAGATCCCCTGCCACCGGCCGAGGACGAGTTCGCCGCGGCTGACCGGGATCGTCTCGCTCGTCCGCGTGATCGCGCTGCGCTGGTGGGCCGGACTGTCGTCGGGGCCCTCCGCGTCGTGCGCGTTGCGCGGATCACCGTCGGGCGCGATCCGCGCGAGCCACGCGATCACGTCGCGTCGCGCGGACGGATCGGCGTTCTCGGTGATCAACAGACTCGCCGAGGTGTGGCGACAGAAGACGACGCACGCTCCGGTCGTGATGCGCGATGCGCGCACGACGGCCGCGATCTGCGCCGTCACATCGATCAGCCCGCGACCCGGCGTGCGCACTTCGAGCTCGCTCTGGTGGACGACCATCGTGCGATCGAGCTTACGTGGACGGCGAGGTCCGACGCACGCCGGCTGTGCACTTCGACCCGATAGGCTGCCGGGGCCGAATCCCGCTCAGCCGGTTAAGCTCACAGTAGCGATCCGAGCCGCACTGGCAGGGACGTCGCGCAGGAGACGACTCCATGAGATGCGCTATGCACCGCGTACCACTCCGCGCAGCTCTCTGGCTTTCGATCGCTTACGCATCGGCGAGCGCGCAGACGACTCATGTCGCGAGTGTCAGCACCGCCGGCGTGCTCGCCAACGGCCCGAGCGAATCGCCAGTGATCTCGGTCGACGGGCGCTACGTTTTCTTCCAACGCCTCGCATCGAACATGGTCCCTGGAGATCCGGACGCGATCCGCGATGCGTACGTGCGCGACATGCAGATCGGCGTAACCGAGCTGATCAGCATCAGCTCCGCCGGCGCGCACGCGGCGGGCGCGAGCTTCGCGACTTCGATCTCGGCCGACGGTCGCTATGCGGTCTTCACGAGTATCGCCGGGAATCTCGTGCCCGGCGATACGGGCTCGGACACGGACATCCACGTACGCGATCGCGTCGCCGGAACCACAGTCATCGTCAGCGTCGATTCGGCCGGCGTGCACGGCAACGGTAACAGCGAAGTCGGCGTGATCTCGCCGGACGGCCGCTACGTCGCCTTCCGCAGCTAGGCCACGAACCTCGTGAGCGGCGACACGAACGGCGAGTGGGACGTCTTCGTGTACGACCGGCAGACGGGAACCACCGCGCGCGTCAACCTCGGCCCGGGCGGCGCGCAGGCGCAGGGCGACAGCTATGTCACGTCGCTCTCGTTCGACGCGCGGCACGTGCTGTTCAGCAGCCTCGCGAGCGACCTCGTGACCGGAGACACGAACAACGAGCGCGACGTTTTCGTGCACGACCGCCAAGTCGGCCTGACGCGCCGCATCAGCCTCGATTCCGCCGGCGTGCAGACGAACGGCGACAGTCACGCCGGCTTCCTGTCCGCCGACGGGCGCTTCGCCACCTATGTCAGCGAAGGCACGAACCTCGTGCCCGCGGACTCCAACGGTGTCCAGGACGTCTTCGTCCATGAGCTGGCAACCAGCGTCACCACGCGCGTCAGCGTCGCCTCGGGCGGCGGTCAGTCGAACGGTTTCAGCACCGGCACGGGGATCTCTGCCGACGGCCGATACGTGTCGATGGCGAGCACGGCGACCAACCTCGTACAGGGCGATGTGGGCTTCTCGGATGTGTTCCTTCACGATCGCTGGAGCGCGCACACGACGCGCGTTGGCCTCTCTGCGGGCGGTTCGACACCGAATGGAGGCTGTCACGGCGGCGCGATCTCGGCCGATGCGCGCGACGTCGCGTTCTTCACGGCGGCGAGCAACGTCGTGCCGACGATCCCCGGCGGCGTGAACCAGGTGTACGTCCGCGACCGCGGGCCGAGCTCGCCGCACACGGCGCTGTGCACGGGCGACTTCGGCACCGCGTGTCTTTGCACCAACCACAGCACGGCCGGAACGAACGAAGGTTGCCTGAACTCCTTCGGGCTCGGCGGGAAGCTGGTCGGCAACGGGACGGCGAGCCTCGCGTCGGACACGCTCGTGCTAGCCGGATCGCAGATGACGAACGGAACGTGCCTGTACTTCCAGGGCACGGCGGCGCAGAGCAGCGGTTTCGGCAGCACGTTCGGCGACGGATTGCGCTGTGCGGGCGTGACGACAGCACGCCTCGGCACGACGACCAATGTGTCCGGCGCGTCGCAGTACCCGTTCGGCGCGGCCTTGCCGGTTTCCATCCGCGGCGCGGTAGCGGCTCCGGGCTCGCGAACCTATCAGGTCTGGTACCGCAACGCGGCGAGCTTCTGCACGGCGAGCACGTTCAACCTGACGAACGGACTCTGGGTCCTCTGGACGATGTGACGGCGCCGCGCGCGAGCGGACTCACGTTGCGCGCCCATCCGGGCCGCTCACATCGGCTCGCCCGAATCGAGGCGGCATCGAGTCGAACCACGGCTGCCGAATCAAACGCCGAGCGAGCTGTTGCGGCCGAGCTCCGACGGATGGACTCAGCGGCCTCCGAGGAGCGCGCTCGCGGCCTGCGTGGCTTGATCGACGAGCGGACTCGGCCACAGTCCGAACGCGACGACGGCGGCGAGGCACGCGAGGATCGCGGCGGAGAGCGGCCAGCCTGCGCGCACGGGTCGATCCGAATCGCCGTCGGACATGAACGTCGAGCGCGCGACCGAGAGGTAGTAGAAGAGCGCGACGACCGTGAGCACCACGCCCAGTACGACCAGGCCGACGAGTCCGGCGTGATAGGCCGCCATCAAGACGAAGACCTTGGCCCAGAACCCCGCGACGAATGGGATGCCCGCGAGCGACAACAGGAAGACGAGGAGCGCGCCGCCCAGCCATGGTGATCGTCGAGACAAGCCCGCAATCCGATTCAGCGCGTGCCCGCCCGACGCTTCCGCCGCGGCGTGGACGACGAGAAAGACGCCGAAGTTCGTGAACACGTAGGCGGCGATGAAGAAGAGGCCCATCGCGAGCGCCTGCTCGGTGCGCGCGCACAGCGCGAGGAGCACGTAACCGATCTGCGCGACACCCGAGTAGCCCAGCAGACGGCGCATGTCCGTCTGACGCAGCGCGAAGAAGTTGCCGACCAGCATGCTCGCGGCGGCGATGCACGAGAGCGCCGGGACCCACAGCTCGTGCTGTCGGGGCCAGGACGACAACAACACCACGGCCAAGGCCGCCAACCCGGCCACTTTCGGCGCGACGGAGAGGAACGCCACGAACGGCGTCGGCGCCCCCTGGTACGTGTCGGGCACCCACATGTGGAACGGCACCGCGCCGATCTTGAAGCCGAATCCGGCCAGCACGAGCATCATGCCGACACCGGTCAGCGGCTCGACATCGCCCGCGGGCATCCCGGCGAGGCTCGACGTCCCCGTGGTACCCACGACGAGCGCGAGGCCGAACAGCGTGAGCGCCGTGCTCGCCGCGCCCGTCACGAACAGCTTCAACCCCGCTTCGGCCGCGAGTCGCGGCTCGTCGCCGCGGCCGTCACTCTTCGCGTAGGCGCACAGCACGTACAGCGGCACGCCCATGAGCTCGAACGCCACGACGAGCAGGATCCAGTCGCGCACACCAGCGAGGAGCATCATGCCGACGAGGCTCGAGAGCAGGAGCACCACGTACTCCGCCTGACGCTTCGGCACGCGCGCCTCGAGCCAGTCGATCGCGCCGAGCACGCCCAGGATCCCCGCGCACAGGAACAGGCGCTTGAAGAAGAGCTCCCACGGCCCGGAGACGTAGACGCCGTGCGGCGCCGTGCCGGAGATGTCGACGAAGAAAGACAGCGTCAGGATCGCGGCGAGCAGCGCGGCAGTCAGCCAGCCCAGCACGCGCCCGCGCGGCACGGACAGCGCGTCGCACAGGAGGACCAGGAGCGCCGTGCCCGCGACGGCGAAGTCCAAGGTCAGGATGTGGAGCCAGGCGGGCATGGACATGGGCTCAGGACGCCGCCGGGAATCGACCCAGGAACGTCGTGCTGGCGAGATCGATGAAATCGAGCAGGAATCGCGGCCAGATGCCGAACACGACCAGCGCCGCGCCGAGAAGGATCGGCGCGCACCACTCGCTGCGCTTCAAGTCGCCGATGTCCGCGTGCTCCCCCGTCGGCCTGGGTCCCCAGAAGATCGTCTTGCACGCGCGCAGCACGTAGACCGCGGTGACGAACGCACCGATCACGGCCGGGATCACCCACCAGGGGCTGGCGCTCTGCGCGCCGCCGACGAACACCAGGAACTCCGCCACGAAGCCGGCCGTGCCCGGCAGGCCGAGCGACGACAGGCAGGCGAGCGTGAAGAAGGCAGCGACCGCCGGCATGACGTGCGCGAAGCCACCCATGCGGGCGATCGTGCGCGTGTGCGCGCGCTCGTACACGATCCCGACGAGCGCAAAAAAGAGGCCCGTCATGATGCCGTGCGCGAACATCTGGTAGACGGCGCCGTTCCATCCGGACACGTTCAACGTCGCCGCGCCGAGCATGACGATGCCCATGTGGCTGACGGACGAATACGCGACGATGTACTTGAGATCGGTCTGGCTCGCCGCGCACAGCGCTCCGTAGAGCACGTTCACGACCGCGACGGCGCCGACGACCGGAGCCCAAGCGACCGCGGCATCCGGCAAGAGCACCATGCCGATGCGGATGACGCCGAACGCACCGAGCTTCATCAGCACGCCCGCGTGCAGCATCGAAACCGCCGTCGGAGCCGACGCGTGTCCGTCCGGCGACCACGTGTGAAACGGGAAGACACCCGCCAGCGTGCCGAATCCGAGCCAAATCAGCGGAAAGGCCCACATCTGCGTCGAGCGCGAGAAGTTGGTCGCCTCGAGGACGCCGAGGTCGAAGGTGCGAGCTCCGGCCTCGCTCCACATCGCGAACATCGCCACGAGGATCGCGGCCGATCCGACCAAGAGCATCACGGTGAGCTTCATGGCGGCGTACTCCTTGCCGCCGACCGCGAAGCGTTTCCACACGAACGCGAACGGCCCGCTCGCCGCCACCGTGTGGCTGCTGCCCCAGATGCCGATGAGCAGGTACATCGGCAACACGGCGATCTCGTAGAACAGGAAGAAGACGAACAAGTCCTGTGCGACGAAGACGCCGAACACGCCCGCGACGAGCACGAGCAGCAGGACGAAGAAGTCCTTCTCGCGGTGCGCGACCTTCCAGCTCGCCAGCACGCCCGCGACGATGATGATCCCGGTCAGGAGCAGCAGCGGTACGCCCCATCCGTCGACCGCGAGCTTCAGGTGGATGCCGAGCGAAGGGACGAGCGGGTAGTCCTCGACGAACTGCAGACCACTCGCGCGGCGATCGTAGGCCCATGCCGCCAGTACGCTGGCCGCGAGCGATACGACGGCGCCCGCCAGGGAGACGGCGCGGATCGCCGTGCGCGCGCTGGCCGGGAGGAACAGAATGATCAGCGCCGCCAGCGCCGGAGCCGCGACGATCGACGACAGTACGTGCGTCATCGCCACACGCCCAGCACGGACAGGAGGATCGCACCGACGACGACGGCCAGCGCGTAATCGCGCACGCGTCCGGTCTGGAAACGGCGAACGAAAGCGCCGATTTCGAGCGTGAACCAGCCCACGAGGTTCACGACGCCGTCGACCACGTATCGGTCGATCCATCCGAGGATCGCGCCGACGCGCAAGAGCCCGCCGCGGTAGAGCGTCTCCCACGCTCGGTCGACGACGCTAGCGCGGTCGAGCCGTTCGATGCTCGCGAGAACGGGGAGCCTTCGTCCACGGACGAAGACCAGCGCGGCCGCCACGAGGCCGGCGATCGCGGCACTCGAAGCCACGATCGGGGTGAGACCGAGATGGAGCTGGTACTCGGCGCCGGTGAGTCGCGCCAGCCATCCGCCCAGGAACCCCGCGAGCAACGACGGCACGGCCAGCAGCACGAGCGTGCTCGTCATGGCGAAGCCGGGCTCGTGCGCGTGCTCGCCGGCCTTCGAAGTGCGGCCCAGGTACACGACCACCAGCACACGACCCACGTAGAACGCCGTCAGGAACGCCGACGCCATCAGCAACGTCCACGGCACCCATCCCGCGCGCCCCTCGAGTGATGCGAGCACGAGGTCCTTGCTGAAGAACCCCGCGAAGCCGGGCACTCCCGCCAGCGACAGGCCGCCGATGAGGAAGCACAGCGCGGTCAACGGCATCTTGCGCCGCAACCCGCCCATCTCGGACAGCTCGTTCGAATGCACCGCGTGGATCACGCTGCCCGCCGCGAGGAACAGGAGCGCCTTGAAGAAGGCGTGCGTGCCCAGGTGGAAGAAGCCCGCGAACGCCGAGCCCGCGCCGAGCGCGGCGACCATGTAGCCGAGCTGCGAGCACGTCGAGTAGGCCAGCACCTTCTTGATGTCCGTCTGCACCAACGCGAGACATGCGGCGAACACCGCGGTGATCGAGCCGACCCAGAGCATCACGTCCTGCGTGAGCGCCGCCTGCGCGAACAGCGGATCCGCGCGCACCACCAGGAACACTCCCGCCGCGACCATCGTCGCGGCGTGCAGCAGGGCGGACACCGGCGTCGGTCCTTCCATCGCGTCCGGCAGCCACACGTGCAGCGGGAATTGTGCCGATTTGCCCATCACGGCTATGAACAAGAGACCCGTGACCAACGTCGCGACCGCGGTGGTCGGTTGCACGGTCCATTCGAACGATCCGGTGTTGACGTACAACACGAGCAGTCCGAACAGGAAACCCATGTCGGCGAGCTTCGTCATCCAGAACGCCTTGACCGCCGCTCGCGCCGCGCTGGGCTTCTGGAAATAGAATCCGATCAGCAGGTAGCTCGCGAGACCGACGAGTTCCCAGCCCAAGAAGAGCTGGAGCAGGTTCGGCGCCACGACGAGCACGTTCATGCTGAACAGGAAGAGCGCATGGAACGCGAAGTAGCGTCCGTACGCGCTCTTCGATTCGCCGCGCATGTAGCCCAGCGAGAAGACCTGCACGCAAGTCGCGACGAGCGTCACGACGACGAGCATCGGCGCCGAGACGCCGTCGATGTGCACGCCGATCTCGGCCATCGAGCGGCCCATGGCGGGCAACCACGAGGCCGTCCACCGCTCCGCCGCGGCGCCCGGCTCGCGCTCGATCAGCACGCACAGCGCCGATGCGAGCGCGGCGACGCTTCCGGCGATGCACAGCCACGCAGCCGGCGCACCGCGAAGACGCAGCCAAGGCACGACCGTCAGCGCCAGCGCGGCCGCGAGCGGCGCCAGCACGGCGATCGCCGCGAAATACATCGCGTCCGTCACCCCTTCGCCTCGCTGGCGAGATCGATCGCGGTATCGCCGTGTCGACGGTAGAGCGTCATCACGAGCGCGAGTCCGACCGCGACCTCGGCCACCGTGATGGCCAGCGCGAAGAGAACGAACGTCTGGCCCGGACCGCCCACGAACTTGGCGAACGACACGAAGACGATGTTCGCCGCGTTGAGCATCAACTCGATGCACAGGAGCATGGCAATCGCGTGCCGGCGCGTCAGCAGCCCGTAGACGCCGACGCAGAAGAGGAGCGCGGCCAGCAGGAGGCAGTTCTGGAGCGTCATCTCTTCAGGGATTCCCACTCGAAGGATCCCGCGTGGTCGCGACTCCGCCGTGCGCTTCGGGCTCCGAGTCGCGGCGCCGCGCCAGGACGACGGACCCGACGATGGCCGCGAGGAGCAGCAGCGAGGCCAGCTCGAACGCGAACAAGTTGTCGTCGAGGAGTGATCGTGCCAGATCGCTGGTCGTCGGAGGCACCGCACGCTCGACCATCGGGAACTCGGTCTCGACCACGGCGTATCCGAGGACGGCGAAAAGCCCGATCGCCGCCGCTGCGGCGCGCAGGGGCTTGACCGCGCCGGCTTCGATGCGGCTCCCGTCGTGACGGCGCGTGATCATCACGCCGAAGATCATCAGGGTGACCACGCCGCCGACGTAGGTCAGGACCTGGACTCCGCTCAGGAACGGCGCGTCGAGCAGCGCGTACAGCGCCGCGGTCCCGAGCAGCGAGAGCGCGAGCCACATCACTGCGTGGACGAGGTTCTTGCTGTGCACGACGAACACGGCCGAGAGCAGCGTCACCGCGGCGACGACTCCGAACGAGACGGCGAGCGTCACGGTGCGCTCCCGTCCAGAGGCGCGTGAGGCGCAGCGGGGTCGGGATCCGTCGGCGCAGGAGAAGAGGGTGCGGAGTCGGCCGCGGACGCCGCGTCCGGCGCGACTTTCGCGGCTGAGTGCAATTTGGGCGGTTTGGGCCCGTCCTGCATCGCCATGAGTCGCGTGCCGTCGCCCCACGAGCGCGTCTTCGTCTTCTCGTTCGCGTACAACTTCGGCATCGTCAGCACGAGATCCTCGCGGGAGTACGAGGGCTGATCCTGCTCGCGCGTCATCACGATCGCGTCGGTCGGGCACACCTGCACGCACAGTTCGCAGAATATGCAGGCCGACATGTCGAGCGTGAAATCGTCGGCGTATCCGCGCTTCTTGCCGGTGACCGGCGATTCGCGCTTGGCCGCCTGCTTGATCGAGATGACTTCCGACGGACAGATGCGCTCGCAGAACAGGCAGCCGATGCACAGCTCATCGCCGTGCTCGTCGTGGAGCAGCGCGAAGCTCGCGCGGTAGCGCTCGGCGCGCGGGCGAACGACCAGGGGGTACTGGACGGTAGCCACGGGACGAAACGCGTTCACGATCGTCGTCGCGAGCGCACGCAAGCCGGACTGGATGGATCGTGCCATGGGTCCGGATCAGTTCACGTAGACGACCCAGACACCCGAGGCGGCGACGAGCACCACGCCCGTGGGAACCAGCCAATACCAACAGATGCGCATCAACTGATCGGAGCGGAACCGGAGGAACGACCAGCGAACCCAGTACACGAGCCCGAACAGTACGAATGTCTTGATCAGCATCCAGTGCAATCCGGGCGCGAACGGCCCGTCCCATCCGCCCAGGAAGAGCACGGCCGCGATCGCCGAAGCGACGAGCGTGTGCACGTACTCGGCCAAATAAAAGAGCGCGAACTTCATCCCCGTGTACTCGGTCGTCACGCCCGCGACGAGCTCGCTCTCGGCCTCGGGGATGTCGAACGGGATGCGGTTCGATTCCGCCAGCATCGCCAGCATGAACAGCGCGAACGCGGGCAGCCCGAGAAAGAAGGGCCACACCGCGAGCCACTGGTGCTCGACCTGGAAACGCACGATGTCGGAGAGGTTCATCGATCCGGCGAGCACGACGGGCACGAGCACCGCGAGCAGCAGCGGGACCTCGTACGAGATCGACTGGGCGATCGCACGCATGCCGCCGAGCAGCGCGAACTTGTTGTTGCTGGCCCAGCCGGCCATGAAGATCGGGAGCACCGTCACCGCGCCGATGGCCAGCACGTACAGCACGCCCAACTCGATGTCCGCCAGCACCATCTCGGGGGAGAACGGCACTACGGCCGCGGTCCCGATGGCACACAACGCGGCGAGCGGCGGCGCGAGGTTGAAGAGCGCCCAGTCCGCTCCGTCGGGCCGGATGTCCTCCTTCTGCATCAACTTCACGGCGTCCGCGACGGGCTGCAGAAGCCCCGCGGGACCGACCATCGTCGGGCCCATCCGCGATTGCATGCGCGCGGCGAACTTGCGCTCGAACCACAAGCCGAACACGGTGACCGTGAGCAGCACGGCGACCACGAGCACCGCGTACAGGCCGGCGACGAGCACGGCGCTCACCGGTCGACCTCGCCCATGATCGGATCGAGCGACCCCAGGATCGCGACCGCGTCGCTGACCGTGACGCCCGGCAGGATGTACGGCAACGCCGAGAGCGCGTGGAGGCTGGGCGGCCGAATCTTCAACCGGTACGCGTTGGGCGAGCCGTCGGCGATCACGTACGTGCCGAGCTCTCCGCGCGGCGTCTCGATCGACGTGTAGCTTTGGCCGGCGGGAATTTTGGCCTGCAGAGGTTGCTTGATCGCGCGGCCGGCGTTGATGGGACCGGATGGGATGCCATCGACCATGGCGAGCACGATGCGGATGCTCTCGCGCAACTCTTCCAGGCGCACTTGCGCGCGTGCCTGGCAATCACCGGCCGTGGCGGTGGCGACACGGACCTCGATCTCGTCGTAAGCGTGGAACGGCGCATCGCGGCGCAGATCGTGGTCGATGCCGCTCGCGCGCAGGATCGGACCCGTGATCCCGAGCTCCAAGGCCAGCTCGCCGTCGAGCACTCCGACACCGCGCGTGCGCTCGACGAAGATGCGATTGCGCAGCGTCATCGATTCGTACTCTTCGATGCGCGCCGAGATGACGCCCAGCGCCGCGCGCACCTTGGCGCTCCAACCTTCGGGGATGTCGTGCCGATTCCCGCCGATCGTGTGCGTGTTGTAGTGGAAGCGCGCGCCGGTGACTTCCTCGAACAGGTCGAGGATGGACTCACGCTCCCGAAAGCAGTGCACGAACACGGTGGAACCGCCGCCCAGCGCTCCGCCCAGGTCGAGCGCGAACGTCCCGAGCCACAGTAGGTGCGAGGCGATGCGCTGCATCTCGGCGAAGATCGTGCGGATCCAGCGCGCTCGACGCGGCACTTCGAGCCCGAGCATCTTCTCGAAGGCCATGTTGATGGCCTGCTCGTTCGTCATGGGCGCGACGTAGTCGTTCTTGTCGACGACCGGAGTGATCTGCACGTAGGTCAGGCGCTCGCACAGCTTCTCGACCGAGCGGTGCAGGTAGCCGACGTACGGCACCGCCTTCACCACGATCTCGCCGTCGAGGTACAGGTCCATGCGGAACACGCCGTGCGTAGACGGGTGCTGCGGACCGAAGTGCAGGAGCATCAGCTCCGCCTCGGGATCGTAAGCGTCGATGGGTCGGTGCGGGTCGACACGGAATGGGGCCGTGCGGCGCAGGCTCGAAGGCGTGTGCTCCACGGCGCTCACCTCCACGGCGCCCAAGCGGTGTCGGATGCGAAGTCGCGGCGCAGCGGATGCCCGGAGTAGTTCTCCTGCATCATCAGCCGTCTCAGGTCGGGATGGCCGGCGAACCGAACGCCGACCAGGTCGTACTGCTCGCGCTCCTGCCAGTCGGCGCCGGCGTACAGTCCGAAGAGCGTCGCGACCGGCTCGCTCGGCGCGAGCCGCACGCACCACGTCGCGATGCGCGTCCCCTTCCCGACCGTGCGCAGCAGGTACGCGACCTCGAAGTGCTCGAGCTCGGCCGGATCGTCGCCTCGGCGCGATTTCCCCGCGGGCCAGTGGCTGGCGACGATCGAGACGAGCTGGCGATAACCCTCCAGCTTGAGCCGCCGCGCGAGCTCGATGTGGACCTCGCGCGGCACGACAGCCGGACCCTCGCGCGGCGGTTCACCGACGCCGATCTCGCGCAGGATCGCCGCGACATCCGGCGGCGTCTCCATCGTCGGAGTCGCGACGTCGTCGACGTGCAGCGGACCGCGCGCATCGGCGACGGTCGCCGTCGCGGCGGACTCTTCCTGCGCGAGGTCCATCTCCGGAGTGCGCTCCTTGTCGCACAGTCGCGGAACCGACGGCTTCGTGATCGAGAGCAGGGCGGGGTTCGGCTCGGGCTCCGTCGACTCGCCCTTCCGCCCCTTGCGCACCTTTTCCTGCAGGCGCATGAGCCCGTGCATCAAGGCCTCGGGATTCGGTGGACACCCGGGCACGTACACATCGACCGGCATGAACGTGTCGACACCGGGTACGACCGAGTACAGGTCGCGATAGAAGTCGCCCGAGATGGCGCACGAGCCCATGGCTATGCACCACTTCGGCTCGGGCATCTGGTCCCAGAGCTTCTTCACGCGCGGAGCCATCTTCACGGTGATCGTCCCGGCGACGACCATGACGTCGGCCTGCCGCGGCGAACCGCGCACGATCGTGCCCATGCGGTCGAGGTCCACGCGGCTCGCCGCCGCAGCCATGAGCTCGATCCCGCAACAGCTCGTCGCCATCGGGAACACCCACAACGAGTTCGTGAGCCCCCACGTGAGCAGATCGTCGAGCGACGCCACGCCGACGGACAGCCCCGGCGACTTCATCAGCACGCTGTAGAGCGGGTGCTCGAAGTTCCCGGTGTCGTCGACCGTGCGGCGCGTGCTCATTGCCAGCGCAGCGCTCCTTTGCGCAGTGCCCACAGCCACCCGAGCATCAGCACGCCGACGAACGTACCGACTGCGACCAAGCCGGCCGGGCCCATCTCGCGCGCCGTGAGCCCCCACGGCAGGAGGAACGCCGCCTCGATGTCGAAGAGCACGAAGAAGAGCGCGATCACGTAGTACCGCGCGTGAAATCGCACCCAAGCCATGCCCGCGGGCGCTTCGCCGCACTCGTAGGTCGTCGTCTTCAGGCGCGACTGCTTCCGCGCCCGAACGCGCAGGACTCGGGCCGTGACGAGGATGGCGCAAGAAGTCGCCGCGACGACGATGAGGAAGACGGCGAGCTCGGGATCCTGGACCAAGTCACTCATCCTGCGGAGGTGCGGGGCAACGCGGACGAAGGCGCGGCGGCGACTGCGTGGACCCGACGCGGGCCCACCCATCGGCGTCTTCGAGGTGCAATTCCTCGTCGAGAGCGGTCGAGAGCGAGCGGCTCGGCCTCACGCCCGGGGCGGCTTCGTATCCGGCGCACAGCATTCGACGGGCCACGCGGGGTGGCAAGCATCCTGATCATGAAAGCGGGAAACTGACCCAGTTGCGTGTCCGTCACGAACGCGGCCGCCGGCTCCCGGAGGCCGCCACCCCAGGTTTCAGCACGCCGCCGGCAACCGATCGACCCACTCGAAGAGCTCTCTCGGCTTCA
>Ga0105044_10000597_pt1 | contig 44839 bp, 36 predicted proteins | sample MAT01_FD_78092 | JGI IMG/M metagenome (GOLD analysis project Ga0105044, IMG submission 78092) | Freshwater microbial communities from Lake Fryxell liftoff mats and glacier meltwater in Antarctica - MAT-01 | ecosystem: Environmental > Aquatic > Freshwater > Ice > Liftoff microbial mat | place...
CAGGGTGTACGGTGCCTGGAACGAACCCGACGCTTTCATCGGCGCGCCTGTGGCGCGCCGATGAAAGCGTCGGGTTCGTTCCAGGCACCGTACACCCTGCACGAACTCACCTGACTCCGTACGGGGTTGCTCATTCCGGGTGGGCTAGCCGCACGAGCCGCTTCTCGCGCTCGCGGGCAAAGCGCGTGATCCCTTCCCACAGGGAGTCGGGGTCGATGCGCGCTTCCTTCTTGAGCTCGTCGACCGTGCCGCCGGTGCGCCAGCGGTTGTCGAAGTCGGGGCTCATGGCATAAGCCTCGGCAACCTTGCTGCTGAGCCAGTCGTGCATCAAGCGGCGCGCGCCGTTCGTGATCACCGTCGAGTCGAGCCAATCCGCGCGCGAGAGCACCGAGTCCTGGTACTCGCGCGTCTGCATCTGGAAGAGCTGCCAGCTGACCGCGGCGAGGATCTTCACGTTCGGAGCGCCGGGCTGGTTCAGGCGCGGGAGGAGCTGGAACACCGACTCGGTCGTGCTCGTGCCCTGGACGATCAGCGTGCCTTCCTTCGGCCGATTCTTGTCGAAGTCGCGGATCACGTAGCAGCCCTTGGCCGCTTCCATGTGTGACGCGCAGCCGATTGCGGCGCGGTCAGGCACCGCGACGTTCGGACGCGTGAGGTGCAGCGCGATGATCGGCACGTCGCTCTGCAGCGCCGCGGCGAGCATCGGCGCGACCTCGTTGTGCTCCCACGGGTGCAGGTTGATCACGTGCCCGTCGGGGAAGAGTTGCGTCGTTCCCGGCGCGAAAATGCCGAAGTGCGTGCGGCTGTCCTCGGCCGTCTCGGGTCCGGAGTGGCCCGCGACCCAGATGATCTTGCCGACCTCGAGCGGGCAGTCCTGCGCGAGCTGCGAGAAGAGCCGCATCATCCCGTACATCAAGTAGCTGAACGAGCCGTACGTGGAGTGCGCGCCCCAGTAGCCGAGGAACTCCTTCTCCGGCGTCGCGCTCATGTTCACGCTCGCGAGCCCGGCCATGAGCCCCGAGTTCGTGAACTCGGTGATCTGCTGCGGGAGGAGTGAGCCGCCCGGGTTCTTGTTGCGCTCGTACCAGCCGAAGCCCTTCGACGCGCCGAAGTCCTGCGCGAAGCCGAAGATAGACGTCGATTCCGCCAGGTCGGCCGAGCAGCCGAGCACGAGGGGCCGGCCCATCTTCTCCTTGGCGACCGCGTTGACCCACGCGCCGAACTTCCCGAAGCCCTCCTTGTTCGCGATCTTCGTCCCGGGCGCGACGAAGAGCTCCTTCGGCAGCTTGTCGAGTGCCAGCCAAGAGCGGTCCGTGTGCAGGTTGACGCTCGATCCGAGCTTGAAACCCGCCGGTTTCGTCGGCACGGACTCGCCGATCTCGACGAGCGTGTCGGACAGGTACTCGACGAGCGCCTCGTCGTCGCGCAGCACCTTCATGACGCTCTGGAACCAGGCCTTCGACTGCTCGCGGCACGCGTCCTCGCCCGGATCCTTCGTGTCCCCGTGACCGGCGAACACGGCTCCGTGCTTCTTCGCGAAGTCCTCGCGGCACTGCCAGAAGAGCTCGCTGTTGCGCCCGTGCGCCTTGCCGTGGCTCGCATAGTCGAACTTGTGGTAGCCGCGTCCCTTGCGCGTCTTGACCCACACCATGCCCGGCCGACCCTTGGGCGTTTCGTCGTGCACGATCGCGAGCAGGCACTTCGTGATCTCGGCGTAGTCCTCGCCCTTCTCCGTGCCGGCGACGCGCCAGCCGTACGGTTCGAACCAGTCGCGCGGCGTGCCGTAGACCATGTCCGAGCACGGGCGCGGATCGATGCCGTGGTCGTTCCAATCGAACAGGTAGATCAGGTTGTCGAGCCCGAGTCCCCAGGCCGAGTGCTTCACTTCGTGGTGCGCGCCGGCCGTGTGTCCGCCTTCGCCCTCCATCGCGAAGACCTTCGTTTCGCCCGCGCCGGCGTGCTTCAACGCCATCGCTTCGCCGAGCGCGGCCGGAGCTCCGTGTCCCGAGGGCCCCGTGTTGAACTTGAAGAAGAGCGTGTTGCCCTCCATCTCCGCGTGCCCGGGCAGCCCCTTGTTGTGGCGCAGGAAGAGCAGGTGCTCCCACGTGAGCTGGCGCTCCTTCGCATTCGGCACGAGGAACCGCTTGTCGCCCGTCATCTCGTAGCGCGCGCGCAGCGCCTCGTTGTAGACGGCCAGCATCGCGTACACGACCGGCGCGCAGTGTCCCGCGGCCAACACGAAGCGGTCGCCGAACGCCTTCTCCGGATGACGGATGTCGAAACGCATCCCCGCGCCGAGCGTGGACGCGACGAGCAACGGGACCTTGCTCCGCGATCCGCCGGGGTGTCCGGATTGCCGCAGGTTGAGCGTGAGGTCGATGCACTGGTCGATCAGGTCGCCGGTCTTCTCCCAGTGATGGAAGTTGCGGGCGAGCTGCTCGAAGGAGGGCAAGGCGGCGGTCTGCATGTCGGGGGGCGTAGGTGGAGGCTCCGGGCGGCGGAATCGGGCGCGGAGTATAGCCCTCGCGCCGTTGGGTTCTGGTTGGACCTCGGCGCCCGATCCGTGCCTCCGCGGATCCCGGTCCGCGGGTGCGCCGCCGACTTCAACCCTGCGAATGGCGGGGGGATCTTCTCTGGTGCGCGAATCCGTGGCGGCGGCGCGCGCTCGGGCGCCGAGCCGACCGCGAGCGCGGAGCGCGTCGCGTCGGAGGGTCCTGGATCCCGTAGGATCCCGATCGCCGCGTGGGCCGCACCGCCTGGTGCCCGCCGCGGACCGACACCATCGACCTCCGTCGAGAAGACCCCCACATGAAGATCAGCTCCATCCGCCTCGCGCTCGCCGCCGCACTCGTCCTCCCGTTCTTCGCCGGCTGCTCCAAGGAGACGACGAATGCCGCGGAAAACACGGCCGCCAGTGCCACCAAGGACATGAAGGAACTGGGCACCAAGGTGGCCAACCAGTTCGACGCGCTCAAGAAGTCGGCCCAGGACAAGATGCCCGCCGTCGAGTCGGCGATGACGGACCTGAAGCAGAAGGCTGGAGCGGCGACCGGCGAAGCCAGGGTGAAGCTCGAAGAAGTCGGCCAGAAGCTCGCGGCGAAGAAGGACGAGCTCTCGAAGACCGTCGCGGACATGGACGTGAAGGGCAAGACCGCGGATGCCTACGCCGCCGCCAAGGTGAAGGTGGACGCGCTTATGGTCGAGATCTCTCAACTGGTCGAGAAGGCGAAGAACATGTGATCCGCGCGGCGGACGCTCGATCCCGCCGCACGCGCAACGTCGGGCATCCAGCCGCGAGGCCGGGTGCCCGATCGCACGTCCGCGCCGTGTGGGCGAGCGCGCGCGCGCTCACTCGGCCCAGAACCGCTGCAACGAGTCGAGCGCCGCGTCGGAATCACTGCCGCTGCGCCAGCGGAACGAAGCGAACAGCGCTTCGACCGCGGCTTGTTCGGTCGGATCCGCGAGCTCCGCGCGGCGCAGCATCGGCCACACCGTGCGCCACATGCGCCCCGTGAGACGGCCTGGCGGCTGACGCTCGCCCGCGGCGGCGAGCGTGTTGATCGAGAGCGCCACCTGGACCTCGGGATCCGTCTCCTCGCCGAGGCGGTCGAGCAGGCGCCGGAGTACCGACTCGGAGCGCAGCTTCCACAGGCCCTTCGCCGTCGCCATGCGCACGCCGCGGTCCGGGTCGTCGAGGCGCGCGAGCCAGCTCGCTTCGGTCTCCGCGGAGAGCGTCCGCAGCATCCGGTCGCGCGCTTCGGAGACGCCCATCGACCGCGCGCGCCGTGCCCAGCTCGACCAGTCGATGCGGCCTTCAGCGCGGTACAGGTCGAAGACGATCGCCCAGCCGACGAAGTGCACGAGCACGTTTTCGCGCAGATCCGTGCCCTGATCCGCGCGCACAGCGAGGAGTCGCGCGAGCTCGGCCGCATCGGGAGTGCGCTGGCGCAACTCGCGCAACGGCCAGCACGCCAAACCGTCGACGACCCAGCGATCGCCGTCGAGGAACCCGTCGCCCAGGACGCAGGCCAGTCCTTCCTCGAACCAGAGCGGCAGATCGGGGTCGATCTCGGCGATGCGCGCGTGCACCAGCTCGTGCACCGCCGTGCCCGGATCCGCGTTGCTCGCGTACACGCCGGCCGCGGGGCCGAACGGACCTTCGCCGCGCGTGTGGTACGCGCGCACGCGCGCGCGGCCGATGCCCGGGACATCCTGCACCGATGCTACGCCCGAGCTCTCGTCGCCGTCGTCTAAGGCGTAGACCCGCACCGGATCGCGGAACTCGCCGAAGAGGCCGACAACAGCCGCCAGTGCCGGGTCGTAGGCGCGCTCGAAGGCATTGACGTCAAGGCCTTCGCGCGATTTCGAGTAGAGCGACCAGCCCTCGAAGGTCTGGATGCGATTCCACGAGGAGCACGCGCTCGAGACCAGGGCGAGGGTCGCGAGGAACACGACGCGCCGCACGAATCCCACGCTCGTCGCGACCCTGTGAGTCATCTGTGGATCGAGCATACACGCGTGCCGACCGGAAGAGCCCGGCGCACTGTGTGTCTTGGGTTCGCGGAGCGCGTGAAGGATCTACGGGCGACGTGCTGCGGAATCGGCGCCACAGCGCGCAGGATCGATCTCCACACGCGCTCGCAGCGACCGGCGGACGCCTGTGTCCGCTGCCGAGTTGCGCGCCGCGCTGGACCCCGGGCACGCTCGCGCGACCTCTACCACTCGAGCAGCAGGAGCTCCGAACAGAACCCCGGTCCCATCGCGAGCATCACGCCGCGCGTACCCGGCGCGGGACGGCGCCGTTGCCACGTGCGCTCGAGGATCAGCAGCACGGACGCGCTCGACATGTTGCCGGCGTTGCGCAGGCTCTCCCACGACAGGGCGAGATCATCGTCCGTGACCCCGAGCGAATCGCGCGCGGCCGAGAGCACTTTCGGGCCGCCCGGGTGACAGACCCACGAAGCGATGTCCGTGCTCTTCAGGCCGTGGTCGGCGAGAAATTCGTGCACGTCGGGGCCGAGGCGCTCGCGCGCAATGCTCGGCACGGAAGGGGATAGGATGAGGTGGAAGCCGTGCTCCGAGATGCGCCAGCCCATCACGTCCTCGGTGTCCGGATAGAAGACGGAGCGCGTATCGACGATGCGCGGACCGTCGGCGGCGCGCTGGTCGCCGACCACCACCGCGCACGTGGCGCCGTCGCCGAACAGACCGGTCGAGATCACGTGCGCGAGCGAGAGGTCCTCGCGTTGCCACGTCAGCGAGCACAGCTCGACCGTCAGCACGAGCACGACGCCGTCGCGTTTGCCGCGCACGAAGTCGGCGGCGCGCGACACGGCCGCCGCGCCGGCGACGCAGCCGAGCCCGAACATCGGCACGCGCTTGATGTCGGACCGGAAGGGTAGGCGGTTCGCGAGGCGTGCGTCCAAGGACGGCGCGGCGAGCCCCGTGACGGTCGAGAAATAGATCGCGTCGACGTCCTCGGGCCGCAGTTTGGCGCGCTCGAGAGCGAGGCCGATCGCCTTCTCGCCGAGCTCCAGAGCGCAGCGAATCCACTCGTCGTTGAACTGACCGAAAGTCGAGAGCTGCGCGTAGCGCTCGAGAGGCAGCGCGAAGTGTCGGCCCTCGACACCGCAATTGGCGAACAGCGACGGCAATCGCCGCAGGATCTCGGGGCTGTCGGCCCAGATGCTCTCGAGCAGCTTCTGCACGGTGCCCTGGTCGTAATAATGCTCGGGCAGCGCGCTGGCGACGGATGCGATTCTCATGATTTCAGTCCAGGCAGCATATAGGGAACGCTGCGTCGGTACATCGAACCTGTCGAAGCCGATCACGCGTGCCCGAGCGCCTCATCGGCGCGGAGAGCAGTCCGCCGCCGTACCGTCGCACCGCCGCATCGACGCTCGTCGTGTCGAACGCGATGCCCGCGCACGGCGCCGACGTCGGACGTGAGGAACGCGAGCGCGTCCGGTCCGCGCTGCGCGGCCGCCTCGTCCTCTTGGACCGTGATGTGGAGGCGGCTCTCGACGACCGCCAGGGCCGCGAACGACCCGCCGATCAGGGCGATCACCGCGAAGATCCCGATGGCTCGGAGCAGTTTGGAAGTCATGCGGACCGCCCTGAGCAAGCACCGAGCCACGGCGCCGCGGATGCCGCAGCGCGCGACCCTGCCGGAAGCGGCGGTCGCGGGGTTGTAGGAGGTGCTCCGGCGTTGAACGAACGACAACGCGCCCAGGAGGCCGCACCGCGTTCCGGCCCGCCACCCGTTTCCGCCGACCTCGCGCGCCCCGGCATGGCGCGTGCATCATCCACGCGTGCTTCCGCCCCAGTCGTCCCGAGCACGCGCGCTCTTCCTGCTGCTCGCGGTGCTCGCCCCGACGATCTCTCTCTTGCTGGTGCAGTTCGACCGGCCGATCGACGTCGAGAACCACGCGATGCGCTCCGTGGGGACGCCGGAAGCGGCGGCCGAGGACCGGCGGATCGCGAGCTTCGGCCGCGACGATGTGGTCGTCGTCGCGTTCCAGGTGCTCTCGATCGGGACCGGCGTCGTCACCGCGGTCGAGACCGACGCGCTCGAGATCCTGATCGAGGACGTCGAAGCCCTACCCGGCGTCGCCGAGGTGCGCGAGTGGGGCGAGCATTCCGCCGGAGCGCGTGTCTACACCGTGCGACTCGATGCGCCCGGCGGCCATTACGCGCCGATCGTCGAACGGCTCGACCAGTTCGTCCGCCGCGGAGCGCCGCCGTCGATGCGCGTGGCGATCAGCGGCCAGCCCGTCGCGGACGTCGTGATCGCGCACGAGGTCCAGCGCGAGCAGAAGCGCATCGCGCCGCTGATCGCGGCGGGGTTGATCGCGCTGCTCTTCCTGTACTACCGGCATCCCGGGATCGTGCTCGCCATCCTGGCTCCGGCGGGCGTCGCGATCGTGTGGACCGGCGGGGCGTTCGTGCTGCTCGGGCGCGAGCTCGATCCGATCTCGGTCATGCTGCAGCCGGTGCTGATGACCGTCGGCGTCGCGAGCGGCGTGCACTGGATCGAGGGCTACCTGGACGAGCTCACGGCGGGCCGCGCGCCCGTGGAGGCGGCTCGTCGCGCGATCCATGGCTTGCGCAGGCCGGCGATGCTCGCCGGGCTCACGACCGTCGTCGGTTTCCTGTCGCTCTCCTTCAATTCGATCCCGGCCGTGATCGACTTCGGCGTCTTCGCGGCGCTGGGCGTCGGCCTCACGTACTGGAGCGCGAGCTTCATCACGCCGGCGATGCTCCAGTTGTTCGCCGCGCGCGTGCCGCCGCGACTTCTGGCGCGCCGCGGAGCCACCGCCGGGACGCTCGGGCGGCGCACGGCGGACTGGATCGCGCGGCGCTCGTTGGCGGTGAAGACGGCGGCTGTCGCGATCACGCTCGCGTCGCTCGTGGCGTGGACGAACATCGAGGTCGACAACGATCCGCAGCGCCTCCTGCCCGACTCGCATCCATTCCGCCGCGAGACCGCCACGGTCGTGGCCGAGCTCGGCGGGGTCGAGGTCTTCGATCTCCTGGTGCCGAAGGGCAGTTCGGCCGCGAATCCGGCGCGGATCGCGCTGCTCGCCGGAGCGGCCGTCGAGCTCGAGGGCGTCGCCGGTCCGGCGGGCCCCGCGCTGCTGGCCGAGAACGGCGACTGGTCGGTGCGCTTCCTGCTCGCGCGCTCGGGCAGCTCCGCACGCGAAGAACTCTTCGACGCGATCGAGGCGCGTGCGCGCGCCCTCGGCGCCGGCGACGTCGTCGTCGCCGGCAGCTCGGTGCAGATCGCGCGCGACAGCGGACGCCTGGTGCGCAGCTCGCTGATGGGACTCGGCGCGAGCATGGCGGCGCTCTACTGCCTCTTCTGGGCCGGATTCCGCTCCGCACGTTACGCCTGGCTCGCGATGGTGCCCAACGTGATGCCGTGCGTGATCGTGTACGGCGGTCTCGCGGTGATCGGCCGCCCGCTGTCCGTCGCGACCGCCATGATCAGCTCGGTGCTGCTGGGCCTGATCGTCGACGACACGATCCACCTCTTGCATCGCTATCGCGAGCAGCGCGCGAGCGGCGCGGGCTCCCTCGCGTCGATCGAGCACGTGTTCGAGCACTCGGGTCGCGCCGTCGCGATCACGTCGGTCGCGCTGGGCGTGGGCTTCTCGCTCACGATGTTCGGGCGACTGTCGACGACGTTCGAGTTCGGCGCGGTGGCCGCCGTCACGATCGGCGTGGCCGCGCTGTGCGACCTCGTCCTCCTGCCCGCGATCCTGGTCAAGCTTCGCGACGCCGACGTGAGCGACGCAGAACCGGAGGCCGGACATGCCGGTTGAGAGACGATTCGACGTGGTGATCGCGGGCGCCGGGCCGGCCGGCGCGACCTCCGCGCAGCGCTTGGCGCGAGCGGGATTCCATGTGGCGCTCGTGGACCACCAGCGCTTTCCGCGCTTCAAGCCCTGCGGCGAGTTCATGAGCCCCGAGTGCCTGCCGATGCTCGGCGACCTCGGCGTCGCCGACGATTTGCGAGCGCTGGGCGCGCGCGAAGTGCGCGGCATGATCCTGCACGGCCACGGCCATCGCGCCGCGGGGCGCTTCTCGGACGTCGGCGCAGTGCGCGCGCCGTTCGAGCACGGCTGGGCCGTGCGACGCGAGGTCTTCGACGAGGTGCTGTTGCGCTCCGCCCTGCGGACCGGCGGCGTCGAGCTGTTCGAGGGCGTGCGCGCCACCGGACTCCTGCGCGGCGGCCGCGGTGAAGTCCTCGGGCTCGAAGCGCGCCGCCCGGGCGGCGAGCCGCTCAGGCTGCGCGCGAAGCTGACCATCGGCGCCGACGGCTTGCGCTCGCGCGTCGCTCGAGAGCTCGACGTGCAGCGTCCGGTGCCGTGGCTCGACAAGCTCGCGCTCACCACGCGCTACGCCGGAGTCGAGTGGGGCGCGTCGGCCGAGGTGCACTTCTTCGCCGGCGGCTACTTCGCCTGTACCGCGGTCGAAGGCGGGCTCGTCAGCCTCAACCTCGTGCTCGACCGCTCGCTGTACACCGGCGCGGGACTCACCCGCGACCTGGCGCTCGATGCGTGGCTCGAGCGCGTGCCCGCGCTCGGCCTGAAGCTCGCGCGCGGTCGACGCATCGATGCCGTCCGCGGCATCGGCCCGATGGCGACGCGCACCTCGCGTCAGACATTCGACGGCGCCGCGCTCGTGGGCGACGCGTGCGGGTACGTCGACCCGATCACGGGCGAGGGCATCTTCTTCGCGCTGAAAGGCGCGGAAATGCTGGCGCAGAGCGCGATCCTGGCCCTGCACAAGGGGCGCGTGGACCGCTCGTCGCTCGCGGGATACGTGCGCGGCCGTCGCCGCGAGATCACACCGCGCGCGGCTTTCGCGACGCTGCTGCAGCGCGGACTGCGCCACCCGCGGCTCGTGCGCGGCGCGCTCGGGATGCTCGAGTCGCGGCCCGAACTCGTGGACGTGCTCGTCTCGGTCACGGGGGACTACGTGCCCTTGCGCGAGCTCGTGCGTCCGAAGCTCTGGTGGAGCGCGATGTGTCCCACGACCAGGGGCCTCTGCGCGCATGAAGACATCGAGCCTGAGCGCTCTCGGACTCGCGTAGCGACGCTTCGCGTCGCGTCGCCCATGAACTCTGCAGAGGCGCTGAGCGCGCCGCGGTCCGCCGCGAAGCGAGTGAGCTCGTGACGCGACTCCTCGACCGCGCGGTGTTCGTGACGTTCGCGCCGCTGGCACTGGCCGGCGCGGCGCTCGGCATCCGCGAATGGACGCGCGCGCCGGTCGTCGAATCGAAAGCTCCCGGCCCCGCGACTGCGTTCGTGCCTCCGCCGCTCTTCCTGGCGGCTACGTCAGCGCCGGGGGTCGACCAGTCGCTACGCACGATCGCGGACCAGAGCTACGCGCGCGTCGCGGCCGCCGATGGGAACTCGGCGCACGGCGAGCAGCGTCTGCGCGCCGAAGGCTCGGTGCGGATTCTGGCCGACGAGTCGCTCGCGGATCTCGAGCTGAACCTCGTGCCGCGTTCCGAGGCGCAGCAGAACGGCTGGCCGCGCGACGTGGCGCTGCATCTGCGCGGCGTCGGCGCGCGTTCTCACACGACGGGCGTGCCCGGTGTCCGCGCGTGCAGCTTGCGCTGCGCCGTCACGCTGGGCGGGATCGCACGCGAGACCACGCTGGCCGTCACGTGGATACGTCTGCCGGGCGGCGTCGTCCAGCTCCAGGCCGTGGCGACGCTCGATCGGGCGCCCTTCGACTTGCCCGCGAACTGGGTGGAGAGGATGCTCCCGCGCGACGAGCAGTACGTCCTCGGCCTCGACCTCGTTCTGCGCGCGGACGGATGAGCCGAGAACCGAGCACGATCGACGAGTCCCGCGCGCGAAGCCGTCCGGCGCTGGGCATCGGCCGGAGGCTCGGCGCGGTCTTCGCGCTCCTCGCCGCGCTGCTCGCGACGATCGGCGTCGTCGTGTCGCTGCGCGTCGGTGAGATGCACCAGAGAATCGCGCAGGTGTTCGAGGAACAGCGTGAGTCGATGTACTCGCGTGACATCGCCCACGCGATGCATGCGGTCGAGACGCACGTGAAGGTCCACGACTGGGCCACACATGGCGTCGAGGCGACCGAGCGGACGCTGCTGCGCGAGCTGACCACGGACGCCATCGGCGCGCTGGCCGAGCTGGAGAAGGGGCCCGGAAACGCCCGTCCTTCCGCGACGGAGCATTCGAACGAGGAATCACGGCTCTCCCCCGCGCTCGAGCAGGCCCTGAGCGATGCGCGGCGAGGCCTAGGAATCGAAGCTCGATCGCTTCGGGCTGCGGTAGCCCGCGGCGACGCCGAGCGGGCGCCCGACGAAGCCTGATCCCCAGCTCCGGTTCCGTGTTCACGGTGCGGAACGCGTCGCGCGGCGCAGGGTCGCGGGTAAGATCTCGCGCTCGCGCATCACCCCCGACGATCGACACGCATGGCCACCTTCCGCACCGAACTCGACGCTCCCAACCACATCGTCCTCGTCATGGTCACGGAGGACGACGGCAGCGAGCACGACTACCAGTTCGACTTCGACCCGCGCTCCGGGCGCTATGAATTCAGCGAGCGCGACCTGCTCGAACGCGATTTCGGTCCCGACTTCGTCGAGGACATGGACCTGCAAGTGCGCCTGATGATCCAGCGCGCGCTGGCCAAGAAGAAGACGCCGTGAAGGCGGACAAGTGAAGCGCGTCTTCCTGCTCGTCCTCGACTCGCTCGGAGTGGGCGCGATGCCCGACGCCGAGCAGTTCGGTGACGTCGGGGCGCACACGCTGGATCACCTCGTTGCGGCGGCCGGCGGTCTCGACGCGCCGCGGCTCGCCGAGCTCGGACTCGGCGCGATCGAGGGCGTGCACTCGATCCCCGCGCCTGCCCGACCGAAAGGCGCGTTCGGCCGCGCGCGCGAATCGTCGCCGGGCAAGGACACGTCCACCGGCCACTGGGAGATGATGGGCTGCCCGCTGGAGCACGCGTTCCCCGTCTACGCCGACGGATTCCCGCCCGCGATCGTCGAGCCGTTCGTGGCGCGCGCGAAGTTGCCGGGCGTGCTGTGGAACAAGGCCGCGTCGGGCACCGAGATCATCGAGCGCTTCGCGGCCGAGCACATCGCGACGGGGAAGCCGATCGTCTACACGAGCGCGGATTCCGTGTTCCAGATCGCCGCGCACGAGACGCACTTCGGGCTCGAACGCCTGTACGAATGCTGCCGGATCGCGCGCGACATCCTCGATCCGTACGGCGTCGGCCGCGTCATCGCACGACCGTTCGTCGGCGAAGCGGGCTCGTACCAGCGCACGTACAACCGCCGCGATTACTCGATGCTGCCGCCGCGCGACACGGTGCTCGATCGCTTGAAGGCGCGCGGCGTGCCGGTCGTCGGCGTCGGCAAGATCGAGGACATTTTCGCCGGCCGCGGGCTGACCGAGTCGGTGCACACCGAGGGCAACCTCGACGGCATGCGCGCGACGAACGAACTCGCGTCGAAGCTCGAGCGTGGGCTCGTGTTCGTGAACCTCGTCGACTTCGACATGCTCTACGGGCACCGGCGCGACGCGCGTGGATACCGGCGCGCGCTCGAGCAGTTCGACGTCGGCTTGCGCGAGCTCGAGACGCGCCTGGGTCCCGACGATCTCGTGCTGATGACCGCGGATCACGGCAACGACCCGACGAAACACGAGACGACGGACCACACGCGCGAGTACGTGCCGATCCTCGCCGCGGGCCAGCGCGTGCGCGCCGGGACGAACATCGGGACGCGCGCGTCGTTCGCCGATATCGGCGCGACGGTCGAGGAGGCGCTCGGCCTCGCGCCCGTCGGTCCGGGGCTTTCGTTCCTGCGCGAGTCAGTCGCGATGTAGCGCCGCCGACCGACGGTCGGCGACGAAGCTCTTCCCACCTCCGACTTGCCGAACGGACAATACGACGATGAACACGCAGACGAGCACGGGACGGCCGCTCAATCGGACCGGGAGCCGACCGCAATCGCTCTCGGAAGCATGCTCGGCGGCGATCGGCGCGGCGGCCGCGATGTTCCTCGTCGCGGTCGCTCTCATCGGACTCTCGATCGCGGTCGAGGCTGCGTGGATGAGCGCGACGCTGGGCGCCTGCGCGCTTGCGAGCATGGACTCCGGAGCGGGACTGATCCGGGCTTCGGAATGGTCGCGTGTCGCGGGCTCGATCGTGTGTATCGGGACGGCGCTCGGAGCGATCTTCGTTTTCCGCGCGTGGACGCCTCTCTTTTCACTCGGTGCTCTGGGGGTCTACCTCTCCCTGCCGTCGACCAAGCTCGCTCTGCAGGGGGTCCGCGCCCGCGCACTTGCGCGCGCCGAGAAGCACTGATGGACGCTCGATCAGTCGTTCGCACGAAGCGCGACGGGGGTGAGCTCTCCGAAGTGGAGATGCGCTGGTTCCTCGAGGCGTACGTGCGCGGCGAGGTCGCCGACTACCAGGCCGCGGCGCTCGTCGCGTGCATCTTCACCCGCGGGATGAAGCCGGGCGAGCTTGCGCTGTGGACGCGCGCGATGCTCGAGTCGGGAAGTCGGCTCTCGTTCGACGAATTGCCGCAGAAAAAGGCCGACAAACACTCGACCGGCGGTATCGGCGACAAGGTCTCGATCCCGCTCGCGCCCGCGGTCGCGGCGTGCGGCGTCGCGGTGCCGATGATCTCCGGACGCGGGCTCGGACACACGGGCGGCACGCTCGACAAGCTCGAGGCCATCGCGGGTTTCCGCGTGCGCCTCAGCGAGGACGAGATGCACCGCGTCATCGGTCGAACCGGTGTCGCGTTCGGCGCGCAGACGGCCGAGCTCGTGCCGGCGGATCGCAAGCTCTACCAGTTGCGCGACGCGACGGGGCTCGTCGAGTCGATCCCGCTGATCGCGAGCTCGATCATGAGCAAGAAGCTCGCCGAGGGGCTCGACGCACTCGTGCTCGACGTCAAGTTCGGATCGGGCGCGTTCCTGCCCGAAGTGGAGCGCGGCGCGGAGCTGGCGCGCGTGATGCTCGAGCTCGCGCGCTCGATGGGCGTGAAAGCCAGCGCGTTCCACACGGCGATGGATCGCCCGCTGGGCGCCGCGGTCGGGCATGCGCTCGAGATCGCCGAGAGCATCGAGTGCCTCGAAGGCGGGGGACCCGCGGACTTACGCGAGCTGGTCCTGCTGCAAGGCGGCGAGATGCTACGCTTGTGCGGTCGCGCGCCGACGCTCGACGACGGGCAGCGACAGATCGCCGAGGCGATCGACTCCGGCCGCGCGCGCAAGGTGTTCGAGCTCGTCGTGCAGGAGCAGGGCGGCGATCCCAAGGTCGTGAGCGATCCGTCGCGCCTGCCGCGTGCGAGCCACGTGGATCCGTGGAAGGCCGAAAGCCCTGGATTCCTCGCGTTTCGCGACCTACGCGAGGTCGGCTGGGCCGCCGCCGCGCTCGGTGGCGGCCGCGTGAAGATCGAGGACGTCATCGACCCGGCCGTTGGACTCGTGTGGCGCCGACGCGTTGGCGAGCATGTCGAACGCGGCGACGTTCTGTGCGAGATCCACCACCAGGCCGGTCGCGGTGCCGACGCGTGCCGCGCGCACCTCGCCGCCGCGATTTCGATCGGCGAGCGCTTCGAAGTGTCGCCGCTCGTGCGCGAGACCTGGTCGGGCTGAGCGAGAGCTCGCGACCTCCTTCGGCGGAGCTCCGGAGGACTTGGCTCGTCCCCGAGCCGGACTCGTGAGCCCGCGAGCGACCTTCGGGGCGCTGCGAATCCCGCCGAATCCGCTCGTGTGAGCGAAGCGCTCATCGACCTGGGAGGTCGGTCTCGCTAGCCTCGCCCGCGTGACGCTCCCCCGCGCGCTCCTCGGCATCGCCATCCTGATCGGGCTCGCGTGGCTCTTGTCGTGGGATCGCAAGCGCATCCCGTGGCGAACGGTGATCGGCGGGATCCTGCTGCAGGTCGTGGTCGTGTTCACGATCGCGAAGACCGAAACGGGACAGGCGTTCTTCTCCGGCGCCGCCCGCTTCGTCTCGAAGCTCGTCTCGATGGCCGTGCCGGGCGCCGAGATGGTCTTCGGCGGCCTCGCGCGACCGAGCGAGACGATGGGCTTCGTGTTCGCCTTCGCGGGCACGGGTCTCGTGCTGATCATCTTCATTTCGGCGCTGATGTCGGTGCTCTACCACCTGGGCGTCATGCAGATCCTCGTGTGGGCGCTGGCCAAGGTGATGAGTCGCACCATGGGGCTCTCGGGCGGCGAGGCGATGGCCGCCGCGGCGAACATCTTCATGGGGCAGACGGAAGCGCCGCTCGTCGTGAAACCGTACTTGCCGGTGATGACGAAGTCCGAGATCCATGCGCTGATGGTCGGTGGATTCGCGACGATCGCGGGCTCGGTGATGGCCGTCTACATGTCCGTTCTGGGGCCGGAACTCGCTCCGCACCTGATCACGGCATCGGTCATGAGCGCGCCGGCCTCGTTCGTGATCGCCAAGATCGTGCTGCCCGAGCGCGAGGTCTCCGTGACCTCGGGCGACATCGCGCTGCGCTTCGACAAGCAGGCCGGCAACCTGATCGAGGCCGCCGCGAACGGGACGACCGAGGGCTTGCGCCTGTGGCTGAACGTGATCGCGATGCTGATCGCGTTCGTGGCGCTCGTCGCGCTCGTCAACTGGCCGCTGCAAGCGCTGGGCGAAGCGCTGTCGCTCGACGGCGGGCTCTCCCTGCAGCGCATCTTCGGCTGGATCTTCGCGCCGATCGCGTGGGTGATCGGCGTCTCGGGCTGGCACGACTGTCAGATCATCGGCGGACTGCTCGGCACGCAGATCTCCCTCAACGAGTTCGTGGCCTTCCAAGGGCTCGCGCAAACGATGAACGCGACGGATCCGGCGCTGATGCTGCAAGACCCGCGCTCGGCGAAGATCGCTGCGTACGCGCTGTGCGGGTTCGCGAACTTCTCGTCGATCGGAATCCAGTTGGGTGGCATTTCGGCTCTGATTCCCGAAAGAAAGGGCGAGCTGTCGAAGATCGCGTTCCGCGCGATGCTGGGCGGAGCGCTGGCTTGCTGGATGACGGCGACGGTGGCGGCGGCGTTCCTGTGAGCGCGAGCGCGGTGAACGATTCCGTCGACCATCTCGCTGTCTCGCTGCGCGCGCACGGCGTCGAGGGAGCGCGTGTCGCGCTCGTGCTCGGATCCGGGCTCGGCGACTTCGTCGATCGCGTCCGCGGCGCGACGACGATTCCCTACGGCGCGATCGACGGGATGCCGCAGAGCAGCGTGCCCGGTCACGCGGGCAAGCTCGTGCTGGGCGACGTCGGCGGCGTGCGCGTCGTCGTGCAGCAGGGTCGCGTGCACTTGTACGAAGGCTGGAGCGCGCACGAGGTCACGCGCGCCGTCCGCGCGTTCGCGCGCATCGGTGTGCGCGCGCTCGTGCTCACGAACGCGGCCGGCGGGATGAAGCGCGCGTGGGCGCCGCCGACCTTGATGCGCATCACGGACCACGTGAACCTCCAGGGGCGGACGCCGCTCCTGCCCGGCGAAGGCGGCGCGGTGAACCCGTACGACGCGGATCTCGGCGCTGCGCTCGACGAGGCGGCGCGCGTCAGCCAAGTCCCGCTCGAGCGGGGCGTGTACGTCGGCGTGCTCGGCCCGAGTTACGAAACGCCCGCGGAAATCCGCTATTTGACGGCCTTCGGCGCGGATGCGGTCGGCATGAGCACCGTGTGCGAGGCCCAGGCCGCGCGTGCCTCGGGAATGCGCGTCGCCGCCATCTCGTGCATCACCAACCTCGCCGCGGGCCTGTCGCCCGGTCCGCTGAATCACGCCGAGGTCGTCGAGGTCGGCCAGCAGGCGTCGCAGCGCTTCTGCGACCTGCTCGAAGCGGCGGTGCCGCTCCTCGACCGAGCCGTCTCGTGAAGACCCACGGTGCGAGGGGCCAGCGACGAGCGCATCACTCTCCCGGCCACCCACACCGACCTCCGACTGAACGGTCGCGCGCGCCACGTCGATGCGAGAGACATAGCTCGAGCTCTGCGCGCCTCGAATTCCTCCCAGTGGAGTTGCGAGGAATTCGCGGCCTGACTGGATGTTGCCACGCCGTCACGCGAGCCTCGACCACGGCGATCGCCTCCCGTCTCCCCGACTTCGTGACACCATGAGCCACGACCCCGCGCCGCAGAGCGACCTCGACCTCTCCCAAGCCAAGGTCCGGCCGCCGGGGACGCGCGAGTTCACCGCGCGCGGCGTGATCGTCGCGGCGGGAGTCGCGGCGGTCATCGGGTCGGCGTACCCGTACGTCGTGCTGAAGCTCGGGTTCGGCCCGAACATCGCCGTCGTGTCGGCGTTCTTCGGCTGGCTCGCGCTGGCGGCGATCTCGCGCGGTGTCGCGCTGCGCTGGGAGAGCAACTTGGCGCAGGCGGCGGGCACGGTCGCGGGGCAGACCGCGTTCATGTGCACGGTGCTGGCGGCCTTCGACATGCTCACGCGCGACCCCACCGCGGGCGTGAACATGTCGCTCACGCGGATGGAGACGTTCCTGTGGCTCTCGTCGGCGGGGGTCCTCGGCGTCTTGCTGGCCGTGCCGATGCGGCGGCACTTCATCGTCGACGAGAAGCTGCCTTACGCCGACGGTCTCGCCGCGGGCGAGACGCTGATCGTGCTCGACTCGCGCGGCGCGCAGGCGAAGCTCGCCGTGCGGTCGATGCTGGCGGGCCTCAGCTCCTCGGCGCTCGTCACGCTGCTCTACATGCGCGGCGTCATCAAGGAAGTCACGCTCTTCACCGCGGTCCCGTACTCGAGCGTCACTGGCGCGGGCATGTCGTGGGGTCTCCTCACGATCGGCTCGGGAATGATCATCGGTCTGCGCATCTGCACCAACATGCTCGCGGGCACGTTGCTGGCTTGGTACCTCGCGCCCGTACTGCTCTCCGATGCCGGGATCCTCGCACCGGGATTCAAGCGCAACGATTTGCTGCTGTGGGTCATGTGGCCCGCGACAGGGATGATGATCGCGGGTGGTCTGACGGCGCTCGTCCTGAACTGGAAGATCCTTTTGCGTACGTTCCAGCAGATCTCCGGCCCGAACGACGACGGCGAGGACCTGCCGCTGCGCTGGGTCGCGGTCGGCTCCGTGCTCGCGATCGTCGCGATCGTGCTGGTGCAGCACCTGGGCCTCGGAATGCCCGTGTGGCAAGTGCTGCTCGCGCTCATCTTCACGATCCCGCTCATGCTCGTCGGACTGCGCGTGCTGGGCGAGACGAACTGGGGTCCGATCAGTGCGCTATCGAACCTCATGCAAGGCGTTTTCGGCGTGATCGCCCCCGGAAACATCCCGGCGAACATGGCCGCCAGCGGACTCACCGGCACCGTCGTCGCGACGTCGGAGGGGCTCATTCAGAGCTTCAAGACGGGTGACCTGATCGGATCGAAGCCGCGCTATCTGACTTACGTGCAGCTCATGGCCGTGCCGATCGGCGCGGCGGCGACGGCGATCGTCTACCCGATCATCTACGCCGAGTTCGGACCCGACGGCGACCAGACTCTCTCGAGCCCGATCTCGCAGAAGTGGGTCGGTTTCGCGAAGTTGCTCGGGCAAGGGATCCACACACTGCATCCGAGCGCGATCTGGGCGCTCGGCATCGGCGTCGCGCTCGGGATCGTGTTCACCCTGCTCGAGCAGAAGAAATCCATCCGCACTTGGGTGCCGTCTCCCACCGGCATCGGAATCGGGATGCTCGTGCCGGCGTTCGCGGTGTTGAGCATGTTCGTCGGCGCGTGCATCGATTGGTTCTTCCGTCGGCGCGATCCGAAGGGTGTCGATCGCTGGTCGTTGCCGCTCGCGTCGGGGCTCATCGCGGGCGAGGCGCTGATCATCGTGATCCTGTCGCTGCTGTACGCATCCCAGTTGATGAGTCCGGCGGCGCACTGATGCTGCGGTCGTTCGAGAAGCTCTCGTACCGGCGCCTCGCGGGCCCTGTTCCGCAGCGCGAAGCGGCGGGACTTCCCGCCACGGTTGCTAGACTCCGCGACTCGTGACTGCCCCCCTCGACCTTCGAGCCGTCGTGAAGCGCGTCGTCGGGCGCGTCCTCTCAGAGCGTGGCCGCACGCGCCATCCGAGCGCTCGCCCGGAGATTCTCGAGGTCGAGCGCACAGCCGGCGTCCACGTCACCATCACGTCGGCGAGCGGGCCCGACCGTCCCGCGACCGACGAGGCGTCTTCCGTCGCGCGCCGCGGCGGCGAGCTCGTGACGGCACGCGACCTCGTCGGAGTTCCCGACGGCGGCGCCTACGACGTGCCGTCCGGCGCGATCGTCACCGACCTCGCGCGCGACGAAGCCTGGCGTCGACGCATCCGCCTCGAAGAGCGCGGCGCGGGTCGCGGCGCACCGACGCGCGTCGCGATCGGCTCCGACCACGGTGGCTTCGCGCTGAAAGGCGAGGTCGCGGAGCTTCTGCGCTCGCTCGGCATCGACGTCCTCGACGTCGGCACGCGCGACGAGAACCCGGTCGACTACCCCGACTTCGCGCGCGCCGCCGCCGAGCTCGTTGCGCGCGGCGATGCGCGCTTCGGCATCGTCGTCGACGGCGCGGGCATCGGCTCGGCCATGGCGGCCAACAAGGTGCCCGGAGTCCGTGCGGCGAACTGCTGGGACGAATCGACCGCGAAGAACGCGCGCGAGCACAACTACGCGAACGTCCTGACGCTGGGGGCGAAGCACTTGACGCCCGAGCAAGCGCGCAAGGTCGTCCGCGCGTTCCTCGGGACCGCCGACGGCGAGGCGCGCCACGGTCGGCGCGTCGCGAAGATCGTCGAGATCGAGCGGCGCTACACGCGCGGCTGATTCACGGCCGGTGATGCCCGCTGCGGCGCTGCCGGCGCCCGCGTCCTCGCCCCCGGGAGCGGCTCGTCCTCCCGCGCCAGCGCGGCGCCCGCGCACCGCGCGCGCTATCCTTCCGTCCCCATGAGCGCCCCCGCGACTGCTTCGATCGACGCCGCCACTCTGGAACGCATCCTCGAGGAGATCGGGCGCCAGATCCTGGAGCACGGTCCCGCGAGCATCTCGGGCTGGGGCTGTTCGTCCGTCTGCATCGAGGTCTGTCCCGAGCACGTCGAGGAAGTCGTCCAAGCCGGCGCGTGTCGGGTCGGCGTCCGGCCGGGTGATTCCGCGCGACTCGGCGGGCTCGCGGGCGCCATCGATCACACGCTCTTGAAGCCCGAAGCCACCGCGGCCGAAGTGGACCGCCTGTGCGACGAGGCGCGCACGCATCGCTTCGCCAGCGTCTGCGTGAACGGAACCTGGGTGCGGCGCTGCGCCGAGATCGTCATCGGCTCGGGCGTCGCGGTCTGCTGCGTCGTCGGGTTCCCGTTGGGCGCGAGCGCGACCGAAGTGAAGGTCTACGAAGCGCGTCGCGCGATCGAGGACGGCGCCTGCGAGATCGACATGGTCATGAACGTCGGCGCGCTGAAGTCCGGCGACCGCGAGTTCGTGCGGCGCGACATCGCCGCGGTGGCGGAGACGTGCCATCGGATGGGGGCCAAGCTCAAAGTGATCCTCGAGACGGCGCTCCTATCGGACCCGGAGAAGATCGCCGCGTGCGAAGCGGCCAAGTCCGCCGGCGCCGACTTCGTGAAGACGTCGACCGGGTTCTCCAAGGGTGGCGCGACCGTCCAGGATGTCGCATTGATGCGCTCGGTGGTCGGGCCGAGCCTGGGCGTGAAGGCGTCGGGGGGTATCCGCGACCAGAAGGACGCGGCTGCGATGATCGCGGCGGGAGCCACGCGATTGGGCGCGTCCGCCTCGGTGGCGATCGTGTCGGGAGCCCAGGGGACGAGCGCCTACTGACAGTACGGTGTCAGGTGAGTTCGTGCGGGGTTGCGCCACGGGGGCGTTCCCAGTGCCGGGGACGTGGGGCAACCCCGCACGAACTCACCTGACACCGTACTGGGATCGGACGCGGCGTCAGTACCGGGCGGGCCATCCAGCGGAGTCGTCCAGCGGTGGGATCGGAGCCCGCGCCCCTGCCTGGTCGGCCAGCAACTGGCTGGCGATGAGGAACTCGTCGGGGGCCGGCCCCGAAGGCGGCGGCACGAGTTCGACGAGGCCGGGGTTCGCCCCGACCTCGCTCGCTAGGTGGCACACGCGCAGCACGTCCAGCACGCGATCCTCCAGACGGCGGCCGGCCGGCTCCTGGAACACGAATTCGGCCTCGCCGCGCAGCACCGCCGCGACATCGATCTTGGGCAGATCCGAGGGCCCGACGATGCGCACGCGGGCGGAATGGGTCCCGAAACGACTGCGCGCCCGAAGGCCCCAAAGGCGGATGCCGTCGTGCGCGCGGACTCGGAACTCGTCGACCTCGATGCCGTTGCCAGAGAGCTCGGGTCGGGGGATCAGGACTAGGGAGACGCGGGAGAGGCGGAGTTCGCGCAACCTGTTGGTCCAGTACCCGCTCTCCAGGAGCAGGGGATGCAGCGTCGCTTTCCGGTCTACTCCCATCCAAGCCGAGAGCCGCCGCAGAGCATCTGCCGAATGCGAAATCCCACCAGTTTCCAAGTCGTGGCGAGCATGGAACTCCTTTCTCCATGCGCGCCCGAAAGCGGCCCGGAGGGGTGCTGCTCGGCGTTTGGGCGCGCCCCATGAAGCCTTCACGCGTCCCTGGCCGGTGATGGGGGCGGGGAAGAGGGCGATGCGGCGGTGGCTCTCCGCGTCGGGAGGACCGGCGACGCTCGCGCGGTTGCCCACGGCAACTTCAACGTTGTTCAGGCTCCTCCGGCCTTCTCAGCGGCAATTGAGGATTTCCCTCAGCATACTGGCGTAACGCCACTTGCGACTGCGATTGGCAGCACAACCATTCAAATTGGAGTGTCCGGAAATATCCCCGACGGAGGTGCTGCAGTCTCATATAGATCGTCTGAGCCCGGTATCCCCGCTGTGATAGTGGTCGATAAGAACGCTCCTCCTTTCAAGCAGGTAATTGCTGCCATTCACGAGTACGAGCGCCTGAGTTCCGGCGATCCGCCTCCGCCGTTAGAGCCGACCGAAGCCGAAGTTCGCCAGCAGGCATGTCGTGAGTATAACGCCCATTGCGCGGCGATAACTGCCCTCATGCTCCATGTTGCTGTCTACCCAGACAATAACGCAGTGACTTGTGCGTTTCGACGACGATGGGCGGACGACGCAGAAATGGAAGCGCACATCTGCAATGGCGGTTTCGTTGGCACAACACCGCCCTCCACGCCTTGCTCCCAGGGGAGCGTCGCCGTGCTCACGTGCTGCTCGGCGCAGAAGGCCTGCATCGTCTGACCGCTCGACGCGTAGGCCGGGAGCAGCGCGCGGCGTTTCTCGGGACCGTAGCGCCGCGAACTCGCGCAGCGCGTGTCTGCGCCCGCAGGCGCTGGGCGCGCTCCGCCCGGTAAGCCGGGCTCCGCTCGCCCAGTGCCTGAATTCGGTACTTCCCTCGACATCGACATCTCCTGCCCCAAGGGGGCTCTGTGAGACGGCGGCGTCGGTCCTGGATGGCTACGTCAAAGCGGAAGGGGTTTCGTTACACCCAACGGTCGGTCAGCTCGACGCCCTGGCTCGAGGGTGGCTGCGCCCGTCCTCGTGTCGAGGAGCTCGAGCGGCTCGCGGGGCACCCGGCGGCGATTGCTCGCCGCTCGAAGCGATCACTGCGGACTCGTGCCCTTCTCGAGGAATGGGCCAAACCTCCGGCCGGGCGTGGGCTCACTCCCCCTGAACGCCTCCGACCGCGGATTCTCCGGCCCGATCTGGGACGATCAAGGCTCATGCGCGGGCTCCACATGCTCGCGTCGAAGTCGAGAGGTTTCGCGCCCTCGAGCTCGCGCGGCCGATCGCGCCGCGCGCGCCTCGGGGAGGGGTAAGCCAGCCGTAAGCCAGCGCGAGATACCCATCTGAGACCGTTCGTCCCCTTCACGCTGCGCGCGCGAGCGCGGTAGGATCCCCGCCCCACCGGGCGAGTTCGCTCGGTCGGTCGCCCCCCCCCCAACCTCGATCCGCCGACGGACGCGCCGACAGCACGGCGCTTCGGCGGCCCTGCCCACCCTCTCCTCTCCGGGAGCCCCCGCATGCACACGAACGTGGGCTGGCTCGCGCTCGTCCTCGCCGCCGGTTCCGCCGGCGCTCAGGAGGCCGCGATGCCCGCGCGCGAGACCATCCTGGTCCGCGCTGAGCACGTGATCGTCCGTCCCGGCCACGTCCTCGACGGCGCGCAAGTGCTCGTGCGCGACGGCCGGATCGTCGCTGTCGGCACCGATCTCGAGGCGCCCGAGGGCGCGCGCGTCATCGAGGGTCGCTGGGTTTGCGCCGGCTTCATCGACCCGTGGTCGGCGCTCGGCGTGGGCGGCGACTCGATCGGCGAAGCCAACGCCACCGCGGCGACGCGCACGGTCGACGGCCTCGACCCGTTCAACCTCGACCACCTGCGGCGCGAAGCGTTGCGCGCGGGCGTCACTTCGGCGCGCGTCCAACTCGGGCCGCAAGCCCGGATCGGCGGCCTGGGCGCGGTCGTGCGGCTCGCGCCGGGACTCGCGCACGAGGAGTTCGTCGTCTCGGACGCGAGCAACCTCTGGATGACGGCGGGCTTGAGTCAACCGACGGGTGGCCAGTTCATCCAGGCGAGCGAGGGCGTCCAGGTTCAGGGCCCCGAGCGCACGCCGGACCCGTTCGATCGAGCGGAAGCCGTCGACCGGATCGTGAGTCTGCTGCAGGCGGGCAAGAACTATTTGATCGCGCAGAACGAGCATCGCCACGAGCTCGAGGACTGGACGAAGAAGATCGCGGAGAAGGACGCCGAGCTCGACAAGGAGTTCAAGAAGGCCAAGAAGGACCGCGAGAAAGCTCAGAAGGACGCGGAAGAGAAGGGCAAGAAGTTCGAGGAGAAGAAGTTCAAGGACGAGAAGAAGCCGCAGGCGCCGCGCTTCGACGAGGACAACGAAGTCCTCGCGCGCGCCATCGACGGCCGAATTCCGCTCCTCGTCGGCGCGGAGCGCGCGGCGGAGATCCGCGCCTTGCTCGCCGGCACGAAAGAGCTCGGTCGGCTGCGCCTCGTCATCGCGGGCGGCAGCGAAGCCGGCTCGAAGGCCGCTGAACTCGCCGAACGCCGGATTCCGGTGCTCGTCTGGCCCATGCCGCTCGGTCGCGTGCGTCCAGACGAACTCGACGGGCACGACCTGTCGCTCGCCGGACGACTCGCGAGCGCAGGCGTGCAGATCCTGCTCGGCTCGGGTGGTCGCGATCCGGCCGCCACGCGCGACCTGCCGCTCCTCGCCGGCCTGGCCATCGCTCACGGTCTCTCGCGCGACGACGCGCTCGAAGCCGTCACGATCGGCGCCGCGCGCGCTCTCGACGTCGCGGACCGCATCGGTTCCATCGAGGCCGGCAAGGACGCCGACCTCATCGTGCTCGACGGTCCGCCGCTCGAGACGACCACGAACGTCCGGTTCACGATCTCCTCGGGCCGCGTCGTCGTGACGCCGGAGAACTAGCGCGTGCTCCCCATCCTCCTCGCGTTCGCCACGGCGACGCTTCCCGCGATCTCTCTCCCCGCGGATGGCCCGCTGGCGATCCGCGCCAAGTTCGTCTGGACCGGCGGCGGTCGCGTGCTGGAGAACGCCACGGTCGTGATCTCCGGCGGTCGCATCCAGGCGGTGGGCACCGACATCGCTATCCCCGAAGGCGCCGAACTGATCGAGCACGACGGCTACCTGACCGCCGGCATGATCGCCCTGCACGGCGCGACCGGCGCCGTGGGGGAAACGCAGGACTCGACCCGGACGGTCATGCCCGAGGCGCGCGTCGGACTCGCGCTGGACGGGCGCGCGCGGGACTTCGGCCTGCTGCGCGACGCCGGCATCACGAGCATCCTCGTCACGCCCGATGCGAGCGGCGTCACCGGCGGCACGAGCGCCCTGGTGAAGACGCTCGACGGAATCGTGCTGCGCGATCCGGCGCACCTCTCGCTCGTCTTCTCGACCGACGCGCTCTCGAGCAATCGCGAGCCCACCAGCAAGTCCGGCGCGCTGGCGCTGCTCAACGCGCTCTTCACGGAGCCGCGTGGTGTCGCCGCCGAAGCTCGCAGCGGCAAGCTCCCCTGTCTGTTCGAGGTCCGCGAGCGCGAGGACGTCGGCCGCGCACTGGCCTTCGCGGCCGAGCACGAGCTCGTCGGCACGCTGCACGGCGCGTGGCTCTCGGGCGAGATGTCGGGCGCGATCGCGAAGTCGGGTCTGTCCGTGATCGTGCCGGTCCTCGGCGTCGGAACTCCGAAGCGCGTTCTCGACGCCGTAGCGCGTCTGGAGAAGGACGGCATCGTCTTCGGATTCGGCCTCGACGCGCCCTGGAACCACGCGGACGCCATGCGCTTTTCCGCGGCGTTGTGCGTGCGCGCCGGGCTCGGCCGCCAGGCGGCCTGGCAAGGCCTGACCGCGAATGCCGCCAAGATCGCCGGCGCCGCAGCGCGCACCGGCCGCATCGAGCGCGGACTCGACGCCGACTTGTGTTTGTGGAGCGGTGACCCGCTCGACCTCGCGAGCCGTGCGAGCCTCGTGATCATCGGCGGCCAGCCCGTGTCGATGAACGGCGCAGCGAGCGCCGCGAAGGAGTCGCAGCGATGACGTTCCTCAGCGTGGCGCTCGTGGCGCTCTCCGTGGCGCAGGACGCCGAACCGCGCGCCTGGACGATCCAGGTCGAACGCGTCTACACCGGCACGGGTCGCAACCTCGAGAAGGGGTTGGTCCTCGTGAGCGCCGGGAAGATCTCGGCCGTCACGCCCGGAGCGGGTGAAGAGGACGACCGCCCGAACGATGTACTGAAGGCCTACGCGGTCACCGCCGGCCTCGTCGATGCCGGCGTGCGGGTCACGAACTGGCAATCGGTCGAGCAGTCCAAGGAAGTCACGCCGCACTTGCGCGTGGCGGACACGCTCGATCCTTTCGCGCTCGATTGGGATCGACAGCTGCGCGGCGGCGTGACGACCGTCCTCGCGTCCCCTGTCGACCGGAACGTGATCGGCGGGCTCTCCGTCGTGCTCAAGACCGGCGGTCCGGAGTCCATCGCGGATCGAACCGTGAAAGCCGATGCCGTGCTGCGCGGCTCCATGGGGTCCGAGCCCAGCGCGGGCAACCACCCGGCTTTCGGCCGACCGACCGACTTCTTCTCGCGGCGACCGACCACGCGCATGGGCGTCGAGTGGGAGTGGCGCAACGCGTTCTTCGACACCGCCCTGAATCTGAACGAAGAGGATCCGGGCCGCGCGACGCTCGTCGCCGCGCTCCAAGGCAAGTTGCCGATCTTCATCCAGGCCTGGACGACGCAGGACATCCGGACCGCCGTCTTCCTGCGCGAGGAAGTGGAGTCTCGGCCCGAGTTCGCCGCGGCCGGCATGAACACGCCGCGCTTCGTGATCGACGCGGCCGCCGAAGCGTGGAAGGAGCCGCAACTCCTCGCGCGCAGCCAGACGCCCGTCGTCCTCCCGCCGTTCCCGACGGCCGGCCGCACACGCGAGAACTCCCAAATGGCTTGGAACGTCGCGAAGGTGCTGAAGGACGCCGGCGTCCCGTTCGCGCTCTCGAGCCACGGCTCGGGGGACGTCGAGCAGCGCCTCGCGAACCAGGCCGGGTACGCGATGGCGGGCGGGCTCGGATTCGAGGACGCGCTGGCCGCGGTGACTTCGACGCCGGCCAGGCTACTCGGCGTGGAAGACCGCGTCGGAACTCTCGAAGTCGGCAAGGACGCCGACCTCGTCCTCTGGAGCGGTGAGCCGTTCCAGCCGGGCACTCGCGTCGTCGCGACGATCGTCGACGGCGTCCTGCGCTACGAAGGTTGGAACGCGGTGCAGGGCGCCGCGATCGCACGCTGAATCGAGCACGTGAACATGAACGTCTGGAGATCTTCGATGACGACGACGATGAAGCGCGCGACCTGCGCCGCGACCCTGACTGCCGCGTTCCTGTCCCTGTCCCCCGAGGCTCGCGCCGGTGACGGCCGTCTCGCGATCAAGGTCGGCCGGATCGTGACCCTCGCGGGCCCCGACATCGAGAACGGCACGATCTACATCGAAGGCGGGCGCATCGTGAGCGTCGGCACCGACGGCGGTCGCTGGGACGCCGAGGTGATCGATCACCCCGAGCTCACCGCGTTCCCGGGCTGGGTCGAAGCGCACTCGACGCGCGGCATGGACCGGCCGAACGAGAACATCGAGGTCGCGCCGTTCCTCGACGTCCGCGATTCGATCGACCCGATCAACTTCTACTTCGAGGACTGCCTGCGCCAAGGCGTGCTGGCGATCAACGTGCAGCAGGGCAACCTGTGCGCGATCGGCGGGCAGGGTCGCGTCGTGAAGCCTTTCGGCCTCACGATCGAGGACATGACGCTGCGCCCGAGCTCGGGGCTGAAGATCGCGATCGCGCGGCCCGGTCGCTCGCGTGCGTTGCAGGCGCAAGCCGTGCGTCGCGCCTTCCGCGACCTGCGCCAGCACCTCGAGAAGCTCGTGCAGGACAAGAAGGAAGGGAAGGACACCGCGCGCCGCGAAGCGCTCTTCCAGGGGCGTGATCCGGACAAGGACGAGAACAAGAAGGGCCGCGCGATGGAGGGCAACGCGCCCTGGAAAGTCGCCAACCTCGAGTCCATTCCCCGCGGTGAGGTCGACGAAAAGCAGGAGCCGCTGCTGCGCCTGGTCGAGGGCAAGATGATGGCCTTCGTCGCCTGTGACGGTGCCATCTCCGTCGTGCAGGCGCTCGACATCGCGCGCGAGAACGGGTTCCTGGCCAACACCGTGCTCGTCCTCGACGGTGACGCTTGGAAGGCCGCGGACCGCATCGCCGAAGCGGGCGTGCCGGTCGTGCTCGCACCACAGCTGCTCCACGTCGACCGCGATCCGATCACGGGCAAGGAAGTCGAGACGTTCGTCCCGGGCATATTCCGCGAGAAGAAGGTGCGTTTCGCGCTCCAATCGCTCAACTCGAGCGCGCAGTCACTGTGGTTCCAGGCCGCGACGTGCGTCGGCTACGGGATCCCGCGCGACGAGGCGATCGCCGCCGCGACGAAGGTCCCGGCCGACATCCTGCGCCTCGGTGACCGGCTCGGTTCCATCGAGAAGGGCAAGGACGGCAACATCCTGCTCCTGAACGGCGATCCGCTGGCCGTCACGACGTCGGTGCAGTTCGTAGTGCTCGACGGCAACGTCGTCTACGACCGCAGCAAGGACGTGCGCGTCCGCCAGATCCTCGAGGGTGTCGAGCAGCCGAACGCGTCGGCCGTCGACTCGGGCGACGGGGACGATGTCGATCCTCACAGCGGCGCCTCCAAGGGCGGCGACAAGAAGTCCGGTGCTTCCGACAAGAAGAAGGACTGACCGATGAGCGTCCAGCTCCTCCTCGCTCTCGCGGCGTTCGCGCCCGCGCCGATCGGCCTCGCGCAGGCGAACGGAACTGTCGCGCTGCGCGCCGGCTTCGTGCACGTCGTCGACGGCGGCCGCGTGATCGAGAACGGGACCGTGCTCGTGCGCAACGGCAAGATCCTCGCGGTCGGCGCGGACATCGCCGTTCCGGCCGGCGCGCGCGTGATCGACTACGGCCCCGATGCCGTACTGACGCCGGGACTCGTCGCCGCGGACAGCAACTACGGCGCTCCGCGTCCGGGCGAGCGCACCGCGGATCCGTTCCTGCGCGCGCTCGACAACTTCGATCCGTACGCGTCGTACGTCTTCGCGCTGCAGGAAGGCGTGACCACGGCGTACCTCGCTCCGGCGCGCAACCGCCTCGTCGCGGGCGTCGGCGCGGTCGTCAAGCTCGCCGGCGAAGCCGACGTCGCCGGGCGCACGCTGCGCGATCCGGCCTCGATCCACGGTTCGCTCGGCCTCGATGCGCGCAACGCGCCGGGGTACTGGAAGCCGCCCGTGCCCGCGACCGCGGACGTCGGCCTCGGCCTCGTGAAGCAGGAACTCCCGCGGTCGCTGGCCGGCGCCGTCGTCGCGTTCCGCGAACTCTTCGCGCTGGCGCAGAATTCGGCGCAAGCTCCGGCCGAGGACGAGTACGGACCGGGCGTCGGTGAGGAGCTGCGCAAGCTCATGTCGCAGCGCGTCCCGTGGCGCATCACGGCCGATTCCGCGCCCGAGATCCGCGCGCTCGTCGACCTCTTCTCGAAGAACGGCCAGCCGTTCGTGGTCGACGGCGCGAACGAGGCCGCGGACGTGGTCGAGGAGATCGCGGCCGCCGGAGCTTGGGTCATCGTCGACGCGCCGATCTCGCCGAATCGCGCGGGTCAGGACCGCGGCAAGGATCCCGAGACGCGCTTTCCGCGCTTCGACGCGGCCTCGAAGCTGGCCGAGGCCGGCGTGCGCTTCGCGATCGCGCCCCCGCAGTTGGGTTCGGCCTCGGATCTGCGTCTGGCGGCGCAACTCTTGTCGCGCGGCGGCCTCGATCCCGAGATCGCACTGCGCGCGATCACGCTCTCCGCGGCCGAGATCCTGGGCGTGGCGGACCGCGTCGGCAGCTTGACACCGGGCAAAGACGCCGACATCGCCGTCTTCGCCGGCCACCCGATCCAAGGCGGCGCGGTTCTCGCGACCTGGGTCTCGGGCGTGATCGCGTTCGACATCGAGGACATGGCGCGCGCCGGGTCTTACGACGACGCCAAGGATCTCGCGCCCACGCAGCAGACGACGACCGTCATCCAAGTCGACGAACTCCACGTCGGCGACGGGACCGTGCTCTCGCCCGGCGAAGTGCTGATGGTCGGCGGCAAGATCCGTTCGGTGGGCAAGACGGTCGGACGTCCCAACGGCGCGCGCGTGGTGCGCGGCGCGGCTGCGATGCCGGGCATGATCGACGCGCTCGGGCACCTGGGCCTCGAGGGCTCGCAGAAGGTGCCCGCCACGCGCTTCGACCTGAGCCGCATCGTCGAGCCCGGTGATCGCATCGATCGGCTCGTCGCCATGGCCGGCGTGACCACCGTGGTGCTCGCGCCGCGCGGTCCGAGCCGCACGGGCGCGCCCATGATGGCGTACAAGCCCGCGGGCGAAGACCCCGACACGATGGTCGTCGATGCGCCGTGCGCGTTGCGCTTCACGTGGACGGAGCGCAATCGCCGCGACTCCGGCAACGCGCTGCGCGAGCGGCTGAAGAAGGCCGCCGACTACGCCAAGCGCTGGGACGACTACGAGACGAAGTTGGCCGGCTGGACGCCTCCCAAGCCCGAGGCCGACGCCGTGGAAGCGGCCCAGGACGGCGAGAAGAAGGCCGACGGCGCCGATGCCAAGGACGGCGACAAGAAGGACGAGTCCGCCGAAGGCAAGGACGACGAGAAAGCCGACGCCGACAAGAAGGACACGAAGAAGAAGAAGAAGAAGGGCGAGGAGGAGCCGCCCAAGCCGATCACCGGCGCGTGGGAAGCCAAGGTGACGGTCCCGCCGTTCCAGGAAGCGCGCATCCGACTCTACGTGCTCGAGGCGAACGGCACGGTGACCGGCTCGCTGCGCTCCGCATCACTGTCGGACGCCTTGATCCAGGTTTCCGGCCAGCGCGACGGTCACAAGGTCGATCTGCGCGGCGAAGGCACGCGCGGGACCGTGACGCTCGTCGGCGAGACCAAGACCGGCAAGCTGAAGGCCAAGGTCGCCGTCAGCGGCACGTCGGCCGACGTCGAGTTCGAGCAGACGGCGACGGAGTACGAAGTCGCGCGTCCGGCCGAACAGCGCAAGCCCGTCGAAGTGAAGAAGGCTGAAGTGAAGGGCGAGCCGAAGGCTCCCACGATCGATCCCGAGCTCGAGCCGCTGCGTCGCGCGATGTCGGGCGAGGCCGCGGTGATCGTCGAAGTGAACCGCGAGGACGAGATCCTGGCCTGCGTCGCTGCGTTCGAGGAGGTCGGCATCCTGCCCGTGCTCTACGGCGCCGACGAAGCCTGGAAGGTGGCCGACGAAATCCAGGGGCGCATCGCCGGCGTGCTCCCTCTCCACGACGTCGTGCGCGCGTCGCCCGAGACCGGGCTGCGCAAACGGAATCGCTACGCCGAACTCGTCAGCGCGGGCATCCCGGTCGCGTTCCACAGCGCGGCCGAGGAAGGCGCCATCGACCTGCCGCTCATGGCCGCCTACGCCGTGTCGCAAGGTCTCAGCTCGGAAGCCGCGCTGCGCGCCTTGACGTCGGACGCCGCGCAGATGCTCGCGATCGACGACCACGTCGGTTTGCTCGCGCCCGGCATGGACGCGGACATCCTCCTCTACGACGGTTCGCCGCTCTCGCCTTCGTCGAGCGTGCAGCGCGTGTGGGTCCTCGGCCGGGAAGTGCGCTGAGCACGATGATCCAAGCCGCCCTGATCGCCGTCGTTCTCGTGGGTTCGACTCCGCCTCTTCCGGGCGAGCTCGGCGGTCGCGGCGTCGCCGTGCTCGCCGCCAAGGCCGTCGGGGTCGGCGTCGACGGCCGCGACGTCGTCGATCGTCCCGTCGTGCTCGTGCGCGACGGCAAGATCGAGGCGATCGGGCCCGCGCGCGACATCGCGATCCCCGCCGGCTACGAGGTCGTCGATCAGCGGACGCGCTGGCTCGCGCCCGGATTCATCGACCTGCACTGCCACATCGCGGGCGGACCGGGCGGGCTCGGCGACATCAACGACGCGGTGTATCTCGCGAATCCGGATCTGCGCGCGAAGGTGACCGTCGTGCCGGGCAACCCGCTGTTGAAGCGCGCGGTCGCCGGCGGAGTGACGAGCGTGCTCTACATCCCCGGTTCGGCGACGAACATGGGCGGGCAGGGCGTGCTGCTGAAGACGGGGCTCGCGAAGTACGAGGACATGATCCTGCGCGACCCGGGCTCGCTGAAGCTGGCGCAGGCCGGCAACCCCGAGCGCTGGGCGATCGGCGTCGGGCGCAGCCTCATGAACTGGAACACACGCGACACGTTCGAGCGCGGCATGGCTTACGCGAAGATGCGCGCGGCGGCCGAGAAGGGCGGCGAGCAGGTCCCGCGCAACATCCAGTGGGACGTGTTCCCGCCGCTCGTGTCGAAGGAGATCCAGATCTCGACGCACACGCAGCGCTATCAGGTCGTCCTCGCGACGCTCACGATGGTTCGCAAGGAGCTCGGTCTCGAGGTCTTCATCGACCACGGCGAGTGGTACGGCAGCAAGCTGGCGAAGTACGCGGCCGACCTCGGCGTCGGCGCGATCCTCGGACCCCGTGCGATCGATCCGCCGTCGCCCATCCTCGACACGGACGGGAAGATCCTGGGCATCGCGGCCAGCTACCAGCAAGGCGGCCACCCGGCGGTCGGCTTCAACACCGACTCGCCCGTGATTCCGCAGGAAGAGTTGTCGCTGCAGGCCGCGGTCGGCGTGCGCTACGGATTCGACGACTCGCGCATGGACTCGATCCGCGGGCTGACGATCGTGCCCGCGGTGACCGCCGGCATCGCGCACCGCGTGGGCAGCCTCGCTCCAGGCAAGGACGCCGACATCCTGGTCACGAGCGGCGATCCGGTGGATCCGCGCAGCTCCGTCGAGATCGTGTGGATCGAAGGCACGCGCGTCTACGACGCCGAGGCCGACGGGAGGATCTGGTGATGCGCGCTGCGTGGATGCGCTCTCGGGCCGCGCTCGTCGCGAGCTTGGTCTTCGTGTGCGCGCCGGCGAGCGCGCTGGCCGCGCCTCGTCAATACGGCGGCGCGCCGGCGGCCCCCGTGGGACGGCCGCCCGCGGCCGGCGAGGTCGGCGGTCCGGGTCTCGCGATCCGCGCCAAGAAGGTCCTGGCGGTGCCCGACGAGGGTCCGCAGGTCATCGACAACGCCGTGATCCTGGTGCGCGAGGGCCTGATCGCCGCGATCGGTCCGGCGCGCACCACTCCGATCCCGGCGGGCTACGAAGTGCTCGACGCTTCGACCAAGTGGATCTGCCCGGGCTTCATCGACCTGCACGCGCACGTCGGTGGCACGTTCGACATCAACGAGATGGTCTATCTCGTGAACCCGGGCCTGCGCGTCTCCACTTCCGTGATCCCGGACAACCCGGCGTTCCAGAAGGCGGTCGCGGGCGGCGTGACGACCGTGCTCTTCATTCCCGGCTCGGGCGTGAACGTCGGCGGGCAAGGCGTGTTGCTCAAGACGGGGCTGGATCGCTACGAGGACGCGCTGGTCAGGAACCCGGGCTCGATGAAGCTCGCGCAAGCGGGCAACCCCGAGAGCTGGACCATCGGCGTCGGCCGCTCGTTCATGAACTGGAACACGCGCTGGATGTTCCGGCGCGGGATGCTGTACGCGAAGCAGTGGGAGGACTTCGAGAAGAGCGGCGGCAAGCAGCCGCGTCACGAATTCGACCTCGAGATCTTCCGCTGGCTCGCGTCGAAGAAGACGCAGATCTCGACGCACACGCAGATCTACCAGGTCGTCATGACGACCTTGACGATGGTGAAGCGCGAGCTCGGGCTCGACGTCTACATCGACCACGGCGAGATGGCCGGCTACAAACTGGCCGGGTTCGCGCACGACCTCGGCGTGAATGCGATCCTCGGTCCGCGCGTCATCGAAGTGCCCACGCGCGGCTTCATCAACTGGACCGGCAGCAACCCCGAAGCGATCCTCGGCATCGCGGCCGAGTACCAGAAGCGCGGTATGAAGCGCATCGGGTTCAACACCGACTCGCCGGTCGTCCCGCAAGAGGAGTTGTTCCTGCAAGCGGCCACGGGTGCTCGCTACGGGTTCGACGACTCGAACCTCGAGACGATTCGCGGGCTCACGATCGTCCCGGCGATCACGGCCGGCATCGCCGACCGGCTCGGCAGCCTCGAGGTGGGCAAGGAGGCGGACCTCCTCATCCTCACCGGCGATCCCGTAGACCCGCGCACGGCGGTGGACATGGTGCTGATCGAAGGCCAGCGCGTGTACGACACCGCCACGATGAAGCGCCGCTTCTGATGCACACTTCGCGCACGATCCCGACGTTCGCCGCCACCGCGTTCCTCGCGTGCGTCGCGGCGTTCTCGTCGTGCGCGTCGAGTCGCTCGGCGGATCTGTCCGAGCTCGCGCCGGGCGACGAGGGCGTGGCGATCCGATGCGGCCGCGTGCTGACCGTGGACGAGGACGATCGCATCCACGGGCCCGGCCTGATCCTCGTGAAGAACGGGCGCATCGCCTACGTCGGCCCCGAGCGGGACATCCCGGCCGGCTACGCGGTCGCGGAACACCCGGATCTGTGGGCCGCGCCGGGCATGGTCGAACTGCACGCGCACGTGCAGGGGAGCGGCGGCGACATCAACGACATGGTGTACCCGGTCAACGCGGACCTGCGCGCTTCGGCCGGCATGGTGCCCAGCAATCCCGCGATCCGGCGCGCGTGCGCAGGCGGCGTCACGACGCTCTTCGGCATCCCCGGCAGCGGCACGTCGATCGGCGGCTTCGGCGTGATCTTCAAAGCGAAGACGAAGGCCACCTACGACGAAGCGGTCGTGCGCGATCCGGGCGGGATGAAGGTGGCGCAGTCGTACAACCCCGAGCGACGCGCCGGCGACCTGGGCGCGACGCGCGCGGGGCTCGCGTGGATTCTCGAGCAGTACAACGAAGAGGCGCGCGCCATGAACCGCGAGGGGACCTCGACGCCCATGCTCGAGAACCTGCAGAAGGTGCACGCGCGCGAATTGCCCGTGCTCATCCACAGCGCGGGCTCGGACGGTTATCCGGCGGCGGCGCGTATGTGGCACGTGGGAAACGGCACGCGCGCGGTGCTCAGTCACGGCTGCTTCGACGCGCACCTCACGGCGCCGTGGCTCGTGAAGACGGGCGTGCCCCTGAACGTCGGTCCGCGCGAGATCGACTTCGCTTCGACGCGCGACGGGCGCATCACGGGCATCGCGGCCCGCTATCTCGAGGCCGGCGCGAAGGACTTGTCCTTGTGCACCGACTCGCCGGTCGTGCCGCAGGAAGAGCTGTTCCTGCAAGGAGCGGTGGCGGCGCGCTACGGCGCCGATTCGTACACGATGCTGCGCGCGGTCACGATCGCGCCGGCGCGCGTCTTCGGTCTCGAGGATCGCCTGGGCAGTCTCGAGGTCGGCAAGGACGCCGACATCGTGCTGCGCACCGGTGATCCCCTCGATCCGCGCTCGCGGGTCGAACGTGTCTACATCGACGGACGGGTCGAATACGACCGCCGTCAAGACGGGCAGTGGTTCTAGGGTGTTGCTCCCATGCTGAGATCCCAATCCATCCTCTTCGGTGCGAGCACGGCACTCCTCGCGCTGGCGGGCGAGCCGCTCGCGGCGTCGTTCGGCAACGGGCCGCTCGCGATCCGCGTTGGCCGTGCCGAGACGGTCACGAAGGGCGTCATCGAGAATGCCGTGATCCTCGTCGAGGACGGCAAGATCGTGACGATCGGCGAGGATCTGCCCGTCGAGCGCGGCGTGCAGGTGATCGACCGCCCGCAGTGGACCGTGATGCCGGGCATGGTGTCGAGCTACACGCGCATCGGCCTCGACAGCGAGGGCGGTGACGACATGAGCCCCGACGTGAAAGCCTCCGACGAGCTCTGGCCCAAGTCGCGCGACATGCGCAAGGTCGTGGACTACGGCTTCACGACCCTCGGTGTCTATCCCGCGGGCAACGGCATCCCGGGGCTCGCGGCTGCGATCCGTCCGCGCGGCGAGACGGTCGCGGAGATGATCCTGAAGGATCCGGCCTACCTGAAGATCGTGATGCGGTCGGACTCGGCCTCGAAAAAGCGCATCCGCGATGCGTTCGCGAAGGTGGACGAGTACGAGGAGAAGGTCAAGAAGGCCCGCGAGAAGTGGGACAAGGACAAGGACAAGGACAAGGACAAGAAGGGCAAGAAGGACGAGAAACCCGCCGAGAAACCCGCCGAGAAGCCGGCCGAGAAGACCGACGAGAAGAAGATGGCCGACCCCGACGCCCAGGACGTCGGATCCGAGGCCGCCCAGGAAGGCAAGACCGACGCGAAGGACGAGAAAAAGGCCGACGGATTCGTGCCGCCCGCGCCCGACGACAAGTCGCGCTCGTTCGTGGAGATGCGCGCGAAGAAGTTGCGCGCGCTCGTGACGCTGGCCGGAGCGGCGGACTGGCTCCATTGGCTCGACGCTCTGGGCAAGGAGACCATCGGGTTCGACGTGCGCCTCGTCCTGAACCAGGACTCGGACATATACTTCGTCTTCGACAAGAAGACCTACGACCTCGACGCCGACGGCATCGGTGATCGCAAGGTCCACGCCGTGGTGGAGCCGGTCCTGACCTTCACGCCGCACACGCGGCGCCTCCGCAATCTGCCGATGGAGCTGGCGCAGGCGGGAGCCAAAGTCTGCTTCACGCCCCGCACCGACAACCTGGACAACTACAAGGAGTTCCTCGGCCACGTCTCCGAACTCATCGGGGCGGGCATGACCCGCGACGTCGCGCTGCGCGCGCTGACGCAGAACGGCGCCGACCTGCTCGGCGTCGGTGACCGCGTCGGCAGCCTCGAGAAGGGCAAGGACGCGAACTTAGTCTTTCTGGACGGCGACCCGTTCCAGCCCGCGACCCGCATCCAGGCCGTCATGCTCGACGGCCGCTTCGTCTTCGGTGAGGTGGACTCGTGATCCAACTCGATCTCACGCGCCGCCTGGCGCTCGTCGCGACCCTCGCGGTCAGCGCGCTCCCCGTTCTCGCGCAAGACGGCGAAAAACCGGCTGAAACCAAGGAGAAACCCGCGGAGCCCGCGGACGGCGAGAAGAAGAAGGAAGACGAAGAGGAGCGCTGGTTCGCGATCCAGAACGGCGACGTGTACACGGGGACCGGCGAGGTCCTGCGCGGCGCGACGCTGCTCGCGAAGAACGGCAAGATCCACTCGATCGGCTACGACCTGTACGTGCCGCCGGACGCGAAGACGCTCGATGCGAAGGGCTTTCGGCTCTACCCCGGTCTCGTGGCGATCTCCTCGCAAGGCTTGCTCGGGAATGCCTCCAGCGACTTCGACGACACGATCGATCCGTTCAACTCCCGGATGATCCTGGCGCTCGGAACCGGCATCACGACGACCGGGGCCGGAACCGCGGCGGTCAAGTTGAAGCGCTTCTCCGTCGATGGCGCGGTGGTCAACGAGAAGATCTTCTCGAGCTTCTCCTGGAGCAACAGCAACCCGCGCGTGAAGGGCGAGCTGCGCGACAAGTTCGTCGCGGCGACGAACTACTTGCGCGAGTACCGTGAGTGGCAGCGCAAGGTGAAGGACGACAAGACCCTGGCCGAACCGAACAAGCGCGGCGTGGACAACACGGTCCTGGCTGTGCTGCAGGGCGAGCAGACCGCGAAGTTCGTTTCGAACGACCGCGACGAGCTCCTCGGCATCGCGCACTTGGCGCAGGAATTCGGCTTCCGGCCGGTCATCGAGGGTTGCCAGGAGGGCTGGACGATCGCCGACGAACTCGGCCGCGCGGGCGTCCGCGCGATCATCACGCCGCGCGACCGTCGCGCCAAGGACGAGCGCCAGGTGCTCGCCGGCGGTGCGAGCATCGAGAACGCGGCGATCCTCCACAGAGCCGGCGTGCCGGTCGCCATCACGCCCGCCTCGGAGGGCGTGGACCTCAGCGGCCTCGTCGGCCGCGACATCATGCACCTGCCGCTCGAGCCCGGATTCGCCGTGCGCGGCGGACTGCCCGAACGCGCGGCGCTCGAATCGATCACGATCGTGCCCGCGCGCATCTTGGGTATCTCGCACCGCGTGGGCAGCCTCGAGATCGGCAAGGACTGCGACGTGATCGTCACGGACGGCGACGTGCTCCACTACAAGACGTTCGTCCAGTGGGCCGTCGTGGACGGCAAGGTGGCCTACGACAAGGAGAAGGAACTCTTCTTCGCGCACATCCGCCCGCGCCCCGAAGCCGCCGCGCCGAAGAAGATCGACGCGGGCGAGACGCCGCCGGATCCGGACGCGAAGCCCGATGAGACCGACGAGGACGTCGAGAAGAAGGACGGCGAGGACGAACCCGAGGAGAAGGGCGACGGCGACGAACCCAAGAAGGACCGCTGAGCGCGCGTGCAGGCATCGAGCTTGCGCGCTCACGGATCCTGGTGGCGGAGCTCCCGCGGCGCGTCGCCCGTGAGCTCTTCACGAGCTCAAGACGGCCGGCCCCACTCTCGCTTCGAAGACTTCGCCCGGTCCTGTGTCAGCGCGCGTTCCAGGTGAGCGTCGTGAGCCCGCGGACCTCGGGCGACCTGGCTGATCAGCGATCCATGAGCGGCCGCAGTGCTCCCACGAGCGCCTCGGCCGCTCGCGCATGACCTTCGCGATTCCAGTGGCCGTCGCGCGGAAACTGGAACCGCGAGTATTCGGCGCCGAATGCCGCCGCGACGTCCACGTGCTCGATGCCCGGCTCTTCGTCGGCCAGCCGTGACAATCGATCCCGGTCCGAGAGGATCACGAGCGGCCGGTCGCCCAGCACCTCGCGCATCCTCCGGTACAGGTCGCACACGAGGGCCCACTCAGCGTTGGGATCGCGCACGCGCTCGGCCGCGTCGCGCTCCCAACGGGCCTTCCGCAGCGCACGCCAGACCAGGCTCACGCGTTCGATCCAAGGGAAGGGGACCGGCACGCCCTCGAGCCGCAACTCCCCGCCCGCGCGCGCGAAGCGGGGCTTGCTCTTGCCGTAGGCGACGTCGTCGGTGCACTCGTAGAGGTCGTTCTCGCAGAAGACGACCACGACGCAGTCCGGACGCAGTCCGCTGTCGAGCTGTTCGAGGAGAAGACTCTCCTGGTCGGTGCCGTAACCCGAGACTCCGGCGCCCAACACGTTCCAGTCGGGCCGCAGCGCCTGCAGTCGCGCCGGCAACGACTCCTCGAACGTCACGCCCCAGCCGAACGCGTACGAGTCGCCCAGGACGAGGACGCGCGGCTTCCGGTCGCGGTTGGCGTAGGAGTCGAGGTTCCAGTCGGGTCCGCGGAAACCCTGTGCGTTCGTGCGGACCTCGACATCGAACTCGTCGCTGGCGTGGCGCTCGACCATCCCCGGCCGATAGCGCCATCCGAGCCGCGCATCGTGCTCGACGTAAGCCGGGTTGGTCGTCGGAGAGAGACCGGCGGTGCGCAGCGCGCGGTACGCACCCTCCGCGGCGAGCGGCGCGAGCAGGACTCCTGCGAGGACCGCTGCGATGCGCTTCGCGGCGCGCGGTCTCCCGGTGTTCTTGGTCAACGCATGCCCTTCGGACGGACTCATCGGTCGGTTTCAGGATCGCGTTGCCACGGCGCGTTCGCGCTGCTAGGCTAACCCCCCGCTAGCGTGGGAGTTAGGTCGGACATGAGGGTCCACCCGGCCACGCTCGAAAGCCCCATGAGCCTGCGCAGCCTGATCCGGATCCTCGGTCCCGGACGCAAGGACAGCCGCAACCTCACCTACGACGAAGCACACCGGGCTTTCGACCGGATTCTGTCGGGTGCGGAGAGCGAGATCCAGATAGCGACCTTCCTCGTGCTCGTGCGCATGAAGGGGCTCACGGTCGAGGAACTCATGGGCTTCGCGAAGGCGGCGCGCGAGCACGCGACGATCCCGTGCAACGACGTTCCGGGTCTGGTCACGATCTGTCCGCCGCACGACGGGCTCGAGCGTTCTTCGCCGCTCGAAGTGGCTGCGGGATTCGTCGCGGCGGGAGCGGGCGCGCGCGTGCTGATCCTCGCCGACCGTTGCGTGCCGCCGCGTCGCGGTTTGTCGGCGGCCAGCGTGCTCGACGCGTTGGGCGTCGGCATGACGTGGGATCCGCGCGAGGTCGAGACGTGGGTCTCGAAAGCGCGCATCGGCGCGTGCGCCGTGTCGGGGATGCTCCCGGCGCTGATGAGCTTGCGCAAGGTGCGCAACGACGTCGTGATTCGCACGCCGCTCGCGACCGTCGAGAAGTTGCTCGCGCCCACGTCGAGCGCGGTGCTGCTCGGCGCGCAGAACGGACCCGTGCTCGGCACAGCGGTCGAAGTCATCCACGGGCTCGGACATGCGCGCGGCATCGCGATCCAGGGTCCGGAGGGGAGCGTCGTGCCGTCGGTGAAGAAGCGCACGCGCGGCATCGAGCTCGCCGAGCGTCACCTCGTGCCGATCAACGTCGAGCCCGAGGATTTCGGCCTCCTGTCGGACGTCGAACCCGACATCCCCGAGTTCGGTCCGCCACCGGAGGGGCTCGGCACCGGCGACAATCCCGAGCTCGTGAAGTACGTCGGCGACGTGACCGAGTCCGTGCTCGCTGGCGATGCGGGTCCGGCCCGCAGCGCGACCCTGCTCACGGCGGCACTCATCCTGAAGGCCGGCGGCTTTGCGTTCACGCTGGCCGAAGGCGTCGATCGCGCGTCGCGATCCTTGGACAGTGGCGCGGCGCGCGAGGCGCTGGTGCGGCTGCGCGAGATCGCCTGAGGTCGCGGGTCCGCCCATGGACCTCTCCTTCCGCCACGACTTCTGGCTCGCGCGCCTGCCGCGATCGCCGGCGACGCTCGGTCGGCTGGAGTTGATCGTCGTGCGTCCGCGGCTCGGTGAGCGCAACGAACCCGCCGAAGTCGAGGCCTCGATCGAGCGTGGGCTCCACGGCGATCGTTGGGAACTCGACGCGAACCGTCGCACGGGGGCGCAAGTCAGCCTGATGAACGTGCACGTCCTGCGCGCGATCGCCGAGCACGATGCCGCGCGGTTCGCGCCGGCGGGCGACAACTTGGTGGTGGACCTCGACCTGTCGGAGAAGAACCTACCCGTCGGTTCGTTGATCACCATCGGCGACGTCGTGCTGGAAGTGTCGCCGGAACCACATCGACCGTGCGCCTCGTTCGTCGAACGCTACGGCAGCCTCGCCACGAAGCGCGTGGCGCGCGGGAATCGCACTGGTCTGCGCACGCGCGGCGTGCTCGCGCGCGTCCTCGCGCCCGGGATCGTGCGCGTCGGCGCGAACGTCCACGTCAAGCGGCCGGGATCTGCCTGTCTCGCGTGATGCAGATCCCGGTACCGAAGATCATGCAGAGGCGTTTCAAGCGCCCGATGGGTCAGGGCCCGTGGCGTTACGTTCGGCATCCGGAGCGGCTGCGGCGCTACACGCTCGTGACCCCGATGCGCGCGGGCGGCGCGGCCTTCCCGTCGATGCTGTTCGAGATCCGCGCGGCGCGCCGGTCGATCGAGTTCGAGATCTACATCCTCCGCGCCGACCGCATCGGCGAGGAATTCCGCGACGCGCTCGTCGAGCGCGCGCGCGCCGGAGTCGCGGTGCGGCTCCTCTACGACGCCGTCGGCTCGCTGGGGCTCGCGGACTCGTTCCTGGAGCCGTTGCGCGCCGCGGGCGGGAAGGTGGCGATCTTCCACCCTGTCGCGCCCTGGCGTCGCAGGGTCGGTTCGAGCGGGAAATGGAGCCTGAATCAGCGCGATCACAAGAAGATCCTCGTGGTCGACGAGCGCGTGGGATTCACGGGCGGGCTCAACCTCGGACTCGAGTACGTGGCCAAGGAGGATGGCGGCGCGGGCTGGCTCGACTGGCACGTGCGCGTCGAAGGTCCGGCCGTTCACGAGCTCGCGCAATCCTTCCAGCGCACGTGGACGAAGACGACCGGCGAGATCCTTCCCGAACCTCTGCTGCCCGGACCCGCGCTCGGACGGAACGTCCTCGGCACGCAGGTCGTCGACAACACTGCCCTACGTTCGCGTTGGCGGATGCACCGCGCCTACCTGCACGCGATCGCCGCGGCTCAGCACGACATCTCGATCCTGAACGCCTACTTCATCCCCGGACTCAGCCTGCGCCGCGCATTCCGAAAGGCGGCCGCGCGCGGGGTTTCCGTGCGCGTCATCGTGCCCTCGGATTCCGACGTGAAGGCCGTGCGCCACGCGAGCCGCTACTTGTATCGACGCCTGATCAAGGCCGGCATCCGGATCTTCGAGTGGCCCGAGAGCATGATGCACGCGAAGGCCGGCATCATCGACGGCGTGTGGTCCACGATCGGCAGCTACAACCTCGATCACCGGAGCCTGGTGCACAATCTCGAGGTCGCGCTCGTGTGCATCGACGTCCCGCTGGCGGCGATCCTGCAGGCCGAGTTCGAGCGCGAATTGGCGCAGTGTCAGGAGGTCACGCTCGCGCAGTTGGACGCACTGACCCATTGGGAGCGCTTCAAGGACTGGTTCTGGTACCAGTTGCGCTCGCAGCTCTGAACCACGCGTCGCGGTTCACTTCCCTTGCACGATCTCGGCGGCGAGCTCCTCGCCGTACTCCTGGCCGGCGCGCATGGCCGCTACAGTGATCTCGGGCACCAGGGCGGCGTAGACCTTGCCCTGCTCGCTCTCGTGGAAGGCGATCAGCGCGTCGATCGTTTCCTCTTCGAGCTTCTCGACGTAGATCTCGACGGTGGAATCGATCATGCGGTCGTAATCGAAGCGATCGAGGAACGCCTCGGTGAACGTGTCCGGCAGACCCATCTTCGCGAAGACTTCGGAGCTCGCCTTGGTCGCCTGCTCCATGGCCTCGCGTTGGTTCATCGCGGCCAGGAGCTGACGAGCCTTGCGCTCCTTGCGCGCGGCCTCGGACTCCGCGGACTTCGGCGGGTCCTGGCGCAAGGCCAGTGCGGTGACGGGCAGCGCGAATGCGCAGACGGCGAGCAAGATGACGGACGTGTGGAACTTGGGGCGGTGCATGGGAAATTCCTCGGGTTCGAGCGGCACTGTACGGCGAGGGGACGTGGAGATCGAATCGGAGATCAGCACGCCGATCCGAGGGCTTTCCAGTTCGGCCACCGCGTGTTCGCGCCACATTCACCGCGTGTGCGCGCCGCATTCACTGCGTGTGCGCGCCACATCTACCGCGTGTGCGCGCCACATCCACTGCGTGCGCGCCGCATTCACCGTGCGCGCCGCATTCACCGTGCGCGCCGCATTCACCGCGCGCGCCGCATTCACCGCGCGCGCCGCATTCACCGCGTGCGCGCCGCATTCACCACGTACGCAGTCCCCGCCCGACGCCTCGCGAGCCTTCGCCAGCCCGTGGTTCTCCGGCAACGCTCAGTAATTCTTCGCGAAGAGCACGCGCCGCGCGCTGGGCTTGCCCGTCTTGATGCATGACCCCGGCGCGGCCGCCGGCCCCTGCCCGTCGAGCGGCAGACAGCGGATCGTCGCCTTCGTGGCGTCCTTGATCGCCTTCTCGGTCTCGCCCGTTCCGTCCCAGTGCGCGTGCACGAACTTCGAGCCGTCGCCGGCGAAGACCGCGACGAATTCCTCCCACTTGTCCACGGACATCGTGTTGGCTTCGCGGAACGCATTCGCCCGCCGGAACAGCTCGATCTGGAACTCGTCGAGCACCTTGCCGATCGACGGGCCGAGATCCTGCAGCGGGAGCTTCTCTTTCTGCGGCTTCCCGTTGGCGTCGAGCGGCGCGATGCGGCGCTTGATCATCACGCTCGCGCTGGCGAGATCGCGCGGACCGATCTCGATGCGCACGGGCACGCCCTTGCGCTCCCATTCGTAGTACTTGTCGCCCGGACGCAAGTTGTCGCGGTCGTCCACCTTCACCGACAGCCCGTCGCCGCGCAGATCCTTCGCGATGCGGTGGGCCGCTTCGCAAACTTGCGTTCTCTCCACGTCGGTCTTCCAGATCGGCACGACGACCACGTGGATCGGTGCGAGCTTCGGCGGCAGCACGAGACCCTCGTCGTCCGAGTGCGTCATGACGAGCGCGCCGACGAGGCGCGTCGACACGCCCCACGAGGTCTGCCAGACGTGCTCGCGCGTGCCCGTTTCGCTCTGGAACGTGACGTCGAAGGCCTTCCCGAAGTTCTGGCCGAGGTCGTGGCTCGTGCCGGCTTGCAGCGACTTGCCGTCCTGCATCAGCGATTCGATGCAGCGCGTCTCGACCGCGCCGGCGAAGCGCTCGTTCTCGGTCTTCACGCCCTGGATCACGGGCATCGCCATGACTTCGTGCGCGAAGTCGCGGTAGACGTCGAGCATGCGCTGCACTTCCTCGCGCGCTTCGGCGTGGCTCGCGTGCGCGGTGTGGCCTTCCTGCCACAGGAACTCACCCGTGCGCAGGAAGAGTCGCGTGCGCAACTCCCAGCGCATGACGTTCGCCCACTGGTTGATGAGCAGCGGCAGGTCGCGATAGCTGTCGATCCACTTGGCGAAGAAGTGGCCGATGATCGTCTCGCTCGTCGGGCGCACGACGTAGGGCTCCTCGAGCTCGTTCTTGACGACGAGCTTGCCGTCGACGGCCTTCAGCCCCGAGTGCGTGACGACCGCGCATTCCATCGCGAAGCCCTCGACGTGCTGGGCCTCCTTCGCCAGGAACGACAGCGGGATCAGGAGCGGGAAGTACGCGTTCTGGTGCCCGGTCTCCTTGAAGCGCCGATCGAGGTCGGCCTGCATCTTCTCCCAGATCGCGTAGCCGTGCGGCTTGATCACCATGCAGCCGCGCACGACCTCGGCCGGCTCGGCCAAGCCAGCCTCGCGGATGACGTCCTGGTACCACTGGGCGTAATCCTTCGAGCGGGGAGTGATGCGTGCTTCGGCCATGGGGGATCTCGCGTCGGTGCGGTGAAGGGCGAGGAGGGTACGGTGTCCCGCCGAGAGCGGCCACCTGCGCGCCGCGGCGGGCCCTGAAACGGCAAGAGCCGGGTCGCCCCGGCTCTTGCGCGCGATGGTCGCTGTCGCCCGAGGGAGACTCCGACCTTCAAGCCACGATCAGTCGTGGAAGACGCTCTGCGAGACGAGCTCGCCGTTCGTCTGGGTGCCGACCGTGAAGGGCAGCTCGGCCGTGTTGCCGACGAAGCTCTCGAACAGGGCGGCCAGGATGGCCGGGTTGCTGACCGAGTCGGCCGAGGAGTAGGCCAGGTTGCCGTTCAGGCGGAACCAGCCGAGTTCCGCGCCGCCGATCTGCTCGAGCGGGTTGTCGTTCGTGCTCTCGAGGAAGGACTGCGTGAACGCGCCGTTGATGTCATCCAGATCGACCTTCTTCCAGCAGCGGAAGTCGTACTGAGCCGAGAACACTTCCTCGTTGTCGTTGTAGATCAGGAAGTCGACGACCGCCGTGAAGCGAGCCGCGCCCGTCAGGTTGATCAGCACGAGCACGCTCTGCGCGGTGGCGCCGACCGACTTGGTCATGCTCGACCCCTGCCCGATGAAGCGCGGAACCAGGATGCGATCCGGGGCAGCTTCGTACTCGACGCCGTCGAGGTTGCGCAGGCCGTCGCTGTTCACGTCCGTGGCGGCGCCTTGCGCGCCGACGGCCTTGAACACGTAGGGGTTGATGTCGACCGCGTTGCCGACGGCCGAGTCCACCTGGGCGATGCCGATGAGCCAGTTCCACGAGATCGCGGCGCCCGTCGTCGGGCTCTTGGCGAACACGTAGACGTAGCCTTCGCGCTGGTTCGGGTTGTCGAGGC
>Ga0105044_10000598_pt1 | contig 44789 bp, 41 predicted proteins | sample MAT01_FD_78092 | JGI IMG/M metagenome (GOLD analysis project Ga0105044, IMG submission 78092) | Freshwater microbial communities from Lake Fryxell liftoff mats and glacier meltwater in Antarctica - MAT-01 | ecosystem: Environmental > Aquatic > Freshwater > Ice > Liftoff microbial mat | place...
ACAAACTTCCCGTAATCAGAGGTTGCAATTTCGTCCAACAGGTGAACCCTGTCCGCTTTGAGTTTGAGTACAAGATCTTCTATATCCGGAACCCTGTAGTTGATCATGAACTCCTTTTTTGACGGAGCGAGATACTCACTTCCGCTTTTAAACGGCGACCAATGAAGCTCGGTAATCTCTTACGGGGCAGTCACGGTCTCCGGATTCAAACGTCGACCCCCGTTCGTTGATTTCAAGTCTGAGGTTCTTGGCGCACCATTCTCTCAGTTCCTTGGGTTATCGGAGAAAAAGAAAATGACGCCAATGCCGGTGACTTTTGGTGTGAGATCCTTTGCTCATTTATTGAATTGGGATTTCTTTCATCCACCGTGCGGGCTTTAAATAGTGTAATTGTGAAATCTACGGCCGTGCGGGTATTCCTTTTTCCACCACGTCCGGAAAGGGCGAGATAGGTTTCCGCAGGGCAATATTCTTTCTAAAAACAATTTAAATTCGCCCCATGCACACACCGAGAAAAGAAATTCTTGATCCATTGGGACTGATACTGATGCTTTTCATTTTGGCGAATCCTGCACAAGCACAATCCGTGAACTTTCGGGATGTGGCTTACGACCAAATGTTTCCAACTGCCCAAGACGAGCAAAAAGCCGTGATGCTCTATTTCCATTTTGACGGTTGTGGAGCGTGTGTGAAAATGGAGCAAACCGCTTTCGTTGACCCAACGGTAGCGGACTGGTGGAATGAGCACTTTGTAAGTCTGGATGTAAACACGCGCTCTACCGATGGTGCAGAAGTGAATAAACACTACGGAGTGCAAATGCATCCTACGTTTCTCTTTTTGGACGCCGAGGGGAATGAATTGCACAAGATCGCAGGCGTTTACTCTCCCGAAGAATTTCTTACTCAGGGAAAATTGGTTCTGAGCGAATCGAACACTCTTTCTGCTTTTCACAAGAAGTATGAGAACGGCGAGAGGAGTGGCGACTTTCTGCTGACCTATTGTTACATGCTTCGCGATGCCGACGAGTTAGATACCCTTCGTGTGAACGATTACCTGCGCACGCTCCAAGCGGGTGATTATTTCAAGGAAAAAAACAAAAGGTTTGTCTACGAATACTGCCTTCACCATTTTGAAGTATACACACCATACGGCAGCGCGGCCTTCGCACATTTGCTTGAACACCGAGAAGGTTACGACGAACTATTCGCCCCTGATCAAGTGAGCACACGCATTGTTTGGATACTGAATTCAGCCATCTACCAAGCCATTCAGCGACAAGATCGGGGTGAGTTTGAAAAGCTGGTGGTGCTGCTCGAACCGTATGATACCGGTGAGTCATATGCGTTAAAGGAAATAGACAACAGGATCACTGGAATGATATCCGAAAGGCATCTTGTGGCAGGCGCCCATCTAGCCTATTACGAATTCTCTGCGGATGAAAAGACGTATCAGAAAGTCAGAAAGAACTACCTCAAATTGATTTGGAACGATGCGAGCGACCTCAATCTGTTTGCTAGGGGCACGTGTGAACACAGCATTGTAGAAGAGCGGCTGAAGTTGGCCCTGAAATGCGCCAACAGAGCCGTAAAACTCAGTCCGGAGTTCGCTCACCTCGACACCCAAACGTGGCTTCTGTTTACTTTAAAGGATTATAAGAAGGCTGTCCGGCAAGGCGAGAAAGCAATTGAGGAAGCCAAACGCACCTATCAGGATTGCACCGAAACAGAAAAGCTGGTCAAGCAGGCCAGAGAGAAATTCGCCAAGCAGCGCACCCCCTCGAATTGTTGGTGTTAGCGCAATACAGCCTGCCGAAAGAGAAGAGCTGAGTTTCATTCAAAAACTTTTTTCCACACTAGCTCCGCGCCCAATCGGCTTGTTCATCAGCGAATTGGTGATTTATCCTCATTCCATTAACAGTGCTTGCTGACCCGGCGTCGGGCCGGTAGTTTTGTTCGTTGCAGAAAAAAGGCCACGGAACTCATCCTCCTGTCCCTCCCCGCTTGCACCTAACACACTTTTAGCTATGATAACCAGAATTATCGGTATCAACACCAGCACTTATGTCAACGCCGAAATGCGTCTCGACGATTGTGATTCAATCCAACTGGTAGGACCGAACAACGTAGGAAAGTCGACCCTCATTTATACCCTGAACTTCCTGTTCGTGGTAGACGGATCGAAAATGTCGTTCTCCGGCCAGCGTAAAGGCGACAAGGAAACCATTCACCACTACTTCCCCACTCACAACCAGAGTTATATCCTCTTCGAAATCAAGAAGAGTACATCGAACTACTGTATTCTGGTGAAGCGCGATAGCGAAGGTGAACTCGAATATTACCGTCTAACCGGCGAATACAACCACGACTATTTCTTCAAAAAGGATGGTCAGCAGCAGCGCATCCGCAAGTGGGATGAAGTGCAGGAAGTGCTTGTGCAGGAAGGTGTGGAACTCTATCTCTTCAAGAGCAAAACCGAAGTATTCAATGCTGTGTACATGCGCGGCCGTGGCAACGACGCAGTGATCTGGCTTGAAGAAAGCGTACGCACAGATGGATTGTCAAACAACTTCTCGAAAGTGTATCGCTACCTAATCAACTCGAAACTGATCACCAACAAAACCCTCAAGGAGAGTTTGATTGTAGCCGACAACCGCGAGCATGAAGGACTGAGTTTTTCACAGAAGAACAAGAAAGACATCAATGATCTCCTCCGCATCAACGAAGAGATCAAAACAATTAAAAGCATTCAGAAAGACTTCGAGGAATTCCGCGAAGTGGTGAATTTATACCGCGCAAAAAACAGGATAGTCAGCGACCTGGTATATGCCTTTGAAAAGCAGTATAACGGGGTGGTCCAGAATCTGGACTCCGCGCGTCTGGAGAAAGAAAAGGTGAACCAGACTACGTTGATTCAGCTCAACGAAAAGCTGAAGCCACGCCAAGAAGAACTCAACCGCGAAATTGGAAAGAAAGAAACCGAAATCGAATTGCGCGAGCGTGAGTTTATCACCTTGCAGACCGATCTCGAGCTTATCAATAGCTTCGAAGACAAGAAGTTTTTGCAGGAAGCGCTTCGCAACCTCGACCTCAAGCGCCGGGAAACCGAAGCGCGCCTGACGCAGGTCGAAAACCAAAAGCTTGACAGCAAGCAGCTCGAATCCAAACTGAATCGAATCGATGAGCAGTGTCAAGTGTTGGAGAATCAGGTGAACAATTATGACAATCAACTCATTCAGAAACTCGCTGGAAAAGATGAGACGCGCAAGCTGCTCAACTCCATCCTCTCGCCTGAATTCTCTAGTCTTTCGAGTGATTTAGTAAAGAAAAAGGTGACCAAGACGGGCACCACGATGGTGATTTTCGACGGGGAAGTCAAGCTGCCGAAAGACCTCAAGTTGAAGGATATTCCATCTGCCGACAAATTGAAAGCAGAGTTGAAAGAATTGAAGAAAGAGAAAGCCGAGCTCGAGAAATTGTGGAGCGTGGCCCTCAATTTGGATAAAACCAAAAAGGAACTTGCGAAGATTGTAGGGGAGATCGATACGGTCAAGGAGAAGATCCAAAAGCTCGATCAGAAGCCTGCACTGGAGCAGAAAGTGGAAGTGCTGGGAAAAGAACTCCGCAGTCTGAAAGCTGAGTTGAACGACCTCGAAGATGGACTGAGCAAGCTGAAGAAGGAAATGGCGGAGAAAACGCTTTTGCTTGAAACCCTGCGCGAGGATGTTCGCAAGAGTGAAGAGCGCTTGCATGAACTCCGCAACCACAAGCACGAGATCGAAATGTTGGGAGTCACTTCTACTGCCTACGAAACCACAGAAAGTCTGGATGAGATCTACCAAAAGATTCGCCTGGCAAACTCTGACCGCGAAACATTGAAATCGTCGCGCGATCGCTCGTTTGATCAGTTGCGCTTCAAGACGAATTCTGCGCTGGCTGACGAATCTGAATTTATTCGTTTCGTGGAAGACGAACTCGCCTGCATCAACGATAAGGAAAAGAGTATCGACGGACTGCTGGGGAGTATTTCTACGCAGTTTTCCAACCCCGCCTTCAATCTGCGCAAGCGCTATGAGGAATTCAAGGCGTTTGTGCACAACCGCTTCAACGACAGTCTGGCAAAGACCCGCATTTCCAATATCGAATCGCTTCGTATTGAGTTGGTCGACAACAAGCGACTGCTTTATGATCTCGAGCGCATTTCAGCGATAGAAAACCTGAATGCCCAACTCGCTTTTGAATTTGAGCAGGGGGAAGACCTCAAAATCCTCAATCATTACCTCGACGCTGGAAAGACCATCAACTTTGCAGATATGTTTGACATTGAGCTGGTGCTCGATGTAAAAGGCCATGTGAAGCGTGTGGACTTGAAGGAGCAAGTGGAATCAGATGGCACAGACCGTATGATTCGGCTCGTAATTGTAATGGCGATCATCAACCGACTGGCGATCAGCAGTCCGGAGAACAAGATTGCACTCTTCATTGACGAGATCGGAACGATCGACGAGCAGAACAGACCACAATTGGTGCAGTTCTGCAAGGAACACAACTTCATTCCGATTTTCGCGGCGCCACAGCCCTACGATGGATTTTCAAAGTATTACTTCATCTTCCGATCGAAAGGCAAGATCAACCTCAACGACCGTCAGCATGCGGTGCGCAGGGAAGAGAACGAGTCCATTCACAATGCAACCACACCCGAGCCAAACGCCTAACCAACTTACTCAAATGAACCAACACACAGAACGCGAACTTTCCCTTGATGTATTCATTCCTGTTTCGCTTGAGGAAGTAGAAGAAGTGCGTATGCGCTATAACTTGATTGAAGAATAAGCAGTCCGAATCCCTAACGGCGTGTTATGATAAAAGCAGAACCCAGAACCATTCTCAGTTTTCTCCACAACCACTTCGAAGTGGTGCGGGATCTCTTTGAGTTTCAGTCGCAAGATGGCATAATCACCCGCGAAGTATTTGAGGTGATCTGCCACAAGCATGGGCAGAACATGAAGAACAAACTGCGCGAATACCGGGTGTTGCGCGCTGTGGGAAGCGATTATGAGATGCGCGACGTGTACTTCAAACTGATGGAGTTTCTCCTGTTTGAGTTCAAGCCACTGCTGCCTGAAACCATTGAAAAGTATAAGGGAGCGATTACCGAACTGTATTTAAAAATTAGAAAGGGCGAGAATACCGACCGCGATATTTTACTCGAGCGGATCAAAAATCTCTCGCAGCAAGTGCGTGAGTTTGTGGATCTCGTGGAGCGCAATGCCTTCCGTTTGCTCAACGAAACGCGTGATCTGAAGTCCAACATCGACCGCGTCGAATACCGCGAAAAGGTGCACAAGGCATCCTTTTGGATCGAGTACTACATTCTTCCTTTGAATAAAATCCTGGACGTCAACCACTCCGAATCGGTAGCGAATCGATTGGTTGAAGTAAGCGAATACGCGAACCGCCGTCGCTTGGATTTTGGCGATGAAGGAGCGCGCATTGAGTTTGAAAAACTTTACGTTCAACTCATTCAGACCAATCAGGATCTGCTTCGCCAGTCAAAAATACTGACTAACGAGCTATTACCATTACTTGAACGTATTCGCACAGAGTCGTTGATTCTCACCGGATTTATCGAGTTTCTGCGCAACCCTTATAAAGTGGAAACTCCACCACTTATGAAGGGGAGCAGAACGATGGTCTATGCCAAAGACATGCTATTCAAAGTGCGGGAGTTTTTCGAGCAGTTCCAGCAATCAGATGCTGTATTTCTCGATGATACTGAACCGGATTTCGACAAATGGATCTTTGATCGCGAACACTTTAAGAGTCAGTTGAAGGCGCAACTTCCGGTTAATGATTTCTTCAGTTGGTGTGCGACGATGTTGAAGAAAGACTTCGACCACATTGATACAGAGAAGTTTTTTGCGATCACAGGTTTGTTGTTCGATGAAGACATGTCCATTGAATTTCCAAAGAAAAATGAACGTGTGACCATTACTACTTCCACCGCTAAGATCAGCGTTCCTAAACTCAAAATTGAAACCGCTTTGAAATTCTGACGCACCGTCAGCTTTCAACCGCAATACAGAAACCCATGGTTTACCCAGCCCACCACCGTCAGATCGTTGAAGAATTGATGAACGGAAAATTCATCCTCGCCAACGAAGAGCATTTCAACAGCCTGAAAGAGAATGACGCATTCTATCAGGAATTTTTCAAGGTGTCGTTTGATTTGAATCTTGTGGCTAAGCCAGAGTTTTCCTACTTGCTGAGCAAAGAGACTTCTGAAAATTTCTCCCGCGATGTGAGCATTTTCATTGCTATCCTCTGCTATGAGTTGGACCGCGACGGGCGCAACTTCATGGAGGCACTTGATTTCCATGAGTTCACGTTTGAAGAATCGGACCGCTACTTCGACAACAGTTCGTTCATTGATCTGATTGAAAGCAACAAAGCCCTCCGGGATGCCGACAGTCGCCGCACACTAGTCAATGGAATGGCCCGCAGAAACATTGTTCAGAAGAACTTCGAAGACCGCTTCATATTTACAGAAGCGTATCGCGTATTCACTGACTTCGCCAAGGAACTAGCCCTGAAGCGCATTACGCAAGAGGCGGTAGCTGCCAACTAAGTCCGCTTTACATCCATTTTGCCAGAAAACGATTGAACTCTTGACGGAGTTGGTTGATCGTTGTCTCCAACTCATCGTAGCGGTCACGGATCACATCGTGTGCAGCCAAAGTGGTGTTGCCAACATGATCGTGTAATTCTTGGGAGTCGCGGTTGAGATTGGATTCGTGCGAGCCAATGTCATGCTTCAGTCGATCGAGATTATCACGCTGCACAATGAATTGGTTCTGATAGCTCTCTACCTCAGCCTTCACTTCTATGCGTGTGTACTTGGAGGAAACCACCGCTAGACGATTGCGCATAAAATCGAGTTCCTGCGTATAAAATGCGATGCCGCGGTGCCATTCGCTGTGCTCATCGGCCATGCGGTCAACGTGATACAAAACACTTTCAGCCATGGGAATTATTTTTGTCTAAGTTCAGACAAAAAGGGCTTGAAATCCACATTTGAGTCAATCGATCGGCTGACACTTGTCACCAATCCTTGTGGAAGTCAACTCAAGAAAGAAGAAACGTTTACTTCTGTTGACCTTCAGTAACACGGCGATCGGCGCTGAGGGCGGCCTTTTCGACACGCATACGACCCTGATCGAGGGCGATGACCACATCCGTTTCACCCACTTCCACGATTTTCCCGTGAATACCGCCGGTGGTTACGATTTTATCGCCTACCAGGATGCTTTCCTGGAATTTTTTCGCTTCTTTCACCCGCTTCATTTGCGGCCGAATCATAAAGAAATACATGATCGCAAACATTCCCACCATCATGATGAGAAGTCCTGCTCCGCCCCCCTGCTCTTGAAGAAAAATAAAGTCCATTGAGTGAAATTTTAGGTCGCAAAAATAGGTCTTCCGAAGGAACGCGGGACGAAAAAAGAATGGCTGATTTTATCGGGTACGTTCCATCTCGATTGGAGTTTCTAAAGGAACGATTTTCTCCTGACCAGAAACATATCCCCGCAGCTTCAAATACCAGTCGCGAGGTACACCATTGGTAGATACCTGAATCGATTTTTCAATGGGACCCGGAAATCCGGTGGAGTTGAATTCGACTGAAATACGTCCACCCTTTCCCGGTTCGATAGGATCTCTGGGCCAATCCTTCAGCGTGGTGCAACCACACGAAGGGCGCACCTGATCGATGATCAGCGGTGATTTACCCGTATTCATAAAGTTGAATGAATAGACTAGCTTCTCGCCGATCGCGATGGTGTCAAACTGATACTCCATGCGCTCAAATTCAATTTGAGGAAGGGATTCACTTCCCTGCTCGCCGCTAGCGCTTTGCGGGAAATGAAGCATATCAGGAGTCACCTTGCGCTGCTCCTCCTCACATCCGGCGAGCAGGATAACAGACATAACTAAAAAAGTAATGCGGTTAAACATAAGTGCAAATTAACAGTGCGGAGTGAGAATGAAGGTGGAGATTGAAACAAATATGACCGATTAATAGTCTTCGCCTTGAGTATAAGAACCATCGAAGTCGTTTTCATCAAACTGATCCGCGTCGCTGAAAGGATCGTCGCCATCTTCATCATCCCCCGGTTCATTGCCACCGAACTCATCCATTTCGTCGCCACCTGTTGCGTCGCCAAACAAATCCATTTCCTTTGAATCTTGCGAAGGAGCATCGCCATATACTAGAGCTACGCGAGGATAGATGGTGCTAGGCATATCCTTTTTGACCTCGATGAGTTCGATATAGAATATCCACATCCGCAGAAAATCAAAGACGTAAAGCACTTTATCTGCTGGATTGGTGACCATCTCCCCAAGTGTGGTGTTTGACATGCTGTTAGCACTCGCGCCTTCACCAATGCGCATATCCATGAGCGGAATTTCGAGCCCCTTTTCCCAGGTTTCGTTGCTCATGTAGAAACTCGCCATTTCACCCTCTTCGAAGTCAAATGCATCCAGCAAAGCGCGGTGCAATTCTTCAAAGGTGGCCGTTGTTTCAATCTCAATATCCCGGAAGACATCATGTTCGGTGTCCATGATCACGCGGAATTTGAAGATGGTAACGTTGGAGTGCTTTTTCGGCATGAGGGAGACTGTTGGACAATTAGACTGTTAGACTTAAGGACTATTAGACTGTGAGACGATCAGCTTATTGGGTTGATGGACCTTTGAGTTGGGCGATGGCGGCTGCGGGACTGGGTGCGGCGAATACAAAATTACCGGCTACGAGGGCATCTGCGCCGGCTTCAACCAGTTTGCCGATATTATCTCCGTTCACGCCTCCATCCACTTCGATAAGGGTATGGGAGCCTGAGCGGACGATCATTTCGCGAAGTTCTTTGAGTTTGGTATAGGTGCGTTCAATGAACTTTTGACCCCCAAAACCGGGATTCACGGACATCACCAACACGAGATCGAGATCACCAATAACCTCGGAAAGTGCCTTCACCGGAGTGTGCGGGTTAATGGCCACTCCTGCTTTCATTCCTACTTCCTTGATGGCGTGAATGGTGCGATGAAGGTGAGTGCATGCTTCGTAGTGAACGGTGAGAATATCTGCACCGACATCGCGAAAAGCAGCGATATACTTATCCGGATCTACAATCATCAGATGCACATCCAGTGGTTTCGTAGCGTGTTTTTTGATCGCCTTCGTAACCGGTAAACCGAACGAAATATTCGGAACAAAAACTCCGTCCATTATATCTATATGAAACCAATCTGCCGCAGATTGATTGATCATTTCGACGTCCCGTTGAAGGTTAGCAAAATCAGCAGACAATACAGATGGCGCAATAATGGGCATGAGTGACTAATTTTCCGCGAAGTTAATCCAAACACCAACCTCCAACCCCGCACCACTTGTTATACAATCCGATAGTCCATCAGGCTTAAAGTCTAATAGTCCATCAGTCTTAAAGGCTAATAGTCTTAAAGTCTAACAGTCTAATTGTCTAATTGTCAAACAGTCTGTCCATGCCCCTCGACCTGCAAAACATCCAAGGCCTTTCCACAGAAGAGGTGCTTGCATCCCGCGAGAAGTATGGCAGCAATGAGCTGAATTACAAGAAAACGAATCGCCTTCTGGATTCCATTCTTTCCTTGTTCAAGGAGCCAATGGTACTTCTGTTGTTTGCTGCCTCCAGTGTGTATTTCATCAGCGGATTCTATGGCGATGGAATTTTTCTAGCCTCAGCCATCATACTCGTAGCAACTATCTCGCTCTACCAAGATTCGCGAAGTCGCAGCGCTCTGGATAAACTAAAAGACCTCACGCAGCCGCAATGTAAAGTAATTCGCAACGGCCAAACGGAATCGATTCACAGCAATGACGTAGTGAAGGGTGATCTGCTCCTCGTGGAAGAAGGGACTTCCGTTGTAGCTGATGGAACGCTGCTTCATGCCAACGACCTCACGGTGGATGAGTCCATCCTCACCGGCGAATCTTTTGCGGTGAGCAAACAAATTGGAGAAGAAGACGCCATGCTCTTCCGCGGCACGACCATCGCTGGAGGCATGGGTGTGGCTAAAGTCACAGCTATCGGCAATGCCACGACACTTGGCAAAATCGGAAAAAGTCTCGAATCGATTGTGGAAGAAAAGACTCCACTCGAAATTCAGATTGGTCGATTTGTAAAAAAAATGGTGGCCGTAGGTGCCATTGTTTTCGTGATTGTGTGGGCCATTAATTTTTGGCAATCAAAAGATCTCCTAGATAGTTTGCTGAAGTCGCTCACGCTCGCCATGAGCATTCTTCCAGAAGAAATCCCTGTGGCGTTCAGCACCTTTATGGCGCTCGGCGCTTGGCGCATGATGAAAATGGGCGTGATCGTAAAGCAAATGAAGACGGTGGAAACCCTTGGCAGTGCCACCACTATCTGTGTAGATAAAACGGGGACCATTACGGAAAATAAAATGAGTCTCGCACGCATCTATTGTCCGAAGTCTGATTCCATTGAGCAGGCCGACAATCCCGTTTCTGCCGAAGCCCTGCGCATTGTGACCATGGCCATGTGGGCGAGTGAGCCCATCCCATTTGATGCGATGGAAATAGCGCTTCATGAGGCTTATAAAAAGTCGGCTCCTGAAGATGAGCGTCCGAATTTTAAAATGGTGCATGAATATCCTCTCAGCGGAAAGCCTCCGATGATGACGCATGTATTTAGAAATCAATCTGGGATGCACATCATCGCCGTGAAAGGTGCGCCCGAGGCCATACTCAATGTCAGCACACTGACCACGAGTGAAAAAGAATCCATCGCTTCCAAAGTAGTTGAATTAGCCTCTAAGGGATATCGCCTGCTGGGAGTGGGGGAATCCCATTTGGAAGGAGAAATGTATCCAGCAACCCAGCAGGAAATCACGTTTGAATTTAAAGGACTCGTGGCGTTTTATGATCCGCCTAAAGCGAATATTAGCCAAGTTTTGCAGCGCTTTTATCAGGCCGGCATTGAGGTGAAAATCATCACGGGTGACAATGTAAACACTACCACAGCCATTGCCCAACAAATTGGATTCAAAGGCCTTGAGAATAGTCTCACCGGCGATGAACTAATGATGCTCTCTGACGAGGAACTCCGGTCTGCAGTTCCTCGCACCTCCATTTTCACGCGCATGTTTCCGGAAGCCAAACTGCGCATCATTGAAGCCTTGAAATCGAATGGTGAAATCGTCGCCATGACGGGTGATGGGGTGAATGATGGTCCTGCTTTAAAGTCAGCGCATATTGGCATTGCGATGGGTAAAAAAGGCACCGAGATTGCAAGGCAGGCCTCATCGCTCATACTTCTTGAAGATGATCTTTCGAAAATGGTGGATGCTATTGCAATGGGTCGAAAAATCTATAGCAACCTCAAAAATGCCATACGGTACATCATCTCTATCCACATTCCGATTATTCTGACCGTATTCATTCCGTTAGCATTGGGATGGATATTCCCCAATATTTTTTCGCCGGTTCACGTGATTATTCTGGAACTGATCATGGGTCCCACCTGCTCCATCATTTTCGAAAACGAACCCGTGGAAGAAAAGGCAATGTTCCGAAAACCTCGGCCCTTCAATGCGACATTCTTCAATTGGCATGAACTGAACGCCAGCCTTATTCAGGGGCTATTTATTACCATCGGAACGCTTACGATGTATCAGCTCGCGGTTCATGAGGGGCATGGTGAATCGCTCACACGTACCATGGTATTTATGACACTCATTTCATCCAATATATTTCTCACCCTCGTCAATCGCTCGTTTCACGATTCACTCTTCACTTCGCTCAAGCACAAAAACAATCTCATGCCGCTAATTATAGGTATTACCCTTGTGCTTGCCGCGGTCATGCTTTTGGTTCCTCCTATTACCCGGTTTTTCCGATTTGAACGACTCACGCTTACTCAAATTGGCCTATCTGCAGCCATTGGCTTCGTCTCCGTAATTTGGTATGAATTGGTGAAATGGCGGAGGCGACGAACCGCCTCAACTGCTATCTTGCCCTCATGAAAATCGTTGGACTTACAGGCGGCATAGGCTCGGGAAAGAGCACTGTTGCGCGTGTATTTCAAATTCTGAATACTCCCGTATTTGACTCCGATTCGGTAGCCAAGCGTGCCTATTTTGACGACCTTATCCGACATGAAGTCATCGCGTTCGCTGGAGAAGAAGTGTATATCGGACAGGATTTACAGCGCGAGGTGTTAGCCACCAAAGTATTCAACAACGCTGATCTCCTAGCAAGACTCAATGCGCTTATTCATCCGTGGGTGGCGGATCAATGGACGAAATGGCTTAAAGCTCAAACACATCCGTACGTAATCCGAGAAGCTGCTATTCTTCTTGAAAGTGGAAGTCATAGCGATTGTGATGAAATAGTGCTCGTATCAGCACCGGAGTCCTTGCGCATTCAGCGCGTAATGAGGCGTGATGGGATCACAGATTCACACATCCAACAGCGCATGTCGAACCAATGGACCGATGATCAAAGAAGGCCCTTCGTTTCCCATGAACTGGTGAACGACGAACGGCGGTTGATCGTCCCGGAAGTAATCCAACTTCATGAAACCTGGATGAAATTCTTTAACTAGTTCAGCGAGTATGCGCAAATCGAATCTCTATCGTGCACTCACTCTACTGATCGCTGCGGTGTGGTTGATCAATGGGCTATACTGTAAGGTGCTTCATGGAGTGCCGAGGCACGAAGCGATTGTAGCACGTATCCTCTCCGAAGAGCACTCTGGTGTGCTCACCACTCTTATTGGCTTGGCCGAAATAGGCATGGCACTGTGGGTACTTTCCGGCATCAGGGTTCAACTGAACACCCTCGTGCAAATTATTCTCATTGCTTCGATGAATATGCTGGAGGTAGCGCTCGTTCCAGATTTATTGCTTTGGGGAAAACTCAATGCGGTATTTGCTGGCTTACTGATAATTCTGATTTATGTAAATGGATTTGTGCTGCGAGAAAAAATGATGCCTTCAATTAAGCATGGGATTTAATCTGAAAAATCATCCTTTCGCGGTCGAAGCTCACTTCGAACAATCCATCGTGCTGACTTATGCGGTGCCCAAAGAGCAGCTCCTCCGCCTGCTTCCTCCATGTCTGGAACTGGATGCTTACGACGATAAATGGGGATTTGTAGCTGCCGCATTGGTTCGCACAAAAGACCTTCGTCCGAAAGGATTTCCCAAGTGGATGGGACACGATTTTACCCTGATTGGCTACCGAATTTTCGTGCGATACACCGATGAAAGAGGTAAACGACTTCGCGGATTATTCATCCTGAAATCAGAAACGGACAAGCGTTCGATGGAATTTCTGGGCAATGTATTCACTCACTACGCCTACACGACCAGCGACATTTCCACCACCCAAACAACAGAAGGTGAGGAGATCGTATCTGTTCGTTCTAGCTTTCAAATGGAAATACGAAATACCACAGCAGAAGTGCCATTACCAGCACTTTCTCCTTTTCCGGATTGGAAAACAGCTCGACGTTTTGCCGGTCCTCTCCCTTATACCTTCACCTACTTGCCGGATACCAACCAAGTTCTAATCATCGAAGGGATGCGTGAAAACTGGATTCCAGAGCCCGTTTCCGTCGGTCGTCATTCCTTTGGTTTCTTCCATCAGTTGGGACTTACCGAAATGACTCTGGCCAATGCATTCGTGCTTCGTGGGATCGATTATGTTTGGAAAAAAGGACGCCTAGAACGATGGCCCAAATGAGAAAACCCTTTCAAGGCGTCCTACAAATCGTTCGGTTTAATTGGCCGCTGTATGCCTTGGCTGCATTAATTCCTGTGCTCTACATGTTTATCGCAGATGCACTCAGTTCGGAAATGAGTGTGGTGCTCGGAGTTGTTAGCATCGGGATACTAGCGACCACAGTGCTGTCACTTCTCGTGTCCTACTGGATCTACGATCTATCTGAACTCTACACGCTCCAATGGCTTCCCGAAAAGGGCTGGTCTCGCACACCAGGAGTAATTAATGTTCATGCAGGATTTGATGAAACAAGTGAAATCATCCACCTAAAATTCCCCACAGAGCCTTTGTCCGTGATCGATTTCTATGATCCGACACGCCACACCGAAAAGTCCATCGAACGCGCGCGCTGCGCATACCCTCCCTATCCCGGAACTATTTGCTGCACCACCTCATCGCTTCCCTTCGCAAATGAATCGTTAGGCAAAGGTCTTCTCCTTTTTGCAGCCCATGAAATCAGAAACAACGAGGAGCGTTGCGTTTTCTTTCGCGAAATCAATCGGATTATTGCCACAGACGGCACCTTAGTGGTGACAGAGCATTTACGCGATGGAGCGAATTTTATCGCATACACTATTGGATTCTTTCATTTTCTTTCGCGCAAAACCTGGCTTCAAACTTTTAAATCAAGTGGTTGGAGAATCGAACAGGAACTAAAAATCACTCCTTTTGTCACGACATTCATTCTGAAAAAACATGGAAGTTCATCTTAAACTGATCGGAGGATTACTCCTTGTTCTTGCGCTTTTGCACGGCGTATTTCCTCGCTATTTCAAATGGAATCAAGAGCTCTCGGTCCTCAGTGTACTCACCCGACAGATTTTTCAAGTTCATACCTTTTTCATCGCTTTGGTTGTCTTCCTAATGGGTGCGTTGTGCCTGACTTCATCTGAAGAATTAGTGAGCACTTCCTTAGGACGAAAAATCTGTCTGGGTCTTGGAGTATTCTGGTCGCTGCGCCTACTCTTTCAACTTTTCGTGTACTCGTCTGCACTGTGGCGGGGAAAAATGAAGGAGACCGTGATTCATGTGCTTTTCACTTTGACTTGGTTGTATTTGAGTAGCGTGTTCATCTTAGTAGGGCGAAATGAACCTTCAGAAGTGATTCAGACTTCAACGCCCTTTGAACTTGGCGTGATCGAGGAAATACACTCTGCACTCCTTCAGGAAACTCGCGTATTGAATATTTATTTACCGGAGAGCTACAGCGCTTCAGATAGCCTCGAGTATCCGGTGATTTATGTCCTCGACGGATCTTACGATGAAGATTTTATTCATATCGCAGGATTGGTCCAATTCAACACGTTTCCTTGGATCGGTCAGATTCCTGAATCAATAGTGGTGGGAATTGCCAATGTGGATCGCAAGCGCGATTTGTCATTTCCCACAAGCATAAAAGAAGACAAGGAGAAATATCCTACTTCGGGTAGTTCTGCCAAATTCATTTCCTTTCTCGCCGAAGAGGTTCAGCCATTCATAGATACCCATTATCGCACCTCATCCTCACGCATGCTTATTGGCCAATCCATGGCCGGAATGCTCGCGACAGAAATCCTGTTCACCCGACCGACGCTCTTTGACAAATATGTAATCATCAGCCCGAGTCTATGGTGGGACAATCGCTCCTTGCTTGCCATGCAACCTGAAATCTTTTCAGCCACTTTCACTTCATCCACTGACATTTATATTGGAGTGGGAAATGAAGGTCCGACTCCCCATGACAGCACTATTTTCATGCAGGATGATGCCCGCGCACTTGCAGATAAAATAAGCGCTGCCGCAAATCCAGCGATCAAAGTTGTTTTCGATTATCTACCCGAAGAAGACCACTCTACCGTGACTCACCATGCCGTTTTCCGGGCATTCCGACTTCTTTATCCAGAATTGAATCGACGACATCCGGAGGAAGAAGACTGATGTGGTGCATCGGAACCATGGACCTATTTTTGTAAAACGATTTGTCTTTCAAACCATTCATTGCACATGATTCGATATTGGCTTATTCTCGTTACCGCGCTTTTGGCAACTCTAGCCAATGCGCAGCAAGTCAATCTGTATGACAGTGAAGGAGAAGCTGCGGCCTACATTGATTACGAAGAAGACGCCACCATTTACTTGTGGGATGGAAGCCCAGTGGCGTTTATTGGTAAAGACGGAAGTGATGTGTGCATCTTCGGATTCGACCGCTCTTTTCTGGGTTGGTATGAAAATGGGGTAGTCTTTGATAAGGATGGGTATATGGTGGGTTCGCGAAAAGACGCATTGAATATGTTCTATCGCATGGAACGATTTAAGGGATTTACGCAACTGGCTCCTATTCGGCCGATCACTCCATTTACTCCACTCAAACCGTTTTGGAAAAATCAATGGAGCGATGCTTCACTCACTGAATTTCTCTATTTAGGTGCTAAGTAGAAAAAGCTTCCCGCGATCGCGAAAGATGAGGACTACCTTCGAGCTTTCAATTTAAACCGTTTATGACTACAGCCGACTGGACTGGAGCGATAGGAGTCGCCATCCTGCTTATTGCCTTTATGCTCAATCTCATTGGAAAAATGAAGAATGACAGCATGATTTACCTTGTTCTGAATTTTGTTGGAGCCGGAGTAGCAGGATTGGCCTCAGTGATGCTCAACTACTGGCCATTCATCATCTTAGAGGCGTGCTGGACGCTTGTATCTGCTTATGGAATCGTGAAGAAATGGACGGGAGATTCTGCGCTTAAGGCCTGAATTTTTTCACCGCAATCGCTACTTCCGCTGCGTGGTAGTTCATCATAAGGCCTCGGATATCTTGATCAGAGATAGGCCCTTTGCGCCCGTTGAACTGATCCATCAATTCTTGTCGCTTCTCGCGAAAAACAACATCCTCCTTGGAACTGATCAGTTGCCACTTCCATTCCCCCGGATAAAGCATCGAATGATCTCCTTCAAAATCGGCCCAAACGACGTTGTCGCGGTGGCTGAACGGAATTATTGCGGTGGCGTAAACCCTTCCTGTTTCGGCATCAATAATCTGATAGCGGAAGGACGCATCAAGTCCACGGCCAAGGCGGTATTCAGTGTACTTCACTTTTTTGCTGCTGGTGATAGATCCGAGGTAAGCCTTTCGCTCAATCCCTCGCTGGGGAGCATTCATCGGCTCATAACTCACCAATTCTCCTGTTAGAATAAATCGCGCGCCAGTAAGTCGTCCCGCCTGAATCACTGTTTTTTCATCATACAAGCCACTCATGCCATTCATCTGCTCGGCAATGAGTTGGTCAATATTCTCCCGGTCCAAGAGTTGAACAAACGGATCCTGCAATCCGAGCACGGCATTCTTAATCATAGCACCCACGGAGGTTTCAATTGAATGATCCACCTTCGGATTTTCGATGAGCAAATACGCTATGGAAATCTTCGATTTAGTGAGGCATTCATCGCGAAGCAACAAGGCATCTTTGTAGGTAGCATCCAGTCGGGTTACTTCCAGAAAATGGAAGTATGCATCCCGAAAAAGTCCAAATTCGTAAGCCTTACGTCCGAGCTGGTAGTTGGGAATTATGTTGCACAGCAGAGCGAGGTATTCTGCCTTCTTATTCGCTCGATCAAACCTCCTCAGTTTGTCGAGATGAGCGCGGCCCTCGTCAAATCGATCGGCGAGCACAGCCTCTTCCGCCAAAGTATACAAATGATTGGCGTAGTCGGTGCGACAGGATTCATACTGATCTGATGCGCCTGCCGGAGTCTTGAGTTCCAATTCACGGTGTTGCTCAACATAGGCGAAGGCTGATTCGTACACTTGCAAAGCATGCTCAAAGTTTCCTCGCATGCAGTGCATTTGCGCCTCCCGAAACTGTTCTTCGAGAAGTCCTTGAGCTACACGCTTCATTCCGATCAGCGCCCGAGTATCGCCATTAGAGGTATAAATAGCCTGATAATTCTCAAAGGCCTTGTTGCGCAAGCCCGACTGCTCCAGTAAATCCGCATCGTGCAACATCTTCCTGGTAGAAGAGCAGCCCGAAAGGACAAGAGTCAGCAGTAAAAGTTTGAGGAAAAAGGCTTTCATAGGCAAGCAAACTGATTTCGCGAGTACAAGGATAAAGCCAAAAACCATTTCTAGCGAATATACAAAAGGCACGAAATTCCTCGCCTTTCGGTAGTTGCTATCCGAACTAATAATGATCCTTAGTCGACTAATGGCTTGAAAAAATCCCGTACAAAAGCAATCATCTGATTGTCGGTGAGCTTACCTGCTGAGTCAATGCTCAGTTTCTTTCCTTGAAAATGCTTGTCTTCCCGAAGGTGATTGAACAATTCCTCCTGAGCAGTGCCTGGTCCAAAAAGCAGGATGTCATCAAAAGCCTCAATGTGTTTAGAAACTTCCCTATAGTACTTCACTGCCTCAGCCTGCTTCTTGTGATGATCCGCGTGCTCGCTACTTCCGTGAGCGGCATGACCATGAAATTCCACCTTGGTGTGAATAGCATAATCTCCATAACCAGTTTGATCTTCTGTGGTGATTACCATTGCGTGGGCATGATCGAGCCAAACGCCAACAAACTTTCGATTTTCGTTTTTCATAAATAATGGAGTGTATTGATGAAAACAAATCTGAAAGAAGGTCCAGAAAGTTTAAATGACCAATCTTTCCACCTTTTATGACCTGCATCACTTTGCTTAGGCCATCAAAATAATGCTATTCGAGGGCTATCTCCGACGGGAATAAATCATGATGAGGTACACAAGCTGAGCAACAGCAGCGAGTGCGGCCACCAGATAGGTTCTGGCTGCCCAGTCCAATGCATCCTTCGCGGCCTCATATTCACGAGGCTGCGCTATTCCTTTGGACTGAATCCATGCCATTGCGCGCTTGCTTGCATCATATTCCACGGGCAAGGTGACTAAAGTAAAAAGGGTAACTCCTACTTGCAATAAAATAGCACCGAGCAGCAACTGAGGAAAAGAGCTGATCAAAAGAACCCCAGCCATCAAAATCCAAGGAAGAATGTTGCTGGCTACGCTCACAGCAGGAACGAGTTTGGAGCGGAAGCCAAGCCAAACATAAGCGGTGTGGTGTTGCACAGCATGTCCACATTCATGCGCGGCTACTGCAGCCGAAGCAGCATTTCTGCCGTGATATACATCTTCGCTGAGGTTTACAGTTCGGTTTACAGGATTGTAGTGATCAGTGAGTTGACCCTGCACGCTAATCACCTTTACGTCCCGAATACCATGATCAGCCAGCATGCGCTCAGCGATTTCACGGCCTGACAGACCGGAACCTAATGTCACTTTAGAATATTCTGCAAACTTGCTCTTTAGGCGGCTTTGAACCCACAAGCCAAGAAGAGCGAAAGCGATACCAATGAGGTAATAGAAGGGCATTTTTTAGTTGATTACTTCACAAAGTTAACGCGATGGTCTCCAACCTTCATGAGCAGAATAAGGGATTCGAGTTAAACCTTGTCAAAAAAAAACCGTCCCCAAGTGGGGACGGCTTAACCAATTAACCAAAAAACATGAGCAAAGGATCTACTACAACTTAGCTGACGTAAGTCCTGCGTAGGCCAAAGAACCTCCGGCCAGGACCATATCTTTAAAGAGATTAAGTACAGATGAAAAACGCATAGAAACATCACCCTCTCCTATGCAAGGAGCATATACCGCCGCTGCAAACATGGTAAGTAACAAAGCCACACCTAGTGCTGCTTGACGATCAAATCTTCTCAACGCAATAGCCATAGCTCCTGCGAGCAATGCCAAACCAGACAAAAAGGCCCACAGCGAGGGATTTCCCGGAAGCGCGCCGTGATTCATTTGTGACCATCCTGTAAGATGAGTGAGATAGAGCGCACCGCAAACCGCCATAGGAAAAGCGAGAACAAGGCGCGTTTTTACAAGTTGTGCGATCTCCATAATGTGGTCGAGGTTTACAGTCGAAAAGTAGAATGTTCATTCGGTCGTCGTCAGTTACTCCAAAAGAGTTATCCACCGAGCTTGGTTAATGCTCATTTATTTAGCAATTAAATTCGACTTCATTAACCAACGAATATGCATAACTCCCTTTACTCTGGCGCATGTAGCATTGAAATAGGTTGACTTTTGGTACTCAAATAAATGCGGCTTTTATGCAGAACAAAATGAGGAAATGGATGCTGGCGGCAGTGACTTTCGCCAGTCTTTACCTGTTGATGCACTGAACGAAAAGCCTGACAAATTCTAGTACGTAGTGCAAATGCGAATGATCACAATGATTGTTTGCCGTTTGATTAACTTGCTGTCGCCATTCACTGCGATGACCAACCGACGACTCCATATTTGTTTCGATTCAATCGTTGCCATCGTTTTCTATCTTGTACTTTCAAGCGGTGAAACTCTTTCAGCACAGAATACTTTTCTCTCCGAGCGTCTAGCCATTATTGAACGAGGAAGCAATCAGTGGATGTGCCTCGAACTCGAGTCTTCCTCCCCACGGGTATTTGAAGTGTCACCTTCAAAAATCAATGTGAGCAGTTGGCCTGAAGCGCCATTCACGGGTATCCATCCTCCCAAGGAGGAGCAGTTTAATCACTTTCTTCAAGTGTATCAGCCAGCAGACAACGCGCGAAGAGGTGCGGCTATGAAATCGCTATGTGACCTGTATTTCCCTCTTTTTGAAAGCAAACTGATCGCCCGTCAGCTCCCCCGGGAATATGCTTATTTGCCTGTGGTGCTCTCAGGAATGAATCCACACTTCACTGATCAACGCGGAAGAAGCGGAATCTGGGGAATGGATTATCTCGTAGCCCGAAAGAAAGGATTGCGCATTGACCCACTGGTGGATGAGCGTCAAGGAGGTGATTTCACCACTGATGCAGCAATCGATTACCTCGCAGAACTTCATACACGACACAACGGTCAACCTGCGAGGGTCATTCTAGCTTGGTGTTTTAGCCCTGCATTTGTAGAGTATCAATCTAGTTCATGCGACAGTTTTCTTTCTTGCCTCAACGAAGAGGCGATATCAGTATTACAGTTCTACCAATTTACACAGCTCTATTTTTCCTCGCTTCAAACTACAAATCGACTGACCAATTACTTTGACGTATTTAGCAACTACGAAACTGTATTCTTTCTTGAGTCCACCTCCTACAGCGCACTGCAAGGGGTTCTTGGCGCTGACCCGAATGCTCTCCACGCCATGAATCCTGTGTACACCGGCGAACAAATTGATGGCTCATTCCGCAAAGTGCCGTTCATGATGAGCATTGCTCAGACTGCTCTGTTTCGACAAAAAGAAGACAGCGTATATACTTGGAAACCCCAATTGCCCCCCCGAAAAGAGGTCGAATGGGTGGAGGAACAATTCTCACACAAAGTGCGTCGGGGTGAAACTCTCGGAGGAATTGCCGGTAAGTATCACGTTTCTATTTCTCAACTCAAGAAATGGAACAAACTTCGGGGTGACCGCATTCGGGAAGGGCAACGACTCGTGCTATTTAGGAAAGTCAGTCAAATCGTTGCTCCGGATATCAAAACCACTGAACCGCTTGGGGTGTTGATTGAAAATACCCTAGAAGTGTCTCCAGCAAACACACCTAAGAAAGAACCTGTATCCCAATTTATAGTTTACAAAGTAAGATCAGGCGACTCTCTTTGGAGTATTGCAAAAAAGTATCCTGGTATCACTCCAGCCATGATCATGGAATGGAATGACTGCGGCGAGCGCATTACGCCCGGACAAAAACTGAAGATCAACACACAACTACGGTAAATCACTGACCGCAGGATTGACTTTTGAGCGCAACTTGGCCTCCGTTCATTCCAGACTTTACTATGAGAAAAATTCTTATCCTCCTTCTTGTATTTGCATCTCTGAAGAAAATACACGGTCAGGAAGTCATTCCCATCGATAGAGCATTTGAGCAATTTGATAGCCTTGTCTGGGTGCTGGAAGAAAAGTTTGATGTGGCAGCAGAAATTTCCGGAAACGGTGAAGAAGCTTTTAACTTTCTACTTCCTATTTTAAATGAGTCAATTGAGGTTGCAGATGAACTGATAAGCGCCACCTTAATTAGTATTGATGAGAAGAAAATACAGAATTTCAGGCATCAATCCAATTATGAGATGTATAAGTATTGTACTGCACTAGCAACGTATAGCTATCAGTTTAACTTCAACGAGGGAGAGCCCTTTTACGTCAAAGGCTTGGAATACCGAGAGCGCCTTACTGAATTTCCTTTTTTACATACGATGGGGGGCACTGAGGGGTATCTTGACCAAGACGATGTGCTATTTATCGACGGCTTCCTTTTCATCCAATTGGCTGATGTGCGCTTGACTCAAAAGAAATACAGCAAGGCCGCCGAATACGCCCGTCGTGCTTTGCTTGCTCCGAAAATCGACGCGCAGAGTCGGATTTCCGCGTCAATAATCCTTGCGTCAGCTTTGGAAGCTCAGGAAATAAGAACCGCCGAAGCCATTGAGGCACGGATACGCGGTCATGAAACCATGTCTGCCCTTGACCCATCAACCATTCAATTCTGGGACAGTTTGAATTTCGTTCGGCCAATTGATTTGTATCAAAATATATATGAAGGTCTTCGAAAAAACCCATCGCTGGCAACTGGGGGAGCTTATTACGCACGATCGTTTTCTGTGCTCAAGCGCGAAGGACTCTACAATGAAGCCCTCGATTTCGCCGAGCGGGCAATGGACAATGGTAAAACAGATCGCGTTTTTTTACGCGAAGTAATTGATTTCACGCGTTCAAGAAAGGAACCTCTTGTAGGCATAAAAGCCTGCGAACTTTTGCGCGCACAAACCTCCGAATCAGACTGCCCCGCGCTATTGGAATTATCTTCTTGGTATGCCGAATTTGGAGTGCCCTCTAAGGCCGAAGAATTAAAGAACAAGTCTATCGCTTGCTCGCAAAACCAAGAGGGGATGCGCATAGAGGCTGCGCAGCAAGAAGAAATTGACCGTAAGAAACGGGAACGCATCGCAAAACGAAACAGTGGCGCTAACAATGGACTCTATTTTGGTGTAGACGTCCTACCTCTGGCTCGGATTTCGGCAGAAAAAAGGGATTTTGGGTTTCAGTTTGACCTGATCGGAAGACACGTAGCTCATGAATTTTTCTACGCCCAAGTGGGTTCCAACCGCGACTTCATGCTTGACCTCTCCGATGTGGGCGATTACGAAATTCGCTGGGACGGCATGCAGGCCCATTACGCAATGAAGTTTCTCGATGAAACGAATTCGCGTTCGGCCATGTTTGTAGGGCCGTTGTTTCGCTATCGCGAAAAGACCTTTGCTCCTGTAGACTCAGACTTCTACGATGCCAACTCCGTTTTTCTAGGAACGGATACCTTCAGCGCCACTGAAAAACAATTTGAAGCCCTGCTGAATTATGGCGCGATGAGCACCCACCCAGGATTTTCGGCTCAAGTTTATTTTGGATTCGGTGTCAAGTACTCGCAGTTTACGTTTGAGCATGAATACGATGAAGATGTCATCTTCTCACATCCCTTGCTCGAGCAGCGCAAAGAGACACGATTTGGATTGGCCATGCGAATGGGATTTACAGTGGGAATCAAGCTGTTCTAATCAACGGGGAGTCATTTGTTGTAAGATTGCACCACATCTATTCTGACAATGCCCTCTTCTGACCGAATCAAAATTGGACTCACCGTTCTTGTAGCCTCACTAGGCTATTTTGTGGACATTTATGATCTTCAACTCTTCAACATCGTAAGTAAGCAAAGCCTTTTGGGCATTGGTATTACGGACCCGGACACACTAGCGCGTTACGACTACCTTCTCTTTCTCTGGCAAATGGGAGGTATGCTCATCGGAGGTATCCTATGGGGAATTCTCGGCGATCGAAAGGGACGAAAAAACATTCTCTTCGGCTCCATCTTACTTTACTCCCTTGCCAATTTTGCGAATGCCTTTGTCGTGGACCTCACTCAGTATAGTTTAGTTCGGTTTGTAGCTGGACTTGGACTGGCCGGTGAACTGGGAGCAGCCATCACGCTTGTGAGTGAAATCATGCACAAAGACAAGCGAGGATATGGCACGATGGTGATCGTCACAATGGGCGCTTTGGGAGCGGTAGCCGCTGTGAAAATCAGCGAAACGGAATTGCATTGGTTTGGACTTCAAAGTTGGCAAGTGTCCTATCTGATTGGTGGATCGCTTGGGATGGCCTTGCTTCTGCTAAGGGTGAGCACGTTTGAAAGTAAGCTATTCGATGAGTCGAAAAAAAAGAATGTAAGCCGCGGAAATTTCCTGATGCTTTTCACTCATCGCGAACGGTTCAAACGCTACATCGCGTGCATCCTGATAGGGCTGCCCGTGTGGTTTGTGATCGGAATTCTGATCAAATTTTCTGATCAGTTTGCCCTACTCACCGAAGTAAAAGGTGAAAGTATTTCTGTAGGCAGAGCCATCATGTATGCCTACATCGGGCTAAGCATCGGTGATCTTTTCAGTGGTGCTTTAAGTCAGTGGTTCCGCTCTCGCAAGAAGATTATTCTGATCTACCTCGCCTTCACCACAGGAGCAATCCTTGTCTTTTTGTTTGGAAAAGGAATGGATAGCGACACGTATTACTTCTTATGCTTTTTGCTGGGTGCAGCAGCAGGCTATTGGGCTCTTTTTGTGAGCATGGCTGCCGAACAGTTTGGGACAAACATTCGGGCTACCGTGGCGACTACTGTTCCCAACTTTGTGCGGGGCGCGGTGATTCCAATCATTCTCCTGTTTAAACTTCTTGAGGACTGGATGGGTTCCATTGGGTCTGCAGCAGTGGTAGGTGCACTCTGTCTAATTCTTGCTTTAGTCTCTGTGATGTACCTGCGCGAATCGTTCGGAAAGGATCTCGATTATCTTGAAATGAACTGATTCTTGACGCATGCCTGAATATAGCTTGTCGCCAACAAATTGTGCAATCCGTCTTGATCAGCGATATTTTTACACTCTTCAATAATCCCCTCCAATGAAACAATTCGGTTCTATTCTCTTTGCTTCGCTGCTGCTCGCCAGTTGCGCCACATCTGATACTACACCACCTCGCATGAAAATTGATCAATACCCCACCACAGAAAAGAAAGATACTACCCTCAATTTCCACGGAATATCCATTGTGGATCCATATCTCTGGCTGGAAGACGACCGCAGTGACGCGACAGGAGCTTGGGTGAAAGCTCAAAACGAAGTCACCAGGAATTACCTCGACAAGATTCCGTTTCGGGAAAAAATAAAAACCCGATACACCGAACTTTACAACTACGAAAAGGTCGGCGCGCCTATGCGCGCAGGAGATTATTACTTTATCTATAAAAACAGCGGACTGGAATCTCAGGGTAAGTATTTCGTTCGGAAAGGATTGGATGGTCCTGAGCAATTGTTTCTAGACATCAACGCGCTTTCACCCGATGGTACGGTGGCCGCGAGCTTGCTTGGTGCCAATGACGAGAATACACTAATGGCTATTTCCATCTCAGAAGCCGGAAGCGACTGGAGTCGAATTATTGTGTACGACATCGCCACTCTACAGCCTACAAGCGATGTCGTTCGCTGGGTAAAATTCAGCGGATCGACATGGTACAAGAATGGATTTTATTATAGTCGATATCCCGAGCCTAAGAAAGGCGAAGAGCTCAGCGGCAACAACCTAAATCACATGGTCTACTTCCATGAAATCGGCACTGATCAATCATCGGATAAACTCATTTACGCCGATCCCACTAGACCAACCCTTTATCACTACACTGGAATCACAGAGGATAAAAAGTTCCTAATTCTCTATGCGGCTCCCGGCACTGATGGGTACGAAGTCTATTGGAAAGACCCTGCGAGTGAAGGCCCCTTTACTCCTCTTTTCACAGATATCGCCTTTCACACGAGTGTAGTAGAAAGCACTCCGGATGGTCAACTGCTGGCCCTTACCGATGTAAACGCCCCCAAATACCGACTCGTAAAAGTGGACCCAGCCAATCCTTCTCCCGATAATTGGGTCGAAGTGATTCCTCAAACCGACGATTTGTTGCAAGGAGTGAGCACCTGCGGTGGACAATTATTCGCCTCCTTTCTGGCCAAAGCCAACACCCGAATTGTGCGTATGAACTATGATGGCTCGAATAAAAAGGATATTCAGATGCCCGATCAAACAGGAACAGCAGGTGGATTCGCCGGAAAGAAAGAAGAAATGTTTTGCTTCTACTCATTCACTTCATTCACCTATCCGGGTATGATTTACAAATACGATCTTGCCACCGGACAAAATGCAGAGTTTTACTCCCCAAAAGTGAAGTTCAATCCGGAAGATTATGAGAGTAAGCAGGTGATGTATAAGAGTAAAGACGGCACAGAAATTCCGATGTTCATTGTACACAAAAAGGGAATCAAACTGGATGGTACAAATCCAACCTTACTTTACGGATACGGCGGCTTCAATGTTTCCCTCACGCCCTACTTCTCGACCTCTCGCTTGATTTTGCTAGAAAATGGAGGTGTATTTGTGGTAGCGAATCTTCGCGGCGGCGGTGAGTTTGGGGAGGACTGGCATAAGGCCGGAATGAAAGACAAAAAGCAAAATGTATTTGATGACTTTATCTCGGCAGCAGAATACCTCATCGAAGAAGGTTATACCACAAGCGCCAAACTCGGTATTGAAGGCGGCTCCAATGGAGGACTTTTGGTAGGTGCTTGCATGACTCAACGTCCTGAATTATTCCATGTGGCCTTTCCTGCAGTGGGTGTACTCGATATGCTTCGCTTTCATCTCTTCACGGTGGGTAAAGGATGGATTCCGGAGTATGGTTGTGCGGATAGCACCGCTGCTGAATTCCAGTATCTCAATGCGTATTCGCCCTATCACAACTTGAAATCAGGAATGCCGTATCCTGCTACAATGGTCATGACGGCTGATCACGACGATCGTGTTGTGCCTGCACATAGTTTCAAATTTGCAGCGCGGTTGCAGGAAATGTATCTGGGTGAAAATCCTGTGGTCATTCGTATTGAAACCAGCGCCGGACATGGTGCGGGAATGAGCACCGATCAAATCATTGCAGGCGAGACAGACAAATGGTCGTTCTTCTTTTATAATGTGGATACGGATATAAAATAGCCGCCATTTAGCAGATCGGATTATCGAATAAATCCAGGAGACTTCACAATCTTGGCGGCCAGCGCTCGAATGCCTACGCTGCTGCTATGAATGTGCCGCCCTGCCGTAGCGGTTATTTCAGCGCAGAGATCAGGATATTTCCTAGCAAGACGATTTAATATTCGAAGGGCATTGTAATAAACCCCGATGTCGCGCCCTTGGGTTTGGAGAATGCCTTCGCAGCACTTCAACAAAGCGGCATCCTGCTCTTCATTCCATTCTGCCGCCAGCAAACCGCGCATGTATTCGCGGGCAACAGAGTCACTGATCCCTTGTTCAATCTTATCAATCCACCCATTCAGATACGTTGACCCACACGTGGGATCGATGGTCAAGGCAGTGCTCAGCGCCCAAACTGCCTTTTCGGATATGGTGCCAGAATCTTGTGCGGCAAGATCATTTAAAACCCGAAAGAATGCGGGTTCATTGCACGCACGTCGGCCCAATACCTCGGCCTGCTCTTTGCCCATTCCTTTGACCAGTACCGATTCTGTTTTCATGGGTATCGAAATAAACGTGCAGATAATAAAAAAACCGGCTTCGGTGAAGCCGGTCTTTCTAAAACAATTATCATTCTTCTATTTCTTAGGAGAAGCATTCTGAAGCGGCTTTGGAGACGGTTTGCCACTCGGAACCTCGTCTTCCTCTTCGTACTCGTGGCTCTGCATATTTTCCAATTTGATTTCCTGACCTGATTCCATGCGCGTGATCAATTCATCCAATTGCTCTGAGCTCAATTGCTTTGCCACAATCCTGAAATCCTTATCCATCAAATAAACTTTAGGAGTAGAATTGACGTCCCAGGTGGTGCGATAGTTCAAACTTTGAAGAGTTGTCACACCTCCCCAGATCAATTTGGAAGCGCTGTCTTGCTTCATGATCTCCGGCGTATCGCTTGCGTTGATCCAGTCAAGGTTGTTTTCCTGCACGAACATGCTCCATTTATCGTTTTCGAGATCGTTGCCAATGGCATAAACGACTAAGCCCTTATCCTTCCATTTGTGATAGAGATCAAGCAATTTTGGAATTTCCTTTTTACAATGTCCACAAGTGCTTTCCCAGATCACGAGCAAAGTGTATTTGCCCGCATTCTCTTTCATACTTACCCATTTCTGACCAGTGACATCTGGGAGAATGATATCGGGTGCAATTTCACCACACAAACAATATCGCTTCTCATCCGCAGATTTCTTCATCTCCGTGATCTTATCCTCTTTCATCCAAGTGGCCTTACCCTTTGCGTAGTAATTGTCGACCATATAAACGAAGAGACGATCCATGCACATCACCTTGGAGGTTTCTGAATAATACGTGATGAAGTGAACGATGTACTTGAACGCATCTTCATTCGAAGCGGTCCGGTCGATTAGTTCCTTCGTCAAGACACACATTGTATCCGGAATCTGCGGAAGGGTTTTACTGACATAAATATCGAGCAACCGGTGGAACTGCTGATCACGCACCAAGCGTGGATCACTCAAATCGCAATTGTCCCAGTAATGATCGCGAAAATAGTAATACTGCCAGCGCCTTCCTTCATCTTCAGTCATTCCAGCAGGAGCGTTTGGAGTTACAATCTCCATATTCATCTTGATCATTTTGGAGACCAGAAGATTCGGATTTTTGGCGATAAGGTCTTTTTGATAGTTCACCACTTCCTGATTCATAGCAAGAAGTTCTGCGCGACAAGGAGCCTTTTCTTCTTCCGATTTCAGCGAATCGGTGAGGCACTTATCTAAGGGCTCACGCAGTTTGCGTTTCTCGTTGATGAACTTCACGAATTCGTAGAACAATCTATTATTCTCCGATTTTTTCACCGTGATTTTATTGATATCCGCATCGGCAGAACAGTCAATTACAATAGGCTCATCGGCAGCAATGAACTCGATCAGTTTGCTACCCGGCATTACCAGCGCATATTTCCCACATTCCTTTAAAGGCTTTCCCTGAAACGAGTAATTCCCTTTGGAATCCACCCGTGACGTGTCGTTGTAGTATAATTTGTTCCCGTAATAGTTGGCGAGATAGATGCTTGTATCCGCGAGTCCGGCAATTCGTCCACTTATGGTGTAGTTGATTTGGGAATAAGAAACAGCAGTAATACTGATAAAGACAAAACAAGCTAAGAGACGCAGAGTGTATCGATTCATAGTTTTTACTTGTGCATTTGAGACGTCGAATTTGGAAAGCTCGTTGCTCCGATGCCATGGTTTAACATTTTGTTGTCACTTGCCAAATTTAAGGCGTTGCCTTAAAAGCAATCATTATTCCAAAGTGATATTGACTCTGTACAGTCCTTGGAGAGATTCGATCATGGAAGCTTACGTAGGCATATTCTCAACTTGCCTTCTGAATCGTTTAGCTTTGGCTCCTCATGGAACGCATTACGATTGTTGGTTGTGGTTGGCTTGGGCTGCCTCTTGGGCAGCAGTTGGCCGCGGAAGGCTACACCGTAAAGGGCACAACGCGTTCCGCAGATCGACTCCCTGCGCTGGCTTCTGCCGGTATTTTGCCCATCCTTGCACGATTTGATGAGCATACTGACGAAGAGAACTTATTGGCTCTCAGTCAAACATCTGTCGTAATTGTAACAGTGCCCTGGAGCCGTCAGCTTTCGGATGAAGCGAACAGTAGAACCTATCAGCGCATTGCAGAAACCTTCGCTTCCGAAGGCATTGAGCGCGCCATCATGATTAGTTCAACCTCCGTATATCCGGACGACATTCCTGTGTGCATTGAATCCGATGCCCTTGCTGAGCATCCGCTCGTGATGGCTGAACATCATTTTCTCGATAAAATTCCATCTTCAGCTATTGTCCGATTCGCTGGGCTGATCGGCCCGGGCAGACATCCCGCGCGCTTTTTGGCCGCGAAAAAAAACGTGCCTTCCCCCCTTGCTCCGGTGAATCTTATTCATTTGGACGATTGCATTGGAGTGATTCGCACACTCATCGAAACCCGCGCAGAAGGCATCTTCAATGCCTGCGCTCCAAGTCATCCGCCCCGCGGAGAGTTTTACACGGAAGCGTGCCGGCGATTAGGTATTCTCGCTCCTGAGTTTCTTGAAAATGACGAATCATCGGGCCGCGAGATTTCGACGGTAAAATTGATGGAAGAAACAAATTACACCTACCAGCATCCAGACCTATACGAGGCACTCGATCATTGCTTGGTTTCAGAAACCAATTGACTCGAAACAAAAAGGGCCATCTCAGAGAGACAGCCCTTTCCAAAAAGAAAATCAGTTCATTATTTCCGCACTGTCACCTTGCCTGTAAAGGCATTGTGTCCGTTGATCACTTTCACCAGATAAATTCCAGTGGTGAGAGGGGCAAGGTCAACGCGCTGTTCGAGAGTTTCTGCAGTCACAGGAAGCTCCATGAGCACACGACCAGTTAAATCGAGGATGCGCACGGTTCCGCCTTCGCTCCATGATGGAAGCGACAGATTGAGCATTTCAGAAGCTGGATTTGGGAACCAAACTGGAGCCGAAATTTCTTCCCGCTCAGACACGCTCACGCCAGTAGATTCAATTACTGCTACATCGTCGATGTAGTAGAGGCCGTTGGTATTACTTGCGTTAGTGCCGTAAAAATTCACTGCAGCCAATTGATTGAGGCCCGCAGCTCCATTGGCATTGTTTAGCGACCACTGCCACTCAGCAACCACTACGCCTTGCAAATAGACCTTTCCCACATCGGCGTCCATGTCTGCAGTAACCTGACAATCAAACCACTGACCGATTGGCACTGTCGCCACGTTCGTAGCTGCTGCTGCTCCGGAGGTAACATTAACAACTCCGGTATTGGTGAAGAAAACGTCCACCGCCCACTGATAGTTCGTGTTATTGTTGGCCCAATTATGAAGTGCGTTGAAGTAGGCCCCAGCACTTCCGGTAGGAATGAACATTTTCCAACGGACATCATACTTCCCAGAGTTAAATGGTCCAATCGGCAACACACAGTCAGTAGTAGTATTCTGAACCTTCACGGAATTTACGCCGCTATTTGCGAAATCAGCGGAGACCATGGCGTCAGGACCATTTGACCCGTCCCAGGTATCCCAGTTCGCGCTTTGCGCAGAAATACCCGTGCCAGCAGTATAGGTCTCGAAATCATCAGAAAAAATTACAGTCTGGGATTGCATCGCCAGAGCTGCGAGTAACGTTGAAGCAAGAAGTATAGGTTTCTTCATCATAGATGTTTTTGGTGGATAATTAAGTTCAAATCAACACGACCAAAGTAATCCAAAGAATAATTACTGCCACAGCGAAATGCAATTCAGTTCACTTATTTCAGTTTGAAAAAGAAAGGGATAGAGTAACCCTAAAGAGATTTAGCAATTTCAAGAAACTCATTCTGAATCGCTTCGCCCTTTTCACGAGCATATCTCAGATGGATAACCTCACTGATCTGATCGTGTGTGTAAGCGGGGTCGACGCTATTTTTCATCGCAAGAAATTCTACTTGGATCGGTTGCGGACGGGGTCCCCAGCGAAATACATCATTTCCGTCAGCGTCTAATCCGATCACTACGGGAATACTCTTCGATCCATTTGTAAGATACTGATCCATCAATCCGTGATTCTCATCGCGAAGAATAATGCGAAGTGAAATGCCCGCAGAATGGGCCATGAGGGCAATCACCGGTAGCACTTGGGATGAATCTCCACACCATCCTTCGGTAATCACTAAAATTGAAAATTTACCAGAAACGGACTCTAACGCTTCCACTACGTCTGCCCTTGGCACAAAGTGTTTGTCCCACCGATTCGAGCGATGTTCATTCATTCGGGTGTATTCCAACATGGCCGTCGAATGATCGGTTCCTGTGGTTTTGCCCTTAGTCAGGAGTGCCTGTATCAATGAGCGGTATTCTGGATAAGAATAACTCCCCGGGAATCCTGCCTCTGCAAAACTCTTTACGTCACTGTATTTTTTTGCTTGAATCATGGGGCAAACTTAGATTGATTTTGAAGTTCTAGCGTGTGATCGGGATCACATGGGCCCATTACATATTCTCACAACACGAGGTTCGTTAGCTTTGTTCCATGCAATTCACCACGAACCTTCGGAAAATGCGCACCAGCCTCGAAGGTGAAAATGCGCAATACAGCCTTCCCCTTGTGGATATTCTTGAGACCCAGGGACAACTTCCCCTAAATGAATGGGTGGGTAAAATGATGACCGTGCGATATGATCAGGCCATTCATTGCGTGGAAACGGGCCGAAAGATCAAGCGCGCTTTTGGTGAAGGCTTCAGCTATGACGCTTGGCTGAGCTCGCCTCTTGCTTCCCCGAGTATCGTAAATCCCGAACTGAGTCGCATCCATGAAGGAATAGCGCTTAGGAATAAGGAGTGGGAAGAAGCGCATCACAACAAGCCGCATTATGTATATCTCAGCCGCACGAGTGAAGTAAAGGTCGGCGTTACTCGAACGCTTAATGTGCCGTCCCGTTGGATTGATCAGGGGGCCACCGAAGGCATAATTCTTTCTGAAACCCCTTATCGTCAATTGGCGGGATTGATGGAAGTGGCATTAAAGGATGTGTTTGCAGATAAAACCAATTGGCAGAAAATGCTCAAAAACGAAGTGCTCGAGCATGAGTCGCTGCTCATGTGGAAAAACAGAGCTTTCGACGCGCTGCCTGGAATGTTCGAATCATTTTTTTCTGATAACGACACCATCACTCTAATTTCATACCCTGTGATCAGCTATCCCGACAAGGTTCGGTCGCTGAAGCTAGACAGCACGCCAGTATTCACGAAAAGGCTAAGCGGGATCAAAGGCCAATATCTTCTTTTCGACGACGACAGTGTGTTCAATGTCAGATCGCATGCGGGTTACAGAGTAACTTTAGATTTCAGCAAACAGGATTGAAATGATTAGATATGAAATCTCTGATCTCGTTAGAATTCCTAAAACACCGCCGAGTTTGGTGACTACTTAGTCTTCAGACCGTTCACTTTTTGATTGGAAATATTTCGTTCACAGGGGGTTACTCATAAAATATTTCAGGGGAGATGAAGGAAATCACCACATTATGCTCTACATTTGCCGAGTGTTCTGTTTTTCATCATTCCTTTTTCTGTATATCACAGTCAACAGGTTGTTGTAGGATCAGGATAACAACCAACAATCAATTCTTTTTTTTTATCATGAACATTTTTGTTTCTGGGCTGAACTACAGCCTGACGAGCGACGAATTAACGGAGCTCTTTACTCAGTACGGTGCAGTGTCATCGGCTAAAGTTGTGACTGACCGTGACACTGGTCGTTCACGCGGTTTCGGTTTTGTTGAAATGTCGGACGACGACGAAGGTCGTAACGCCGTTTCTGCTTTGGATCAGTCCGAAGTAAAAGGCCGTCGTATCAACGTCAAAGAAGCCGAGGAGCGTGCTCCGCGTGCATCAGGAGGAAGCGACCGTCCACGCGGTGGCAATTCTGGTGGCGGTGGTGGCGGTTTTGGCGGTAACCGCGATGGCGGTTACAAACCACGTTTCAATCGCGATAGCCGTTACTGAGCTACCAATTGAATCTTCTAAAAAAGAGTCCTTCGGGGCTCTTTTTTTTTGTCCGGAATAAAGGTCAAACCTATCGCCCACGTTTAAAAATATTGAGGAACACGAACCCATTAGGCAGCGAAACAACGCGACACGCAGGTGACAAAGCAATTTAGAGAATAAGGAACCCGAAGAGCGCCACTGGTAGTGGACTAATTAAGACAGAAAGGCACTTCCATTAAAAACTCAGGAACACTAACACGGAAATATTCCGCTTGGCCGGGTGCCTGCATGGTGTAAAAGCCTTTCATAGATCCGCGGAATGAACGTAGATCACACGCCGAGCTGTAGGTGTATTCCGCCCCTGGGGCAAGCACCGGCTGTTCACCTACCACGCCCGGACCTTCCACTTCTCTGTGCAAAGAAGACGAATCGAAGATGAACCAATGACGGCGAAGCAATTGCACCGCATGATCGTTGCCGTTATGAATTCGAATGTGATAGGAAAAAATGAGGCTGTCCATCAGCGGGCTGCTCAGCACAGGCTCGTAACGCACATCCACACTAATTCTAATCCCCGCGGTAACTTCAGTAAACATGTGGCGAAAATACGATATTCTGACTTATCCACAATGGAATGTGAACGAGTATCTTCGCCGCACTTAATCCAAACCGTATGAAATTTTTGCATTCTCTCCTACTTGCGTGCGTGTTGATCTCTTTTTCCTCGTGCAAGGACGTCACCCCAAAAACCGTCGAATCAAATGCAGCGCCAATAGACAGCGTTTCGAATGTACTCGTCATGTCAGATGATGGCTTTGCCTATGAGGCCTGTCGATTCGCGGATGTCCGTATTCTTCGTTACCAATTGCATGGATTCGAGCGATTGACTCCCGCTCAGCGTGAGTTGGTATACTACCTCACACAGGCAGGCCTTGCAGGAAGAGATATGATGTGGGATCAGAACTACAAGCACAATCTCGAAATCCGCGACTTGCTTGAAACCATTTATACCACCTACACCGGCGATAAGAGCGATCCACAGTGGAAGGCATTTGAAGTGTATCTCCATCAGATATGGATGAGCAACGGCATTCACCATCATTACGGCAATCTGAAACACGAAGTGAAATTCACGCGTGAATTCTTCAAGAGCATCTGTGCTGCAACTGGCGCAGTGTGCCGCGAAGAAATTGCGGAGGTCATTTTCAACCCTGAGATCGCTCCGCGGAAAGTTGAAAAGGATGCCGCCAAAGGATTGGTAGAAAATTCTTCTGTGAACTTTTACGGCGAAGGCGTAACCACCAAAGAAGCTCAGGATTTCTACGCGTCGAAAATCAAACCTGGTGACCGCGCACCTCTGTCCTATGGCATCAATGCAAATTTGATCAAAGTGGACGGTGTGCTCACCGAAGAGGTCTATATGATTGGTGGAAAATATGGTGCTGCTCTTGAGCAGGTTGTGTATTGGCTTGAGAAAGCGGTAACTGTCGCGGAGAGTGAGCGTCAAGCAGCATCACTGCGCAAACTCATCGCGTTTTACCAAACAGGCGACCTGCGCACGTGGGATGATTTCAATATTTTATGGGCAGGGACGACAGAAGGCGATATTGACTTTATCCATGGATTTGTAGAAGTTTACAATGATCCGCTTGGTAATCGTGGCAGCTATGAGAGCATTGTGGAAATCAACGATTTCGAAGCTAGCGACCGAATGAAAACAGTGATGCAGAATGCACAATGGTTCGAAGATCAGTCGCCGATACTTCCCCAGCACAAAAAGAAAGAAGTGACAGGCGTATCCTACAAAGTGGTGAATGTGGCTGGCGAATCGGGCGATGCTTCCCCGTCTACTCCGATCGGTGTAAACCTGCCAAATGCCCAGTGGATTAGGGCCAAATTCGGTTCGAAGAGCGTTAGTCTCGGCAATATTGAAGACGCATACAACAAAGCATCTGGAGGTGGCATGACCGCCGAATTTGCTCACGACAAAGAAGAAGAAGATCGCGCCAAAAAATACGGTGAGGTAGCAGGGAAAATCCACACTGCTTTGCATGAAGTAATTGGCCACGCTAGCGGTCAGCTCGAAGAAGGCGTTGCGCCCTCTTCACAGACACTGAAGGAATATGCTTCCACCATTGAGGAAGGAAGAGCCGACCTCGTAGCCTTGTATTATGTAATGGATCCAAAGCTGGTTGAGCTTGGACTTATGGAAAGTGTGGAAGTTGGGAAGTGTGAGTACGATGGATACATCAGAAATGGCATGCTCGTGCAGCTTCGTCGATTGAAAGAAGGCGAAGAAATTGAGGAAGCCCACATGCGCAACCGCGCTTATATCTCGAATTGGTTGTTTGAAAAAGGAAGTGCCGACAATGTGATTGTGAAAGTGGTTCGCGATGGCAAAACATTTTTTGACATCACTAATTACGATCGCATGCGCGAATTGTGTGGTGAACTTTTGCGGGAAGTGCAGCGCATCACCTCCACCGGCGACTATGAAGCGGCAAAAGCCTTAGCCGATGGATATGGTAAAAAAGTAGATCCCGCGATCCACAAAGAAGTGCTTGATCGCAGTGCAAAGCTGAATATTCCGGCTTATGGCGGGTTCATGAATCCGATTCTGACACCAGTAACTTCCGAAGATGGCAAGATTACCGATGTGACTGTGACCTATTCAGATACCTTCAGCCAGCAGATGCTTTCGTATAGCAAACTGTATGGTTTCTTGTCGGGTAGGAAGTAAATTGTTGGGCTGGAGGTGTGAGCACGGTCATGTTGATTCAAGGCCTATGTCATACCACTGCTTTTCGTTCATTTTGAAATACCTCCCTACCTTCGTCTGGTGAGTATTACCAATTTTTTCAAGGCTGGATGGATCATCCTTGTGCTTTCAGGTTGCAAGGATGACGTGTTGGAATACACTCCCTTTTCTGGCCCAATTACGGAATCTGTATATGCTTCTGGTGTCATAAAAGCAGTAGATCAATATGCGGTTTACTCGCAGGTCAATGGTGTATTGCACGATATTCTCGTTCAGGCAAGCGATACGGTAGCAGTCGATGATTCGCTTTTTATTCTTCGCGATATTCAAGCACAATTGAATAATCAGAATGCGGAAATTCTACTGCAACTCAGCAAGGCACAGGCCTCTCCAAAAAGCGAGAGAATCCGGGAACTCGACGAGCAGGTGAAATTGGCCAAAGCCACTTTTGTACTTGACTCCACGTTGTTCGACCGTCAGGCTAGATTGTGGGAGCAAGGAATCGGATCACAAGTGGAAATGGAACAACGGCAACTCTCGATGGTAGCGGCGCAAACAAATCTCAACGCCTCAATAGCCCGTCGGAATGATGTGAAGCGGCAACTCGAAACAGCATACAACCAGGCAGAGGTCAACTACACGAAGACCAAAGAATCAATGAACGAGTACGTGGTGCGCAGCGCCATTGCCGGAAAGGTTTATGATATCCAACGGGAACCAGGCGAACTCATTACGGTGCAGACACCAATGGCGGTAATCGGCAGCGTAGATCAGTTTCTGGTTGAACTTCAGGTGGATGAATACGACATCACCCGAATCATCGTGGGACAAGCCGTCAAACTCAGCATGGAGAGCTACTCAGGTGAAGTATTTGATGCAACTGTGATTCGCATCAATCCGATAATGAATGAGCGCACACGGACCTTTTTGATCGAGGCCAGTTTCGACGCTCCGCCAGATCGCCTCTATCCCTTTCTTACGGCAGAAGCAAGTATTGTTATTCAGGAGAAAGAACATGCACTCACTATACCCACCAGTTATCTGATCAATGAACAGCAGGTGATCACTTCAAGTGGAGATACCGTTCGAGTAGTAACTGGCTTGCGGGATATGGAGAAGATCGAAATACTATCGGGAATAGACTCCACTACTCTTCTGCTGAAACCTGGAAAACAGTGAAGTATGGGCTCATTCTGAACATCGCTTGGCATTTGCTCAAGGCCAGAATGAAACAGTCGTTAGTGGCTGCCGCCGGAGTCTTGTTTGGAATCGCCCTGTTCATCGCATTGGTTAGTTTCATGACTGGGCTCAACCAAATGTTGGATGGTCTGATTCTCAACCGAACTCCTCACATACGCATCTACAATGAGATTCGCCCCGCCGATTCTCAACCCATCGAATCAGCCACTGACTATCTCACTTCAAGCCACTTTATCCGATCTATAAAGCCCCGCGAGGTGGGTCGGTCCATACGAAACAGCGATGCCATCATCACCGCATTGCGTCGTGATGAAAGGGTTTGGAACGTAGCCCCAAAAGTCTCCGCTCAGGTATTTTATCAATCCGGCATCATCAGCATCGCCGGACAAATCAATGGGATTGATCCTGCAATCGAAAAAGAACTTTTCTCTTTCGGGGACTATGTGATTAAAGGAGAAATTACCGATCTCAACCAAATCAACAATGGCATTTTCATCGGTAAAGGGATCGCAGATAAGATGCTTCTTGCCACGGGAGATCTCATTCAAATCAATTCCTCCAAAGGCGAAATCACCATGCTCAAAGTGCTGGGGGTATTGCAGTTTGGATTAGCTGATGTAGACGATACTCAAAGCTACACCAGCCTAAGCACTGCTCAGCAGGTACTGGGTGAACCAGCATCCTATATCACAGATTTACAGATCAAGTTGAAAGACATCAATCTGGCGCCTGCTTTAGCCTCTGAATATGCCAAACGCTTTCGGGTAGATACCATAGATATTCAAACCGCCAACGCGCAATTTGAAACCGGAAGCGATGTGCGTTCCATCATTTCGTATGCAGTTGGAGTAACCTTGCTCGTGGTGGCGGGTTTTGGCATTTACAATATTTTGAATATGTTGATCTATGAAAAAATGGACTCGATTGCCATTTTAAAAGCCACTGGATTTTCGGGTAGTGATGTGCGACTTATTTTTCTCAGTGTATCAACTCTAATTGGTGTGTCCGGAGGAATTGGCGGACTGATCGTTGGATATGGGCTGTCCTTATTGATCGATAATGCGCCATTCGAAACTCAGGCTTTACCCACTATCACTACTTTTCCCGTGTACTACAATCCTACCTACTATTTCATTGGTATTGTATTTTCCCTCATCACAACTTTTATCGCTGGTGTATTTCCCGCAAGAAAAGCAGCTAAAATTGATCCTGTCGTAATCATTCGTGGCAAATGAATCCAGTTGTAATCGAAGCGCAAGGCATCACGCGGCTCTTTCATGATCCACTCACCTTTAAGGTGCTCAACGACGTGTCGTTTAAAGTGCGTCAAGGCGAGTTTGTATCGGTGATCGGAAAATCAGGAAGCGGCAAATCCACCTTGCTCTATGTGTTGTCCACTATGGATACGGATTATACAGGCAAATTATACCTCGACAATCAACTACTCACGGACCTTTCCGGAAATGAACTCGCCAAAGTTCGCAATGAGAAAATCGGATTTGTGTTTCAATTTCATTACCTGCTCAGTGAATTCAGTGTGCTTCAAAATATAATGATCCCTGCACTGAAATTGGGGAAATTCAGTCCTACCGAAATCTCAAAACGGGCCATGGAACGGCTCGATTGGTTGGGTATACCGGAGCAATCCGTCAAAATGCCTCATCAACTTTCAGGGGGGCAAAAACAGCGTGTTGCTATTGCGCGAGCGCTGATCAACGACCCGTTAATCATTATGGGCGATGAGCCTACCGGAAACCTGGATCAGAAAAACAGCGATATCGTGTTTGATATTTTCAAAGGGCTAACCCGAAATCACAATCAGACCATGCTTGTGGTGACCCACGATAATGATTTTGCGCAACGTACTGATCGCATCATTGAATTGGAAGATGGAAAAATAATTTCTGCTCCTGCAGAATAATTAGACAAATCCTATCGCCCGCCGCCTGGTCTGCGATGTCCGCCACCACCCGAAGGGCGATTTCCTCCACCAGATTGACGAAACGGCTTTTTGCCCCCATTTCCGCCGCCTGATCGACCACCACCTAGGTGACCACCACCTGATTTTTTTCCGGAAGAAGCTTTAGGATCATATGCCGGCGCCGGACCAAATTCTTCAGGCACAGGTACTTTTTCAATCTCAGAACCAATCAGCCATTCGATGCGTTGGAATTTATTCTGCTCCTCCTGCCCTACTAAAGTAATGGCCTCTCCCTTTGCATCGGCGCGTGCCGTTCGGCCTACGCGGTGCACATAGTCTTCTGCATCACCCGGCACATCGTAATTCACCACGAGGTGAATTCCTGCGATATCAATTCCACGGCTCACGACATCAGTAGCTACGAGAATATCGACCTGACGGTTTCTGAACTCCTGCATGATCGACTCTCGCTCCTTCTGTTCGAGGTCGCTCGAGATTTGTCCAACTGACAACTGCTGCTGCTTCAACTGACGATAGAGTTGAGCCACATTCTGTTTGGTTGAAGCAAACACGATAATAGATTGTCCCTTGCGCTCGCGGAGAAGGAAGGTGACCAACGGAAGTTTTTGTCGGTCAGTTACGATATACGCAGCCTGACGAACGCCTTCAGCGGGTTTGGAAAGAGCGATATTTACGGTTATCGGATCATTCAAAAGACCATTTGCCAACTGAAAAATTAATGGCGGCATGGTGGCAGAGAAAAGCAAACTTTGGCGTTTGGGATTTACTTGACGAATGATCCGCTGGAGGTCGGGCATGAATCCCATATCAAGCATTCGATCAGCTTCATCAAGGATCAAGTAGCGCACTTGCGAAAGATCCACGTATCCTAGGTTAAGGTGAGAATTGAAACGACCCGGAGTGGCGATAATGATATCGGCCCCAGCAATCAGTGCATTTTTTTCCTGCTGAAAATCCTGTCCATCGCCACCGCCGTATATCGCCATTGACGACACTGGGGTGAAATAAGCATACGCCTGAATAGCTTGATCAATCTGCAGGGCAAGCTCACGGGTAGGCACGATGATCAGGGCCTTGACCTTGCCCGTTTCATCTGTGCGGATAATATTATCCAGCACCGGAAGCAGGAACGCCGCGGTTTTTCCTGTGCCGGTCTGCGCAATACCTATCACATCTTTTCCCTCCAGAATGGGAGGAATAGCTTGTTCCTGAATCGGAGTGGGCTCTTTGAATCGCATCGACTCGATACCTTCAATAATATCGGGATGCAAGCCCATTTCATTAAACTTCATGGCCCAAAGGTCGGTCTAAATCACGCTTTTAGGAGAATGTTGGCTATCTATTCATTCTGGCAGGGTCTGTGGCAGTTGTTCTCCGACTAATTTTGTCCCCGTTTGAAATACGTCCTACTCCCATTCATCATCCTGCTTTCAGGCTTAGCCGGTTTCGGTCAATACTCGTCTGATGGACTGTTGCCAGCTTTCCCAAAGCCTAAAAAGGCATTTGCAGATACTGTTTGGACCATACGCGGTCAAACCATTCTCGACAAGCGATACAAAAAGTGGAAAGTGGATTTTGTGCTGGATGGTCGTCAGACCTTGCTCAGCAATACGCGGGTGCGACTTGGAGGTATTCGGGTAGGATTGGAATACCGTCGAGTGAACCGCTTCGGTATTGGCATCTATACACTTGGAGATGGCGTAAATGTAAATTCGCTGGCCGAGGTAGATAGCAGGATCAACGCGGCCACCCTCAATTTAGCTTATGCCTCCCTCTTTTATGAGCGCATTCTTTTTTTTCATCGAAAATGGGAGTGGTCAGTGACAGCGCACCTCGGGGCTGGAGAAATAACCGGCAAGTATCGATTACCTGATGAGAGTGAAGATCGGACCTATTCCCAACTTGTTCGACCGCTCGAAGGAAGCACGCTACTCTATTTCAATTTGAACTATTTCATATCGATAGGAGCGGGTGTCGGCTACCGCTACATCCCTTCCACGCCAGAAGAATTAAGATCAGTTTACAATGCGCCCGTAGGCATCCTACGGCTTCGCATAAGGCTGGTAAAAATGGTGGTCGGTGCATTCGATAAGGATATTCGCACTGCGCCTTAATTCGATCCACTGCATGCCGTTGCAGACCGCAGATCACTCATATTTGCGGATATGAACGAGCAGGAAGCGCGCACACGTATTTCACATCTTACTTCGGAACTAAACACCCACAATCACCTCTATTATGTTGTGAATGCGCCGGTCATTTCGGACGTTGAATTTGACGCGCTACTTCGGGAATTAGAGCAGCTAGAAAAACAGTTTCCCGAATTGAGCGATACCAACTCACCCACCAAGCGGGTTGGCGGTGACATTACAGACAAGTTTGAAAAAGTTGCTCATCTGCGGCCCATGCTTTCGCTTTCTAATACTTACAACGAAGAGGAAATTCGAGAGTGGGAAGACCGGTTGCACAAACTTACCGGTCACGAAATGGAATATGTGCTGGAGTTGAAGTACGATGGCGTGGCCGTTGCACTGCATTATGTAGGGGGCAAATTGGTGCGCGGTCTAACCCGCGGCGATGGCAGTGTGGGTGAAGATGTAAGTGCGAATATTCGCACCATCCGCACCATTCCCTTGCAACTTGTAGGAAATTTTCCGGATCAATTTGAAATCCGTGGAGAGATTTTTCTTCCTCGACCCGCTTTCGAGGAGCTCAATCGCGAACGCCTTGAGGCGGGAGAAGAACCCTATGCCAATCCCCGGAATACTGCATCAGGAACGCTCAAACAACAGGACAGTACAGAGGTAGCCCGTCGCAAACTCGACTGTTACCTCTATTTTGTACTTGGAGAAAACCTTCCTTTTCAGAACCATTATGATAGTCTGACGCAAGCTGCTGAGTGGGGCTTTAAGGTGCCCTCAGTGAAGGGTCGTTTGGTGGAGAAAACCAATTCCATCGAGGGCATAATGAGCTACATCAATTATTGGGATCAGCAGAGGCACAGCCTTCCATTCGATATTGACGGGGTGGTGATAAAAGTGAATTCGTTTGCCCTTTGGGATGAATTGGGAATCACAGCCAAGAGTCCACGATGGGCCATTGCATACAAATTCAAAGCAGCCACGATCAGTACTCGTCTGAATGGAATCACCTATCAAGTAGGGCGAACAGGAGCTATAACACCCGTTGCACAACTAGAACCTATTCTTCTTGCCGGCACTACTGTAAAGCGCGCCTCGTTGCACAACGCGGATCAGATTGCGCGTCTGGACATCCGGGTTGGGGATCATGTTTGGGTTGAAAAGGGAGGGGAAATTATTCCGAAGGTGATTGGTGTAGATGAGACGCAGCCTCGCGGAGCGCAAGACTCTCATTCGTATATCACGCATTGTCCGGTGTGTCAAACAGAGCTTGTTCGATTAGAGGGAGAAGCTGTTCATTATTGCCCGAATGAGAAAGGATGCAGGCCTCAGTTGCTGGGTAAAATGGAGCATTTCATTTCCCGCAGGGCTATGAACCTTGAAGGCATTGGAAGTGAAACCATCGCTGGTTTGTTTGATCAGGGAAAAATCCGCACTTCAGCCGACCTCTATTCCCTGCACTACGATGAATTGATCGGGTTAGAGTTCAGTGTGAGTGATGAATTTGGTGAAAACCCCAAGAAGCGAAGCTTGCAAGAGAAAAGCGTGCGCAACATGCTCGAAGGCATTGAAAAGAGCAAACAGATTTCGTTCGAGCGGGTGCTTTTTGCTCTAGGCATTAGACATGTGGGAGAAACGGTAGCGCGGAAGATTGCGCGTCATTTTGGAAACCTCGATAAAATAGCACAGGCTGCACAAGAAGAATTGCTCAACGCGGATGAGGTCGGCGAAAAAATTGCCACGTCTATGGTGCATTGGTTTGCACAACCCGACAATCAGGAAACGATAGTCCGATTGAAAACCGCGGGATTGCAATTCGAGTCAGATTATGAGGCACCGGCGCAATTGTCGGATGCGCTGAGAGGCAAATCGATTGTAGTGAGCGGCGTGTTCAGTCAATTTTCACGCGATGGCATCAAAGTATTCATCGAGCAGCACGGTGGCAAAGTGAGCGGAAGCATTTCATCCAAAACGGATTACGTGGTGGCAGGTGCTGATATGGGGCCGGCCAAGCGCAAAAAAGCCGAAGATGTAGGGGTGAAGATTCTCTCGGAAGACGAATTTATTGCACTGAGCGGAGGTGTGAAGGACTCCCCGAAATCCACGAATCTGTTTTCGGACCTCTGACGATTGCGGCACAATGGTTGACTATCTTCGCTTAAACTGAATCAATAGTTATGAAAAAAGGTATCATCCTTCTGGCTGTTTCGCTGTTCCTCTCTGTTTGGACGGTGAACGCTCAAACCGCCTCTGAGATCATCTGGCTGACCAATTTCGAAGAAGCCAAGAAAGAAGCGAAAAGCTCAAACAAAACACTGCTTCTCAACTTCACCGGCTCTGATTGGTGCGGATGGTGCATCCGATTGCACAATGAGGTGTTTGCCAAGCCTGAGTTTGCTGAGTACGCAAAGAATAATCTCGTCTGTGTGAAACTCGATTTCCCACGCCGAACCGTTCTTGATCCTACCACCGCTCAACAAAACGAACAACTCGCTCAACGTTTTAGCATTACCGGATTTCCAACAATTATCCTCGCCGATGGCGAAGGCAGCCCGATCGCCCGTACAGGATATCAGGCCGGCGGACCGGAAAATTACGTGAAGCACCTGCAAGGCTTTATTTCACAGAAGTAAAAGTTTTAGCGAAGAATAGAAAGAGGCCCGATTTCGGGCCTTTTTTCATGCACTATCCTTTGGATTCAATGAATACTCTTGCCTTGCTACCTTCGCTCAATGAATTCGCTCGAACAGAAAAAGGAGGCATTTGCGCGCTTGCTCACGATCATGGATGAACTGCGGGCAGGTTGTCCGTGGGATAAAAAGCAAACCCTGGAAAGCTTGCGCCATTTGACCATTGAGGAAGTGTATGAACTCGGGGATGCAATTTTGGATGCCGACTTGAAGGAGATCAAAATGGAAATTGGAGACATCCTTCTTCACATGGTTTTCTATGCAAAAATTGCGAGTGAGACGGAGGCCTTTGACATCGCTGATTCGCTGAACGCGATATGCGATAAGCTCATTTCCCGTCACCCTCACATCTATGGTGATGTGATTGTGCAGGACGAAGAAGAAGTAAAGTCCAATTGGGAAAAGCTAAAACTGAAGGAAGGAAAAAAGAGTGTACTCGAAGGTGTGCCCCGTTCGCTTCCTGCTATGGTAAAGGCGCAACGCATACAGGACAAGGCACGTGGAGTTGGGTTCGACTGGGACAATGCCTCTCAGGTGTGGGACAAGGTGAATGAGGAACTTGAGGAATTCA